>ERZ889217.67-NODE-67-length-61937-cov-13.649106_pt1 | contig 61937 bp, 56 predicted proteins | sample MGYA00521098_ERZ889217 | MGnify/ENA primary metagenome ERZ889217 (study PRJEB32303, sample SAMEA104408613) | aquatic metagenome | biome: Brackish water; feature: Pelagic; material: water | place: Baltic Sea | collected 2014-06-10T22:04:00 | depth 2,362 m ... | reverse complement strand
GGATTTATTGTTTCCGAAAGGATGTGGGATTGGATGTCTGCCATGGTCTTTGCGGCTAGGGGATTTGTGTCATCGTACCCTGACAGGTGGAGGAATCCGTGGATGATGTAGAGAGCGAGCTCGGTGGTTGTGGAATGGCCGAATTCAGGAGCGCGGGAGGCGGCGATGGGGGCGCAGACAAGGATTTCCCCATAGGGGAAGGTGATGACATCCGTAGCGCCTGAAATGTCGAGAAAGTCGCGGTGGACGCGCGCCATGGCGCGGGCCCCAAGAATGGAGATGTCCAGCGAGTCAAGGCCAGCGAGGGGGGCGGTGTTTTCTTTGGCTAGAGCAAGGCAGAGAGGAAGAGATGCCGCAGCCAAATGCTCTAGTACCGCGCTATTGTAGGGAGCGGCCTTGGCGCGGTGCGAAAAACAAAGATGCGGCAAGGGATCCAAGGTCAAGCGGCGGATTTTTCCACAGTACGCTTGCCTTGCGAGGGGCCCCGGTGATCCCGGCGGGGGTAGGCAATCCGTGCATGGAGCATATTTACAAGGGTGAAGCGAAAGCTCTCAGCAGCGCGCCATATTTCAGCGATAGTGAGCGGGGCGATATTGAGTTGGCCGGCATCAATGCGGTCTTTGATAAGATCCCTTACAAGATCATCAATGCGCTGGGGAGTGGGCCGTTCAAGGCTGCGAGAGGCGCTTTCAATGGAGTCCGCAAGGCTCACAATAGCAGCCTCTTTTGTTTGGGGGCGGGGACCGGGATAGCGAAAACTTTCCTCACTGACCTCGGGAATGTCATCCTCTCGCATGTTCATGATCTTGCCGCCGAGGCGAGCGTCCTCTTGTTGCTGGAGGGCGCGTTGGAGGAAATACGAGACAGTCGAGGTGCCGTGATGCTGGCGGATGATATCGACGATTTCAGGATTGAGCTTATTTTTCAGGGCGAGATCCACGCCCTCCTTCACGTGGGCGACGATGATGAGAGCACTCATGGTCGGGGTGAGGTCGTCATGAGGATTTTCACCATGAGGGATATTTTCGGTGAAATACTGGGGTTTCACAAGTTTCCCGATATCGTGGAAATATGATCCCACACGGCAGATGGTGGGATTTGCACCAACGGTTTCGGCAGCGGCCTCGGAGAGGTTGGCCACGGCAAGGCTGTGATGGTAGGTGCCTGGCGCCTCTAGGCTGAGGCGCTTGAGCAGTGGGTGGTTGAGGTCGGTCATTTCCAGCCAGGAAATATCGGTGGTAATGTTGAACATGTGTTCAAGCATCGGGAGGATGCCGCTGACGAAAACAGCTGTTCCAATACCGGTAGCAATAGCGGCGAAGCTTTGCCATCCAATCATTTCCCAATTTGTCTGCGAGGGAAGCTCCCAGACGACTGGGCCGATTTGGCCAAAGGTTGCTGCAAGAACCCAAGTAGCGATTCCCACGTAAACGCCCGCCCGCACTAATCGGCTGCGGCGGCGGACTTGCAGGGTCACAAAGACAGCGATGAAGCCGGTGATAAGAGAAATAACTAGAAATACCGGGTCGATGCGGCCGACGAGAAGCGATCCCCAAAGGCTGGCGAAGACAGCGGCATAGATGCCGTGGTTTCTGCCAAGCAGGACGGAAAGCGTGAGCGGGGCGAAGGCGTAAGGGATGAGCAGCGGGGCGAGTTGGAGGTCTATATTCCCAGTGGCGGCTTGGCTGAGAATGACTTTGATCATTGCCAACTGAGCCAGCAGGACGCCAAGCAGGACGCCAAGGCGAGCGTTGCTGAGCATTGTTTGGGGGTGGTTGATCCACAGCTGCGCGACAGCGGTGACAAAAATCAACAGGCAAATAAGGAATTTCTTGGCGGGTTCCTCCTGAACTCCAGTGAATATCAGCGAGGCAATGCCAAGAACAAAGGCGCCAAGCAGGATGGACCGCATAGTCCAGCCAGATTGGAGGCTTTCAATAAACTCGTTGGTCTCGACTTGCCTACGGCGCTTCCCGCAATCCAAACCCCGCCCAACAAGCTTCCAGCGTTTAAAGAAATCAAACATCACTTGTTGAAAACAGAGCTGTCCTTTGCGGAAATATTAAGTTGGTTGAATGCGATCATATCCTGCTTTCGCGGGAGCCGCGGTGTTCCTTGTAAGCTAGAATCACCGCCTGCACCAAAGGATGGCGCACAACGTCCTTCTCTGTAAAGAAGTGGATGCCTATTTCAGTAACATTTACTAGGGCGGCAAGGGCTTCCACAAGCCCGCTAAGCTTGTTTTTTGGGAGATCTATCTGGGTGACGTCTCCTGTAACGACGCAGCGGGACCCGACACCGAGGCGGGTGAGGAACATGAACATTTGTTCGGCCGTCGTGTTTTGGGCTTCGTCGAGGATCACAAATGAGTTGCTGAGCGTGCGACCACGCATATAGGCGAGGGGAGCAATTTCGATTGCGTTACGGTCCATGAGTTTTTGAAGTTCCTCTGGGTCCATGAGATCGTTGAGGGCATCGTAAAGCGGCCGAAGGTAGGGGAGAATTTTTTCTTGGAGGTCTCCGGGAAGAAACCCTAAAGCCTCGCCTGCTTCCACCGCTGGGCGGGTCAATATGATGCGTTTGACTTTATCCTGTTTTAAGGCGGCAACGGCACAGGCAACTGCAAGGTATGTTTTCCCAGTGCCCGCAGGCCCGATGCCAAAAGTAATATCATGAGAGTTGATGCTTTGGAGGTAGCATTTCTGGCCGGAGGTGCGGGGTGCCACAGGTGGCTTGCGCGGGGAGCAGAGGATACGGGTATCGAGCAGGCTGGTGAGGGGTTCGGTGGCTGAATTGTCCGAAGAGGCGTCCAAGGCCAACTGGAATTCGTGCTTCTGAATCGAAACCCCGCGTTTCCTTGCCTCCTCGAGTTGGGCGAAAACATGGCGAGCGCGGTCAAGATCGCGTTGATCCCCCTCAAGTCGGATCCAGCCATCGCGGGCGGTGGCACGGATGGAAAGGCGCGCCTCAAGGTCTTGGAGGAGTTTCAGGTCACCTCCATAGAGGGATTGGGCCACGCGGGCATTTTCGAATTCTAAAGTGATTGTTTCCATGCCAAGAAGTGCCGTGCGGGCATTTTATCTGTAGGCGTAAACCAAGGCCCAACCGGTGCGCTCCTCTGGAGACTTATGGACGGTCACGATAGCGTAGTAGCTGCCGGTGCGCTCGGGAACAATGCGAACAGCGGTCATGCGACCGGGTTTGAGTGATTCTGAGTTCACCAGTTTGCCCTTTGAGTCGTAGATATTAACAGAGAGGACAGCGCGTTTCACATCAGTGCCAAGGCAGAACCAATATTCGTTCCCTTTAAAGAGTTGGGCTTGGACGGCTTGACGGTCAGCGACCCCGAGATCTCCGCCCCATGCATCCTCGCGCACGCTAAATCCCTGTTTCACGTAAGGATGAGCGGCTTCATAGGCAAAAGAAAGAGCGTCATCCACATAGGCCCAAGCGGTGCCAGCAAGCAGGGCGGAAAACAGGATAGCAACGGTTTTTTTCATCACTGTGCTCATGATCCCTTGATGGTAATGGCTTCAACAGTTTCGCCCGTCAACTGGTGGATGCGCTTGACGTGTTCATGCGGGATCGAACTTCCATCACCGTTGCCGATGAGGGGGCGGATGGCTTTCAGTAATTTGCGGATGCGCTGGACGAGCGGCTCATTCGAGAGGCGGCGGTTTGAAAGGCTCGCGAGTTTGTTTGAAAAGAAATCCAGCAGCGCGGGTTGGTGCAGGAGTTCTGCAGATTCAGAGGTGTAGTTTTTCGACACGATAGAAGTTAGAACGTGTGTGCCGCGAATCCAACCGCCCACGCTGACGAGTTGAGCCAGGTCATCATCCCCAAGTTCCTGCATGGCACCCTTGACGTCTTGGAGTGCCCCATCGAATTCGCGACGGACAGCATGCCAGTCTTTGACGTCCGCCTTATCGGTGATGCTTTTGCTGCGTTCAAGAACAGCTTTTTCTACATTGATCGCTTTGGAGAGGGTCAGTACGCGCCGCCCGATTTCTTTGACTTTCTCAGGATCCTCCGCTTCGACAGCAATGAAGCCCTCAGCGATGACGTTGCCAAGCAGGAGAGCAACCTGAGAGCGGTTTCCGGTTTGTTTGCCGAGGTTCTCGCTTATTTCAGCCCGCCACTTTGGATTCCCCAACTTGTCGAGCACGTTAAAAACCTCGCTTGGAACGGGCACAACCACATCGTCGATGGATTGGGCCGGGAAGGCTGATAGATCAATCGAGTCGGGGGCCTTTTCGGCCATGAGGATGGAGGTCGAGAGTGCCGCGAAGGCGAATGTTGCCGCGAACGGTAGAATTTTGTTCGGCATTTTCAAAATTTTGAGCTTTGTTGGCCGGCTGGAGCCGGATAAATCTTTTCTTGAATTTGGAATGAAACCGGAGCGATTACAACATCTTCTTGAGCGGGCGGCTGAGTGCAGGTTGCTTGTGGTGGGGGACGTGATGCTCGATGAGTTTGTTTGGGGGCGTGTGTCACGGATTTCGCCCGAGGCGCCAGTGCCGGTGGTCGAGGTGGTGGAGGAAACGAGTTACCCCGGCGGGGCGGCGAATGTTGCCCGGAACCTGCGGCCGTTTTGTGCGGGCGTCGAATTGTGTGGATTGCTTGGGGAAGATGCCGCTGCGGGGCGTCTAAGGGGGTTGCTTGAACAGGAGGGGATTGCCACAGGGGCGCTGATCTCCGAGCCTGGACGAGCAACGATTTTGAAGACGCGTATTATAGCTCGTCAGCAACAGGTTGTGCGTGTGGATAGGGAGCCGTCGAGTGGTGTTTCCCAGCAAATTCTCGACCGAGCGTGTGCGGTGGTCGAGGCGGCATTGCCCGGAGTGGATGCAGTGATTTTTGAGGATTATGGAAAGGGATTCCTAGGGCAGGAGATGAAAGACCGATTGGCCGTCTTGGCGCGGGCGGCTGGAAAATATATCGCCGCAGACCCGAATCCGTCGAACCCTCTGGATTGGGCGGGGGTGGATTTGTTGAAGCCTAACCGCTCGGAGGCGTTTGCCATGGCTGGGCGGCCGGATCCTGGGCCTATGGAAAATCCGCTTGAGGACGGCTCACTGATTGAGATCGGGCGGGGATTGTTGGGAAAATGGAATTTGCCGGCCGTGTTAGTGACGCTTGGTGAGCACGGGATGATGTTGTTTCAAAAGGAGGGACTGCCGTATCATACGCCCACGCGTGCCCGCGAGGTATTCGATGTTTCTGGAGCCGGGGACACAGCGATCGCGTTGCATACATTGGCGGTTTGCGCCGGGGCCACCCCTGCCGAGGCTGCTGAGATCTCCAATCAAGCCAGTGGCGTGGTGGTCGCCAAGCTCGGCACAGCCACGTTGACCGCCGGCGAGTTGCGCGAGGCGTTTCTTAACAATGGCTGAGAGACGGGCGGTCTTTCTTGATCGTGACGGGACGCTCATGGAGGAGGTCCACTACTGCAACGATCCTGCACGGGTGAGGGTTTTCCCCGGAGTCGCCGAAGCCTTGACGAGATTCCGCCATGCAGGCTGGCTGGTGGTGGTTGTCACGAACCAGAGTGGGTTGGCTACGGGAAAAATCACGACTTCCCAATACGAAGCGGTTCATGGAGAGTTGATGAGGCAACTTAACGGGCAGGTGGATGCCGTGTATTTCTGTGCAGACCATCCGCAGGGCCCCACAGCGCGGCGCAAACCGGGGAGCGGTATGCTTTTTGAGGCCGCCACGGAGCACGGAATCAACCTTTCGCAAAGTTGGATGATTGGCGACAAGGACGTCGATGTGGCCTGTGGGCGTGGTGCCGGTTGCCGCACAATTCTTGTGCGGACAGGGTACGGCGCGGCAATGGCCGATACCGGCGCAGATTTGGAGGTTGATGATGTTGTTAAGGCATCAGACCTCATTCTTGCACTGCGATAGGAATATCGCTTGTGCCCACTCTTGCGCGAGCGGTCGGCAGGTGCCAATGTACTGCTTTGCGGAATGTTTGAAATCAAGGAAAAGCCGAAAATGGTCGAGCGTGCCATGCTGATCGGAACGTATATCCGGCCCGAGGCCAAGGCCGAGGCGGAAAGCTTGCTCGAGGAGTTGGCCGATCTGGTTGATACCCTTGGGATCCCGGTTGTCGGTCGCGAGCTCGTCCACCACCGCGAAAACCATGCCCGCTATTTAACCGGTTCGGGAAAAGCGGAAGAGGTCGTCCAGCGCGCGAAGGCGATGGGGACTGATGTATTGATTTTCGACAACGAACTGACCCCCTCCCAGCAACGGAATTGGGAAAAACTCTCCGGGGTTCTTGTGATCGATCGGCAGGAGGTGATTCTGGACATCTTCGCCAAGCGTGCGCAGACCCGTGAAGCGCGGCTCCAGGTCGACCTCGCACGCATGGAATACTCCCTGCCGAGGTTGGTAAGAGCCTGGACGCACTTGGGCAAGCAAGGCGGCGGCATCGGAGCTAAGGGTGAGGGTGAATCCCAGCTCGAACAGGATAAACGAAAAATTCGTGGGCAGATCGATCGTCTCAAGCGCGAGCTTGAGGCCGTCAAGCGCCAGCGCGCCACGCAGCGGAAGGACAGAAAACGCACCCCCGTGCCTAACGCCGCGATTGTGGGGTACACCAATGCCGGCAAGTCCTCCCTGCTCCGTGCGCTGACCGGGGCTGACGTGCTGGTCGAGGACAAGCTCTTCGCCACGCTGGACACGACCACCCGCAAGATCGCTTTGCCGAACCACCAACCGCTCCTGCTGACCGACACGGTCGGATTTGTGAGGAACCTGCCGCACGGCCTCGTGGAGGCTTTCAATGCCACGCTTGAGGAGGCAGTGATGGCGGATTTCCTGATTCACGTGCTCGACGTGAGCCAGCCCGAGGTAATGGCATTTTATGAAACAACCCAGTCTGTGCTCGAAGAACTAGGGGCTGATTCGCCGAGAACACTTGTCGTATTCAACAAAATCGACCTGCCGTGCGATCCTGCAATTGTCGCGGAAGTGCATGAGCGGTTTCCCGATGCCGTTTTCGTTTCACTGCAGACCGGCCAGGGCATGCAGGAACTCACCTCGCGCATCGGGGAGTTGGTCGCTGACGATCTTGTAACCATGGAATTGAGGATTCCTCAGTCTCGTGCCGACCTTGTCGCGCGGCTCCATCGGGATGCGGATATCCGTTACACCGCCTACGATGGGGACGATGTGGTTCTCAGAGCACGGTTGCCCCCCCGCGCCGCTTCAGAATTAAAGTCCTTCGAGTGTCCTCTGCCTTCCATAGCGTGGTAGCTCATTTTTCCCTCTCGCAGTTTCCCTCCGCTGTCGGTTTTATTTGAGGTATGAAATTGATTTCCTGGAATGTGAATGGCATTCGGTCGGTGTTAACGAAGGGGTTTGCGGATTGGTTGGAGCGTGTGGATGCCGATGTTGTATGCTTGCAGGAGACGAAGGCGCGCCCCGAGCAGGTGCCGCACGATTTTGCCGGGTATGAGGTGGTGTGGAATCCGGCTGTGCGGGCGGGATATTCAGGCACGGCGATCCTAAGCCGCAGGAAGCCGAAATCCACGACGCTCGGCTTCGGTCTCGCGGAGCACGACCAGGAAGGACGGGTCATCACAGCCGACTACGGCGATTTTTTTCTCGTGAACGTCTACACGCCGAATTCCAAACGCGAGTTGACCCGCCTTGATTACCGGACCCGCGAGTGGACGCCTGCGTTTGGAAGGCATCTGGCGGCCTTGGCAAAAACTAAGCCTGTGGTCTTTTGCGGTGATATGAACGTGGCCCACAAGGAGATCGACCTCGCCCGTCCGCGTGAAAACACGCGCAATGCAGGATTTACTAATGAGGAGCGTGAATCGTTCGACAGGATTCTCGAGGGTGGTTTTGTAGACACGTTCCGCGTCTTTGAGCAAGGAACCGGGCATTACACATGGTGGAGCTACCAGAATGGCGCAAGGGAGCGGAATATCGGGTGGCGCATCGATTATTTTTGTGTCTCGGAGAGCATTGTGGATGAAGTGCAATCTGCCTTTATTCAGCCGGAAGCAACAGGGAGCGACCACTGTCCGGTGGGAATTGTGCTCAAAGGTTGAAAAATTATTGAACGAAGCTCATGCCTGCAGGTCAAATCAATCAGTTGAGACAACGAGTCAGGTCATCGCGGTTCGGTTTTTCATTGTTTTATCCGAACCTCCACGCGGTGACCTGATGTTTTTGACAAAGTTGTCACTTTTCGGTCCTTGTTGCCGATGTTGGCTGGCATTATGAGTTCTGGCATGGAAAGCACTGTGCTTGTGGTCGAGGATGAAAATGATGTCGTGGATTTATTGCGCTACCATCTCAAGCGCGCTGGATTCAAGGTGTTGATAGAGAAAAGCGGCGATGCCGGCCTTGTTGCCGTGAGGCAAAACAGGCCGGATGCGGCTATTTTTGATATTATGATGCCGGGCATGACTGGCTTGGAGGCATGCCGGACTTTGAAAAACGACCCCAATACAGCGGCTATTCCCATACTAATGCTTACTGCCAAGAGCGAGGTGAAGGACCGTGTAAAGGGTCTGGAAATCGGAGCAGATGATTATGTCACAAAGCCCTTTAGCCCGAAGGAGGTTGTCCTCCGGGTACAGGGCCTTATTCGGCGTGCGCAGGCCATTGCGGCGGAAAGTTCGCTGGTTCACCTCGAAGGCATTACTCTCGATCGCACAAGCTTGAATGCCAAGATCGATGGGGCCCATGTGAATTTGACCACCATAGAGTTCAAATTATTATCAGTACTAAGCGGTAACCGCGGACGTACGATGTCGCGGGATGCCCTGTTACGCGATGTCTGGGGCTACTCGACCAGTCTGGATACGAGAACGGTCGATACACATATGCGCCGTCTGCGTGAGAAAATCGGACGCCACGCAGTGCGGTTGGAAACCATCCGGGGTGAGGGCTACCGGTTCAACGCTACTCCCGTCGATTGATCTGGACGCTCACCACCTTGGCCACATTTGCTGTGGCGTTCTGGTTCTATTTGCGTGTTTTTGTGCCTTGGCGGAAAATTCAGACACGCCTTCGCAAAATGGCTGAAGGGGACTTTGCTGTTCCATCAAGAATGCCCGGTGGATCTGTGTTTTGTAAAACCGAGGCCCATATCGCCCGCTTGGCCGAGCGCTTCAGTCAAATGGACCGCCAAACCGCTGACGAGGGGCTGAGCCTTCGCGGTATTCTTTCCAGTATGCAGGAGGGGATTTTGATCGTGAACCGAGCCCATCGCATCACTCTGATCAATCACGCGCTGCAATCGTTTTTTCCTTCCAGTAAGAGAGTGCTTGGGCGAGGTGTTCTCGAGTTTTTCCAGAGGCATGAATTAGAAAATGCAATCGCTCACACATTGGGAACAGGTGAGTCGGGGCATCTGGAGTTGGTTTTTGATGTCGCTGGCAACGGCAAGGGGAAGCCATGCCGGGTATTCGACATCCATGTGGCGCCTCTTGCCGCCGAGTCCGGAGGATTGCCGCAAGCAGTATTGCTGGTGTTCCAGAATGTCACGGCGATCCGGGCGCTCGAAGTCACCCGCAGAGAGTTTGTGGCGAACGTCTCTCATGAGTTTCGCACGCCGCTGACTATTATCAACGGATACGTCGAGACGCTAATGGACGGATGTCCGGAGGAACCGGAAATGGCGGAGCGTGCCGTGGCGGCAATCCACCGGAATGTGCAACGGCTTTCGTTGCTTCTTGAGGATTTACTCGCGATCTCGCACCTGGAAGGGCGCTCTCCCATGTTGGATTTTCGCAAAGCAGACATTCATGAAGTGCTTTTGCGGGTCCTCGAGAGTCTTGGTCCGGAAATTAAAAATACTGGATTGTGCATCGAAGTCGATTGGCAGGAAGAAGCGAAATACGCTGAGGTCGATGAACGACGGATCGAGCAGGTATATTGGAACCTCATTAGCAACGCGCTCAGGCACGTGGGCAATAGCGGCGCGGTTTTACGCATTACGGGGGGGCGGGATGGTGAATTTGTGGAAGTTGCTTTTGCGGATAATGGGCCAGGGATCCCCTTGGATGACCAAGCACATATTTTCGAAAGGTTCTATCGTGTCAGAAAAGACCGGGCACGCGATGCCGGTGGAACGGGGCTCGGATTGTCTATCGTTAAAAACATCCTGCTCGCGCACGGGGGGACGGTTTCCGTGCAAAGCACGCTTGGGAACGGTGCGGTATTTGGGGTAAGGGTGCCGGTTTGGCAGGGAGAAAATACCGATAGGAACGTGCCGATGTAAAATTTTCCATGCAACTTTTGCCATGATTTGAGGTTTGGAGAGCATATGAACACAAGAATCCTCATCGCTGCGGCTTGTCTGTTTCCAGTTGTCTGCAATGCCGAGTCGGATACGCAACTCCAGCCCAAAGGCCAACGGTTGCTTCAAAAACCCGGACAGAAAATGGATGCGGCCGTGGAGCGCATGCCTGAGGAAATAAAAGAGAGGTTCAAAGCAGCTCAGGAAGCGGCGATGAAAAACCCTAAAGTACAGGAGCTGCGCAAAAAAGTGGAGGCGGCCGGAAAGGAGTTTCAAGCTGCAATGCGCGAAGAGATGCAGAAGGTTGATCCCGATTTGCAGGAATCGGTGCGGGGTGTTTTCAAGAAAGAGATGAAATCCAAGGGCGGGGATAGTCGCATTTGGAGCCTTCCTGCCGGGAAAAAGGAGCAGTTGGAAACTGCACGGGAAAAAGCCAAAAACAATCCCGCAGTACAAGCAGCATCGGAGGAAATGAAATCTGCTCAAACTCCTGAGGAGCGTGATGCTGCCAGGGAAAAATTTCATAAGGCGATGCGTGTAGCTGTCCTAGAAATCGATCCGTCCCTAGAGGGGGCGCTCAATAAACTAAAACAGTCAAACAAACCAAGCCATGGATCTGGAGGAGAAGAGAAGACTCCAGAGATGAACGAATAGGGGTCAGTTTTGTTGGGCCGGTGGAAGGACGTTTTTATTCGAGGAAATTGGTGCGGGGAACGAAGCCGGTACAGATGGAATCATAAGTGGCTTGCCTCGGCGCTCGGCCAGCAACCTTGTGTAGGGGCCCTCGACTTGCTGAGGTGAGAAGAGATCGCGGCGGTTTTGCAAGGTGGTGCAGGAGGTTAGGGTGACGACTGCAAGAGCGAGAGGGAGGGCGGCGGATTTCACATGGTCATGTAGATCGTTGGGGGTTGCCGCTGTCAAGGCGCGCAATTTCCGGTTTGCTCACAGGGGAGATGAAGGCGACAAGTGATTGCCGCTAGGGCGGGCACGATGCAACTCACAGAAAAGTTTTTCATATCAATAGGCGGATGGGAGGTCATGAAGCGGGCTAGGGCTCTTAAGGCTGCGGGAGGAATCCAAGCTGCGGAGTGGGAAGCCCCTGTGCTCCGTGGACGTATCGCGACAGAGGGGAGGGAGTTTCAGGCAGGGCTCAAAATAACCAACCCGATTGATATCGAAAATCTCTGCCCTTGTCGCGATTCGCGGGGCAGGGGAATTATTTGCGCGCATTCCGTGGCCGTGGGGCTCGAATATCTTTCGCCTGGCCAGTCTTCACCCGGAAACTCTTCGCCGAGCCGCGTTGATCGCACGCCTCGGGTCGAAACGACTGAAATTCCCCGTATTGAGTTTTCGATTGAGGGTTCGCTCAGGCACCTTGAGGGCGCTTTGGAGTTCCGGTATTCCAAAGAAGGGAGTGCAAACTCTAGCGCAGAAGCGATTGCCTTGATCGAATTGTCTCGAATGGGATTTGAAGACTCAAAAGGCAAGGCTGTGCTTCGCGGTGAGGAGGCAGTTGTAAGATTTTATGCCACAGGTTTGCCAAAGCTTCGCAAGCAATGGAACGTGAAAGAGGGCGAGCGTTTCCTCCATGTGACTCGAGATATTGTGCTGATCGAGCCTCATTTCGCGCTCAAGGAGCGTGGTGATGGCTGGCTTGATTTTCATGTGCATTTTACCGCTGACCGTGAGGCGATGTTCCGGGCGCAAGACATCCAGCGGCTCCTTGCGGGAGGAGATCCGCGAGTAAAGTTATCAGACGGACGTATTGCTGTGCCTGATGCAGGCATGCTGGCAGATTTCGAGGAGGTGCTGAGGGACTGCGACCCCTTGCAGGAGCGTGGAGCCTACCGCATTCGCGACATTTATCGCCCTGGCTTGGAGGCGGCGATTGGTGATTGGACTAATCAACCGCCTTCAGTTCAAGCGGAAGGAAATGCCGACGCCTTGCCTCAAGAATTGCGGGCCCTTCTTCGCGGCTATCAGGTGGAGGGGGCTTTATGGATGAGAGGCCTCGCCATGAGGAGGGCTGGCGGACTTCTTGCCGACGAGATGGGATTGGGGAAAACAATTCAAGCACTTGCTATGGCCGCATCTCTGGCAGGTCCCCATTTGGTTGTATGCCCTTCGCCGCTGGTGTGGAATTGGGAACGTGAGGCCCGGCGGTTTTGCCCCGGCATGCGCGTGCTTGTGGTGCAGGGAAGTGCGCGAGAATCTCACTTTTCTCACATCGGTCGCCACGACCTAGTTATTACGAGTTACGCCCTATTGCGAAGGGATATCCAGCACTACAAGGGTATCCGGTTCACAACCGCCACCCTCGACGAGGCACAACACATCAAAAACCCTGATAGCCAGAATGCCGCAGCGGCGGTGGCGCTGGAGGCGGATGCGCGATTTATTCTAACGGGTACCCCTCTTGAGAACTCGCTGAGGGATTTGTGGTCTCTGTTTCATTTTCTACTTCCAGGCTATCTGGGGAAAAAACGGGAGTTCAAGGAGCGCTATGAGGATCCCCTGCAAGCCGGTGAGGCTCCCGAAGTCTGGCGCCGTCTTTTGCGCCGTGTCAGGCCGTGGATGCTTCGTCGTATGAAGTCCGAGGTCGCTGCAGATCTGCCTGAGTATCTCGAACAAACACTGGAGATTGATCTCACTCCCGACCAGAAGGCCGCGTACACGGAATTGCAGCTCGCCGCCCGGGCGGGGCTCGATGATCTCAAGGGGAAATCGTCTGGGGCTGCCCGCATGAAGGTATTGACCGCCCTGCTTCGACTCCGGCAAGCGTGTTGCGATGTTCGGCTTCTTGGGGCGGAGTCCGGAGCCCCATCGGGAAAACTCGACGCCCTGCTTGAGATCCTCCGCGAGTCGATGGACGGCGGGCATCGTACACTCGTCTTCAGTCAGTTTACCTCTATGCTCGACCTGATCGCTCCTGCTTTGGATGAGGCTGAAATCACATGGTGCCGCCTGGATGGATCAACTCGAGACCGGCAGGCTGTGGTGGATGCGTTTCAAGCACCCGATGGGCCTGCTGTATTTCTCATCAGCCTGAAAGCCGGCGGAGCCGGACTTAATCTCACAGCCGCCAATACGGTGGTCCACTTCGATCCTTGGTGGAATCCAGCAGTGGAGGCCCAGGCCACCGCACGGGCTCACCGAATCGGCCAAAAAAGCGCAGTCACTTCCATCAAGCTCGTCGCCAGGGATACGGTGGAACAGCGTGTGCTGGAGATGCAGGCTAAAAAGCGCACCCTGCTCGGGGGACTGCTTGAGGCCGCAGAACCGTCCGCTTCTGCATTTGATGACGAGACGCTGCGGGAACTCATTAGTTGAGGGGCGGCGCTTTTGATTGCGGGCAGTTGCGGGAACAGGCACAAAGGAAAGATGTCATTTCAAGATCTCGGACTTCCCGAGCCGGTAGTCCACGGTTCTCAGCGAATGGGCTATTCCGAGCCCACGCCGATCCAGCTTCGCGCGATTCCAGTCATTCTCAGCGGACGTGACCTTGTGGCATCGGCCCAGACAGGCACGGGAAAGACCGCCGCATTCGCTTTGCCAGTGCTCGCAAAGCTCGACCATCCTGAACAAAAAATTCGCTGCCTTGTCCTTGAGCCCACCCGTGAGTTGGCGATGCAGGTGGAGACCGCCTTCCGAGACTACATGCGATTCATGCACACCGAAGTCGCATTGATCCACGGCGGGGTGGGCTATGGCAAGCAGCGTGAGGAGCTCAAGCGGCAGTGCGATGTGATTGTCGCCACGCCTGGGCGCTTGCTCGATCACATGCAACAGGGATTGGTGGATCTTTCCTCCCTGCAGTTTCTCATCCTTGACGAGGTCGACCGCATGCTTGACATGGGCTTTCTCCCCGATGTGCGCCGTATCGTCGAGCAGTGTCCAAAAGAGAGGCAGACACTTCTTTTTTCAGCGACGATCCCGGAGGAGATTCAGCGCCTCTCTGCGTGGTGCCTGAGAGATCCTGAGCGCATCGAGATTGGATCCCGCCGTTCACCCGCCGAGACGGTGGCCCACGCACTCTACCCTGTCGCCTCGGATCAGAAGTTTGACCTTTTGCTCACGCTTCTTGAGCGCACAAACTACGATAGTGTATTGATTTTCTCGCGCACCAAAGATGGGGCAGACCGGATCTCGCGGCAGTTGAAAAAGAATAATCACTCGGTCGCGACCTTGCATTCGAACCGGACACAGAACGAGCGTGTCGATGCCCTGGAGGGATTCAAGGCGGGACGCTATGAGGTCATGGTTGCCACAGATATTGCGGCCCGTGGCATTGACATTGCCGGAGTCAGTCATGTCATCAACTACGATGTGCCGCAGCATCCTGAGGATTATGTGCACAGGATCGGCCGAACTGGTAGGGCGCAGACTGTTGGTGAGGCGTTCACGATCATGACTGCTGAAGAGTTGCCGCATGTTCTGGATATCGAACGCTTCATCGGACAGAAAGTCCCGCGCCAGAAGCTAGAAAATTTCACATATGTCTACACCGCGCTCTTTAATGAAGAGAATGTGATGGCCGCCTTGAAGGGAGCAAAGGGAGTGCGGACACACAAGGGAATGAGGTTTGGGGCACGACGACGTCGGTAATCCCGTTGGCGAAAATCTGCTTTTCCAGCGGCCTGTCATGGCTAGAGTCGCGCCCCTATGCAAACAACGCTGATTCTGCTCAAACCCGATTGCATCACCGGAAGGAAGTCCGGCGAGGTATTGAAACGCTTCGAGGATGCGGGATTCCAGATCCGCGGGTGCAAGATGTTTCGTGCCGATGCGAGCCTGCTGCAAGAACACTACGCTCACATCGCTTCGAAGCCATTCTTCCCCGAGGTCCAAGAGTTTATGACGTCATCGCCGATCATTGCGCTCGCCCTCTCAGGAGACAATGTGATCGAGCGTGTGCGTGACCTTCTCGGCCCAACCGATTCCACCAAGGCCGCCAAGGGCACTATCCGCGGCGACTTCGGAAGCACGGTCATGCAAAATATCGCCCACGCCTCGGACAGTATCGAAAGCGCCGCAGTGGAGTTGAAGAGGTTCTTCCAGCCCACGGAGCTTTTTGAGTACTCGATGGATATCCGGCCTGGCCGGTAAGGCAGTCAGCCGCGGCCCGGCACGATTTGAAAAGTCTGTGCCAGCTTGGCTGTATGCCCGGCTGGCAGATGCCCGCGCCACTGGCTGCCGGGATACACCAATGCATCGTGTCCGATAAGCGATCCCGGGCTGAGGACACTATTGCAACCGATCTCCGCACGGTCTCCAACTATGGCCCCGAACTTGCGCAGATTGGTGGAAAGACGTCCCTCCGGGCCATGAACCGTGATGGGAGCTTTGTCCAGCCGGACATTCGAAAGGATAACCCCCGCTCCGAGGTGGGCGCGATATCCCAGGATTGAGTCCCCGACATAATTGAAGTGGGGGATTTGAGCCTCATTGAAGACGAGACAATTTTTGAATTCGCTTGAGTTTCCGGCAATCACGCCATCGCCCATGATTACATTTTCTCGGATATAGCATCCGCTGCGGATCTCGCAGTTTTCACCGATCCAAGCGGGCCCCTTGATCATGGCCCCCTGTTCTATGACGGTGCCCTGTCCAACAAAAACCGCGCCACTCACAAACGGCTTGCCGATCAGACGCGCGTGAATTGCAGGCTTGAGGCGGAATTTCAAATAGGGGGCAATTTTTGGCAGCACCTCCCAGACATGCTCCACATTCTCAAAGAGGGCGTGGTGGGCGCAGTGGGTAAGGTCGAAAAATTCGTCGTTTGAAAACATAGAGTGACTCTTGGATTATAAGTTGAAGGAAGCAGGAGTGGGCTTTTGGCCTTCTTTGGTGTCTTTTACCTGCCAACCGGCTGCGAGCATTTTATCACGCAGTTCATCGCTGAGCTGCCAGTCCTTAGCTGCGCGGGCAGCGGCACGCTCATCTAAAAGGGCAATGATTTCCGTGGGAATCCCGATCTCATCGGGCTCCATTGCCAGTACGGAATGCACGCCGTCCAGCCATTCCAACAAGAAACGCGCCTGTCCAGGCATGAGATTGCCGGCATCCATCGAACGGTTGGTAGCGCGAACAACCTCGAAAAGTCCCGCAAGGGCGCCGGATATGTTGAGGTCGTCATCCAAGGATTGACCGAATACCTCTAGTGGCAGGGTGTGATTGTCCAAGGGTTCGGGGAGGTCAGCGCCGGTGAGTTCATGCAGGCGGAGAGTCCACTCGTCGAGTCGGCGCAGCGCAGCGCGCGCAGCGGCAAGACCATCAAAGGTGAAATTAAGTGGTTCGCGATATTTCACGGAGATCAACGCAAAGCGTACCTCGCGACCACTCCAGCCTTTTTCCCTCAAGTCCCGAAGAGTAAAAAAATTCCCTGCGCTTTTAGCCATCTTTGTCCCTTCAACCTGTAAGTGACGGCAATGCATCCAAAGGCGCACGAACCGGTGTCCGGTGACGCATTCACTTTGAGCGATTTCCGCCTCGTGGTGGGGGAAAATATTGTCCTCGCCGCCGCAATGAATATCGATTTCTGGGCCAAGGAGACCGGTGGCCATGGCGCTGCATTCGATATGCCACCCCGGTCGACCCCGGCCCCAGGGGCTGTCCCACGCGACATCGCCGTCACGCTCGTCCCAAGCCTTCCAAAGCGCGAAATCCCCGGCATTCTCCTTGTCGTATTCATCGTTGCTGACCCTCACCCCGTCACGAAGATCCTCCAAATGGAAGTGGGCCAGTTGACCATAGGCCGGAAATGAGCGAATGCGAAAATACACCGACCCATCCTCCGCGCGGTAGGCATGGCCTTTTGCGATCAGGTCAGAGATCATCGAAATCATGCGGTCGATGTGGATTTTCTCTGTTGCTTCAGGGAAGTGATCAGCCCGTTTGATACGCAAGGTGTCAAGATCCTCAAAAAAGGCCTTTTTGAACGGAGTTGTAAATTCGGCCAACGAAACCCCAGCCGCGCGACAACCCCTGATGGTCTTGTCATCTACGTCAGTAAGGTTCATCACGCGTTCGACCTTTATCCCACGGTATTCGAGATGGCGTTGCAGAAGATCCTCGAAAATGTAAGCACGAAAATTACCGATGTGGGCGAAGTTGTAAACGGTGGGACCACACGTGTAGATACCAATACGGCCCAGGTCCTTTGGTGTGAAGTCCTCCACCGCCCGGGTCATGGTGTTGAAAAATCGAAGCGGCATGAAGACGCCAGTAAATGCGCCGCGCGGACGAAAATCAACATCGGCGAGTGGCTCAGTCAACGGGTTTGGCAAACTGCCGCCGCGTGGTAATGTCAACACATGCTGCGTTTCTTGTTTTTTGTATTGCTGCTGGAATTGAATGTTCCGCTTCTTCATGCCGAGGCAGAGCCAGTGCCGCCGCCTGTGGAATCACCCTATGAGGAGCTGCAATTGATTGCCCGCACGATCCAACTCATCCGTCAGGATTATGTGGACGAATCAAAAACAGGCTATCAAGACCTGGCCTACAGTGCCCTGCGGGGCATGCTCGACACCCTCGATCCGCACAGCCAGTTCATGGAGCCAAAGGGATTCCAAAGCATGCAAGAGGATACCCGCAGTGAGTTTGGAGGGCTGGGGGTGGTAGTGACATTGCAAAATGGTATGCTGACAGTCATCAATCCCATGGAGGATTCCCCTGGATTCCAAGCAGGGATTCTACCAGGCGATCAGATTTTGAAGATTAACGGAAAGTCGACCGAGAAGCTTGGTTTGAACGATGCCGTCGAAAAACTACGCGGAGCGGTCGGAGAAAAGGTGACGCTGACTGTCAATCGACCGGCGACTGGAGAGTTGAAGGATTACGAATTGGCCAGAGCGGTGATCAAGGTGCCCAGTGTGAAGGATTCCATGATCCTGCCGGAGCGCGTGAGCGGGGGACCAACGATTGGATATGTGAGGATTACGCAGTTCAACTCTCCTACTGCAACCGAGTTGGCTGAAGCCTTGGACAAGCTGGAGAAAAAGGGCATGGATGCGCTTGTGCTCGACATGAGACACAATCCCGGCGGGTTGCTTGGCAGTGCCGTGGATGTATGCGGGGAGTTTTTGCCGCCGAACACGATGGTCGTCTATACTGAAGGGCGCTCACCATTGCGGGAATACCGCACCGCGCAGAGGAAAAGAAAGCATCGCGAGTATCCGGTGGTGGTGTTGACCAATTATGCCAGCGCCAGCGGCTCTGAGATTGTGGCCGGGGCATTGAAAGATCTGGATCGTGCACTCGTTGTCGGTGAAACGACCTTTGGCAAGGGGTCGGTGCAAAGTGTCGTGTCGCTTCCTGATGGTTCAGCTGCCCGGTTGACCACAGCCAAATACTTCACCCCTGGTAGAAATTTAATTCACGAGCACGGGGTCGAGCCTCATATACGCGCCGCGATGACTTATGATCAAGAGACACGGCTCCTCAGATCTCGGCGACTCCGCGAGGATCCGGCCAAGGATGCCGCCTCCATATGGGACCCTCAACTCGAACGTGCGGTTGATGCCTTGCAGGGGGCGCTGCTGCATGTGCGTAACCAATGATGACGCTGCTCGCAATCGAAACCTCCTGTGATGAAACTGCGGCCGCGGTGCTCCGCGGATACGGGGAGATTCTTTCCCACACAGTATTCAGCCAAGCGGAAATCCACTCAAAATTTGGCGGAGTGGTTCCCGAGGTTGCATCGAGAAACCACCTCCAGTCCGCTCCATGGGTCATTGACGAGGCACTGAAAACGGCAGGGGTTGAGGTGGGGGAATTGGACACTGTTGCTGCGACAAACGGCCCTGGTCTTGCCTCGGCGTTGCTGGTCGGCTCAGCGGTTGCGAAGGGGATCGCGATTGGTGCGGGAAAGCCTTTTATGGCTATAAACCATTTGGAAGGGCACATGCTCTCGCCATTTTTCGGGAGGCAGGACATTCCTCCCCACATCTCATTAGTGGTCAGCGGCGGACATACCTTGCTCTTTGATGTTCATGGATTCGGAGATTATAGGTTGCTCGGGCGAACACTTGATGATGCCGCCGGCGAGGCATTTGACAAGGTCGCGAAGTTACTTGGGCTCGGCTACCCGGGCGGGGTGCGCATTGACAGATTGGCTAGGGATGGAAATGCAAACCGATTCGACTTCCCGAGGGGAATGATCGACTCGGGAGACTATAACTTTAGTTTCAGCGGGCTTAAAACCGCTGTGCGCGTATTTTTGGAGAAACATGGAACCGCCGAGGCTGACCTGCCGGACCTTTGCGCTTCATTCCAAGCGGCTATATTGGATGTTCTTCTTGCCAAGCTTTTCCGCGCATTGAAAGAAAGCGGCCATCAATCCGCAGCAATCAGTGGGGGAGTAAGTGCAAATGCCGCATTGCGCTCCCGCGCCGCCGATCGAGCATCTAAGGAAGGTGTTGTGCTGCACACCGCGCCGCCTGGTCTTCACACGGATAATGCCCTGATGATTGCCTATGCCGCGGCACACCATGCAGCGGCCGGGATCACCAGTCCGTTTGATGAGGATATTTACCCGAACTTCGATCCGAAGCGGCTTCAGGCTTCTTGATCGGGGTCGCCGAACAGCATGCGTGCGGTATCCTCCGGGGCTTCCTCCACGCTGCGCAGGGTGCGCTGCATGACGCGGGTGCGGGTTCCAACTTGGTCGATTTCATTCGAAGCGGTGTGGAGTTTTTTCCGGACACTGTCGAGGGCGGCACCGAATTTCGAAAATTCGGTTTTTACCGACGCGAGAATTTCCCAGACTTCGCTTGAGCGCTGTTCGATAGCGAGGGTGCGGAATCCCATTTGGAGGCTATTGAGAAGCGCCACGAGGGTGGTTGGCCCCGCAAGAACGACGCGGTGGGTATGCTGGAGATCCTCCGCCAGGCCACGGCGGCGGAGGACTTCCGCATAGAGACCCTCTGTGGGAAGGAACATGATTGCAAAATCCGTGGTGGCAGGCGGCGCGAGATATTTTTCGCTGATGTCACGGGCATTTGCTTTGATGCGTGTCTCAAGTTGGCGTGCGGCGGCCTCAGCGGCCTCAGTGGCACCTGCATCCATCGCAGCTACGAGGCGTTCGTAGTCCTCTTTTGGAAATTTTGCATCGATCGGAAGCCAGACGCATGTTCCAGGCAACTCGCCGCGGCCGGGAAGTTTCACAGCGAATTCGACGCGTTCACGTCCACCAGTGGTGGCGACATTTGCCTCATATTGCCCAGGGCTCAGGAACTGCCCAAGAATTGCAGCGAGTTGGACTTCACCCCATGCGCCGCGGGTTGTGACATTGGTCATTACTCGCTTCAGGTCACCAACACCTTGCGCGAGTGTCTGCATATGGAGCATTGCATGTTGGACCTTATCGAGATTGTCGCTCACGATTTTGAACGATTCGCCGAGGCGGCGCTCGAGGGTGGTTTGGAGCTTCTCCTCAACAGTGGCCCGCATGGCCTCGAGTTTGGTGTTGTTGTCTTCGCGGAGTGAAGAAAGCCGCGCCTCAACGGATTCGCGAAGGGTTTGAAATTGCTGGGTGTTGGTCGTGGAGAGCTGGGAGAGTTGTTGATTTTGTAAATCGAAGGAGTTTTTTACCGAGATTGAAAGGGCTTCGATTTCGCGGCGGGTGGAGTCCGAGAAAGATTGGCGGAACTCTGTAATCTGGCGATCCAACGCCTCACGGAGGGCTGTAACTGATCCAAGTTGAGCCTGCAATGCATCACGCGTAGTTTCAGCTCCCTGACGAAGACCGTTCTGAAGGAGCTGGGAGAGTTCCTGACGGAGGAGTGATTCGGCTTCACGTTGACTGCGGCTTCCTGCGGCCCCGGGTCGAAAAATAACAAAAAGCAACCCTGCCGCATTGAGCAGAGCCAATCCAAGAATGACGACAAGGAGCGTGGTCATGGAGAAAACACTACCCGGTTTTTTGAGCAGAGGGAATGGTTCGCAGGTTAAAAAACACCATTACGAAGATCATCAAAAGCATTGCCGAGAGCGTCGATGATATCGCTCGCACAAAGCGATTCTTGGGATGCATGCTTGTCGCGGATGGATATCTCTCCCGCCCGCCCGCACACCCAGGCTCCGATCTTTGCCGCAACGAGCGGTCTTTTGCCCTGGGCGATGAGTGCGGCGCAGACTCCGGTCAGCACATCACCCATACCGCCTGATGCCATCCCGGGGTGACCGGTGGAATTAAATTCCGGTGGAATGTTGGCCGATCCAATAATTGTTCGGGATCCTTTCAATAGGAGAGTCGCCGGGGAGGCCTGCAAAAAAGCTTCAAGCCATTCCCGGCGGTCCCGTCCTTTACGCGGGAAGAGGCGCTCCATTTCGCCTGGATGAGGAGTGAGAAGGCGCTCGCCTGCACAGGAGTTGAGCAAGGACATCGAAATGGCATTCAGTGCATCGGCATCCAGCACGCATGGGGCGGGAGCGCGCTGAGCAAGATCGCGCACAAGGGGATCCCAGTCCCTTCCCATGCCGGGACCAATCGCAAGGGCATCAAAGCGTGATGCTAGGACGTCTTCGGCAGAGGTCAGCGGGGAAATCATCACTTCGGGAATAATTCCGGCAGAAAGAAGCGGAATGCTTTCTGGTGGTGCGAACAATGTCACCAGTCCCGCTCCGGAATTTACGGCGGCAGCCGTGCAGAGACGAGCTGCGCCGGGGAATTTCGCACAGCCAGCAACGATTCCTAGTCTTCCCGCCATGCCCTTGTGAAAGTCAAATGGTCTTGGCGGAAGGAAAGATCGGAGGGCGCCGGCTCGGAGTACATCAGCCCTGTCGATCCCATTAGGCAATCGGAGTTCGTGCAGAGGGGCGATAACAATGCGTCCGACAGCATCAGTCGCATGGTCGGCAACCAGTAGTGATTTCGCAAACCCAATAGCCACAGTGCAATCCGCGCGCACGCATGGGCTGCCAATGCGTGCCTCAAGTAAACCGCTCGGGATATCCGCAGCTAGGACCCATGAGCCTGACATCTCACGGAGGGAATTTATGCGCTGGATGGCTCCGGCAACAGGTTCTCGCGGATCGCCGGAGGCTCCGATGCCGAGAAGTCCGTCCAGCACGACACGGGGAGTGCGGCCCTCAGTCGGGGTCGATGCCACCAAGGAAAGGCGTGAGGCGGTTAGGGGGGCCAGAGCGGAGGCCGAGTAACAAGGCTCCAGATGGACGGCCCATCCCCACTGGGCGAGGTGGCGCGCAGCCACAAGGACATCTCCCCCATTATGCCCCTTGCCAAAAAAGACATGACAGGTAGACGGGGATGGATGGAATTGACGGACGGCTTCGGCGATTTGCCTGCCCGCCTTTTCCATCATCTCTTCCGCCGTTGCTCCTTCAGCGAACGCCAAGCGCTCGGATTCCAGCATCTGGGAGGGGGTTGGGAGCATGGGCTCAGACGAAGAAGGATTTCACGCGGGCGTAGAAATTTTTATGGATCGGATTGTTATCCTCGCCACAGAGTTCGGCGAATGCTTGGAGAGCTTCGCGTTGGCGGGTATTCAAGCGAGTAGGCACCTCAACCTGCACATAGGTCATGATGTCCCCTTTGGCCGTTCCTTGAAGAGCTGGCATGCCGAAGCCACGAATACGGAAGGTCGATCCGCTTTGTGTGCCGGCAGGAATTTTCAAATTTACAGCCCCATCAAGTGTCGGAACGCGGATATCACCGCCTAGTGCTGCCGTGGAAAATGGAATCGGGACCTCACAGGAAAGGTCCATGCCATTGCGGGTAAATACCTCATGTTCGCGGATGTGGACAACGACGTAGAGGTCTCCAGGAGGACCGCCGCGAAGGCCCGCCTCACCACCGCCGTTGCTTCGGAGACGTGAATCGCTGTCAATGCCAGCAGGGATCTTGATTTTGACGCGGGTGGTTTTTTCCACGCGGCCCTCTCCTTGGCAAGAGTGGCAGGGCTTTTCAATTATTCGGCCAGTGCCGTGGCAGGCAGGGCATGTTTGGGCGACTTGAAAAAATCCTCGCGAGACCACCACCTGGCCACGGCCGCGGCAGGTCGGGCACACAACGGCTTTGGAGCCCTTCTGCGAGCCAGAGGCGGAGCAGGGGTCGCAGGAATCGAGTTTGCGGATTTCGATTTCCTTTTCGCATCCCTTTGCAGCCTCTTCGAGGGTGATTTGGAGGTCATATCGGAGGTCCGATCCACGTTGGCGACCGGAGGGATCAGTAGCCCCAGCACTGCCGAAAAATTGCTCGAAAATACCGCCTCCTCCACCCCCACCGGTGCTGAAGACCTCGCGAAAAATATCAAACGGGTCGTGGAATCCCCCGCCCCCGCCGCCCATACCGCCTTGGAATGCCGCATGACCATACCGATCGTAGGCCGCACGCTTTTCAGAGTCGCTTAAAGCTTCATAAGCCTCGGAGATTTCCTTAAAACGATCCTCGGCACTCGGGTCATCCGGATTTTTGTCAGGGTGGAATTTGACAGCCAGCTTGCGGTAACTCCGCTTCAAATCTTCAGCGCTGACATCGCGGCTGACGCCGAGAGTTTCGTAATAGTCTTGCTTGCGACTCATTCAGCAGACCCCTTGGAAACAATAACCGATGCGGCGCGAATGAGGCGGTCCTTGAGTTTATAGCCCTTCCGGACTTGGCGGATGATATGCCCTTCAGGCACATCGGGGCTCAATTCCTGAGCCACAGCATCATGTTTATTTGGATCAAAGGGTTCACCCTCCGTCGCAACCTCCTCGATGCCATTGGACCGCATAAATTCCAAGAGCTGCTTGTGAACCATGTTCATGCCTATGAGAATCGATGCTGCTTCCGGAGCGGACTTTGCGGCATCGAGGCCCAATTCAAAATTGTCTACAATCGGCAGGAGTTTTTCGAGGAGACCATTGTTCGCATAGCGGATCGCCTCTTCCTTTTCGCGGATTGCACGTTTGCGGAAATTGTCCAAATCAGCACGTGCACGAAGCGCAAGATCCTTCAACTTTGCGGCTTCGGCTTCGAAATCAACTTCAGTAATTTCGGGATTTTTGGGTGCATCCGGCGTGGGTTCGGGCGGTATGCTTTCGGAGTGTTCGGAAGTGTTCATTGTTTGAATATCGCGATCAGTGTAAAGTCGTCCTGTCTCAGATTGTTTCCGGTGAATTGTTTAACCTCTTGGGCGACATGGTGTATTACCCCGGACGATCCGAGCGACGCGCTTGCTTTCAGGGCTTCGCCAAGACGTTCGAGGCCATATTCCATGTCCCCGGCATCCAATGCCTCCGTGGCGCCGTCCGTGTATAGCAACAGGCAGTCACCCGCATGCATCTCGAACCGGAAATCGCCGCAGACTCTATTGAACACCTCGCCGCTGTCAATCCCGAGGGCCATCCCCTTAGGGCGCAACTGCTCGACAGTTTGCGATGCCGCACGGAAAAGGAGCGGGGCATCATGCCCGGCCCGTGTCATGCAAATCTCACCGGAGTCCGGAGACAAAATCATATAGGCCATGCTGATAAACATGTCCTCTTTAATGTCTGGATACAGGTGGTGATTGACCTGCTGGAGGACTTTCGATGGGGTCGCCTCCTCGACAGCCTCACGGCGGAGTACGCCGCGACACATTGCCATGATCAGCGAGGCGGGAACCCCCTTGCCTGAGGCATCGGCGATCGCTACGCCGAGGCGCCCGTCTCCCAAGGGAATGTAATCGAAGTAATCACCGCTGACCTGTCTCGCGGCCAAGCTCAGAGCGCTTATTTGATAGCCAGGAAACACCGGGTCTGCCTCCGGCAGGAGGATGCGCTGGATCTCACGCGCAATTTCGAGGTCGCGGTCGATGAGTTTTTTTTCACCAGCCTCAAGGTAGATCGCCTCATTATAGAGAGCGAACGCGCTTTGCTCGGTGATCGCACGAAAGACTTTGACGCCCTTGTTATCGCAATGCGGGTTATCTCCATGTGTCTGGATGGCAAGCACGCCAAGCACCTTGTGGCGGTAGATTAGCGGGCCCGCAATGACTGAGACGTCTGGAGGAAGGCCCTTCTCCCCCGGTTGGATAAACTGGATTTCCCCACTATGCCAACAATCAGCCACGATCCCCGTGCTGTCCCTTGCCACAGGTTGAAGTTGTAAATAGCTCCATAGTGCATGCGGATCTGCCTTCGCCTGTGCCTTGATGTAATCGGGTATATCAACAAATGGGACGCATCCTTTGGACACATGGGTCGGCGTGAGGAGCGACTCCTCCTTGTTGGCGAGGTAAAGTGCCCCGCCCCCCGCCTCGAGGATACGGGCAGCGCTTTCCACTAGGAGGCGGTGGAGTTCCTGACTGCGGACTCCTTCCGAGAAGGCTGCACCGATCCCGTGGAGGAAATCAAAGACGCGGTCTTCCTCGGCTTGGAGGTCCGTCAGGTTGCGCTCCACCCGCTTGGCGCGTTTGCGGTAGCTATAGGCCATGAAGAGCATGGCGAACAGAGCCAGCAGAAGCAGGGCAAGATCTATGAGGTTGATCATCGGTGGACGAATGGCCACCATCCCGAAAGCTGAGCTGTCGATCAAGACCGATTCGCTTAATCCGCAGATTCGGCTATCTCGTGACGAAGAAAATCGATCACGTCCCGAAAGAGAACTTCATTGCGAGGATCGGCCTCCACTAGTGCTTCGTGGGCGGCAAGGATAACGGCGCGCTGGTCGTCCGGATCGGTGTCGCCAGCGTGCCCAGCGTGTGTGAGTTTGACCGGCGCTTCTGGTTGGGGGTCCGCTTCGATTTCGAATAAATGATCGAGTCCGAGACTTTCCAAGAGCGAAAAATTGCGCTCATTGGCATGGATGACGCGGAGAGCTCCACCCTCGACCTCCCGCAGGTTGAAGGCGACCGAAGCAAGGGTCCCGAGGAATGTCGAGTCCATGAGCTCACATTTTTCCAAGTCCAGTACAAATATGGACCGGCCTCCGGAAATCATCTTTTTCGCTAAATCTTTAATGCTTGGGCTATTTTGAAAGCTTCCACGGCCCTCCAATTTAATCCAAACCGTTGATCCAATGTTCCCTACTAGAATGGTTGATGGTTTACTCACAACGCCCTTGCTTACTCACAAGATAATACCGCCTTAAAAAGGTGTCAAATTTCACTATTTCCACATGTACGATTGTTTAAAAGCGACGATGCGACCGTCCACAATCAAGAGGACCCGCCAAGCCGTCACAAGTCCGGCCTCAAGAAAATCATCGCCTGTGACTTGGAAGGTCGAACGATGGGATCCCTTGGTTGAAGGATAGAAGCGCTCCAAGGCCATGACATGGTTTCCAAGTTCCGCTTGCCGGTATTCCAAGCGAATTGTCACATCCGATTCGATCGCATTCCTCCAATGAAACGTAAAGTAGTTCCCGTATCGTTCGGAGAGATCGAGGGAATCAATTGCTCCCCATGCTCTGCGGTAGCGCTCAAAGTTAATAAAATCGATTTTCGATCGGGCTTCCGGAAGGTTTGGATCATACGCCGAAAGAAGAATCTTGCGGAATTGATAAGAGTCATCGATCGCGAGTGGAAGAACGTTTGCAGACTCCAAGCGGGCGGCGGGCTCCTCAAGGGTGGAACAACCGGCCAGAGCAGCAACGAGAGCCGTTGCCAGCACCGGTAAGAGACGATTCATGAAGGCAAATGAAAGCGGGTTTGATTGCTCCTGTCAATTCGCTCAAGGACCTTGGTTGACCCATGAAGGATGTCGTTGTATGAGGCCCAGGGTATGATTGAAGTCCACCATAAAAACGGGATTTTTCTGCCCGGGTGTGGTCTGTGGCTCGATCCGCGTGGGCCGCGCCAATTGGCTTTTGTCTCACATGCCCACAGTGACCATACCGGGAGGCATGAAACGACCATTGCCACGCCTGCGACGCTGCGTCTCATGGAAGCTCGGATGGGAGCAGGGGAGGGCGCTCGTGTTGCGCTGGATTTTGGAGAGGCGCGGGAGTTTGACTCCTTTTCGATCCGCTTGGTTCCCGCGGGTCATGTGCTCGGATCCGCGCAGGCGTTCATCAAATCTGCTGATGGCACTCTTCTCTATACAGGAGATTTCAAGTTGCGTGCCGGGATGACCTCCGAGGTTGCCGCGTATTGCCATGCAGAAACACTGGTCATGGAAACAACCTATGGGTTGCCAAAATATATATTTCCACCGGAGGAGGAGGTTTTTGCGGGCATTGTGAAATTCTGTGTCGAGGCGTTGGAGGAGTATCGTGTCCCAGTGTTGCTCGGCTACTCGCTGGGCAAGTCGCAGGAGATTCTATCGCGTCTCATTGGTTCGGGGTTGCCTGTCATGGTGCATTCAACCATCTCCAAGCTGGCGGAGGTCTATCGAGGGGAGGGGATTTCGTTGCCATCGTTTGTCCCTTGGAATCCAGCTGAGGCAGCAGGCCATGTGCTCATCTGTCCGCCTGGACTGGTGGGTGGGCGGGCTCTTGGCGCTATTCCTCAGCGCCGGGTGGCCATGGTGAGCGGGTGGGCCATGGATCCGGGCGCGAGGCACCGCTGGCGCTGTGATGCCGCATTTCCTCTGTCCGACCACGCCGGCTACGATGACCTCCTTTGTCATGTTCAACGGATCGCTCCCCGGCGGGTGCTGACATTGCACGGCTTCGCGTCCGACTTCGCCGCAGATTTGCGTTCTCGGGGGTATGAGGCGTGGGCGCTGACGGGACCGAATCAATTGGATTTGGATTTAGCTTTGCCCCGCCCGATGCTTCCTAAACCGCCACCAAGAGTCATGGAGGCAGAGTCGGGGCTTCTGAAGTTCTGTTCGGTAGCCCTGAAAATCCAACGACTGACAGGAAGAATGGCGAAATGCGGTGTGCTGGCGGACTATTTCCGTCAACTCAACAAGGCGGAACTCCGGCATGCCGCCGTATGGCTTTCTGGGCATGCTTTCCCGTGCTCGGATCAAGCGCCACATTACACAGGGCCGGGTGTTGTTCGCGCCGCACTGCTCAAGGTAACGGGAATGCCCAAGATGGAATATCGACAAATCGAACGGGGCTTGAACGACCTTGGCAGGACTACCGAAATTGTGCTGGAGCCCATTGCCGGAGAACGTAACCCCTCGCTTCCCGAGCTCGCATCGTTTTTAGAATCCCTCCGCGCAACAAGTGGAGGGAGCGCCAAGGCGGAGGCGTTGGCGGTTTTTTTCCGTGAAGTGCCTGCGATTGCCGCTTCGTTTGTCGTAAAAATTCTCTCAGGCGATTTGAGGATAGGACTGAAGGAGGGTCTGCTTGAAGAGGGTCTGGCGGTCGCGTTCGGGGTGGATGCCGCAGAGGTTCGCGAGGCGAATATGCTTGAGGGGGACTTGGGGTGCGTTGCGTTGATGGCTTTCTCGGGGAGACTTCACGAGCGCAAGCTGAGATTGTTCCACCCTGTCAAATGCATGCTCGCGCGAGCCGAGCCGGACGCTGAATCTGTCTTGTCGCATTTCAGCGGGAGGTTGCCAGTTTGGGTTGAGAAGAAGTTCGACGGAATCCGCGTACAAATCCACACCGATGGCTCCAACGCCCGAGTGTTCACCCGTGACTTGAAATGCGCCACCGGGATGTTCCCGGAAATTGCCACTGCTGCGGCATCACTCGGCCGGCCAGTTATTTTTGATGCCGAATTGTTGGCGTGGAAAAATGGCCATCCACTGCCTTTTTTCACCCTGCAACGTCGCCTTGGGCGTAGCGGGGACGATCTATTCCTCGGCGCCGAAATTCCTGTCATGGCCTTTGTTTTCGACGTGCTGATGTTCGACGGCAATTCGTTGTTAAAAATGCCCCTCTCAGAAAGGCGTTCCCTGTTGTCTCAACTGGAATTGACAGCTCCGCTTCGCATTGCGGAGGTGTTCGAAGCGCGGGATGCCACTAATTTAAATTCCTTGTTTGAGACCGCCAGAAGATCCGGCCACGAGGGACTGATGGTTAAAGATCCGATGGGGTTGTATGCTCCGGGGCGTCGCGGCGGGGGTTGGATCAAGCTAAAGAAACAATTTGCCACGCTTGATGTCGTGGTTATCGAGGTCGAATATGGGCATGGAAAACGGCGGGGGGTGTTGAGCGACTATACATTTGCCGTCCGCGATGATTCGACTGGAGCGCCTGTGGCTATCGGGAAAGCCTACAGCGGGCTGACAGATCCCGAGATCGCTGCATTGTCAGATGAGCTTCTCACGCTAGAGGTGTCGCGTTCCGGTAACAAGCTCACCGTCGAGCCCCAAATTGTGCTGGAGGTCGCCTTTGATGCAATTCGTGAAAGTTCACGGCACGTCTCAGGGCTTGCCTTGCGCTTTCCTCGGATCGTCCGTATTCGCCGGGACAAAGCTGTGGACGAGATTGATACAGCATCAAGCGCCCGGCGGTTATTAACAACCTGCGGATGATTTTCTGCGCATCATTTTCCTTGGGTTTGGAAAAAGTCGTGTCTTTACTCCCGGCCCCATGACCGATGCGGAAGCTTACATTGCCCTGAACATGGTGCCCCGCATCGGGCCCGTGCGGGTGAGGCGTATGCTTGATGTGCTCAGCTCCCCCGTCGAGGTCCTCCGGGCACCGGTTTCAAGGTTGGAATCGATCAACGGGATCGGACCCGAGGTCGCCAAGTCGGTGCGAGATTGGGAGGCGCAAGTGGATTTGACGGGCGAGTTGGCATTGGTGCGCGAATTTGGCGCATCCGTACTCACGCTTGCCGACCCCGGGTATCCCCGTTTGTTAAAGGAAATACACGACCCCCCCACCGTATTGTATGTCCATGGCGAGATCCTCGCTAGAGACCAATATGCTATCGGCGTCATCGGCACCCGCAAGCCAAGTCACTATGCCCTAGATTGCGCTAAGAAATTGTCCTACCAGCTGGCTTATTCGGGGGTGACGGTGGTCAGCGGATTGGCGCGAGGAGTTGATACCGCTGCGCACCAAGCCGCGCTGGCCGCCAAGGGGCGCACGATTGCGGTGCTTGGGAGTGGACTTATGCAGCTGTATCCACCAGAAAACAAGACGCTTGCGGAAAAAATTGCCACCTCTGGCGCTGTGATCACCGAGTTTTCAATGCGCATCAAGGCGGATCGGCAGACCTTTCCCATGCGGAATCGCATTATAAGTGGCAGTTCTTTTGGGGTTCTTGTGGTCGAAGCCGGGGCGCGGAGCGGGGCCTTGATCAGCGCCAATCAGGCAGGCGAGCAGGGAAGGTCAATTTACGCCTTGCCGGGCAGGATCGACAACCCCGGCGCCATTGGCTCGAATCGTCTTATCCAGCAAGGAGCAAAACTCGTTACTTCCGCTGCCGACATCTTGGATGACATGGGCCTCCTCTTTGCCGAGAAGCCGCAACTTGTCGCCGCACCCAAGCCGGATCTCGCAGGAAACGAGGAAATCGTGCACACGGCGATTGGCGACGACGAGGTTCATATCGACACCGTCATCGAAAGATGCAGGTTGCCAAGCCATACAGTGTCTTCTACGTTGCTCGCCCTCGAAATGAAAAAGCTGGTCCGGCAGCTGCCCGGAAGCCGTTTTATAAGAATATCATAGCTATGGAAAAAACTCTCGTCATCGCCGAAAAACCCTCCGTTGCCCGCGACCTTGCCAATGCGCTTGGCAAGTTTTCCAGCAAGGACGACTACTTCGAAAACGACGAAATGGTCATCAGTTCGGCCATCGGCCATCTGGTAGAGCTTTGCCTTCCAAACGAGATGGATAAAAAGCGCGGCAAGTGGAGTTTCGCAAACCTTCCGATAGTTCCTGACCACTTTGACCTAAAGCCGATCGAAAAAACCAACTCAAGGCTGAATCTCATCAAACGCCTACTCAAGCGCAAGGACATCGGTAACGTGGTGAACGCGTGCGATGCCGGTCGAGAAGGGGAACTCATTTTCCATTACATTCTCCAGCTAACCGGGGTGAAAAAGCCTGTGAGTCGCCTGTGGCTTCAGAGCATGACTCCGGAAGCGATTCGCAGGGGGTTCGAGCATCTGCGTTCCGGAGACTCGATGGTTCCATTGGCCGATGCAGCAGTGTGCCGGAGCGAAAGCGACTGGCTGGTAGGCATCAACTCCACTCGAGCAATGACTGCCTTCAACTCGAAAGGCGGGGGGTTTCAACTCACTCCGGTCGGTCGCGTACAGACACCGACATTGGCGATTCTTGCAGAGCGCGAGGAGAAGATCCGTGCATTCAAGCCGACTCCCTATTTTGAGGTCTTCGCCGAATTTGGAGTGGCCTCCGGGAGCTACCGTGGCCGTTGGTTCGATGAGTCCTTCAAGAAATCCGACGATGAAATCGCGCGAGCCGAGCGGATCATGGACCGTGCCGCCGCCGAGGCGATTGTTGCCAAGTGCGAGGGCAAGGCCGGAGAGATTACGGAGGAGAAAAAACCCTCCACCCAGATTGCTCCACAGCTTTACGACTTGACCACCCTCCAACGGGAGGCGAACTCCCGATTTGGTCTCAGTGCCAAGCGGACTCTTCAGATCGCGCAGGCGCTCTATGAGCGGCACAAGGTGCTCACCTACCCGCGCACCGACTCCCGGTATTTGCCTGATGACAATCTCTCGAATGTCAGAAAAATCCTCTCCGGCCTTGAGATCGATGATCTGGCCCGCCACTCCCGCCACGCGCTTGAGGCCGGCTGGATCGGGCTCAACCGTCGCGTGTTCAATGACGCGAAAGTCTCCGACCACCATGCAATTATTCCAACCGGTGTGTCGCCGGCGAAACTCGACGATTTCGAGCTGAAAGTCTACGACATGATCGCCCGCCGCTTTGTTGCGGCATTCTATCCTGTGGCGAAATTCGAAGTCACAACGCGCATCACGCGGGTGGAAAAAGAGGCATTCAAAACGGATGGGAAAATTCTGACCGAACCGGGCTGGATGGCTGTCTATGGCAAGGAGGTCGCGGGCGATGATGAGACGGTTGCGCTCGTGCAGGCTGGTGAGCAGGCGCGGACTGACGCCCTCGAGATTAAGGAAAACGAAACGCGTCCACCTGCCCGCTTCACCGAGGCCACGCTTCTCTCTGCGATGGAAGGTGCGGGCAAGTTGGTAGACGACGAGGAACTGCGCGAGGCGATGAGTCAGCGCGGTCTTGGCACACCAGCCACCCGAGCCCAGACGATCGAAGGCCTTCTGGGTGATGGATATATCATTCGGCAAGGGCGCGAACTGATCGCCACATCAAAAGGTCTTGCATTGATAACTCTGTTGCGTGGGCTTGGGGTCCAGTCGCTCACCTCTCCAGAGATGACCGGCGAGTGGGAATACAAGCTCAAGCAAATGGAGTCAGGCGCGCTGGCGCGTGACCGGTTCATGGAGGAAATCCGCGCCTTCACCCGCGAGATCGTTGAGAAGGCAAAAACATTTGAAGGCGACACGATAGAAGGGAATTTCCAAGACCTTGATGTGGTGTGTCCGAAGTGCGGTGGCCGAGGATTCAAGGAGTCATTTAAAGCTTTCGAGTGCAAGGCCGAGGGCTGCGGGGCAATCGTTTGGAAAAACATGGCCGGCCGGCAGTTCGAACGCGAGGAGATCGAAAAACTTCTCACGCATGGTAGCGTTGGCCCGATCGAGGGGTTTCGCAGCAGACTTGGGCGGCCGTTTGCGGCGCTTGTGCGGTTTGACAAGGACGAGGGAAAACAATCCTTCGATTTTGGAGAGAGTGCAGATTCTGCTGCAGGGATCAACTTCTCCGAACTTCCCTCGATTGGCGCCTGTCCAGCGTGCAAGTCTGGAACGATTCATGATACCGGCACAGCGTGGCAATGCAGCAATGTCGGGAAATGCAAATTCCGCATGGGGAAAAGTCTGTGCCAAAAAGAAATCCCCCGCGAGCAGGTCGAGAAATTGATTTTGGTGGGCAAGACAGACCTCATGCCCCGGTTCATCTCAAAAAAAGGAAGGCCGTTTTCCGCCTACCTCACACTGGAGGGTGACAAGGTGAAATTTGAGTTCGAGCCCAGGGAGAAAAAAACTCCCGCCACAAAAAAGAAGGCGCCAGCCAAGAAAAAAGCTGCCGCCTGACTTTTATAACCGAAGCGGTCTCGCCAAGGCCGCTTCTAGACCTCCTGACGGGTGAAGAAATCGAGCCTCCCTTTTTTTCAAGCAGCGGTCACTGCTGTAATCCTGGAGAGGATTTTGGATAATTCGACCATCCGAGCAGAAGTGGTTGTTGCGCTGGTAACGTTTCTTGGTGGATTAGGCACCCAAGCGGTGGTGGCGCTGTCAGGAATCATGAGGCTGCCGTTCGTAAATTTTCTCGGATCTGAAGCTTCCAACCTGCGATCAAGAGCATGATTCTCGAAGCGATGGAATGGTGTGCGACCCCCGCCTCGTGGCACGTCCGCAGGCAGGGATTTCTCGCTGCGCAGATTGCAATCCGCCACCGCAGGCGGCGCTGCGAAGGATTCTGGAGATCGCACCTTGAGGCCAGTCGCCGATTCATTGATGATTGCGTAGCGGTGGAGGCCGGAGGAAGGCGGGAACACGCTGTGGTGCTTGGCTCCGGGCATTTGAATGATATCAGTGCCAGGTTTTTGGATCGAGCATTCCGCCGCATCACGTTGGTCGATGTCGTGCACCCAATAGAGGTCCGTCTGCGGTGCATGGTATCTCGCGGGCGGTGGCGCTGTGTTTCCACAGATCTTTCCGATCCGGAGCAGCAAGTCGTTGAACTTGTTCACAACGCGTCATGGGTTTTCTCAACGTGCCTGCTATCGCAATTGCCATTGAATCATGTGGAAGCGCTCGCATTCAATATTCTGGACCGGCATTTGGAGTTGTTGCGAAGCGCAAGGCGGTCGGTGTTGGTTACTGATACATCCAAGCGTTTTTCCGCAGAAGAGAAGTGGGTTGGATTGCTCGGAGGGATCAAGCTTCCAGAGCCGCGCAAATCGTGGATTTGGCAACTCGCGCCGCCTGGGGAGCACGGCAATCCGGGGAGGGGCTGTGAGGAGCGCCTGGTTGAGGCGTCCGTACTTGGAGTCTAAAGCCGGGTCAGATGGCGGCCAACCCGCTCGCCAGCGTGGGGTGCCGGTAGCAATAGCCTTCTCTCAAGGCAACCGCCGGGCGCACGCGCACGCTGTCGAGCATCACGCGAGACAAGTCCCCTAGAAACAGCCTCAAGGCGAACGATGGCGCAGGAATCAATGCCGGACGGTGGACGGATGCCGCGAGTTCGCTTGTGAATACAGAATTTCTAACGGGTTCTGGATTCACGGCATTCACCGCGCCGTTCCACTGATTATTCACAAGTGCTTGAAGAATCATTCCCGCGACATCGTCCACATGGATGCAACTCATCCATTGCCGCCCATTTCCCAGTCTTCCGCCGAGGCCCGCCTTGAATAATGGGCGGATCATTTTCATTGCGCCTCCGGGGCCCGTCACAAAGCCGATGCGCAGCCGAACCACCCTCACGCCGAAATCCTCTGCCGGAACGGCGGCCGCCTCCCAAGACTTGCAGACATCAGCCAAAAACCCGTCCCCCGCAGCCGATGATTCATCGACCTCCCGTTCGCCGGTGTGCCCATAGAATCCAATGGCGGAAGCGTTGATCAGCACCCGTGGGCCGCCTCGCCCGAGGCTCTCTACAATCCGGCTGGTGGTCTCCACGCGGCTTTGAAGGATGGCGCGCCTTTTTGCTTTGGTCCAAAGACCGAGAATCGGCTCGCCGCCGAGATTCACCACGGCGTCGAGCCCAGAAAAATCCAACTCCCCGAATGACCCGATCCGCCGGAATCCGGTTCCGCCGCCGCGCGAAAATGGAACGATCAAGTGCCCGGCCTCAACAGCCAAGTGCCGAAGTCTCGAGCCCACATACCCCCGTGCTCCGATGATTCCAATATGCATCTGCTTGACGAGTCTCATGCCTGGAAAGGATTTCAAGGCTGGAATTACCCGCATCCGCCGCGCTACCGGCCCGCCTCCTTAGGAAGGCCCTCTATCCGCTCTCCGGGCCATATGTTGTTTTTAGTGAACCAGCCCTGCGGCATTTCAAGCGCATAGGCGATGTTGCTGAACCGGCTCGAAACGGGAGTTTCAACCAGTGGCTTGAGATCATGAAGTTCGACGATCGTGCCGAATCTGTCCAGGTAGGCAATCGAAAGGGGGATCGTTGTGTTTTTCATCCAGAAGCCGACGGGACCTGATTTATCCATTACGAAAAGCATGCCCGAATTGGATGCAAGTGATTCCCGGAACATGAGGCCGGTTGCGCGTTCATGTTCCTCGTCCGCAATTTCTGCCCGAACCATTCGGCCGCCGATCCGGAGTTCCGTGGATGCCAGTGGAGGCTGAGGCGCGCTTTGAGCGCTGGTTCCCGAAACGCTCAACAATAATGGCAAGACAAAAATCGCGCTCCACAAGGATAAAGAAAATAGATCGAATCTGTTGACAGGGTTTCTGGAATTTGCACACATACCGCCTTTCAAAACATGTATCTGTCGCAGCGCAATCAAGAAAACACCTACCATCCTCGATCAGTGTTTACGGTATCAACCGCTGCTGAATAAACCCGACTAACTGAACTACTACGGATACCGAGGATACCGAGGCACCGACCAATGGCAAATTTTTTTCCAAAGTGGACCAACTGGCTCCCCCTAAAGGTGGTCATTTGCGCTGGCGCGATCGTCACTTTCCTGGTGGCGGGCATCTCCTATTACTTCACGCCAAAATACACCAGGGTTGGCTATGAACCCACTCAACCGGTTCCCTTCTCTCACGTCATCCACGTCCAACAACTCGGCATGGATTGCCGCTATTGCCACAGCTTCGTCGAGGTCGCCTCGCACTCGAATATCCCGACCACGCAGACCTGCATGGCGTGCCACACGCAAATCAAAGCCGATAGCCCGAAACTCGCCGCAGTGCGGGAAAGCTGGAAAACTGGCGAACCGGTCAACTGGGTCCGCATTCACAAGCTTCCCGACTACACTTATTTCAATCACGCCGTGCACGTGAATCGTGGCGTGAGTTGCTACAGTTGCCACGGAGCGGTCAACGAGATGAAGGTCGTCTACCAGCACGAGACCCAGAGTATGTCATGGTGCTTGGACTGCCACCGCGCCCCTGAAAATCACCTCCGCCCACCCTCGGAGATCTACAACATGGCTTGGCATCCGCCCGCTGATACGACGCAGCGGCAGATCGGCCTGAAATTTAAAGAGGAGTGGGAAGTCAACCCGCCAGTCACTTGCGGAGGATGCCACCGATGAAGATAAATTTCCACCACCCTGCCCCGGAGAAAACACCACGCATTTGGCGTAGCCTGCGCGAACTCGAAAACGATCCCGAGTTTGAGAAACACCTCCACACAGAATTCCCGCGTGGAGCCGACGTCTATCAGGATAGCGGCCTTTCAAAGCGAGACTTCATCAAACTCATGGGAGCCTCCATCGCGCTCGCTGGAGTGGGCCTCACTGGATGTCGCCGTCCGGAATCCTATCTTGTTCCTTTTACCAAAGGCGTGGAATTCACCATTCCCGGAAAATTCCTGTATTACGCAACATCGATGCCCGCCCGATTTGGCGCGATTCCCCTTGTTGCCACCACGTCCGACGGGCGTCCAACCAAACTTGAGGGTAATCCTCTCCACCCTTTCTCAAATGGCGGAACCGATACGTTTGCCCAAGCGGAGACCCTGAATCTTTACGACCCGCACCGCTCAAAACAAATCACTGAAAATGGAAAGCCTTCCAGTAGAGAGGCTTTCGATGCATATGTGGCATCCGTAGCCCAAAGTGATGGCTCAAATTTGGCGATTCTCACGGAGCCCTCGAGCTCGCCTACCAGAGCCCGTCTCCGCGCGGCGCTTCAAACCAAGTTCCCAAAGCTTGTGTGGGCTGAATACGATCCACTCGCGCCCACTGCTGCAAACGCGGCAAATGAGGCATCGTTCGGCTCCAGTGTCCGCCTTGTTCCTCAATTTTCCAGAGCGGATGTCATTCTGGCCATCGATAGTGATTTCCTGAACCCGATTGAGACAGGCATTGGGTATGCCCAAGGCTTCTCGGCGCGACGCAATCCGGAACAAAAGGGCGCTTCGATGAACCGCCTCTATGCGGTTGAGAACCATTACACCGTAACTGGTGGAATGGCTGACCACCGCCTACGTTGCAAGATTTCTGAGACAGGTGAATTTGCCCGTCAACTCGGGTTGGCACTCGCCGCAGCTACCAACAACGCCGCGCTTGCTGAAGTAGCCAACGCCTTCCCCGCCTCGCAAACTTCCATTGATCCTGCATGGATCAAGGAATGCGCTGCCGACCTTGCAAAGAATGCAGGCAGTTCAATTGTTCTCGCCGGACCAATGACGCCTGCCCCTGTTCAGGTTTTGGTCAATGCCATTAACAACGCCCTTGGCAATATCGGATCGACGCTACTTCCGGTGAAAGCTGATCTCGTGCCCGCCGCCTCGATTGAGGACCTTGCGGCCGCTATCGACAAAGGAAACGTCAAGACGCTGTTCCTGATGGGCGTCAATCCTGTATACAATGCCCCCGCGAACCTAGGGTTTAAGGAGCTCCTTTCCAAGGTTCCTGATACCGTGCATCTAGGTTTTTTTGAGGACGAAACAGGCACAGCTTCCCGCTGGCATGTCCCGGCCGCTCATTTCCTAGAATCTTGGGGTGACTGTCGCACATTCGATGGCACATACACCTCAGTGCAACCGATGATCCTTCCCCTATGGAACGGGGTGTCAGAGATTGAAGTTCTTAATATTCTCAGCGGCGCTACCGCTCCAGAAGGGCCATCGCTTGTGCGTGAGACATTCAACGCGATCGCGCCACAAGCCACAGCAGAGTCTTGGAACGCCTTCCTGCGCGATGGCTTCCTGCCGGAGTCCGCATTCCAACAAATTCAGCCCACCTTCAATGCGGCAACAGCTTCAGGCCTTGCCAAAAAAGGTGCTCCAGCGAAGGCTGACGCCCTTGAGCTCGTATTCCTGCAAAGTTCGAGTGTCGATGACGGCCGCTACGCGAACAATTCCTGGCTTCTTGAGACGCCTGATTTTGTGACAAAAGTCACTTGGGACAACGTCTTGATGGTTAGCCCGGCAACGGCCGTGCGTCTTGGCATCAAAACAAACAATTTCGGTCTCCTTGGCGACGTTGCAGAAAAGATGGGCAACGACGTTAATTACGACCTAATTGGTGATATTGTGGAATTGTCCGATGGCAAATCCACAATCGAAGCTGCGGCCATCGTCGCCCCCGGCCATGCAGATGATTCCCTTTCTATCGCTCTTGGCTATGGCCGCAAAGGGGTATCAGCACTCATGGACGGAGTCGGTTTTGACGCATATCCCCTTCGTTCGTCAAATTCCATGAGGTTTTTGGACGGGGTGACCATCAAGGTAACCGATCGTAACTACCCTATTGCCCAGACTCAGGAACACCGGAGCATGGAGGGTCGAGATCTCGTGCGGGAGGGCTCCCTAGAGCGCTACGCAAAGGACAACGCTTTCGCCCAGACCATGGGCATGGACAGCCATATCCCGCCAAACATTTCACTCTACACCCACCCCGAGTTGAATGCCAAAGACCAGTGGGGAATGACGGTCGATCTCAACACCTGCACTGGGTGTAATGCTTGCGTTGTGGCCTGCCAGGCTGAAAATAACGTTCCTGTTGTCGGAAAGGATCAGGTCCGTAAAAATCGAGACATGGCTTGGATTCGTCTCGACCGCTACTTCGCCGGCGATTCCAGTGATCCTGAGATGCTCTCCCATGCGATCATGTGCCAGCATTGTGAGAACGCTCCATGTGAAACTGTCTGTCCGGTAAATGCGACAGTTCACAGCGAGGATGGGCTGAACCTCATGGCCTACAATCGTTGCATTGGCACCCGTTACTGCGCAAACAACTGCCCTTGGAAGGTTCGCAGGTTCAATTACTTCGATTATAATCAGCGCCCAATCGACGAGCTTTATTGGGGCCCTCTGGCCAAAAAAGGCATGGCTGACAGCCTCAAGATGTCCAAAAATCCAAACGTCACCGTGCGTATGCGCGGGGTCATGGAAAAGTGCACCTTTTGTATCCAACGCATCGAAGAAGCAAAAATCTCCCGTCTCGTCGAGGCTGGCCCCACGCCTGCCAGCGATACGCCGATTGCACCTTTCAAGGTTGCCTGCCAGCAAGCCTGCCCGAACGACTCGATCGTTTTTGGCAACATCGCTGACCCCAAGAGCCAGGTTTCCAGAATGCGCAAGGACCCGCGCGGATATGTCATGTTCAAATACCTGAACGTGTCCCCGCGCGTGACCTACCTTGCGCGCATCCGCAATCCCAACCCTAAAATGCCCGGCGCCGATCTCGTTGGAATGGCCAATGGATCCGGTCACCATGGGGACGCCCACGGAGAGCATGCCGATCAAGGCCATGTCGACTCCCACAGCGACCATCACACCGAGCCAGCCGCCCACTAAAGCCACCTCCGTAAAATGTCCAACGCGTCCGCATCCGCAGAACCCGCCGAGCAGCTTACGGCCGAGGAGAAACAACTCGTCCGCGCCCCACTCGTGCTCAACAAGCGCACGATGGGGTGGATCAGCAATTACATCAGCTCGATCGTCGAGGCCAAGACGCCCATTTGGTGGTATGTGGCCATGGCCATCACAGCTCCACTCACTGTCATGTGTCTGGCCATGCTTGTTTACCTCATCGCCACAGGCGTTGGTGTCTGGGGGAACAACCACCCTGTCGGGTGGGCATGGGACATCACAAACTTTGTGTTCTGGATCGGTATTGGCCATGCAGGAACGCTGATTTCAGCCATTCTTTTCCTCACCCGCCAAAAATGGCGCACCTCGATTAACCGCGCGGCAGAGGCAATGACTCTATTTGCAGTGGTCTGTGCGGGCATTTACCCTGCATTGCACGTGGGCCGCGTGTGGATGGCTTGGTTCCTCGCGCCTGTTCCGAATGCCAACGGAATCTGGCAAAACTTTCGCTCACCGCTTCTGTGGGATGTCTTCGCGGTATCCACATATTTCACCGTCTCTGTCCTCTTTTGGTACACCGGCCTCATTCCCGATCTCGCCACCCTGCGCGACCGTTGTAAAACGAAAATACGCAAGTTCATTTACGGTGTGCTAGCCCTGGGCTGGCGTGGTGGAAATCGCCAATGGCGGCATTACGAGATGGCTTACCTCATCCTCGCCGGCCTCTCCACGCCGCTCGTTCTTTCAGTCCACTCGGTCGTGTCCTTCGATTTCGCAACCTCAGTCGTTCCTGGATGGCATACCACGATCTTTCCTCCATACTTTGTGGCTGGAGCCATTTTTGGTGGCTTTGCAATGGTTCTGACCATCATGATTCCTGCTTGCGCGGTCTACAAGCCACTCCACGATCTGGTAACGATCGATCACGTGGACAAGATGTGCAAAATCATCCTGCTCACAGGCTCGATCGTCGGATACGCCTACCTCATGGAGTTGTTTATTGCCTGGTATGGATCGAATCCCTATGAGCAAGCAGCTTTCTGGTACCGCGCATTCGGCCCGTACTGGTGGGCTTATTGGTCGATGATGTTCTGCAACGTCATTGCGCCACAGTTCTTTTGGTTCAAATGCTTGCGAACACACCTTGTTTGGGTCTGGATTATCGTTCAGTTCCCGAATGCCGGCATGTGGTTTGAACGATTTGTCATCATCGCCACCACTCTGGCCCGTGACTTCATGCCTTCCGCTTGGGGCATGTTTCACCCCACGTGGGTTGATATCCTTACCTTTGTGGGAACCTTCGGTCTCTTTGGCACCTTATTCCTACTATTCATCCGATTCCTTCCAATGATTTGTATGTTTGAAGTAAAAGCAGTTCTGCCAGAAGCAGATCCACATCACGGGGAGGCGCATCACTAATATGAACGCTGTCGGAAACACCCAAGCCAAGATCTATGGTATCGGTGCGGAATTCCAGTCCGCCCGCGATCTCTATCACGCCGCAGAAAAAATCCGCGATGCGGGGTTCCAGAAATGGGACGTTTTCTCGCCTTTTCCCATTCATGGCATGGATGAGGCCATGGGCATGAAAAAGTCCATCCTCGGGAAAATCGTCTTCTTTGGGGGATTGACCGGATTTCTGACCGCCGTCTCATTGGAGTTCGGCACATCGTCATTTCTCTATCCACTCATCGTTGCAGGAAAACCCACCAATCTTTACACGGTTCCCGCATTTTTCCCTGTCATGTTTGAATTGACGATTCTGCTCTCCGCCTTCACGGCTGTGTTCGGCATGCTGATCCTCAATGGCCTTCCCCGGTTGAATCACCAACTCTTCAACTGGGATCGCTTCAAGTTGGTCACCGAGGATAAATTCTTTGTCGCTATTGAAGCCCATGACGCCAAGTTTTCATCCCGCTCGGTGAGTGATTTTCTGGAATCCATCGGCGGAACAAATATCACCACAATCCACGGCGACTAAACGGACATGCTGAAATACTTTTTCTATACATTCGGTCTTATTGTCGTCTTGATCGTCACGGTTGCAGGATTTCGCGGGCAGAAATTCCAAAAGCCACCAATCGAGATTTTTCCTGACATGGATCACCAGCCTAAATATAAAGCTCAATCGGGAAGTGACTTCTATGCGGATGGAAGGGCAAATCGCGAGCCGGTCTCAGGCACAGTACCGCTCGGGTACTCCATGCCGCTGCAAAAGCCTACAGCCCACTCTTCAGGGGACGCAACCAGTCCATACAGGGACATCAATTTTTCCACTGGCGTTTCATACATTGACACAGGAAAAATCACAAACCAGTGGGGAACTGGATTTCCGATGGAAGTCACCCAGGAATTCATCTCGCGCGGTCAAGAGCGCTATAATATTTCCTGCAAGGTTTGTCATGGCGCGGCAGGAGATGGAGCAGGCATCGCAGGAAAATACGGACTCGTCGCCATCGCGAACCTCCACCAACAACGCATACGCGACATGGCGGATGGTGAAATCTTTAACACAATAACCCATGGTAAAAACACGATGATGGGATACGGCGACCGCATTCAGGTACAGGACCGCTGGGCTATCATCGCATACATCCGCGCCCTACAGAAATCCCAAGGCGGGGCAACAATCAACGACGTTCCTCCCGGTGAACGCGCCAAACTTGAATCTCAGAACAAATGAGCAGCGGACACGAACCATCACAACCCGGCAGCCATACATTCGATTATAAGCATGTCGGTGGTCGCTTCATAGGATTAGTTGCCTTGGCAATTGTCGCCTATGCGGCAGTCGGCTTTGGCGCCATCAATGACACGAAGCAATTCGCTTTTTCGTACCTTTTTGCGTTCACTTTCTTCTTCACAATTTGCATGGGCGGATTGTTCTGGACCCTCGTCCACCACGCCGTGGATGCCGAGTGGAGCGTGGTAGTTCGCAGGCAATTGGAAAACATGGCAAGCCTTCTCGTGGTCATGGCAATTTTGTTCATTCCTTTGATTTTTGTCGCCCCGAAACTGTGGTATTGGATGACCAAACTCCCCGGACAAGACATCTTGCTTGATGAGAAATGGCCCTATCTCACAGAGGAGTTTTTCTGGATCCGTGCGGCTTTCTATTTCCTCTTCTTTGGCATCGCTGCTCTCTGGCTCCGCTCGAACTCCATCAAGCAGGATGTTACTGGTGATGCCCGCTACACCTTGCTGAATCGCAAGATCACGTTTGCCAGCCTCCCGCTCTTCGCTGTCTCCCTCACCTTCGCCGCAATCGATTGGCTCATGGGTCTTGATTACCACTGGTTCTCCACCATGTGGGGAGTTTATATCTTTGCCGGGACCGCTCTCAGCAGCCTTTGCGTGCTCGTTTTGATCATTACCGCCCTGCGTAACGCAGGGTACTTCCAAAATATCATCACCCTTGAGCACTACCATATCCTGGGCAAGCTCATGCTGGCATTTACGATCTTCTGGGCCTACATCGGCTTCAGCCAATACATGCTGATCTGGTATGCAAATATTCCGGAGGAAACCGTCTACTTCCTTCGTCGCAACACTGAAAACTGGCAAATTTTGAGCACTGCTCTCGTTGTTGGGCACTTCTTTGTTCCATTTCTCCTTCTTTTGCCAAATCTTGGGAAAAAGAAACCCGCATTTCTCTGTGGTATGGCTTTCTGGATACTTTCCATGCACATGCTGGATATCTACGTCATCGTACTTCCCGTACTTCACAAGGCTGGAGCCTCGCTAAGTTGGCTTGATGTCGCCTGTATTGCGGCCATCGGGTGTACGCTTGCAGCAATCTTTCTGAAAAGACTCGGTGATGCCCCTCTCTGGCCGCTGAAGGATCCCCGCTTGAAAAAATCCATCGCTCTTAAAAACTGATGCAACCTGCCACTACAGATTCACCCGCCCACGTGGAGACAAGAAAACCCATTTTCTGGATTTTCATCATTGCTCTGATTGGGGTGGCCCTCTTTTTGGGAATCAATGCATACTTCCTCAGCTCAGAAACAGCCTCGATCGAGCCTGAAGAAGCTCTTCGCTCGGATGAGCGCGTAAAAAATCTGGCCGATATCCAAGCCGAGGAAACGCAAAAGTTGACGACCTTTGGGTGGGTCAACCAGCCGAAAGGCGAGGTTCGAATTCCAGTCGATCGCGCGATGAAGCAAGTACTCCTTGAGTTGAATGCCAAAGAGCCAATGGCCGCTTATCCGATTCTCGATGCAACTGGTCAACCTATCCCTACGGAGCAGGACCCTGCGGAGTTACCCCAAGATCCGGCCTCATCTGAACAAGAAATTTCAACCAAACTCATCCCGCCAGTAAAATCAAAGTCCGGCACTGCCCCAGCCAAAAAAACAACCCCATGACTGCTGGAATAATCCTTCTCGTCTTTGGTTTCGTAATCCTTAGCGGTTCCGCCTTGCTGGCGATTTGCTGGGCAGCGAAATCCGGACAATTCTCGAATATTACTGAGGGAGCGGCCTCCATTTTCGATCAAGACGAACCCGTTGGAGTGCCAACCGACCGCTTCCCTGTCAAAAACAGCCAATGAACTCGCCTAGTTTGCTATCAACAATCAACCCTGCCACCGAGCCAGACAAGCTCGACAGCGTCGAACGCGCTGAAATTGATGCATCGACTCGCGGGCCGGTACTACTGTTCTTCGGAACCGCCATTTTCTGGCTCCTTATGGGCTCGTTACTGGGACTCATCAGCGCGTGGAAGATCACAAATCCAGGGCTATTTGACTCGATCAGTTGGCTGACATTTGGCCGTTTGCGCCCTGCACACCTGAATCTTGTGGCTTACGGGTGGGCGGTTCCTGCGGCGATCGGTGTGGGACTTTGGCTGACGGCTCGCCTTTGCCGTGTTCCTTTACTGCATGCAAAGTTGCTTATCAGTTCTGCTATTGTTTGGAATCTCGGGATTCTTGTTGGACTATCTGGGATCTTGATTGGTGATGGACGTTCAATCGAGTGGCTAGAATTCCCCGCCTATGCAACTCCGATTCTCTTTATTGCCTACGCTTGTATCAGTGTCTGGACCATCATCATGTTCCGCTTTCGCAAGTCTGGACACATCTATGTCTCGCAGTGGTATTTGTTTGCAGCGTTTCTTTGGTTCCCATGGCTCTACGCAACAGCCAACATCCTGCTTGTCTGGCAACCTGTTCAAGGTCCAGCTCAGGGAGCTATTAACTGGTGGTATGCCCACAACGTCCTAGGACTGTGGTTTACTCCGATTGGTCTTGCCGCTGCATATTACTTCATCCCCAAAGTCATCGGCCGTCCAATCCACAGTTACTACTTAAGTATCCTCGGATTTTGGTCACTTGCTCTCTTTTACAGTTGGAATGGGATGCACCATCTCATCGGTGGCCCGTTTCCCGCATGGATGGTCAGCGCCAGTGTTGTTGCCAGTGTCATGATGTTCATCCCGGTGATCACAACAGCAATTAACCACCATATGACCATGAAGGGGCACTTTGAAGCGCTGAATTGGAGTCCTACACTTAGATTTATCGTCTTCGGGGCCGTCAGTTACACAGTAGTCAGCCTTCAGGGGACTTCCATGGCAATCCCCGCGTTGAATTCTATCACACACTTTACTGACTACACGATCGGCCATGCCCACCTAGGCCTCTACGCCTTCTTCACCATGATCATGTTCGGGTCTATGTATTATATCGTCCCGCGTTTGGTGGGTGGGGAGTGGCCTTGCGCAAATCTCATCCGCTGGCACTTCTGGCTTTCAGCGGTTGGCATTATTCTCATGGTCGGTGCCCTCACGCTCGGAGGTCTACTCCAAGGGCTCGCGTTATATGATGTCGCAAGCACCTTCCGAAGCTCAATAGAGTTTGCCACACCATTCCGGGTCCTGCGTGGAATTTCCGGTTTCATACTTATGGGTGGACAACTCGTGTTCGCCTATCTCTTTGTGCAAATGCTCCTTAAACCAGGGAGCCAGAAAAAAAGCCCGGCCCATTTTGACAAGTCTGATAATAGTTCCAACGACTCAGTCGCGATATGAATAAGTTGCCACTCATCTTCGTCGGCATTTTCCTGACCTTCACTTCGGCGTGGATCGGGCTTGTCGCGTATCCAACACTAAACCTTGCTAATGTGGAACCCATCCCAGACGAGGAAACCGGAGGGGTGCTCCCGCCAACGACATCAGGAATGGCCATTGCTGGTCAGAAGGTATATGCGTCCGCCGGATGCATGTACTGTCATAGTCAGCAAGTGCGCTGGGCGCCGCTTTCTACCGATATTGCCAAAGGCCTAGGCACACGCCAGACGGTCGCACGTGATTATATTCGCGAGAAAGTTGCTTTCCTTGGCACCATGCGAACGGGGCCTGATCTTTCGAATATTGGCGTTCGTCAAACCGATGCCAACTGGCACCATCTGCACCTGTTTGAACCACGCACGGTGACCGAGTGGTCTATTATGCCCTCATACAGGTACCTCTACAAAACGCAAAAGATCTCTGGTCAACCTTCCAATGATGCTATCCAAGGTCTGCGTGGCCCACATGCGCCAAAGCCAGGATACGAGGTTGTTCCGTCCGTCGACGCAAAAGCCTTGGTTGCATACATGCTCTCGCTTAAGAAAAACTACAAGCTCCCCGAGTCACCGGAGCCCACAGCAAAGTAATCCATTCCCGTGAGTTCGCCTAACACACCGCAAGAAGAACCGTTCAACGAAAGTCAGCCAGAGAACGACGAAAATATCGTTAAAGTTCACGCCTCCATTATTCGTGAGCGTGAAGAACCGCGTGCTGGATATGAGCCCATTCCCTTGTGGCTCATCACAGTTTTTTTCGCGATCATCTTCTGGGCCGGAATATATCTCGCCTATAACAGCGGAGGCTTCAGCAAAGAGGTATACAACCCCGAATTGGTCTCATGGCAGGGAGGGGGCGCCTCAGTATCAGTTCCGCCCGATCCCAAAGTGATTGGCAAGCGTCTTTTCACTCAGAATTGTGTGGTTTGCCACCAGACGAGTGGTCTAGGGGTTGCCGGTCAATTTCCTACGCTTGTTGAGAGTGAGTGGGTTATCGACGCCGGTCCAGATGACTGGGTGGGTGATAATCATCTTGTCAGAGTGCTTATCCACGGCCTTGGTGGCCCAGTCCAAGTCAAAGGCGTCACTTATAATAACGCCATGCCTCCATGGAGCCAGTTGAAGGATGATCAAATTGCGGCGATTCTTACTTACATTCGCTCGGAGTGGGGAAACAACGAACCACCAATTACTTCAGAATATGTCCAAACTATCCGGGAGCTCACCAAAGATCGTACCGAACCTTGGACACAAAAAGACCTGAAAGCGATACCCCCCGAAAAGATTCAAGAACTCGGAGCAGCCCCGGCTCCAGCGGAACCCGCAACAACCGTTCCCGCAGCGCAGCCAGCAGCCTGATATCGAGACCATGAAATTCCTCTTGCGCCTTTTCCCACTCATTATCGTTACACTCCTCGGAGGCATCACGAATGCCCCTGCTGAGGAGCGAACCGGAAACCTCTACTGGGCACCTCCTTCCATCACGACTGGTGGAGATCAGATCGATGTGCTCATCAATTTCATCTTTTGGCTGACAATTGCAGTTTTTGTCGCCACGCAAACGGTTTACATTGTCTACCTTGTTAAGTACCGCCGCCGCCCCGGACACAAGGCTCACTACAGCCATGGCAATAACACGCTCGAATTTTGGTGGACGATCATCCCCACTGCTATCTTCCTTACGCTTGCAATCTGGGGTAACCGGGTTTGGCATGACCTCACCCAAGGGGAAATTCCTCCCGATGCCATTACAATCGACATCGTATCCTATCAATTTGGTTGGGACCTTCGATATGCGGGGGCGGACAGGCAGCTCGGGCGTGGCGATGTCGAACGCATGAGTCTTGAAAACAAATATGGTGTGGATCCTGAAGACCCCGCTGGCAAAGATGATTTTACCTCCACGGAGTTAGTCATTCCGGTCGGCAAGACCGTGCAAGTACTCCTCCGCTCGCGTGATGTTATCCACTCGTTCTACGTCCCGGCATTTCGCCTTTATCAGGATGCGGTGCCGGGAAGGACGATTAAGTGGGTTAACTTCACCACTACCAAGACTGGCGAACTGGAGATTGCCTGCAGCCAACTTTGTGGAACTGGCCACTATAATATGAAAGCCAAGATTCGTATCCTGCCGGTGGAGGAATACGAGGAGTGGTATGCCAAAAAGTCTGCAGCAGTTCTTGCCCAGCGGGAGGACGAAATGAATGCCGAACCTCTCTTGGCCTCCTCTGCATTATAATTAAAAGTCGGCGCATAGGGAAAAGTTCTTACCTCAAATGAGGTGATTAAGTTATTGCTCCATGAAGGCTGCTTCCATTGAATATGAAGCCTTATGAAACTTAATTACAAAATCATCACATCAGTGGCTGCTTGCCTCGTTCTCGTTGCATGTGAAGAAGCCAAAAAAGACACTCAGAAAGCCGTTGAAAAAGCTGGGGAAGGTGTTGAAAACGTGGCGGAAGAGGCCAATGCTGCTGCAAAAGAAACTGCAAAAGGTGTTATCAAAGACACTGGCGCGACTGTTGATGCAGCAGGCGAGGCAGTGAAAACCGGAGCCAAAGAGGTGAACGAAGCAGCAAAGGGTGCTGGCGCCGCTGTTGAAAACGTGGCGGAAGAGGCCAATGCTGCCGCAAAAGAAACCGCCGAAGATGCAGGGGCCGCTGCTGATGCGGTTGGACATGGCATTGAAAATGCCGCAGACGACGCGCAAAATGCGGTTAAATAATTGATTTAATCTCACTTTTCCATGTGGCAGTTCCTGAAAAAGGGGCTGCCACTTTTTTTTGGAAAAAAACAATTAAACCCGAGTAGACGCGCAATAGATGATGGGTGAATCTTTAAAGTAATGAGACACACAATTCTCAACGCTTTTTGTGCTCTGATCACTTGGAGTGCTGGTGTCCAAGACGGAAATACCGAAACGCTTGCATTTTTGAATCCCGTGAAATTCCGCTCGATCGTGGGCGAGGGGAATGAAAACAAGTGGCATAACCTGCAGTTGGGCGAGCGCACAGCAAAGATAGGATTGGCCCTTATTGGGACGCCGTACTTGAACTACACGCTTGAACTCAGTGACCGTTTAGAGGCGCCGAGTGTGAATATGGACGGCATGGATTGTTGGACATTTTTCGAAAACGCCCTCGGCACCGCGCGGGCATTCTCAGTCACGGTTTCGCCAGAGCCCCGTGACCTGCTGCGAATGATTGAACTGGATCGATATCGTGGCGGAGCGTGCGACGGCACATTCCTTTCACGGCTTCATCACTTGGAGGATTGGGCCCATGATAATGAACAGCGGGGTTTGATTGATGATATCACTCCAGCGCTGCCAGGGGCCAAGAAGCTTCATCGCAAGATGTCCTATATGGGGAAAAACTGGGAAAGTTTCCGACAACTGCGCTGCAATCCGTCACTAGTCCCGAAAATGCAAAAAATCGAGGATGAGATTTCCCGACGAGGAATTCACTACATCCCTAAAAAATCAGTGCGAGCAATTGAAAAGCACCTTCGCGATGGCGATGTCGTTTCCATCGTCACCACATGGCCGGGAACCTACACCTCGCATGTCGGTATTGTCGTGAGGGACAAGAATGGCGTCCTAAGATTTCTTCATGCTTCAAAAAACCACCGCCAAGTTGTCCTCGATACTCGCCTCTCGGAATATCTTGCAGCAAATAACAAACACATGGGCATTCATGTTTCTAGACCGAAAGAGGTTCAACTTTCCGCCATGGATCACTGAGGTGTACTTTGTTTTCGCATTTCCACTCTCTCAATCGAGCGGTATGCAAGCTCCATGGATTATGATTTTGCGGTAATTGGCGGGGGGAGTGCTGGGTATGCTGGAGCAAGAACAGCGGTAGGCATGGGTCTTAAGACCGTAGTGGTCGATGGAGCAAAAGAAGTGGGAGGCCTATGCATCCTGCGCGGATGTATGCCAAGTAAGACGTTTCTTGAGTCGGCACGGAGGTTTCGCATGTTCGGTCACGCCGCCGAATTTGGCCTCTCCGCCGGGGACGTCCGGTACGATCAAGCTGCAATCCAAGCCAGAAAATGCCGTCTTGTGGGAGAATTTGCCGACTATCGCAAGAGCCAGTTGGAGGATGGACGCTTCGACTTCGTGCGGGGACACGCAGAATTTGTCGAGCCGACCCGCCTGCGTGTCCATTCTCTGGACGGCGGCACGCATGACATCCAGGCAAAGACATTTCTCATTGCGACTGGCTCGGAGATTTCAGTGCCTCCCGTCCCGGGGTTGGCTGAAGCAGGGTGTCTTACAAGTGATGAGATGCTCAATCTCACGGAACTGCCAAAATCGCTGATAGTTCTTGGTGCGGGGCCTGTGGGACTCGAAATGGCAACGTACTGCAATGCCTTCGGATCAAAGGTAACTGTCATACAAAGAGGCAAACGTATTCTGACCGGGACTGATTTGGATGTCGCTGAAGAACTCGAGCGGGCTATCCGAGGGGCAGGGATCTCCCTGTATACCGGAACGGGGCTTTTGCAGCTCGAGCGCGATGGGGGGAAAATCAAGATCGTCTTCGAGCATGGGGATGAGGTTTGCACCCTTGAGGCTGATGTCGTGATGAACGCCTTGGGGCGCAAGCCAAGTTTGCGTGGGTTTGAAACGCTCGGCTTGGAGGTAAGGCACGGCAGGATTTCTGTCGATACCGCCCAGCGCACCTCGTTGCCTCATGTCTATGCCGCAGGCGATGTGTGTGGAGGGTTGGAGGTTGTGCACATAGCGATTCAACAGGCCGAGATCGCTGCATGGAATGCTGCTTTACAGTTGGGCAAAGCGAACGGCACTGAAAAGTCAATGGACTACAGGTTGCGCCTGTTCGGGGTATTCACTGAACCGCAGCTTGCGGTTGTCGGGGCATCGGAGGCTGAACTTGAAAAAATGGGGATCCCGTTCCATGCGGCAACCTATCCCTTCAATGATCATGGCAAGTCCCTTGTCATGGGTGAAACAGCGGGGATTGTGAAACTGATTGCCGAGCGCAACACGGGAGAAATCCTCGGCGGTGCGGTGGTTGGTCCTGAAGCAACGGAATTGATTCACGAGGTGGTCGTGGCCATGCACTACAGGGCCACTGTGGCGGATTTCGCCTCGATCCCCCACTACCACCCGACACTCTCTGAAATATGGACTTACCCTGCCGAAGAGCTGGCTGAAGCCTGTGGATCGTGATCAATCACGCCCTGTAGCCTTTAAAAACGGCTTGATCCCTCCAGCCAGGTTCGCAAACGACGCAAAGTCGACTTGCTGTTGCCCATCACTCATCGCCTCAGCGGGATTCGGGTGGACTTCGATCAAAAGTCCATCCGCCCCCAGCGCCACTGCCCCCTTGCAGAGTTCGGCGACAAGGTCTGAGCGACCACATCCTTGGCTGGGATCGACGATCACCGGAAGGTGGGACTCCTTTTTTGCGATAGCCACCGCAGCGAGATCAAGCGTGTTCCTGGTATAGGTCTCGAAAGTTCGTATGCCGCGTTCGCAGAGCATCACATTGGGGTTTCCGTGGGCGAGTATATATTCGGCCGCGAGCAGCCATTCTTCGATGCGCTCGCTCATCCCTCGCTTCAGGAGGACCGGTTTCCCTGATTTTGCGCACTCAATGAGCAGTTGGAAGTTCTGTGCATTGCGTGCCCCGATTTGCAGGATATCGGCAACGGAGGCGACATGCTGGACATCCCGTTCGCTCAGCACCTCGGTGATAATCTTCAGTCCTGTCTCCTCACGGGCGACAGCCAGGAGGCGCAGCCCCTCTTTCCCGAGGCCCTGGAATTCATACGGGGAAGTGCGGGGCTTGTAGGCGCCACCGCGAAGGATCGATGCGCCGCACGCTTTCACTTGCCGAGCGGTCATCAGAATTTGTTCCTCGCTTTCCACCGAGCATGGGCCGGCCATCAGGGCGAAGTGTCCACCGCCGATTTTCACTCCGTCCACATTCACAATGGTGTCCTCTGGGTGCGACTCGCGGCTCGCCAGCTTGAATCGTTTTTGCACTCGGTGGACGCGCTCGACTTGGGGAAGCGCATCGAGCGATTCGAGCGTTTGGTGGGTATTCTCATCACCGATTGCGGCGACGATTGTCTGGGTGGCGCCATGGATCGGGGCGGCTTCGTAGCCCAATTTTACAACTTCGCGGATGACTTCCTCAATAAGCGCTGCAGATGTGTGCGGTCGGATGACAATGATCATGGGTTTTTCGGGTTGCTCGCTTTATGAGCAAGCATAGTGTGGGTACTCGCTCGATATGAAAGAAAAAGACGTCGATCCCCGCGTTCGTCAACTCACGGCGGATGTTGCCGGGGGCAAGGCTGCCCGCATCATTGAGGAAATGATCGACACCGCCCTTGGGTTTGGACGCGACCAGGCCACGATTGCTGAGCTCAAACTCATGAATCGTGCGCTCAAGGAAATGCGTGCCGCTGCCAGCGTGTTCTCAAACTACCACCGAGTGCGCAAGGTGGCGGTTTTTGGCAGCGCCCGCACCAAGCCCGAAGAAGACGAATACAAGGTTGCAGCGGCCTTCGGCAGGGAGATCGTGGACAAGGGATACATGGTCATCACCGGAGGTGGGGAGGGAATCATGGGGGCGGCTCAAAAGGGTGCGGGGGCCGAGAAGAGCTTTGGGCTGAATATCCGCCTTCCATTTGAACAGGCCGCCAACCCGGTGATCCATGGCGATCCAAAGCTTCTTAACTTCAACTATTTTTTTACCAGGAAGCTAAACTTCGCGAAGGAGACCCATGCGTTCGCTCTTTTTCCAGGCGGCTTCGGTACCCACGATGAGGGGTTCGAGATTCTTACCTTGATGCAGACAGGCAAGATGCCAATCGTTCCTATTGTCATGCTCGACAAGCAGAACGGCCACTACTGGGAAATGTGGCGCCGCTTCATCACAAACGACCTGCTGAACAACGGCCTGATCTCGCCCACCGATTTCAACCTCTTTCATGTCACCTACGATGTCTGCGATGCGGTCCGTCATATCAGTGCGTTTTATCGCAATTTCCATTCCTACCGGTGGGTTCGGGAGAAAATGGTGATTCGAATCCATTGCAAACTAACCGCTGGAGGGCTGGAGAAGCTCAATGAAACATTTGCCGATGTCCTGGCATGTGGATTGATTGAGCAAAGTCAGGCTCTGGAGGAGGAGGCCGACGACCACCACCTCCACCACATGCCTCGCATTGTTCTTACGCCTAATAAACGTGACTTCGGCACTCTGCGCTTGTTGCTGGATGCCTTGAATACAGCTCCTAACGAAAAGACGGGGTGATCGATCTCGCCAAAACAATGGCGCTCGGACTGCTTAGTCTGTGTGTCAATATAGTCCTCATGGCGGTTAAGATCGCCGCGGGTATTGCTGGCAATTCATATGCTCTTGTTGCCGACGGCATCGAATCCGCCGGTGACGTATTCACCTCGCTTGTCACGTGGGTTGGGTTTCGGATGTCCCTGCGTCCACCCGATGAGAACCATCCGTTCGGGCATGGCAAGATCGAGTCATTGGCCGCTCTGTTTGCTGGGCTTTCGCTACTGGCCGCGGCCGGGTTCATTGCTTGGAATTCAGTGATTGAGATCCAGACCCCCCATCATGCGCCGGAGTGGTTCACTCTGCCTGTTCTTCTGGCTGTGGTCGCGGTGAAGTGGGCTGTATCCGTGATTATCCGCAGGATGGGAGAAGAGGTCGACAGCCGAGCCATCGAGGGGGATGCCTGGCATCATCTCTCAGACGCATTGACCTCTGGTGCTGCGGCCGTCGGGATCTCTATTGCGCTTATCGGAGGAAAAGGGTGGGAGCAGGCCGACGACTATGCGGCCCTTGCGGCTTGTGGAATCATCGTCGTCAATGGGACACGCATCGCTTCCAGGGCGCTCCATGACATGCTTGATGGCAATGTTTCTGAGGATCTTGTGCTAACGATTCGTGATCTTGCTCGTGATGTTGCCGGAGTGGTGGAGATCGAGAAATGCCGGGTGCGCAAAAGCGGGATCGGGCTCTTTGTGGAATTGCATGTTTGTGTCACCGGTGAGACCACGGTGCGCGAGGGGCACCGTATTGGTCACGAGGTCAAGGATCACCTTCTTGCCTCGAATCCACGCATCCTTGATGTCGTGGTCCACTTGGAGCCTTTGGAGTAAATCCGCGCTCGGGCTCCGTTAACGCAATCCGTTACCGGTAGCTTGTGTAGTCTAGGCCCTCTTTGAGCAGCGGCACAGTGGCCGGTCTCTGGACCATGGCATTTCCATTCAAAATGCCATGATTCACGAGGAAGTCGTCTTCGAGGGCGAGTGCCCAGTAAAAGAATTTATTCAAGGGATTCCGACCATTGGTGAAGCCGTGCTTCCCGCCAACCCCGACATGGAGTTCACTGGCATTGCCTTTGGATTTCAAGGCTTCAAGGAATTGTTTGATGCTATCGACTGAAATCGCCTGGTCAGAATCTCCTAAAAACATGATCACAGGAGGGAGGCCTTCTCTGACAAAGTTTGGAGGCATCAACTCCGGAGAGCAGCCAGTTTTCCAGTACGGACAGTGAAGAATCAACGCATTGGCGGTGCACGATACTTTTGGATCATCGGAGTGGCTTGTTTCTTCGGATTCAATCAATGCGGATCCCGCTGCCAGCATCGCCCCGGCTGAATCTCCGGCCACCACAATGCGTTCCGGGTCAATCTGAAGTTCTTTGGCGTTGGCCCGGATATGCCGGATGGCGGCCTTGGCGTCTTTGAGGCATTCGATTGGTACCTTCACCTTGTCGCGAGAGCGGAGGCGATAATTTGCTGATGCCGCAACCATCCCCCGCTTGGCCCAGTACGCGCAATTTGGGTAGTGATTGGCAGGACTCCCCTGGTCCCATGAGCCGCCATGGAAATAAATCGCAAATGGGAATACCCGACCTGGTTCACCATATCCCTCTGGAAGAAATATATCCATAGTTAGTTCTTTGTCCTCTAATGTTTTGTAGATCCAATGGGTGTCCGGTGTCGCCGCTTTGTGTGGAGATGATCGCGCTGAAAGGCAGGGCAAAAGCAAAACGCTCAGGGCGATCAGTAAGAATCTATTCGGGATACTATTGAATGGTGTTCGCCAATGGATGAGTAAATCAAACGTCATAACTTAGAATCCAATTGGGAGGGCTCCGGAAATCAAGAACCTTCCAGTAGAGCGAGTGGTGGCGATTGGATAGGGATTCGGCCCTTTTTTAGTCATTGCTTACTGCCGATGTGGCATTTGGCACGCGAAGCGTGTCATAAATATCCCACGCCTTAGGTTGCGCTCCTCCTGATCGGCGGTGGGGTATGGCTTCTCAGATACAGAAAACCGTCCGAGTTGGCTTAATCAATTCGAGGCCACCTTCAGCAAAAAAGGGATAATTTCCAGCGGGGATGAATCCTTGTTTGCATCAACGCGGCTTATATTATCGATTCCATGGGCATGCTGGGTGACACGTTAATCATTTTCATGACCGATAATGGCATGTCCGTGAAATCGGAAACGATTCATGGGGGAAAATTTAGGCCCTTCAACGCCGCTCTGAAAGGCGGCAAGTGCTCGCCCGAGGAGGGCGGCGCGCGCGTTCCATCGTTCTGGATTTGGAAGGGGCATGTGTCAGAGGACATCGACCTGCCAGCTCTCGCTGTGCACATTGATCACTACCGTGCCTTCTGTGAACTGGCAGGAGCCGAAATCCCGCCAAGCTCAATCAAGCCCACTGGTTGCTCCCTCGTTCCCCTGCTGGAAAACCCTTCAGCCAAATGGCCCGAGCGCACCCTTTTCACTCATGTCGGGCGCTGGGATGCTGGAAAATGGTCTGCCCACAAAGACCAAAAATATGCGGCACGATCAAACCGGTGGCGGCTGGTGAATAATGAATTTCTCTATGATATCCTATCCGACCGAGGTCAGAAAAAAGATGTCGCCGCCGAGCATCTTGGTGTTGTTGCCGAGCGTTGCAAACGGTACAACGCTTGGGGGGATTCCTTGCCCCCACTTCTGGTGAACGAAGGCCTCCCGAACATCAAAGGCGGCGACTTTCCTCTGCAAAAACTTCGCGAGACCAAGCGGGAACTGCCGCATTAGGCTCCCCGTGCCATAACAAAATAAACTCTCTCAATATGAAGACCAAACATACCTTAATCCTCTTGGGGATTCTATGCAGCTTCCCCGCATCCAGCCTTGCAAAGCCTGCTCCAAATATCGTGTTGATGTATGTCGACGATCTCGGCTGGCAGGATGTAAAGTGCTATGACATCGGCGATCCAGCACCGATGGAGACGCCGAATATCGATGCCCTGGCCGCCCGAGGTGTGCTCTTTAGAAATGGATATTCCCCGGCACCAACATGCGCACCGAGCCGGTGTGCGGTCATGAGTGGGATCCATCCGGCCCGCGCCCAGAAAACCCATGTGGTAGGGGGAGATCCCCCTGCCGCAAATGCCAGCACCAGAATGATCACGCCGTGGTACAGCGGTCGGATGCCGGCGGATGAATTAACGCTGGCTAAAGTACTTCGCCAACACGGCTATGCCACCGGGCACACCGGAAAGTGGCACATGGCAAAAGAACACTTCTCGTTTCCCGGGCCGTTGGATCAGGGGTTCGATTTCACCACCCATAGGAGTGGTTTTGATGTTCGAGGAGTGCAAACGGCGATGAAGAACCGCTTGGAAGGTTTTGCAACGAAGAAAGAGAGTGATCCCTACCGACTCGATGCCCAGGGATTCCCTACGGATCCAGTGACAACTGCGGCCCTCGATTTCATGGCCACCAACAAGGAGAAGCCATTCTTTCTGTATTACGCAACATGGATGGTTCACACGCCAATCCAGTCCAGAAGCAAGGAATTGCTTGAAAAGTATTGCCGGAAGTTGGGGCTTGATTACCCAACAACCCCAGAAGGCTGGGAACTGGAGGGCCAAACAAACCCCTTCTATTGCGCCATGGTTGAAACTCTCGACCACTATGTCGGCCAGATCGTCGAATTTCTCGAATCAACCGACGACCCACGCAATCCGGGTCACAAGTTGATTGATAATACCTATATTTTCTTCACGTCCGACAATGGCGGCATGGAAGGCGGCCACGGGGAGATCATCACCGACAATGCGCCCCTCGACAAAGGCAAGATGTCTTCGAAGGAAGGTGGCATCCGCGTGCCGTTCCTAGTCGCCGGGCCGGGTATTCCCGCAGGTAAAGATAGCGACGTTGTGGTGAACGGGTTGGACTTTTATCCAACGATTCTATCGATGGCGGGCATTGAAAAGCCGGAGTCCAAACATCTCGACGGGTCCGACCTTGTTCCGCTACTGACCAAGAACCCAACTGATCCAGCTTTGGTCTTGGCTGAAAATGTCACGCCCCGGAACGAGATGGTCTGGCATTATCCGCATGGCGGAGCGACTTCCTTTCAAAGCGCCATCCGCTTGGGGGACTACAAGCTCATTAAGAATTACGACACAGTAGGCAGCCAAGTCCCTCCATTGGAACTCTACAGACTTGTGGACACCAAGTCCGGCAAGTCGGAGCGTGCCGACTTAGAAGAGTCGAGGAACATGGCTCAGGACATGCCCGACAAAGCTGCGGAGCTTGAGCGGAGGCTGAATGCCATTCTTGGTGAGATGAAGGCGAGCGCTCCTTATTTGAACCCGGACTTCAAGCACTCCCTCCCGAACAAAAATCAAGTGCCAGAAGTGCTTGAGGTAACCCATACAAAAAAGGCTATCAAGGTGGCCTTCAAAGAACGGGGGGCCGCTGTCGTCCGCGTGGATCTTATTTATGCCACAAATGGGATGACCAAGGACGAGGAATGGTTCCGCGCGCCCGCGACGATCTCAGAAAGTAGCCTAGCAACCGGGGTGCTTCCCCCTGATGCGACGCATGTGTTTGTAAATCTGATTGATCAAAACAACTTCATGGTTAGTTATCCGAAGCCTCTTAAAAAACCCTCTGGCCCCAAGAATATTTCCTGCTTCGCGGGGTCGGCGATCGCTGTGAATTAACATATTGAATCCACAAGGCTGTTTTTTACGATGAATGATGACCCCTATGAGCAAAAAACTTGCATTCGCCTTACTCATTGCGGCCTGTGTCGCCTTTGGAGCCTTCTGGATGTTTTTCAACAGGCCGCCATCTGAACCCCAACCCTTACCCGGCGCTGAGCCACAAGTGGCCCCTAATACAACCGGGATCCATCCGGCCACAAAACGCCAACTCCACGAATTCAAGAAGTTTGATTTGAATGGAGATGGATCGTGCCCCCAAGAGGAGTTCAAGCAAGCCCACTGGAACAACTTTAATGAGCAAGATAAAAACAAGAATGGGCTGATAGAAAAAGGGGAGTTTCCATGGCGGGCGATCGTACACAGCGATACCAACAAGGATAAAAAGCTCGACCGCTCGGAATACGAGATTCGCTACCAAAAGTTGTTTGCAGAGCTAGATGCCAACAAGGATGGGGTGCTCATTCCGCAGGAGCTTTAGCCGGGGCTGGATAGGCTTTATTCCCGGCACGCTTTTGATTCAGGGCAACTCTTGAATCCAAAGGTTTCGAAAGGCGACTCCAGGGCCATGGCCGGCAAACCCGAGATATCCGCCCGGCGGGATCTCCTGTGAGAATTGCCCCTTCATCGTTTCGGTGATCTTGGACAGGTCGGTATCAAGAATCGGAGTGCCATTGAGTTCCACATCAATGTGGGAACCATTGACGTGAACCACTTGAATATTCCATTCGCCAAGAGGGCGTAGGTAGCCTCGTGCGGCGGCGGTTTTTCCATAAGCACTGCCGTGGTATTGGCGTGGGTCCAGGTCGGCATGTTGTGGAGCGGAGTCATCCAGAACTTGGAGTTCGCACATGCCGGTGCGCGAGGGGTCGCCGGAACCCGGATAACGGATCGCGAGGCCATTGTTCCCACCCGGGGGGAGCTTGAATTCCAGTTTCCAAACGAAGTCGCTATATTTTTTCTCTGTATGGAGATCCCCACTCCCGCGTGAAACAATCGCGCTGTCGTCGATCGCATATTTATCACACGCCCCACGCCAGCCAGTGAAGTCCTTTCCATTGAACATGGAGGTGAATTCCCCCGGTTGAGAGCCATTCAGGATTTTGTTGGCCTCTTCCGCGCCGATTTCACGGAGGAAAATATTCCGCCATCGTGTTTCGCCTCCGTGGGTCTGGAGGTGGATCGGCCCCCGTGCAGGCAACGGGGTTTTGCCTTTGCTCCAGTAATTGCGCATAGGGATGCCATCAACCACGGGTTGATTATTCAACCACACCCATGTTTGGCTTCCAATCAGGCGGATGCGAATCGTGTTCCACTCGCCCAATGGCCGGTCTGCATAGACCAGCGGATCACGTCCTGGAGCGCCGGCTTTGCCATTGTTCCAGAGGCCGCCCGAGCCCTTGTCCGCACCGTGTTTCCAGCTGCCTCCCGCCTCGGTTGTGTCCCAGAGTTGAACTTGGGGCACGCCGCGCAGGTAAATTCCGCTGTCGGACTTGGGCGACAGGCGAAAATCGAGCATCAATTCAAAATCACCGTATTCCTTGTCAGTGGTTGCATAGGGGCCGGTGCCGTCGTTCACGAGTTCCCCGTCCACCGCCTTCCAGCTTTTCACAAAAGCATTTGCCTGCTCCTGGAGCGACTTGTCGCGGTCCGGAGCTTTTGCCGTGTCGTGGGGATTGTTGCCATGCCACCCCGAAAGATCGGTTCCATTGAACAATGCAACCAAGCCTTCCGGGGGAGTGGATGCCTGTAACGGAGCGACCGCAAGAGCCAAGGCGATAATGAGGGTGTGGTAACGGATCATAGAGAAATCATTTTTCCTGTGCGGAAACTTTCGTCGGCGGCGGCAACAATGCGCATCGAGTTCAGTGCCGCATCCAGTTGCGGGGTGATATCCAAATCCTCGCGGATCGCCCGGAGGAAAAATTCCTGCTCACGCTGGCAGAGCGCGTCGTGGTCGGGTTCGTCATCCAGTCGGATAATCTCATCCTGTTTTGTAAACCTCCCGTCGGGCCCCAGTTCGGCATGGTGAACACGAAGACATTGCGTTTGGGTATGCGCATTAACATTCGCGCTTTGTCCGCCAGCGCCGGCTTTTTCAGCGACAATCGACACTGAGCCCTTCGGACCGACGACATCTTTCACGAAAAATGCGGTCTCGCTCATCATCGGCCCCCAACCGGCCTCGTACCATCCCACGGAGCCATCCTCAAAGACGACCTGAAGATGACCGTAATTCAGTTTCCCTTCCGGAAGTTCCTCGGTCAGTCGCGCGCCGAGGCCCGAGACGCGCACCGGGCGCGCATTTGTCATTTGGCACATCACATCGACATAGTGAACCCCGCAATCCACGATCGGGGAGATCGAAGACATCAGATTTTTGTGGGTGTTCCACTCGGAGCCGGATGATTGTTGGTTGAGGTTCATTCGCATCACGAGGGGTTTCCCGAGTAGTCGTGCCTGATCGATGAAAGCGATCCAGGAGGGGTGGTAGCGCAGGATATACCCGGCGATCAGTTTGCGGTTTTTCTCCCGCGCCTTTGCCACAACCTGCTCGGCGGCCTCCACGTTGTCGGCAATCGGCTTTTCGGTGAACACATGGCAGCCCGCCTCAAAAGCGGCCAAGGCAAAGGCGGCATGTGTGTCGGGATAGGTGGAAATGCAAACTGCATCGGGCCGGCTCTCCGCGAGAGCTGCTGCGAAATCGCCATAGAGCGCGTAGTTGCCGCCAAGCGCCGCATTCAATTCCTCGCGGGAGGATTCCGAGCGCGTGCAGATCCCAGCGATTTCGAAACCTTCCAATCGGTGATAGGCCAGCGCATGAGAGCGCCCCATGTGGCCGGCTCCGACACAGAGGACGCGAACAGGTGTTGTCATAGGTAGGTGGATTTTTTGATCGCAGGCTCGGTTAGTAATCTGTCCGGTAGGCTCGGCTTACCAGTTGGTTGGCCTCGGGGTGGTTCTTGAAACTCATCTTCTCGTCGTCCCATTGAAGCGTTTCCCCAGGGAATCTATTGCCAACAACGCCTAACAAATTGACCACTGTGAGTGGTGCGGCGTAATCGAAATTCGCTGAGCAAGAGCCCTTACCCATCGCGGCATTCACCCATTGGTGGTAGTGGTCGGTCCGTTCAAGGTTCGGCTTGGTGATGCTTTTCAGCAGTTCCCTGGGCAACGGCTGAGGGGCCGCAAGGTGCGGAAGCAACAGGCGCTTGCCATTCTCACCAATGAACATTGCCCCTTGCTCAGGCAGGGGCTTGCCGTCTTCAAGAAGCAGGTCGGGATTGTCGCCTGCTTTTTTCGTCAAGGATTCCTCGCCATCGTGCCAGGAAAGTTTCAGCGGACCATCAGTGAACTCTGTGCCCGCAAACTCGTATTCGATGACGCTGCTGGTTGGATGTGAAAAATGATTGGGGGGTCGGCAGGTGACGTTGACGGAGGTGGGGTACCCAAGCTTCAGGGCCTTGCAAGGCGTATCGAGGATATGAACACCCATATCGCCGAGGGTGCCGCAGCCAAAATCCAAAATCTTCCGCCATTGGACGTTGTGGTATTTGCCGTTCAGAAAAGGGCGTTCGGGAGCGGTGCCCAGCCAGAGGTTCCAGCTCAAGTTCTCCGGTACGGGGTCGGACCCCGGGTAGGCAGGCCCATCGTATCCCCACGCCTTGCTCGACCAGGCATAAACCCGCTTCACCTTTCCGATGATGCCCTGTTGCAGAAAATCGACAGCCATGCGGTAGGCGTCACTGGAGTGGTATTGGATTCCCATCTGGGTCACGAGGTTCTTTTCGCGGGCCAGCCGTTTGAGTTCGTAAGCTTCGGCGATCTCGTGGCTCAGGGGCTTTTGGAGGTAAAGCGGCTTGCCCATTTCCATCGCCAGCTTCGCTGCGGGAAAATGGGTGTGGTCCGGTGTTGAAATGACCACGCCGTCAATTTTATCGCCCAACGTCGCGAGCATTTCGCGGTAATCCGAAAAATAGGATGCCCCTGTGACCTCTTTGACTGTTGCGTGTTCAAAGGCTTTTTTATCCACATCTGCCAATCCGATGGCTTCCACCAGAGGGTGGCTGATGATGCTCTTGAGATCGCCCTTTCCCATCATTCCTCCGACGCCAATGTGCGCTGTGTAGAATTTTTTGCTCGGTGGATTTGCCCAGACATTCG
>ERZ889217.66-NODE-66-length-62368-cov-18.244171_pt1 | contig 62368 bp, 53 predicted proteins | sample MGYA00521098_ERZ889217 | MGnify/ENA primary metagenome ERZ889217 (study PRJEB32303, sample SAMEA104408613) | aquatic metagenome | biome: Brackish water; feature: Pelagic; material: water | place: Baltic Sea | collected 2014-06-10T22:04:00 | depth 2,362 m ... | reverse complement strand
ACTCCAGACTCCAGACTCCAGACTCCAGACTCCAGACTCCAGACTCCAGACTCCAAACTCCAAACCCCAGACTCCAGACTCCAGACCCCAGACCCCAGGACGCCCTCCCACGCCATGTCTGAATCCCTTTCTCGTCCCCCGCAGGCCACCCACCACTTCCGCCGCGTCGCGATCCTGTTTGCTGGCGGCCCTGCTCCGGGAGCCAATGCCGTGATCTCGACGGCGGCCACCTCCTTTATGCGGAGTGGCACGGAGGTCTTGGGCATGAAGCACGGCTACTCGTCCCTGGCCGACTTCTCTCCGGCCAAGCCACTGGCAGCCGGCAGCGATTACATCCGGATCACTCCTGAGTTTCTCAAGCGAACCCGCAGCTCGCAGGGCATCATGCTGGGCACCGCCCGCACGAATCCGGGCAAGCACGTCTCCTGCCCTGCCCATCTTGATGATCCCGACCGTTCGCGGCAGTTGGCCAATGTGTACGCGGGCCTCCAGAGCCTCGGCGTAGAGGCCCTGATCTCGATCGGTGGTGATGACACACTCAAAACCGCCAACAAATTCAAGCTCTACCAGGATCGCCTCCCAGCCGATGCTCCTCGGATCCCGGTGGTGCACCTACCCAAAACCATCGACAACGATTACATGGGCATCGACTTCACGTTTGGCTATTTCACCGCGGTCGACACCCTTGGGGGTGAGATCCGAAATCTGCTCTACGACGCCGAGGCGAGTCGAGCCTATTTCCTCTGTGAAACCATGGGTCGCAGCGCAGGCTGGCTCTCCTACGGGGCCGCGATCGCCGGTGAGGCGAGCCTGGTGGTGAGCGTGGAGGATATCCACGGCAAGTACCGGGGCGAGGAGATCGTCACGGAAGCTGACGGCACCACCCGGATCAAGCCAGTCATGGACATCGACCTCGTGGTCGACCGGATCGTCAAGACGATGCGGGTGCGGCAGGAGCAGGAAGGCAAGGAATATGGCGTGATCGTGCTGGCTGAGGGCCTCGCCGAATATCTTCCTGCCAAGAGTCTGGAAGGAATTCCTCGAGACGATCACGGCCACATCTCGATCTCGCACGTTCAACTTGGCAAGATGTTTGCCAGGCTCGTCGCCGACGAGTTTAAGAAGCAGACGGGCCGATCTCGCAAGATCGTGGGGCTGCAACTCGGCTATGAATCACGCTGCGCAAAGCCCCACGCCTTCGACGTGATGCTCGGTAGCCAATTGGGCGTGGGCGCTTACCGAGCTCTCGCCGAGCGCGGACTCAACGGCGTGATGGTGAGTGTTTCGGGTCAGCTGGATCTGAATTACGTTCCCTTTGAGGAGCTTGTGAACCCCGACTCGCTCGTCACGGTCGTGCGGTACGTCGAGCGGGGCAGCGACTTCCATCGCCTGGCCCGGTTCCTCGAGACCTACGTGAATGAATAACGTGGGCGTGCTCGAGTGTTGGGGTCGGGTGTCGGCTGGCCCCCCCAAAAACCGACCCACCCAGGAAGCTCTCGGACCAAAACACGTCACCCGCAAATCCTCCAAAAAGTGCCTGTCCTTTTCCCGAGCGTGGAAAAGTGCCTGTCCTTTTCCTGGAGCGAGCGTGGAAAAGTGCCTGTCCTTTTCCTGCTTGTCCGAAAAAGCGTGGAAAAGTGCCTGTCCTTTTCCTGCTTGTCCGGAAAAGTGTCCGGAAAAGTGCCTGTCCTTTTCCTGCTTGTTGTCCGGAAAAGTGCCTGTCCTTTTCCTGCTTGTCCCGTGGAAAAGTGCCTGTCCTTTTCCCGGGACCTCTTTTCCTGGGAAAAGTGCCTGTCCTTTTCCTTTTTTCCTTTGGAAAAGTGCCTGTCCTTTTCCTGTGTCTTTTCCTGTGTCTTTTCCTGGTCCTTTTCCTGCTTTTTTTCCTGCTTTTTCCTGTGTTCCTGTTCCTGCCTGTTTTCCTGCTTCGAGTGAGCGGAGGCCAGGATGGCCAGGGCGAACCTCTGGCGACGGCGCACCGACTACCCCGATTGAGCAGTGCCGCAGCCTCGGTCGAAAGCCAGCCACGCATCAGCCACGACAGGCCTAGTTACGACTGGGTGAGCGTGCCCTTCGTGCTCGGGATCCCGGGTTGACGGGGATCGGGCTCAACCGCCATGCGAAGACTACGAGCCAGGCCTTTGAAGACCGCCTCGGCGATGTGGTGGCCGTTGCGGCCATGGTGGAGCACCGCGTGGACATTGGCGCCCGCCGTAGCGGCAAAGCTCTCCCAGAAGACCTCCACCAACTGTGCGTCAAAGCTCCCGATCGTAGGAACCGGGAAGTTCACGTCGAGCACGCAGGCCGACCGACCGCCGACGTCCACCGCCGCGGTCACGAGTGACTCGTCCATCGGAAGCACCGAGTGGCCGTAGCGACGGATGCCGCGGCGGTCACCCACGGCCTGGGCGACCGCGAAGCCGAGCGCCCGCCCCACATCCTCGACAGTGTGGTGGCCGTCTACATCCAGATCGCCGGCGCAGGCCACCTGCAGATCGAACAGGGAATGCCCAGCCAGCAGCGTCAGCATGTGGTCGAAGAAGCCCAGGCCGGTTGCGATCTCGGCCTGGCCGACGCCATCGAGATCGAGCGAGAGGCGGATGTCAGTCTCGTGGGTCTTGCGGGAAACGGTGGCGGTGCGAGGCATGGCTTGCGGCTTGGTTGGCGGTTGGCGGTTGGCGGTTGGCGAGTGGCGAGTGGAATTTGCGGTCCGACGGGCAGTTGGATTTAGAGCGTCTTCAGGCAGGCGAGGAAGGCATCAATCTCGTCGTCTGTGCCCACCGTGATCCGCAGGCCGTCGCCCCAGCCGGGATAGTGCATGAACCGAATCAGGATCTGACGGGCCTTGAGCGCTTCATACATCGGCCGATGGGGCCGCTCAGGATGGGTGCACCAAACGAAATTGGCCTGGCTCTCCACGGGCTGAAAACCGAGTGACCGTAGAGCCTCGGTCAGCCGGCTGCGGGTGGCGATGATCTTGCCGCGGCATTCTGCCAACCAGGCCCGGTCGTCGATCGCCGCGGTCGCCGCCGCGATCGAAAGAGCATCACAATTGTAGGAATCCTTGACCTTGCGAAGTTCCGCGATGATCTCCGGCCGGGCCACAGCAAAACCAAATCGCAGGCCGGCCAGGGAGTAGGCCTTACTGAACGACCTGGTCACGATCACCCGCTCGCACTGCCGTACGAGATCGAGGCAGTGAGCGTCGGCGAAGTCGCCGTAGGCCTCGTCCACCACCAGCGGGCAGGGCAGCCGATCGGCTAGACGGCGAACCTGCTCTGGCGGCACGAGCGTGCCTGAGGGGCTGTTAGGGTTGGCGAGAAACGCCAGCCGCAGACCATCCCGAGCCGAGACAAAAGCCTCGCTCACGGACCAGTCGCGGTCGAACATCACCTGATCGCAGCCGGCTCCCTGGATCTCGGCCAGCGTGCGGTAAAGAACGTAAGACGGATAGGTGGTGCGAAGCCATTCCCCCTCGCCAACGAATGTACGGACCAGCATCGTGAGTAGGTCGTCGCTGCCATTGCCGCAAATGATCCAGTCGGGATCGACACCAAGCATGTCCGCCGCTCGAACACGAAACACCGTGGCCAGGGGATCGGGATACTTGGCGAGGGTTCGCCCGGCCAGGGTTGCCGTGATGGCCCGAGCCACTGCCGGCGACGGGGGGTAGGGGTTTTCGTTGGTGTTGAGCTTGATCCACTTGCCAGCCTGCGGCTGTTCACCGGGCACATAGCCTTCGATGGCGGCGATGGCCGGACGGACGAGGCTGGATGGGGCTGGCGGCATGACGTGATCCAGGATTGATTTCAGCATAATACTACTACCGGAAACACAATGTTGTTTGGACCTGCCACTCATGACCGCATCAGGGGCTGCCGATGTTCTCGTACGAGCGGTGGAGCCAAGCCTCGCCTTGGATGGCAGAACTCAGCGGACACGCGGTGAACGAAAGCCTGGAGACCGGAGGCCAGATTGAGCCTCGTAACCGTCACGATCGCCACGATCGCACTCTCCGACCAGCAGCCGAATCAATACCGCTCCACTGGCGACCGGCTGCCGGCTTCGGTGCTGCGGGCATGAGCCCGCTCCTCACCGAGCACTGCCACCCGCAGATCCCAGATCTCTCGTGTGAGCGCGTCGAACACGCCTCGTGACCAGGTGCTTGGCGGTTGCATCCCGTTCTTGAACCGGTCCACGCGGGCCAGGGAGGCGTCGAGCAGCGGGCGGGGCTGACCCTCGAGCACCGCCCGGGCTTGCCCGCAGAGTTCGACCCGGTGGCAGATCATCATCAAATCATTCCCTGCAGCGAGAGCCCGCGTCAGCACGTCGTCGAACGGGGCGACATCGAGTACCGCCCCCATGTCGAGGTCATCGGTCATGACCAGTCCCTGAAAGCCCATCTGGCTCCGCAGCAAGCCATTGATCACGACCGGTGAAAGTGAGGCCGGGCGGACCACGTCGTCAAGCGATGCGTAGTGCACATGGCCTGTCATCAGACTGTCGAGGTGAGGAACGAAGTGACGAAAGACGGCCAGTTCCTCCGCCTCCAGCTCGGCTCGGGAGCGATCCACGATCGGAAAGACATGATGTGGATCCTGGCCCGCCATCGAATACCCGGGGAAGTGCTTGCCGCAACTGAGGATCCCCCCACCGCGAAGCCCGGCATTGAACTCGCTCGCCAGGGCGATCACCTCGGAAACGCTGCGACCATAGCAACGGCCGCGGAGCGAATTGTCGGCCTGTTCAGCAAAACCGATGTCGAGCACCGGACAAAGGTCGAGATTGAAGCCGAACAGCCGTAGTAATCGGGCTGTCAGGTCGCCATGCCGTCTCACAAGCTCGGCATCACCCCGCTCACGGAATTGCTGAGCACTCGGCGGCTCTTCACTGATCAGCCGCAGCCGTGAGACCCGACCCCCCTCCTGGTCGATCGTGATCACGGGCTCGACCTGAGAGAGGTCACGGAGGTCGTCGCTCAGCTTCCGCAGTTGTTCGGGCGACTCAATGTTGCGGCCAAACAGGATGAAGCCGCCCGGCTGAACCCGGCGGTAGACAGCTGCCGTCTCTTGGTCGAGCACCGGCCCTGGCACGCCCACGAGCAGCAATTGGCCAACGTCGTCATTCATGAATCACCTCCAGCGGGACTTGCTTCGGCCTGCCGTCGTCCCTCGGCCTGCTCCAGCGGGAGACAGGCCGTCGCCGCCAGTGCCGGGATCGCTGCCAGCATGACCCAACTGAAGAACACCGGATAGCCGAGGAGTTCCTGGAGCCAGCCACTAGCCATGCTTGGGAGCATCATGCCCGCCGCCATGAAGCCCGTGCACAGCGCATAGTGCACGGTTTGATAGCTGCCCCGCGCGATGACCATGCAGGCGACCATGTAGGCGGTAAAGCCGAAGCCGTACCCGAATTGCTCGATGGCCACGGCGACGGCAATCGCGCCGAGATTCTCCGGCTGAGCGACGGCCAGCCACACGTAGGCAAGGTTGGGCAGGTTGATCGCCACCGCCATCGGCCAGAGCCAGCGACCGAGCCCGTCGCGGGCCACGAGAACTCCTCCGAGGATACCGCCGACCGAAAGCATGCCGATCCCGAGTGTGCCATAGACGAAGCCGACCTCGGCGGTGGTCAGTCCCAGACCGCCGCGGCTGCGTTCATCCAGCAGGAAGGGCGAGACCAGCGAAACAAGCTGCGCCTCGGCAAATCGGTAGAGCAACAGGAACGCAAGCATGCGCCCGATCCCAGGCTTGCGAAAGAAGCTCAGCACCGGCTGGCCAATCGCTGCGAAGGAGACAACCGGCCCGGTGGCGATTCTGTCGGCCGCGGGCCGGGGGAGTACCAGGGCATGATAGGCGGCGAGCCCCAGGAAGCAGATGCCCAGCATGAGATAGACCAACCGCCAGGCGGTCGGGACATCACCTGAAGCGGTTTCGATCACGCCGGCGAGCATCACCAGCAGTCCGCGGCCTACCACGTTTGCGATTCGATAGGCCGTGCTGCGGATGCCCACGAAGAAGGCCTGCTGGTGGTCATCGAGAGCAGCCAAGTAGAATCCATCGGCCGCCACGTCATGGGTGGCCGAAAGGAAAGCGATCACTGCCAAGGCCGTCACTGTAGCCGTCAAAAGCGAGTTGGTCCCGACCGCTGCCGCCAGTACCACCAGCGCGACTGCAATCAGCAATTCAGTTGCCAGCGTCCAACGGCGGCGGGTCGACGTCCCTTCCACCACCATGCTCCACAACGGCTTGATCACCCACGGCAGGTAGAGCCAGCCGGCGATCAACGTGATCTCACGATTGGAGACGTCGAGCCGCTTGAACATCACCGTGGCCAGAAACGTGACCACGACCAGTGGTACCGCCTCGGCGAAATAAAGGCTCGGCACCCACCTCCACGGATCAGTTTTGGCGGCGACCCCCGAGTCAGACGATCGAAGCGGCACGCTCACGGTGCCCCGATTCCCAGTCGGGCGGCCGGGCCGATCCGGCCATCGCGGGCAACCGCTGAGACGGCCTGCTCGTCGCCCAGCTCGACATGCTCGTACCGCCGGCTCTGGCCGGGCAGGATCGCCGTCCGCCATTGCTCCCCGTGACGGGTGCGGACCACCCACAGCCACACCGCTGCCCCAGCCGGCGGCTCGAACTGGATACTCCCGGTACCGCCCGCGATCTGCGGGGCCGGCGGGAGCGGCCCCTGCGGTGGACGGATCGCCGGCACGAGCGCCGACTCTGCGTAGGGACCGGCCGCTAGCTTCGTGGCGACACCATCGAAGTCTTCGGCCAACGCCTTGATGCTGAAGTGGATGTTGCCTCCGGCGACTGGCTGGGCCTGGGTCGCCGCCACCTGACGGAGGATTTCCTCCGCCTCCCAGACACTCGGCGAGGGAACCACCGATCCATCGCGCCGGACCCTCGAGGTGTAGTTGCCCGGCCAAAGGCCCCGGTTCCGCACGTTCTCATCCGCCCACCAGCCGAGGAGTTTCTCGTAGCCCTGCCCAGTCGAATCAATCCGCCAGTAGAGCTGCGGTGCGAGATAGTCGAGCCAGCCTTCGCGGAGCCACTTCCGCGGATCGGCATTCAGCGCCAGATACTGGTCAAGGCCCTTGATCCCGGGGGGATGATCGGGCCGCCAGATACCGAATGGGCTGATGCCCACGAGCACGTGCGGCTTCAGGGTCTTGACCTCCCGCCACAGCCGCTCCACCAAGCGATCGACATTGTCGCGCCGCCAGGCGGCCCGATCGGCGAGTCCACCCGCCGCCACAGCCCGCGCGTGGCTGGCGTCATCGGGAAACGGCAGCTCTTTCCCGTCCTCGGCAACAGGATAGGGATAGAAGTAGTCGTCGAGGTGCACGCCGTCGATGTCATAGCGACGCACTACGTCGGTGACGACGTCGATGAATCGGTCAGCCGCCACCGGCTCGCCCGGATCGAACCAAAGAAACTTTCCGTAGCGGCGGACGACATCGGGCAGGGCCGCGCTGGCATGGGTCGCTGCGGCTGGCCCTGAGGCTCCCGCCTGTCGCACGCGATACGGATTGAACCAGACATGGAGTTCCAGCCCGCGGGCATGGGCCGCGGCGATGGCGAACTCAAGGGGATCGTAAGGCGGATCCGGAGCCTCCCCCATCGTTCCGGAGAGATACTCCGACCAGGGCTCGAGGGCAGAAACATAGAAAGCGTCTGCGGCGGGCCGAATCTGCAGGATCACGGCGTTGAGCCGCGTCGCCACCGCCCGATCGAGGAGGGCTACGAGTTCCTGCTGTTGCCGCCTGGCCGACAATCCCGGCTTTGAGGGCCAATCGATATTGGCGACGGTCGCAATCCAGGCAGCGCGAAACTCCCGCTGCACAGGGGGCGGCTCGGTGGAAACCGCGGCTGAACCGCCAGCCAGCATGACAAGCGCGGCGAGACCGACCAGGAATCGAGCCTGGCGGGCTTGTGTCCGACAATCCGACGGCGGCATTTCCCCTCTCCTAGTGTCATGGCCAGTGGTGTCATGGCCAGTGGTGTCATGGCCAGCCGGCGTTGATTCGGGCCGCTGATTGTCGGCAGAAGAAGTTCACGCGGCCCGGTTGGACTCGGCCGACCGCTTGGATGGCCGAGTTTTTTTGGCGTGGGACAGTCGCCGCAGCCCACGGAAATCAATGGTACCCAAAGCCCACCCAGGCATGGTTCAGATGATCCGCATTTTTTCATCCAGTTGGCACGGCGATCGACTGCCCTCTCGAGGGTTTTGCCGAGGGTTTTGCGAGGATGCGTGCGGTTGCAACTCGTTCCCGGCGTTCGCCAAGAATTATTGGCTCCCGTTGGCCGCAGTCAACGATTCGCAACCGATTGGCTTAGAGTCTGATGGAAACGCTGCGGCGATGGGCCGTGAGCCCCTCGGTGTCGGCGAGCGTGCAAATGTCGGCAGCGAGATCGATCAGGTCGGCCTGGCTCAGTCGGATCACACTGCCTCCGCGGAGGAATTCATTGGCCGACAACCCAGCCGCAAACCGGGCTGTGCCACCGGTGGGAAGCACGTGCGAAGGCCCGGCCGCATAGTCACCAGCCGCCACCGGGCTGTAAGGACCGAGGAAGGCGGCGCCAACGTGGCGGATCCGAGCCAGCGTGGCCTCGGGGTCGCGGGTGTCGATCGAAAGGTGTTCGGGGGCCAACTCATGGGCGAGATCAGCCGACTCCTCGTCGCTGCGGGTGACCACGATTCCGGCAAACCGTTCCAGACTGTCGCGGGTGAGATCGGCCCGCTCCAACACGGCAAGTTGTTGGGCCAAGGCCACCGCCACCGCATCAGCGAGCGGGCGGCTGGCGGTCAGCAGAATTGCCGAGCCGGGGGAGTGCTCGGCCTGAGCCAACATGTCGGCGGCGATGAAGTCCGGCCGGGCCTGATCGTCGGCTACGATCACGATCTCACTCGGACCGGCAATCGAGTCGATCGCCACATCGCCAAACACATACTCCTTGGCCAATGCCACGAACAAGTTGCCGGGCCCCACGATCTTGTCGACACGGATCAGTCCCTCAACCCCATACGCAAGTGCCGCCACGGCCTGGGCACCGCCGGCTCGCACCACTGTCGTCACGCCCAACTCGTGGCAGGTGGCCAGAACGTGGGGATTGTCGGCCCCGAACGGCGTGGGGGGCGCTACGACCACAATCTCCCTCACGCCCGCCACCCTGGCCGGCACGACGGTCATCAACAGCGTCGATGGATAGGCCGCAGCCCCTCCGGGCACGCAGATTCCGGCCCGCTCGAGCGGTACATACCGCTGTCGCAGTGAGCCGCCGCCTGGAAGCGCGACTTCCACGTTGCGTGCCAGCAGGGCTTCCTGGAAGCGGGTCACCCGATCACGGATCCGCCGCACCGCCGCAAGGAAGCCCGGCTCGATTGCGGCGTGGGCGGCAGCAAGCCGTTCGGAGGGCACAAGCAGCGATCCGGCATCGACCTCAGCCCGGTCGATTCGGCGGGAGTAGTCGAGCAGCGCGGCCAAACCAAGGGCCTTCACATCCTCACAAATCCGCTCCACAACCTGCCGTGGCGAAAGGGGCTCACCAAAGACGTCGATCGTCCGCTGGCGGCCGGCTGGACTGACGAGGTCTCCCTGGGAGACGAGTTTGCTCCGGAGCGCATCGAGTCGCTGCCGACCATCGGAATCAGTCAGATCGATCCGGTCACAAAGCGCATAAGACGAGTTCATATGCCTCACAGGATACCCGCGGCTGTGCCAGCGGCGAGTGGACCGTCAGCGACCGGATGGTCCGCGGGCGGCCAGTGCCTCGATCGGAGCGGCTTCCCCACGGATCCAACGCGCCTCAAAAGCGGCGACCGAGGCCCGGGCGGCAACATCTTCCGCATCCAGGTGAGCGGCCAGATCGGCGAGGATCCGCTGGCCTCGGAACACGATCGGCGGCAGTTGGCCGGGTTGCCGGTCAGCTGGCCTGTCGGAAAGCCGACCATCGATCGCGACCGCCCGGCTGCAGGCGGCCGCCGCCTCCGCATTCCGCCCCAGCCAAGCCAGGGCCAGGGCGTGTCGGATGTGCAGTTCTGGATCGTCGGTCACGGCGGCGGTTGCGCGGCGATAGGAAACCTCCGCCGCCTTCAGCCCAGCCGTTCCACCCGCCGAGGCCAGCAGTTCGCCGTCCCCGACCGCCACCAGTTTGGTGGCCCGCTTCCGCGCCCCGGGTGAACTACTGCGAACGGCTCCCGGCGAGCGAGCGATCGCAGCCAAGCCGCGGGTCATCTCGACGGGCCTGGCCGGAGCCAACGCCTCCGCTGAGGCCCGGGGACCACGACCCCGAACTGCCCCGAACCACAGTGGCACGGGCACGGCGTACGGCGCGGCGTAGGGTACCCACACCGGCACTGGATAAGGAACGACACTGCCCGAAAAGAAGCTGGCCCCGCCACCGTAGGGCAGGCTCAGGAAAACACTCTCGAACCCATAAGAGCGACTGCCGCCATACAAGCCCCCAAACCCACAACCGGGCCAGCCCAAGCCGTATCCGCCGCCGCCCCAGCCTGGCCCCCAGCACGAGTTCACGGGCCAGCCACCGCAGGCGGGTCGCCAGCCAAAGCAGGCGGGTCGCCAGCCAAAGCAAGGCTGACAGCCCCAGCCACCCCGCCAGCCACCCCCGAACACGACGCTGCGCCGGGCGAAACCAAACCCGCCACAGCCCGGCTGCCCAAGCCCTTCGGAAGCCGTTCCAAGCAAGAGCATCCCAGTGAATATCAGCTGAAGCCACCGTTGTCGCATCGACCGTACCTCCTTCTTCAGCACCGGGCACTCTAACGACCACTTTTTTAGCGGTTTTGTGTGATTTTGACGAGTATTTGTCGCCCTATCCGGCGGGCCCGCTGGCAAAAAACCACACAAAACCGCTGATTTCCCCTACAATTTCAGCACAGGTTTGGCTTTCATTTTCGTATGGAAGCGGAAAGGAGCGTCTGGATGCCTACAGCGTTGTTGGAAGAAGTTGATCTCGGCCTGCCCCGCGGGATCGAGTCGACACTCCGGGGGCTACGCACCCCGGCACGGATCCAAAATTTCATCAATCGAATCCCCTGGAATTACCAGGAAAATGGGCATACGGCCCGCTCCGTTCTGGGGGTTTTGGAGCACAACGTCGCCCATTGCATCGAAGCGGCATTTGTGGGGGCCGCGGCTCTGGCCCTGGCCGGACACCCCCCCCTTTTGATGGACATGGGAGCTGCCCGGGGTGACGTGGATCATGTTGTGGTGCTGTTCCGCCGCCGCGGGCTCTGGGGAGCAATTTCCAAAAGCAACAGCCCGCTGCTCCGCTATCGGGATCCAATCCACCGCTCACTCAGAGAACTCTCAATCTCGTTTTTCCCCCAATACGTCAAAGGACGGCGGAAAACGCTCCGAACCTACTCGTTACCGGTAGACCTCCGGAAACATGACTCAGCTCTGTGGGTCACACGCCCTGGTGAATGTTGCACCGAGATGGTGGAAATTCTTACGACCGTTCGACATTTTCCAATCGTGCCAGCCGACTTGGAGGCCGACCTCCGGCCGATCGACAAGATTGAGGAGCGGAGCAGCCTGATGGCCGAGCACGACTGAACCGGTGTTGTACCGAGGCCAGCCTTACATGGCTGCCTGACCAAGCAACTTCCGCAGTGCGGTCATCGCAATCTCGCCGAACTGTCGCGGCGGCACACTCCACAACTGCGGGTTTTGGAGTTCCACGGCAACAGCGCCGGAATAGCCGATCTCCACGAGCCGCGAGATGAGATCGGCCGGTGACGAGGCTCCCTCACCAGGCAGGATTCGGTCGGCATCGCTGGCCATCTCTCGGGGCACATCCGCGATGTCGGAGAGCTGAACGTGTGCGAGCGTCTCATTTGTCAACAGCCAGAGATCGAGCGGCTTGCTGGGGCCGACCGTGTAGTGAAACCAGTCGAGGCAGAGGCCCAGCGACGGCAAGCCTACATCTTCCACCAAGGCCACGGCCGATTGGAGGTTGTTGGGAAAGCTCGCCCGAGCGTCGAACTCCAGGGCCAGCCGCACGTTGGCATCAGCGGCCCGCTTCGCCGCCTCGACCAGGCTTGCCGAGAGCCTGCCGAGATCCTGGGGCGAGAGCGGCCCGAAGGAGTCGCCCGCCAGCACAAGCACCTCGATGCCGAGTTGCTGACAGAGCGAGAGCCGCCCCTCGAAAGTCTTCCAGTGCTCGAGCCGGGCTGCGCCCTGGCTGGTCAGCAGGCCTCCCTGGAAACTCGCCGCCACCGGAGCGATCCCCCGGCCTTCGAAGGCCTCGCGGAGTTCGGCCAGCGATCGGTTGGTGAGGAAGGCATCGGCATGGCCAAGCCACAAGTCCACGGCATCGACATGACCGGCGGCATAGTCCGCCAGGATCGTCTCCAACGGACTCTCGAGGCTCGAGACGGTAGCGAGAGCGGGCCTCATGTCAGTCGATCCCGCAACAGGTCGACCACCTCGGCGATCGGCAGCCGCTGCTGGGCGAGCGAATCGCGGTCGCGAAGGGTGACCGTCTGATCGGAGAGGGTCTGGCCGTCGATCGTGAGGCACCAGGGAGTGCCTGCCTCGTCCTGCCGAGCGTAGCGTCGGCCTACCGAGCCTTTCTCGTCGTACTGGCAAGGCATCTGCCGCTTGAGTCGGCGGTAGAGATCAATGGCGACTTCGGGCATCCCATCCTTTTTGACGAGTGGCAGGATGGCCGCTTTCACTGGTGCGAGTCGGGGGTGGAGTTTCATCACGGTCCGACTCCGGGGCTTGCCCTCCTCGTCGGGCACCTCGTCCTCATGGTAGGCGTCGCAAAGGAAGGCGAGCACCGCCCGGTCGGCGCCGGCCGAAGGCTCGATCACGTGGGGCACGTACCGCTCCCGCGTGATGTCGTCGAAGTACGAGAGGTCTTTGCCGCTGCCCCGGTGCCGGGGCTTGCCGTCGTCACCCGTCTCGACCACCAGCTCTCCCTCGCGGCGGACGAGCTTGCCCTCCATGTGGCTGCGGAGGTCAAAATCGCCGCGATGGGCGATGCCCTCGAGCTCACCAAACTCGCCCTCGGCCAGAAATGGAAAGGCGTATTCGATGTCGGCTGTGCCGACGGAATAGTGTGAAAGCTCGTCCTTGTCGTGCTCCCGCAGTTGGAGTTTGCCCGCGCTGAGCCCGAGATCGAGATACCACTTCCAGCGGCGGTCCCGCCAGAAGCGATACCACTCAGCGGACTCAGCGGGCCGGCAGAAAAACTCAATTTCCATCTGCTCAAATTCGCGAGAACGAAACGTGAAGTTTCGCGGCGTGATCTCGTTGCGAAAGCTTTTGCCGATCTGAGCGATGCCGAAGGGCACCCGCACCCGCGAGGTGTCGCAGACATTCTTGAAGTTGACGAAGATTCCCTGAGCCGTCTCCGGCCGGAGAAAAGCCCGGTCATCGTCGTCGCCCGCCACGGCTCCGATTCGGGTCTCGAACATCAGGTTGAATTCACGGGGCTCAGTGAGCGTGCCCGCTCCGGAGGCGTCCGGGCCGATCGCCTCGACCAGGCCCACCCCGGCGACGACCGCGGCAGGCAGCGGAATCGCTTCGCCTTCCCATTCGATTTCCTCAACCTGCTTGGCCCGCAGCCCGAAGAACTTCTGGGCCCGGGCGGTCAGTTCCGTTGGCACATCGTCACCGGAGGCGTCGGTCGTGACGAAGGCCCGCTTGCCCCGGTGGACCGCCCAGCGGCCGCTGAGGTGGTCGTAGCGGTAGCGCCGCTTCGACTCGCGGCAGTCGATCATCCAATCATGGAACAGGTCGAAGTGGCCCGAGCACTTCCAGACCTGCGGGTGCATGATGATCGTGCAGTCGAGGCCGGCCATCTCATAGGGCAACGGGGCGCCGGCGAGCGTGGCCAGTTCGTCGTGACCGGCCACCATGTCGTGCCACCAGCAGTCCTTGAGATTCCGCTTCAGGGCCACGCCGAGGGGGCCGTAGTCCCAGAAGCCGTTGAGCCCGCCGTAGATCTCACTCGACTGAAAGATGAAGCCGCGACGCTTGGCCAGCGACACGATGCGGTCCATGCGAGACTGGTCGTTCGGTTTGCTCATGGCGAGAGGCTAAAAAAGGGGAGGCACCGCACCTGGGGCCTGGGGAGGAACGAAGAGCTTCGTACCTTACCCAGATTTGGTGGCAGGCACCATTTCACCTTATTCTCGCCCCATGCCCGGTGTTGTTGATGGTTGCGGCGATTGCCAGCCGTTTCTCTTTTTCGTGGCTCGCATACGATGCTGATGAGGTCGGCCCGACCGCGACTTTGCCGCCAAAGGCTCGTTTTACTCAAGACCGTGAGAATCCGCCCGCCTGTGAATTCTGAGCCAGCCACCGCTGTCGCATCGCCTCAGGCCTCGACCGTTCGCGGGCACGGCGCAGGCGGCGTGGACAAGTCGGGGGATCGTGTCCGCGACATGTTCGCCGAGATCGCGCCACGCTATGACCTGGCCAACCGACTGCTCTCAGGTGGCATCGACATGCTCTGGCGACGGACGACGGTTCGCCGCGCACCGCCGCCAACTGCCGGCGGGATTCTCGACGTCTGCTGCGGCACGGGCGACCTCGCCCTGGCCTACGCGGCCAAAGCGGGGCCAGAGGTACAGATCGTCGCCAGCGACTTCTGCCGGCCGATGCTCGACCGCGGGGCGGAGAAAGGAGCAAAGGCTGGCCGACAGATCGAGTGGGTCGAGGCCGACGCCATGGCCCTGCCCTTTCCCGCTGCCACATTCGATCTCGTAACGGTCGCCTTCGGCCTGCGGAATATCGCCGATCCAAACCGCGGCCTCGCCGAGATGGCCCGCGTGACGAAGCCCGGCGGCCGGCTGGCAATTCTGGAGTTTTCCCTGCCCCGAGTGAGCCTGATCAGGCGGGGGTATCTTTGGTACTTTCGCAACGTGCTGCCGCGGCTCGGCAACGCATTGGCCCGCAATCGGTCCAACGCCTACTCCTACCTCAATCAAAGCGTGGAGGAGTTTCCCTCGGGCGAGCGGCTGGCGGCGGTCGTGCGAGCCGCGGGTTACGATACTGTGACGATGATCCCGCTCACGTTTGGAATCGCCACCCTCTCGATTGCGACACGGGCCGAGGCCGGCTCCGTCGATCTGCACGGAGCTTCGTCCGATGCCTGACTCGGCCGCGCCGCTCGTGGTTGCAATGACCGGTGCCTCGGGGGCTCTCTACGGAGTGCGACTACTCGAGGTCATGCTCGCTGCCGATCGCGAGGTGCATCTCGTGATCAGCCCCGCAGGCCGGGCCGTGATCTGGGAAGAACTCCGGCGCGAAATCGATCTGGAAGCATTCAGGTCCGAACTGCTGCTGGGCCGCCCCGCCCCGAAAACTGGCCGCCTCCACTACCACCATTTCAAGGATCTCATGGCCCCGATCGCGAGCGGTTCCTTCCTTACTTCGGGCATGGTGATCTGCCCTTGTAGCGGCAGCACGCTCGCAGCCGTGGCTCACTCGGTGGGTGAAAACCTGATCCACCGGGCGGCGGAAGTGCACCTCAAGGAACGGCGCAAGCTCGTCGTGATGCCGCGGGAGACTCCGCTCTCGCTCCCCCAGCTCAAGAACATGCAGGCGATCCACGAGGCCGGGGCCGTGGTGCTGCCCGCGTCACCCGGTTTTTACGCCGGGGCGGAGACGGTCACCGATCTCGTTGACTTCATCGTGGCCCGAATCTGTGACCAGCTCGGCGTAGCCAACTCCCTGATCCGACGCTGGGGCACGGAGGCATGATGAGCACGTCAACTTTCGCTTCGGCGGCCTCCGATTCAGGCACAACGCTCGAATCTCCCGCCCGGCCGACTCGCGGTCGGCTCGGAACGTATCTCGAGCTCGTGCGGTTCAGCCACACGATCTTCGCCCTGCCCTTCGCCGTGATGGCCGCCCTGATCGCGATCCATGCCGATGGCGTCGACGGCTCGGGTGATCCTGCGAGGTCGCTCGTGCTGCCAATCCTCGGCATCTTGGCCTGCATGGTGACAGCCCGGACGGCAGCGATGGCCTTCAACCGGCTTGTTGACAGGGTGATCGATGCCCAAAACCCCCGCACTGCCAATCGCCACCTGCCGCGCGGCGACGTGTCACCCCGTGACGTACTCCTACTGGTCGTCTTCTCGTCGATTGGCTTTATCGCAGCCACCCTGCTGTTTCTTCCCAACTGGCTACCGCTGGTTTTTTCACTACCGGTGCTGGCCTGGCTGCTCGGCTATTCATTCGCCAAGCGGTTCACGTCGCTCGCCCACCTTTGGCTGGGCGCGGCGTTGGGCCTTGCTCCTGTCGCCACCTGGATCGCCCTCCGAGGCGAGACGCTGCTCCAAGACCCAACCGATATGTTCCCGGCAGCGATCCTCGGTTTGGCTGTCACGACCTGGGTGGCCGGCTTTGACATGATCTATGCCTGCCAGGATGCTGGCTTCGACGCCGCTCACGGCCTCCACAGCGTGCCCGCCCGCGTGGGTGTGGCCGCAGCGCTCTCCCGCGCCAAGTGGCTCCACTGTGCCACGCTCCTGCTCCTGGCCTGGCTCCCGGAAACGGTGCCCTCGCTCGGTCTGCCGTACTGGGCCGCCGTCGGGATCATCGCCGCCCTGCTTGCCTGGGAACACGCCCTCGTGCGGCCCGACGACCTGTCCCGCGTCAACCAGGCATTTTTTACAGCCAACGCCGCGATTGGCCTGGTTCTCCTGGCCGCGATCGGTATCGATCTCTGGGTGTAAAGCTCAGGAAGCTCGAGCGCATTCGAGTTCCGTGGAGCACCGGCTCGGGGGCGGCAAAAGTCGCGTCGCGGGCGAGGATACGCCCTCATGCTCCGCGAGCGTTTGCCGACCCCCTCGCCTCCCCTGCTCAGTGGGCCCAATCGTCGCTCCAGCTATCTCAGATGCGCCCTAGGCGGGGTCTGCTGCCTCAGCCCCGCCGTCCCGTTGGCGTCGCTCCAGTTGCGAATTCCGCCGGCCTGCGGTTCTCTTGGGGACCCCCGGGGCCCCAACTCGCCCCCCTACTGAGGAGATTCCGCTTGATCCGCGTTGTGACCCCATCCCTTGATTCAATTCGCGACAAAGTCGAGGCGGGAGGCCGACTCTCCGCCGCCGAGGCGGAGTCGCTCTGGGATCCCGCGATTGATCTCCACGAACTCGGTGAACTGGCGAATCTCGTCCGCGAGCGGAAAAACGGCAGCTTCACCTATTACAACATCAACACCCACCTGAACCCTACCAACGTCTGCGTCTACCGCTGCACATTCTGCGCTTTCCGTGCCGATCTTCGGGATGAACGGGGTTATGTCATGAGCGACGAGCAACTGTTGGCCCGGGGCCGGGAGGCGGTCGAGGCGGGGTCGACGGAAATGCACATCGTCGGCGGCCTGCATCACCAGAAGGACTACGACTGGTATCTGAATCTGATCCGCATCCTCCACGACGCCTACCCAAGCCTGCATCTCAAGGCCTGGACGCCGGTCGAGATCAACTGGTTCTGCCACCTGACCAAGCGGAGCATCCGCGACATCCTCGTGGAACTGAAGGATGCCGGCCTCGGGAGCCTGCCCGGAGGTGGGGCGGAGATCTTCCATCCGGAGGTTCGCGACAAGATCTGTGAGCACAAGGCTGACACCAAAGAGTGGTTTGAAATCCACCGCACGGCCCATGAACTCGGGCTGCGGAGCAACGCTACGATGCTCTACGGACACATCGAGAATGCCTACCACCGCACCGACCACCTGATACGGTTGCGGGAACTCCAAGACGAAACCGGGGGTTTCCAGACCTTCATTCCACTGGCCTTCCATCCCGAAAACACGCGGCTCTCCCACCTTCCCAAGCCATCGCCGGCGATGAGCCTACGGACGATGGCGATCAGTCGGCTCGTGCTCGACAACTTCGATCACATGAAGGCCTACTGGATCATGCTCGGTATCGGCACAGCTCAGGCCGCTCTCGCCTACGGGGCCGACGACCTCGACGGTACCGTACGGCACGAACTCATCTACCACGATGCCGGGGCGACAACACCTGAGGTGCTCTCCGTCGAAGACATCACCCGGCTGATCCGCGAGGCCGGCCGCGAGCCAGTGGAGCGAGATACGCTCTATCATCGCGTCGAGCGGACTGGCTCCAACTGGCGGGCTGTCGAGCCGATTCACCGGGGCTGAGCCCGTGCTGCGGCGACCCCGGCAGAATCAGGCGAGCCCGATATTCGTATCCCACTGTCGCTCATTCCTGAGAACACAGACTCTCACCGGCGCCGGACGCCTGGCGGTTTCGCGTCGTCGGAAGGCACGGATCGCTCAGCGACCGGGGAAATTGCTGTCGAGAGGTTCGCGGACCGTGAAGCGGATCACCAGGCTGACCGGAGAGACGTGCCGGCATGTGACGCTGATCGACTCCGGGAGGCGGATCGGCTTCCACTCGAGCCTGTCCCCGCTTCCCCCCGTCCCTGCCTTGCAAAGCTGCGTGCGGCTCGAACGGAGCGTGGCATGATTGATCCAGGACAACGCGATCGCCGGTGAGACGGAGATTGGCGTGGACGGCACGTGGTCGCACCCACCTGCGCCGGGAGCGTGACCCGGTCCTGGCCTTGCGGCCGTCAGCGGTCAGGCCACGCGGGGCTTATCGGCCCGGGAGAGGTGTGGGGCGAGCATCGCAGCGATCACCGGCTCGAACGGGGTGGCCTCCGCCGGCTCCTCCTGCACCGTCGGCTGGCCCTCCAGCCAGGTGTGATCGACCAGCTCGATCCGCCCGTCGAGGTGCTCGACGAGCGCCGTGCAGTGCTCCATCCAGTCGCCGCAGTTGAAATACCCGACGCCGTCGATCTGCCGAATCGCCGGCACGTGGATGTGGCCGCAGATCACTCCGGTGCAGCCCTTCTTCTTCGTGTAGCGGGCCACGAAGTGCTCGAAATCGTTGATGAAGTTCACCGCCCGCTTCACCTTGCTCTTGAGCAGCGAGGAGAACGACCAGTAGGGATAGCCGAGCGACCGGCGGGCGATATTCATCCATTTGTTGAGGTGCAGGGCCAGGGTGTAGGCCCGGTCGCCGAGGTGATAGACCCAGGCGGCGTGCTTCGTGAGATGGTCGAAGAAGTCGCCGTGGATCACGAGCAGCCGGCGGCCGTCCGCCGTCTGATGGACGCACCGATCGACGAGTTCCATGTGGCCGAAGGCCTGGGGGGAGAAGGTGCGGAGAAACTCGTCGTGGTTGCCCGTGACGTACACGATCCGAGTGCCCCGCTTGAGCATCCCCAGGATCCTGCGGACCACAAAGCTCGACGTGTCGGTCCAGTAGAACGAACGCTTCAGCTTCCAGCCGTCGATGATGTCGCCGACCAGGTAGAGCCGATCGGGCTCGATCCGGCCGAGAAAGGCGAACAGCTCCTCGGCCCGCGAAAACCGGCAGCCGAGATGGACGTCGGAGATGAAGAGGGCACGAACTCGCATCCCTGGGACTCCGTCGAGGCGAAGAGCCCGGTCGCCCGACCCGCGACCCGGCTTCTACGGTGGGCAAACCGTACCTTCCGGCGGGACGGGCCCGCAGCGCGAAAAGCCGTGAGAATCTGATGAGGATGCGTCGCCTCAGCCCACCTGGCCGAGGCCGAGCATCTCGCCCCAGCGGTCGATCACAAGCTTCTGCAGCCGGCTGTACTTCGGGTCGGTGAGCTCCGGATCGGTCTCGAAGATCGCCAGGGCGTCACGCCGGGCCTCGGCCACCACGGCCCCGTCGCGAAGCAGGTCGGCCAGGTAGAGCGGCGGTGCCCCGCTCTGCCGCGTGCCCACGAGATCGCCGGGGCCCCGCAGCCGCAGATCCTGCTCGGCCAAGTCGAAGCCGTCGCAGCTGGCAACGAAGGCATCCACTCGGGGATGCGGCTCGTCGCCCGAGCCGGTCACCGCCCCGCAGATGCCGCGGATGGGACCGCGGGCTACGCGGCCGCGAAGCTGGTGGAGCTGGGCCAGGCCGAACGACTCCGCGTCGAGGATCGTCATGAGCGTGGCGGCCGGCACGTCGATGCCCACCTCGATCACGCTCGTCGCCACGAGCACATCGAGCCGGCCGGCCCGGAAGTCGTCCATGATGCCCGCCTTGGCAGCCGGCTTGAGCCGGCCATGCACAAGACCCAGCCGAAAGGCCTCCAAGGGCCCGTTGGCCAGCTCCTCGAAGGCCGAGGAGATGCTCGCCAGATCCCGCTTCGACTCCTCGACCGAGGGCACCACCACATAACCCTGACGGCCGCCAGCCAGCTTGCCCCGAAAAAACTCCCACCAGCGGTCGAGTTCGGCCGGCGTCACCCGGTAGGTGGCCACCGGCTGGCGGCCGGGCGGCTGGCCATCGAGCACGGAGATATCCAGGTCGCCGTAGACCGCATGGGCGATTGTGCGGGGAATCGGCGTGGCCGTCATCACCAGCGTGTGCGGCTCGGCCTCACCCTGCTGGAGCACCGCCCGCTGGAGCACGCCAAAGCGATGCTGCTCGTCAATCACCACGAGGCCGAGCTGGCGAAACCGCGCTCCGCCGCAGACGAGCGCCTGGGTGCCCACCACGATGTCGGCCTGACCCGCGGCGATTCGCCCGAGGATCTTCTCCCGCTGCTTCGCCGTCTGCCCGCCCACGAGCAGCTGCACCTCGACGCCGCTGCCCGCGAGCAGCCGCTCGAGGCCCGCGAAGTGCTGCCGGGCGAGCAGCTCCGTCGGCGCCATGATCGCGGCCTGGTAGCGGGCTGGCTTCTCGCCAGATGCCGGCTCTACGCTGGTCGGCTCGCCCGCGACGCTATCGCCCGCGACGCGAGCGCCGGTGGCTCCAGCTGGTTTCACCGGTGTGGCCACGGTGGCGAGCATCGCGTAGATCGCCACCGCCGTCTTGCCGCTGCCCACGTCGCCCTGGAGCAGTCGGTTCATCGGCTCAGGCTTCGCCAGGTCGGCCGCAATCTCGCCGCAGACCTTCCGCTGGGCCGCCGTGAACTCGAAGGGAAACCGGGCCCGGATCCGGGCATCGAGCCGGGTATCGACGGTGATCGCCGGCGCGGCATGGGCCCGCTTCTGCTGGCCGCGGTGCATCCGCAGGGCCAGCTGGAGCATCAGCAGCTCCTGGTAGACGAACCGGCGGTGAGCCGCCGTGATCATTTCGGCGCTGCCCGGACAATGGATCTGCCGCAGGGCCTCATCGATCGGCAGGAGATTCTTCTCGGCGAGTGTCTCTGGCGGCAGGGCCTCGGGGACGATCGTCGCAGCATGCCCCAGCGCCGCCTGCACGGCCAGTCGCACATGCGACTGCTGCACACCCTCCGCCAAAGGGTAGATCGCGAGCCACTCCGAGGCATGGGCCTGCTCGTCGGCCGTGAGCCAGCGAACCTCCGGATGGGCAAACTCCCAGCCCTGCCGCCCGCGCCGCGGCTGGCCGGCGATCACCACCCGCATCCCCCGCACAAACCGCTTCGCCATGAACGGCATGTTGAACCAGACCGCCTTAAGCCGGCCGCCACTGGCTTCGATCGTGACCGTCAGCATCGCCCGACCGTGAAGCGTGGTGCGGGAGGCGACGGCGGTGACCAGACCGGCTACCGAGGCATGCTCGACGTCGACGAGGTCGCAGATCGCATGAGCCCCCGAGAAGTCCTTGTAGTCGCGCGGGAAATGCATCAGGGCGTCGCGGACGGTTACGAGTCCGAGCCTGATCAAGCGTTCGGCCCGGGCCGTGCCCACCCCCGGCAGCCGCTCGAGCCGCGTGGCCAGACTCGGCTCGGCGGTGGTCGGCGAAGCCTCCATGAAGCCTGAATCCTACCGTCGGTTCGCAGCCTGGAACTGTTTGTAGGCCTCGACCGCCATCCGGTCGCAGGCTTCGTTCTCCGTGTGCCCGGAATGGCCTGCGACGTGGAAAAATCGAATCGTGTGCTGCGCTGCGAGGCGGTCGAGCTCTCGCCACAGGTCCTCATTCTTCACCGGCACGAGCTTTCCCTTCTCCTTCCGCCGCCAGCCCTGGGCCTTCCACTTAGGCAGCCACTCGGACAGGCCTGTGCCCACATACACGCTGTCGGTCACCAGCTCGACCACCGTCGGTCGCTTGAGCTGTTCGAGCCCGCGGACCACCGCCGTAAGTTCCATCCGGTTGTTGGTGGTGTCGGGCTCGGCCCCCGCAGCCGCCGTTTCCTTACCACTTTCGGGGTGCCTGAGGATGTAGGCCCAACCCCCCGGGCCTGGATTGCCACTGCAGGCGCCATCGGTAAACAGTACGACCTCGGAGGCACTCTCGGCGGGCATCGCGAACTCTCAGCTGGCAAAAAAATTATGAGACCAAAACAGCGAGGCAATCAGGCGACGCCTCGAGCGCTACTCTCCAGTAGGCCATCGTCGGCTTCATCCAGTTCCAATTGCAAGGGCAGCCGAACGGTGAATCGGCTGCCGCGACCAAGCTGACTTTCAAGCGAAACATCTCCGCCCAAGAGCCGGCAGAGTTCGCGGACGATCGACAATCCCAGGCCCGTACCGGAAAATTCGCGGGTCATCGCATCGTCTCGCTGAAAGACATTGCCCTGGCGAAACTTTTCGAAAATCGTCTGCAGGTCGTCGGCGGCGATCCCCACGCCCGTGTCGACCACCTCCAGGAAAAACTCCCGCGGTGGTCCTCCGCCAGGTGGCTCGGCGAGTCGCCCGATCACGTCCACCCGCCCGCCTTCGGGCGTAAACTTTACGGCGTTGGAGAGCAGATTGGCCAGGATCTGTTGGACCTTTGCCTGATCCTGCTCGATCGCTTCGAGACCGGGGGCCGTCTCGAAGCCCAGTTCGATGCGCCGCTTTTCAGCCAGCGGCCGGACCATGTCACACTGGGCACTGACGACCGCGTCCAGGCGGAACACGGTCGGCCGCAGCTTCATCTTCCCCGCCTCGATCTTGGCCAAATCGAGGATGTCGTTGATCATCTCCAACAGCATCCGCCCCGAAGTGCGGATGTTTTCCACATACCGTCGCTGCTTGGCATCGAGCGACTCGATCGAGCCGAGCACGTCGGAGAAGCCGATGATGCTATTGAGCGGCGTGCGGAGCTCGTGGCTCATCGTGGCCAAAAAGTCGCCCTTGAGCCGGTTCGTCTCATAGAGGTTGAGATTGGCCTGGGCCAGTTCATCCACCTTTTCATCGAGGGATCCGTTGGCTTTGCGGAGCTCCTCCTGGGTATCGATCAGCCCGCGCAGCATCCGGTTGAAGGCCACCCCCAGCTCCTCAAACTCATCGGCCGTGTGAATCTCAGCCCGGGCCTCGATATTGCCCCGCCGGACCTCGTCAGTCACCTCGCGGAGGTGCTCGAGCGGCTTCACGATCACATACCGAACGATCGCGTAGGCCACCAGCATCGCCAAAAACACGGTGATGATCGCGGTGGCCAGCAGGAGGGCCCGGTTCCTGTTGATCGCCTTGCGGGTGACGGCGTCGGGCATCACGAGCTTGACCACTGCCATCAGGTCGCCCTCGGCATACCGCGGCCGTTCCCCCGCCGTCCCCGCGGGACCCCGATACTCGTGGCAAAGCACACAGTCCTGCCGGAACCGGATCGGCTGATAATAATGGTATTCGTTGTTGTCGTCGGTACGGAAGTCGCGGCATTCCACCGTGTCGTCGGCGGCCGGCCTCAGGGCCGCAGTGGGCTGGGCGGCAGGCGGCGGCTGTGACTCGAAGTATTCGAGCACGACGTTGTCGAGCCGCTTGTAGTCGGCCTGCTCCTCAGCCGGGGCATGAGGGTCCAGCAGCCGCCACTGATACTTCTCCCGGGCCAGCCGCTTTTCCAGGCCCTCGATCGTGCTGGAGGTGGCCTGCTCGTTTTCGAGCATTTTCCAATGGTATTGCAGCACGATCGCATCGACGACATGCCGTCCTGTGGCCCGACTACTGGAATACACCAACTGTTCGGTGCGGTTCCCGTACCACCAGAAGCTCCCTGCGATCAGCACAAACAGGCAGAGGCCGAACAGAAAACGAACCTTCCGTTCGAGGCTCGTCTCGCCGAGGATGTCGCGGAGGGAACGGTAAGACATGGCTTCTCTCGAAACCACAGTCTACCTGGGTCCGCCTGGGTCCGTCTCAGGCGACGGTCACAACATCTCCACCGGATCGACGTCTACGATCCAGGCAAGGCCGTCGGGGGTCTTGAGGCCGGCCGTGGCCCGGCGGACGAGATCCCTAAGGGCCGGTCCGTCTGGGCCATGCAGCTGGAGGTGCCAGCGGAATCGCTCCCGCAGCCGCGGAATCGGTGCGGGGGCAGGCCCCAACACCCGCACGCTTCCAGCCAGTGGCTCCGCCTCGGCCCGGAGCCGATCCACCAGCGTGCCAGCCCAGTCTGCCACCCGCCGCTCGTCCACGCCACGGACCACGAACCGGATCACATGGCCATAGGGGGGATAGAGCAGGGCCTCACGGATTGGCAATTCGCTCCGCACAAACGCCTCGTAGTCGTGCGCGGCGGCGGCACGAATCGCCGGATGATCGGGGGTGCTCGTCTGTACCACCACCCTGCCCCCCAGCGGGCCGCGGCCACTGCGGCCAGCCACCTGGGTGACGAGTTGGCAGGTCCGCTCGGCGGCCCGGAAGTCGGCGAGGTGGAGGGCGGCATCGGCGTTGACCACACCCACGAGCATCACGTTGGGAAAGTCGAGCCCCTTGGCGATCATTTGGGTGCCCACGAGGATGTCGATCTGGCGGTCGCGAAAGGCGTCGAGCGTGCGTTCATGGCTGCCGCGGCTCCGCATGGTATCGGTGTCCATTCGGGCTACGGCCGCGTCGGGGAATGTTCGTCGCACCTGCTCCTCGAGCCGCTGGGTGCCGGTGCCCCGCTGCACGAGGCCGGGAGAGCGGCACTCCGGGCAATCAGCCGGCACCCGGGTCACCAGGCCACAGCCGTGACAGATCCCGCGGCTGCCAGGCTGGTGGAGCGTAAGGGCGATCTCGCACTGCGGGCACCGCAGGCCGTGGCCGCAGGCCTGGCACTGCACGTGGGTGGCAAAGCCGCGGCGGTTCAAAAGCAGCATCACCTGGCCGCCAGCATCGAGCGCCCAGCGGATTCCGGCCGCCAGCCGCGGACTCACCGCGCCGCGTGAGCGGGCCCCGGGATCGCGAAGATCGACGGTGATCACCGCCGGCAATTCCGCTCCTCCCACGCGGTCTGCCAGCCGGCACATGCGCCATTCACCAGACAGGCAGCGGGCGAAGGTCTCGAGGCCGGGTGTGGCAGAGCCGAGCACGAGCGGTACCCGCTCCTCCCGCGCGATCCATTCGGCCACATCGCGGGCGTGATACCGCGGCGCTGTCGCCTGCTTGAACGAGCTTTCATGCTCCTCATCGATCACGACCAAACCCAGCCGCGGGACCGGAGCGAAAATCGCCGACCGGGCCCCGACCACCACGTTTACCCGGCCCGCGGCGATCTCCCGCCACTGGGCGTGCCGCTCGGCGGAGGTGAGGTGGCTGTGGAGCACCGCCACGGTTCCAAACCGAGCCCGGAACCGGTCGCAGGTCTGGGGCGTGAGGCTGATCTCGGGCACGAGCACGATCGCCTGCCGCCCGTAGGCCACCGTCTCCTCGACCGCCTGCAGATAGACCTCCGTCTTGCCGCTCCCCGTGACGCCGAACAGCACGATCGTTTCGTGCCGTGCCTCCCGCATCGCTGCGGTGATCGAGGCGACCGCGGCAGTCTGGGCCGGCGAGAGCGCTGCGGGCCGGTCGTGGGTGATGGCCGCCCGCTGGCTGCGGGTCGCCCTGGCCACCTCGACAGAGCCCACCTCGCGAAGCAGGCCCATCTTCACGAGCCGGGCTACCACCGCCCGACTTGCTCCCGAGGCCGCCGCCAACTGCTCGGCGGTGGCCGGCTCGATCGCGGCGGCGAGCACCCGAACTTGTCCGGGTGTGGGTGTGCGGGCGGGCGCCTCACCACTGGCCACGAGGAGCGGCGAAGTCCGCCCGTGCTGCCGGAGCCTCACACCCGCCGGCAACACCGCCTCGAGCACCTCGCCCTGCCGGGCCATCCACCGCTCCGCCATCCACTTGGTCAGCTCCAACATCCGCCGCGAGAGCAATGGCCGCTCATCCTCGACGCCTGCCACGCTTTTGAGCGGCGTCTGCGGCAAGTCGCCCGACCGCACCGCCACGCAATAGGCCAACTGCAGCCGGTTGGCCTTGCCCAGCGGGACCTGCACGCGGCGGCCCGGTTCGACCGTGGCTGCCAGTTGCTCGGGCACGAGGTAATCAAGCGGCTTGTCGACACCCTCGGGGAGCACCACTGTGGCGATCGTGCCACGGCGAATGTCATCTTCCTCCCAGGCTGGGCGATGGTCGAAGAGATCCCGCTGGATGGGCTGGTCAGGGGGCATCCAAGCGATTAGACCATACGGATCCCGCAGCTTTGGAGCCTCAACCCAGGAGTGAATTTGTGATGCGGATCGGTGTGTACGGCGGAAGCTTCGATCCCGTCCATGCGGGCCACTTGCTCGCGGCCGAAACCACCCGCGAGCAGGCCCGGCTCGACCGAGTGATCTTCATCCCGGCAGCCATCTCACCGCTCAAGCCGGGCGTGAAACTCGCTGCCGCTGCCGATCGGCTGGCAATGCTTCAGTGTGCCACTGCGGGCCACAGTGCGTTTTCAGTTTCCGCGATGGAGCTCGACCGCGGCGGCACGAGCTACACGGTCGACACGCTCGCGGGCCTTGCTGCGGCCCAGCCGCACGACCGGCTCGTGCTGATCCTCGGCCCCGACACCCTGGCCAGCTTCGCATCCTGGCGGGAGCCGGAGCGGATCGCGTGCCTGGCCGAGATCGTGCCGGTGGAACGGGAAGGCCTTGATGACCTGACCGCTCGAGCCGATTCCTTCGGCCTGGCCGAGGCAGTCGGTCCCGCTGAGGCCGCCGCGATCCTCGACCGCCGCGTGCGGATGCCCGCGATCGGCATCCGCGCCACCATGATCCGTGAGGCAGTCGCAGCCGGCCGGAGCATCCGCTACCAGACGCCCCGGGCCGTCGAGCGCTACATCGCCACGCATTGTCTCTACGGCGGTCAACCCGCCGGGCCTGCCTGACGGAACTCGGCCAGTCGCCTCGCCAACAGCCGGCTCTTCGGCTCATGGCCCACTCGGGGATCGACCGCCAAGGCCTGAAGGAGCACAACAAGGCGATCGGCGGGAGCATGCTCGAGGTTGAGGAGCACTTGCCGGATTCCCTGCACCACACACAGGCCTCCGGGCAGCTCACCGAGCGGCTCTTCCCGTAGACGGTAGCCTAGTTCGGTCGCCAACTGGCGGGCCTCCTCGAGCAGCCCGAGCGTGTCATTCATCGTGTGGCCGCCTCATGGGGCATCAGGCTCCCGACCCCCGGCCGAAGCAGAACGACCAGTCCGAGCGCTGGCCCGGAGAATCTACCGCGGCCCGCGGGCTGGCAGGCCCCGCTCGACCCGCCGCTCCTCCATGACCCGCCGCCACTCGGTGTACCGGGCCCGTTCCTCAGGGTTGGTGCGATCGACCATCGACTTTCGCCACCGATTTCGATCCTCTTCTGAGCGGCTGTTCCAGGAGGAATTGCCGGGGCTGGCCGCCTGGCCACTCTTCTGATCGCCCGAGGCCGCCTGGCCACCACCCGCAGACTCTTTCGGGCCGCCGCCTCCAACAGCGCTCATGAGCGCCCGACCCGTCTCGAAAGCCTTTCGGATCATTTCCTCCTGGTCGAGTTGTCGATCGATTTCGGCCTTCCGATGCTCGGGAGGTTGGGCGAAATAATTGTCGATCCGGGCCCGGAAGGCCGACTGAAACACTCGCCCCCCCGACTGCTCGACCCGAGGACGGAGGTGCTCCGGCAGGGCCTCGACCTTTTGGCGGATTTCCATCATCGATCCCACCATCGCAGTGGCATCAGCCAAGCTCGCAGGGCCACCGCTCTGAGCGAATCGCTGCCGCGCCTGTTCCTGCATGTCGAGGATCTCCGTCACCCGCGGATCGGTCGTGAACCGAATCCAGCCGCCTGCCCAGGCGATCAGAAATGCCAGGATCGCAAGCACGATGATCGCCACTCCGCCAACCACCGCCGCTGAGGGCCGATCAGAAGTTGTGCCTGCTGCTGGCCGGGAACGGTTTGCTCGAGCCGAGGCGATGCTCATCGAAAAATCCTCCACATGGGAAAAACAGGTCAGAGGTTTTCGACGTGGCCGTCGAGGTAAAGAAAATTTCGGGCGCCGGCCGGGGGCGTGGGCCGGTCATTGAAATCAGATTCTTCGGAGGTGGGCAGGAATTGGAACCCGCCGTGAAAACCGCTGAACTCGTACGAGATCCAGAGCTTGCTCGAGGCACCCTGGCTGCCGCGATAACTGAGCGCATCTTCCCGGGTTCGGCCCACCGTTTTGGCGACGATCCTGCCCGTTGTCGGATCGGTGACAGACGTGGTTTCAGTCAGTCGGCGGGCTGGATACTCGTAGCTCGTGCCCTCGTACGTCAGGCCGTCGTATTCGGTCGGCCGGGCGGCAGTCGGAATCCGGGCCCAGGCCGCAGCGATTTCCTGGGCTTTGGGCGACCCTGGTTCCCGCGAGAAATAGGTGGTGTCGGACGGGCAGCGGAAGCCCTGTCGATTGTTTTCCATGAACGGCCCGAGTGCCGCCACGATGCTTGGCTTGATCGGGCGGTCGGGGGCGTAGAACGTCAACTCTTCGCTGGGAATGATCGCGGCATCGGGAAATCGTCCTCTTGTCTTGCGATCGAGATACAGGTTCATCGCGATCCCGACCTGCTTGAGGTTCGACTTGCAGGCAGTTCGCCGCGCGGCCTCCCTGGCTGACTGCACGGCCGGCAGCAGCAACCCCAACATCAGGCCGATGATGGCAATCACGACAAGGAGTTCGACCAGGGTAAATCCGCGGCGGTAGGCAGGGGAGGTGGTGCAAGAGGGCATGGCGATGCGGAACCTATGAATGAGGTAACCCTTCATCAACCGCCGGCGGCGGTCACGTGGGCCGCACAGCGTACCTCGCCAGCCCAGCCTACCCGGTACGCAGGGTCTCGCGGCCGAGGCCGGAGATCGCGGTGGGGGATACTGCACCTACGGGGACGAATGACGGTCCGTCGAACTTCAACGGTCGAGGAGCCACGGGGACTCGCTAGCAGCATTGTAGAGGCCCGATCAGTCTGACGACGATATCGCCCTAAGAGGATATCCCGCTCGAGGCTGGAAGTCTCGCTGGAGGCGGCATCTGACTCCTCCGGAGCGAAGATCTCGGCCACTTGAATGGGTTTTTGTCGCCGAAAAATCGCCTCGAGGCCGTAGGACGGACAGCGCTTGTGATGCATCAGGATCAGACCACCCCCGACGCGGCCTGCCGGATAGCGGAGCGGGAACCTCCCCATGAGTTGATCGTGATCCGCCGGGATCTGCCGGCAACAACGCCCGAGCCGCACCAGCCACGCGACGCTGCACTGCAGCGGGAACTCGACGCCGCCCACGCCGCCCATGCCGCCCAGGTGGCCTCCCTTCGTCGCCAATTGCTCGAAGCCCGGAAACAGGCGAGTCTGGGTGAACTCCTCGGCACCACCACCCACGAGTTCAACAACGCCCTGACCACGATCCTCAATTACGCCCGGCTCGGGATCCGCCATCGGGATCAGCCCACCCGTGACAAAGCGCTCGAACGAATTCTCTCGGCCGGCACCCGGGCAGCGAAGATCACCGCCAGCGTGCTCTCGATGGCCCGGAGTCGCTCGGCTCGATTCGAGCCGGTGGATCTCCAACTCCTCATCGAAGACGTGCTCGTGCTCCTGGAGCGGGAGATGATGAAATATCGGGTGCAGGTGGAGCGGGAGTTTGCCCCGGTGCCGAAGGTCTCAGCCAACCCGGGGCAACTTCAGCAGGTCTTGATGAATCTGCTTGTCAATGCCCGGCAGGCGATGCCAAGCGGTGGCCGGCTGATTCTCCGGCTTTCCTGCGACGAACCCGCTGGATTCGCCGACCTGATGGTGCGTGACACCGGCTGCGGCATGACCCAAGATGTGTTGAGACGAATCTTCGAGCCCCACTTCTCCACCAAGAGCGGCCCCGACGAGACGGGCAAGGGAGGGACCGGCCTGGGATTGAGTTCCTGCCGGGAGATCGTGGAGGCCCATCGCGGCCGCATCCGCGCGGAGAGTGCCCCGGGGCGGGGCACCGCCATCACGATCCGCCTGCCGATGCTGTCAGCCGCGAAACCTGGCTAAAGCCTCCCTTTCCCTTCAGACAGCAGCCATGACCCGGCCGACCGGCCGTTCGTGTTGCCGTAGCGGGACCGACAGCGGTAGTCTTCCCCACCCGGGCGTCCACCCCGCTTGCCCCACCGCTTCCGAGGATCGTATGACCTGCCGCCGTTCCGCATCGTCATCCGTCCGATTCTGCCTGCTCGTCGGTGCCATGGTGGCCGTCGCGCCCGTGGGGGCACAGCAGGAGCCCGCCAAATCGCCATCGGCCGCCCGGCCCGCGGCCCGCGGGCCGATCGTGCCGCCGATCCCGGACGGCACACCCGAGGAACTTCTCAAGTACATCGACCAGCTGGGCGAGCCCTCGGCCATGCCAACGTCGCGGGGCCGACTTCGCTACTACCTCAAAAAAGCCGCAGCCAACACGGTCGAAGCTGCCGACCGAATCCTGGCCCGGTCGCGGCCCGGTGATCCCGTCCACGATCGGGCCCTGGCGGTCAAATTGGACGGCCTGCAAACGCTCTCGAAACTGGGGGACCCGGAGGCGGCCGCCTTGCTCGGCGAGTTCGCCGACACGCTCGGTGACGTCAAGGATCCAGCCCTAGCGGCGGCGGTTCGGCGGGCCGCGCTCAAAGCCCGAATCCAAGCCGCCCTGGCGAGTGGCCGGCCCGAAGCGGCCCTGCCCTTGATTCCGAGCGTGGCTGCCATGCTCCAGGCCGCGCCTGACGACGAGGCCATGGCCGAGGCCGCCATCGGCATGGCCCAGGAACTGTCAGGGATGCCCGGGGGTGATCAGGCTGCGGCCGCCGCCTTCGAGGCCTTTTTGCCCACGGTTGAAAAGAGCCCTCATCCGGCCGTCCGCAGCCGGGCCGAAGCGGTCGCTGGCACCGCCCGGCGGCTGATGCTTCCAGGCCGGCCGATGCAAATCACCGGCACGCTCCTGTCGGGTCAGCCGTTCGACCAGCGGTCGCTCATCGGAAAGGTGGTGCTGGTCGATTTTTGGGCCACCTGGTGCGGCCCGTGCGTGGCGGAAATCGGCAATCTCCAGGAGCAATACGCCAAGTGGCACGACCGCGGCTTCGAGGTGGTGGGTGTGAGCCTCGACGAAGACCGCGGCACACTCGAACAGTTTGTGCGGCTGAAGCAAATTCCCTGGCCGGTCCTCTACGAGGAGCCGGTCGGTCCGGGCTGGCGGCATCCGCTCGCTGGCTATTACGCGATCACAGGGATCCCAACGGTCGTGCTGATCGGCCGCGACGGCAACGTGATCACGCTCGACGCCCGCGGCAAGAAACTCGCCGCTGCCCTGGAACAACTTCTTGGCGAGCCCGCTGCCCGAATTGGCACGCGATAGAGCGTCGGCTCAGCGCTGATCGGGCCATCCTCGGCCCCGGTGGGCTTGGCGGTCCGCCCGCCGACTTCCGGCTGGAGTGCCCATGCCCCGAGAGCCGGCCGCAGACCCGGTTTGAGATTCTGCGAGGCACTGTCGCGGTCAGAAAAGCGAGCACCCCAGCGGAGCCACGGATGGCGGAGCGGAATGCCCCGTGCCGGGGAATGGGTCACCCCGACCTATCGGTGGCTGTCGCCTCGAGCCCCGCCCTTACGCACTCTTCGGCCGGGCTTCGCGGAGCGGAATCGCCTGCTCCGTTCCCTCGACAATCCGGTCGTTGATCACATAGGTACTGCCCTGGTGATCGGGGAGGTCGAACATGATGTCGAGCATTGTGTCTTCCATGATGCTCCGCAGGCCGCGGGCACCCGTCTCCTTCTTCATCGCCTTCCGGGCGATCGCCCCCAGGGCCTCCTCGGTAAACTCGAGCGTGCAGTTTTCGAGCCCAAACATCTTTTGATACTGCTTGATCAACGCATTCTTCGGCTCGGTCAGCACCTTGACGAGCGATGCCGCGTCGAGTGGTTGGAGCGAGGAAATCACCGGCAGCCGACCGACGAGTTCCGGGATCAGCCCGAATTCCAAGATGTCGTCGGAATCGACCTGGGGGAGCAATTCGGCGAGGTCGGCATCGCCCCGGTGGGCCGAGGGCTGGCCAAAGCCGATCGTCCGCTTGCCGAGACGGCGCGCGATGATCTTGTCGATCCCGACGAACGTGCCGCCGCAGATGAACAGGATGTTTGACGTGTCGAGTTGGATGTACTGCTGCTCGGGATGCTTTCGGCCGCCCTGCGGCGGCACATTGGCCACGGTCCCTTCAAGCATCTTGAGGAGCGCCTGCTGCACTCCTTCTCCTGAGACGTCTCGGGTGATCGAGACGTTTTGGCTGGTCTTGCCGATCTTGTCGATCTCGTCGATGTAGAGCACGCCTCGCTGAGCAGCCTCGATGTCGAAGTCGGCGGCATTGAGCAGTTTGAGGAGCAGGTTTTCCACGTCCTCACCTACGTAGCCCGCCTCGGTGAGTGTGGTGGCGTCGCCGATCGCGAAGGGCACGTCGAGAATGCGGGCCAGCGTGCGAGCTAGCAGGGTCTTGCCGCAGCCGGTGGGCCCGAGCAGGAGGATATTCGACTTGTCGACTTCGACGTCGCTCCCATCGCGGCCGAGATTGAGCCGCTTGTAGTGGCTGTGCACCGCCACGGCCAGCACCCGCTTGGCGTGCTGCTGACCGATCACATATTGATCGAGGTGGGTGACGATCTCCCGGGGAGAGGGGATCGATGTGAAGAGTTGCTTGCTTGTGCCGCGCCGACGCTTCTCCTGCTCCAGGATCGACTCGCAGAGTTCGATGCACTCGCCGCAGATGTAGACGTCACCCGGACCTTCCACGAGCGGTCCGACGTCGCGGTAACTCTTCCTGCAGAACGAGCAGAAGGCGTTCTTCTTGGTCGTCCCGCCGGTGCCGCGGCGTCCCAAACCTCCCGAGTCTTTTCCGGTTGGCATCAGATCATGTCCTCTTTCGCGCTGGCCCTGCGGGATCCGTCGGCGGCCAAGCCCGCGAACGGAGTTCGGGCACGCCGAGCCGCGTGCGCGGTTCGACGAGTGTTCTTATTCTTCGGAATTCTTCCTCGCTGAGCACACCCTCGTCCCGGAGGTTTTTGTAGTCGACCAGCGACTTTTCCCAATCGCCAGGATCGGCACCTCCGCCGCCGGTACTCCCGTCAGCCGCAAGCCAATGCCGCCGGGCAGCCCAGATCGCCACGATCCCGCCACCGACGATAACAGCCAAAACGGCGAAACCACCCAGTAAAGACCAGGAAAACGGCATCGAGCGGACAGCCCTTCGGAACTCCTTCATGCCGCATTCGCCCGGCCGCTGACCGGCTTTGCCGGCCATCCCGGGCCGGCCGCAGCCTGTGCCACGGTCCAAACGACACCTCCTCTCGGAGGCAGCGGTACCCGGAGTATGGCAGTCTGCCACGGGACAGGTCCACCGGAAAATCAGCCCAGTTTTCGCAGTTTCCGGGCGGCTGGTAGCCGACGACGGTTTTTCCGGTTTTGCCGAAAAGATCTGAGTTTGACGGCCTTGCTTGACCGATACCCCGATGCATGCGAGCAGCGGCGCGGACATTTCGACGACTCGGCGTTCGGCCCGGCCTCTATGGGCTGTTCGCCTGGCTGGCAACGGCCGGGGCCGGCCTGGTTGGCGTCTGCGATGCGGCACTTGGCGAAGTCCCCGGCCTGCCAGACATCGTACGGACCAAACATCGGTCGTTTTCAATCCCCTTCCGCCTCCCGCTCAGCCAGGATCCCAACGACGATGCGGCCCCGCAGCGGGTTGTGCTCAACGTCTCCAAAGACCTTGGGGCCACCTGGTCGGCTGCCGGAGAAACAGCTCCAACCGCCGGCTCATTCAACTACCTGGCCGATACCGATGGCGAGTATTGGTTTCGCCTCCGCGCGATCGACAAGCAGGGCCGTGCCCGCGGCGGCGAGGGGCCCGATATCCGCGTGCTCGTGGATGCCGCTGGGCCGCGGCTGACTGCCCGCCTGTGGAGAGGACCAGATGGTGAGATCGTCTGCCGCTACGCCGCCGCTGACGATTCCCTCCGACTCGATTCGCTGACGCTCGAATACCGGGGTACCTCGGACCGCGGCTGGAAGAGTGTGGCCGCCGATGCCGTACTCGCCCGGGAGGCGCCCGCTCATCTTGTTGGCGAGGCAATCTGGTGGGCCGGCGAGAAGGTCGATCAACTCACGGTCCGGATCGCCGTGAGCGACGCGGCCGGCAATCAGACAGTCCGGCAATTTTCGCTCGCGGCCTCCGATCCCGGTGTTGATCAATCGGCTCTGGCGGAGGAACTCGGCCTGCCGCCGCTGCCCGTGCAGGGCTCACCGGCCGGTTCACAGGCTGCCCTACATCCATCGGCAGCCGAAGCATCGCCGTTGGCCAGCCACGACCCGACCACCAGCGTGCTCGCGAGGCCCCGGCCAAACGCCGCCGATTGGAGCCCGGAACCAGCCCAGTGGCGGGACGGCGAACCGGCCGCGGCGGCTCCGGCCCGCAGCATCCGGCGGGCGACCGCCGCCGGCCTACTGCCTCGGGCCGACGACCCGCGCCGGGCCGACCCCTCGCTCTCAGCCGCCACTGGCCCCGGCCTCAATGCGGCCGGGCCGCAGAGCCCTGTTTCCTTCACGGCCGATCCGGTTGGCGGTGATCAGCCGGACGAGATCGGCCAGTCCGAGGCCGGCCAGCCCCAGTATCGCGGCCGACCGCTTCACTTCTCTGCATCCCGTCGATTCGCCTGGGACTACGAGGTGCCGGCGGTGCGCCGCACCGCCGGTCCACTCCGGGCGGAACTCTGGACCACTCGCGACGGTGGCGTCACCTGGCAACGGTCCGCGACCGACACCGACGGCCGAAGCCCGATCGACGTGGAACTTGCCGCGCCCGGGCTCTACGGCGTGCGGCTGGAACTCGTCGCAGATGTTCCCGACGCCGAGGCCGGCCCCCGCAGCGGCGCCGAACCCGATGCCTGGCTGGGCATCGACGAAGAACCTCCGCAGGTCGAACTGGCAGGTGTGGATCGCGAGCAGACGGCCGCTGGCGACGCCCTCCTGATCCGCTATACGGCCCGCGACCCGCTGCTTCCGTCCAACGCCGTTCGGCTGCTTTATTCACCCAGTGCCGATGGCCCCTGGGCCACGATCGCCGCCGGTCTGGCCAACCACGGCGAACACCGCTGGGAACCGGCCCGCAATGTGCCGGCCCGCGTCTATGTGCGGGTGGAGGCGAACGACGCCGCCGGAAATGCTGGGTCTGCCACGAGCGACGAGCCCGTCTCGATCGCGCCCACCCGATTCGGCGGCCGCCTCGGTGGCCTCCGGGTCCTACCCGCGCCTTGAGGTCGCGAGAGTTTGCCAGAGGAGCCGGGTTCGGTGACCCGTCGCTACACTAGGCTCCGATGGTATTTCGCCGAGTGGCCGTTCTGGTCGCCGGAAAGCCTGAGGAGGTTGGTGGCTGTGGCCAGTGGCACACACGCGCTCGAGATCGTGCTGGCCCCCGACACGCTCGAGGTTGGCGAGGCGTCGATTGTCGTGCTGCACGGAGGCGAGTCGTTTCTCGCGCGGCATCTGCTCGGACTCTTGCGTGAGCGGCTCTGTCCAGACGAGGCCGACCGAGTCTGGGCCTGGCGGGAGTTCGACGGCCTCGAACCGCTCGACGCCCGCGATGTCTTGGACGAAGCGGCCACGATCCCGCTGTTTGCCTCGGCGACGAGGGCGGCGGTGGTCCGGCAGGCCGATGCCTTCGTGACGGCCAATCGCGAGCTCCTCGAGAAGGTGGCGGGGAGGCCGCGGGGCCGCCGCGGCCTGGTGATCCTGGAACTGAAGTCATTTCCCGCGACGACCAGGCTGGCGAAGGTTGCAGCCAAGCATGGGCTCGTGATCGACACGGCGATCCCGGTCCGGCAGAACCTGGCTGCCTGGATCCGGCAGTGGGCGGAGACCGCCCACGGGATCAAGCTCGCAGCCGCGACGGCCCAACAGCTTCTCGACCGGCTCGGCGGGCAGCTCGGCCTGATCGATCAGGCCCTGGCTCGGCTCGCAGCCGCCACGCCCAAGCAGGCCCGCGACAAGCCGATTCCGCCCGAAGCGGTTGAGGACTTCGTCGGCACTCCCGGGGAACGGTCAGCCTGGGGAATGATCGACTCGGCCGGTAACGGCCACACGGCTGCGGCCTTGCAGGAACTGGCCGTGCTGCTCGAGCAGGGCGAAAGTCCGATCGCGATCGCCGCTCAGGCCTCGGCAGTGCTCCGCAAACTGGCCGCTGCCGCCCGACTCTTGGCCCTGCCGGTCGGTCAGGGCCGTCCGGCTGGGGTCGAGGAGGCACTTCGGGAGGCGGGAGTGGGAGCCTGGCCCAAGGCCCTGGCCCAGGCCAAGGAGGCGCTCGGGCAGCTTGGGGCCGCCCGGGCCCGGCGGCTGCCGGTCTGGCTACGGGATCTCGACCTGTCGCTCAAGGGGGAAGCCTCCCGCGGCCTGCGATCCCGTCTGGCGTTGGAGCGGCTGTTCTGCAAGATGTCTCGTTCGGACCCGAGCCGTCGTCCGGGGCCCGCCAGCAGACTGTGAACCGCAGCCGATCCCCGCAGGAGACGCTGCGTGGCGACCCAGACAACACTCGGCAATTCCCGCGATCTTTCAGATGCAAAAAGTCCATGGACGGGTTTTTCCTTGGGCTGCTGCGGCGACCGTACACTCACGGCCCTCATCAACTTCCTTTGGCTTCCGCCCCTCCGGAGTATCCAACGCGTGCAGCCCCCCGCCAACCAGGATCGCGACCGCTGGGACAATCCGCTGGCCGCCCGCTACGCCTCGGCGGAGATGACCGGGCTGTGGAGCGACAATCATCGCTACACGCTCTGGCGGCAGGTCTGGCTCGCGTTGGCGGAGGGCGAGGCCGAACTCGGCCTGCCAATCTCGTCCCAGCAGCTTGCCGAGATGCGGGCCCATCTCGACACGATCGACTTTTCCAAGGCGGCTGACTACGAGCGACGGATGCGGCACGACGTGTTCGCCCATCTCCACGCTTTCGCCGATGACTGCCCCGCCGCCCGCCCGATCATCCACCTCGGAGCCACGAGTGCCTTCGTCACCGACAACACCGACCTGGTGCTGATTCGGGAGTCGCTCGACCTGGTGGCCGCCCGGCTGGCGACGGTGATCGAGCGGCTGTCGGCTCAGGCGCTGGCCACGAAAGACCTCGTCTGTCTCGGCCGCACCCACCTCCAGCCAGCCCAGCCGACGACGATCGGCAAGCGGATCTGTCTGTGGATTCATGATCTGCTGCTCGATCTGGAGGAGATCACCCATCGACGCAAGCTGCTCCGAGCCCGCGGCGTGAAGGGCACGACCGGCACCCAGGCAAGCTTCCTCGAACTCTTCGGTGGCGACCATGCTCGGGTGCGGCGGCTCGACGAACTCGTGGCGGCCAAACTTGGCTTTCATTCCTCCTATGAGGTGACCGGCCAGACCTACACACGCAAGATCGACTCCCAGGTGGTGACGGCCTTGGCAGGCCTGTCGGAATCCTGCCACAAGGCGGGCAACGACCTGCGGCTGGCGGCGGCCTGGGGAGAGATGGAAGAACCCTTTGAAAAGGATCAGGTGGGCTCCTCAGCGATGCCCTACAAGCGAAACCCGATGCGGGCGGAGCGGATGTGCGGGCTGGCCCGGTTTGTGATGGGGCTGGCGGTGACCGCCGGCCAAACCGCCGCGACGCAGTGGCTGGAGCGGACACTCGACGACTCAGCTCCCCGCCGACTCGTGCTGCCGCAGGCCTTCCTGGCTGCCGACGCCCAGCTTGTGATCTACGCCAACATCGCCGGGGGCCTCGTTGTGCTTCCGGGCGGGGTGCGGAAAAACCTCGAGGCCCATCTGCCGTTCCTTGCCAGTGAGAAGATCCTGATGGCCGCCACGACCGCCGGTGGCGATCGGCAGACGCTGCACGAAGCACTCCGCACTCACAGCCACGCTGCCACCGCCCGAATCCGCGACGGACACGACAACGACCTTGCCGCCCGGCTGGTAGCCGATCCGCTGTTCTCGGGTGTTGATTTGGCCGCCGCGATGCGGGCTGACGATCTCGCCGGCCGCTCAGCCGAGCAGGTGGTGGAATTCGTGGCGGGTGCCGTCCGCACGGCACTCGAGGATTGCCCGACCCGTGGCCCTGAGGCCTTACTGAAGGTGTGACAGGCTGCCGGAACAAGCCTGCTGCGGCAGGCCTTCCTCAGACCTGGTCCTGGAGCCGCGACTTGCTGCGACTCGTGCGGCAGTCGTAGCAGAGGCCGGTGACGATCAGCCGGTGCGACTGGGCCCGAAATTGGTGCTGGGCAGCCACGGCGTCGCGGATTCGGGCCACTTCATCGCTCGAAAACTCGATCAGTCTCCGGCAGCCGGTGCAATACAAGTGGTCGTGCTGCGGGTAGCCGTAGTCGTGCTCGTAGACGGCCCGTCCATCGAGGACCATTTTCTTGAGGAGTCCGGCGTCGACCATCTCGGCGAGCGTGCGATAGACGGTAGGCCGGCTCGCGCGGGCACCGTCGGCCGTGGTTCGGAGATCGGCAAGCAGCTGCTCGGCGTCGAAGTGTTCATGGCGGCCGGCGACGTAATCGACGATCATCCGCCGCTGACGAGTCACCCGCTTGCCGCGGGCCTGAAGAAACTCCTCGAACCGCTCCCGGGGCGAGAGGGATGTCTCGACACTTCCCAGGGAAAAATCAGGTGCTGTAGCCATACATGGATTACTCGTCGGAAATCCTGGTTCGGGAATCCTAGTATAGCCACCCGCCCTGCACCATGACCGCAGGCCAAATGGCGGACCGCCGCCGAGGTTGTGCTGATCTGTCTTTTCCGGCGGCCCTCACCTGAGTCTTCAGGCCGCTCGGTCTGCGACCAGTTTGGCGGTAGCCCGGTCGCCGGGACGGTTCGCGGACCAGCCTGTTCGGGTCGAGGACGCGTTGGCCAGAAACCCGATCGGAACCACCGATCTTGCCGTCCCACCGCCGACCAGCCGTGTCCACCCCGTTTGCTTTGTGCACCTGCCACACGTAGCCGCGGAGGGAGGCTGCCGGTGTTCTCAAGCAAGCTGGGCTGAGCCCCCGCCACCAGCCGTCCGATAGCGAGCGTCGGGAAGCTAGCCTTGTTACACTCAAACGTACTGGGAACTCTGTGAGTTCGGAGGGTTTGCCTGGGCCAATTCAATCGGCGGAGGGAACCAAGCGCAGCCACGAGGGCGAAGCGCGGTTTCCTGCGGGAGAGCAGCGGGCATGATGCCCGGAGCGAATGTCGCGCGAGATGGCATGGGCAAGCTCGGCAACCACGGCTCGACGCCGGGAAATCCCCGATCGGCCCCCCAAAAATCGTTGCCCGAGGAATACTGCCCATGTTTCGCTGGCTCGGCGGATTCGCTCCTGGCAGGCCGCCGGCCATCACGGCCGCCACCTGGCGACAGGTTCGTGAGATCGAGGCACTGGCTCCGAAGCTCGAAGCCCTCGACGACCTCGCCCTCAAGCGTGTGGGGCGGTCGCTCTCATATCGAGCCAAGGCCGGTGAGTCGATCAACTCGCTGCTCGTCGAAGCCTTTGCCGCCACCCGCGAGGCAGGTCGCCGCCGGTTGGGCATGCGGCATTACGACGTTCAGCTCCTCGCTGGCTCGGCACTGGTCAGAGGGGCGATCGCCGAGATGCAGACTGGAGAGGGGAAGACACTCGTCGCCACGCTTCCACTCGTCTTGTACGCGCTGGCCGGTAAGGGCGTTCATCTCGCCACCGTCAATGACTATCTCGCCCGCCGAGACGCGGAGTGGATGGTGCCGATCTACGAGGCACTCGGACTCAAGGTGGGGATCGTCGAGTCACAAATGGATTTCGACAAGCGGCGTGAAGCCTACGCTTGCGACGTCACCTACGGCACGGCCAAGGAATTCGGTTTCGATTTCCTCAAGGATCGACTCATCAAGCGGCAGCTTGACGACGGGAGCAGCGACTTGGGCGCGACGCTGACTGGCGCTACAACCTCAGGCGCGGCGAAACTTCTCCAGCGTCCCTTCTGGTTCGCGCTCGTCGACGAAGCCGACAACGTGCTGATTGACGAGGCCCGTACTCCATTGATCATCTCATCGCCGCCGGGTGAGGCCCAGGCTGCCACCGTCTCGCTCTACCACTTCGCAGCCCAGATCGCCGAATCGCTCGAGGAAGACGGCGACTTCGAGAAGGATGTCGAGAAGCAGTCGTGTGAGCTCTTGGGCCGCGGCCGCAGCCGGGTTCGTGCCGCCGTGCGTCCGGCAGCGCTCGGCAACGCGGGACTGCTGGAAATTTATGAGTCTGTGGAGCGGGCCTTACGGGCCAAGCAATTCTTCACCCGCGACCGTCAATATGTGGTGCGCGACGGCAAGATCGTGATCATCGACGAGTTTACCGGGCGAGCAGCCGAGGGCCGCAGTTGGCGGGACGGGCTTCACCAGGCAGTCGAAGCCAAGGAGAGCAGGGATACCGAGAGTGATGAGATTGAAATGACCACCGGAGCCGGACACGCGGCCAGGGTCACGATCCAAGACCTGTTCGCCCGCTGGCCGCATATTGCGGGCATGACTGGCACGATTGCCACGAGTGCCCGCGAACTCTCCCGAACCTACGACGTTGCTGTGGCGATCGTCCCCACCAACAAGCCGGCGATCCGCCGCCGGCTGGCACCCGTCGTTTGTCTGGACCAACACAGCAAATTCGCCCGCATCGTTGCCGAAGTCACCGAACTGCACGCGATCGGCCGGCCGGTACTGATTGGCACCAGGTCGATCGACAAATCGGAGGTGCTTTCGGAAATGCTCGCCGCGGCCGGACTTACCTATACCGTACTCAACGCCCGGCACATCGAAAAAGAAGCCGACATCGTGGCCCAGGCTGGGCAACAAGGGCAGATCACCGTCTCCACCAACATGGCGGGCCGCGGCACCGACATCAGACTCGGCCCGGGCATAGCTGAGCTCGGTGGTCTGCATGTCATCTGCACTGAGCTCCACGATTCGGCACGGATCGATCGACAGCTCGTGGGCCGCTGCGGCCGCCAGGGAGATCCGGGTACCTGGCGTCAGTATGTTTCACTCGACGACGACATTCTCGTGCAGGGCTTCGGTGCGCAGCGAGCAGCCCGCATCATCAACCGGCTGCGGCGGCGGCTGGGAAGCAACCCCGAGGTCCTGCTCAAGACATTTCGCCAGGCTCAACGCCGAATCGAGGCCCGCCACAGCCGTCAGCGCCGGATCCTAGAACACGCCGAGCGGCAGCGGGCCGAGTCGCATATCCAGATGAGCCAGGATCCCTATCTCGACTCTCCGTCGTAGGCCTGGTCGCTCCGCAAGCCTGCGGGCGTTTGGGCCGCGTGAGTGCGGTCGAGGGACCGAACGCTGAAAAAAGCCTGTCGATCGCACCGTCGCCGTAGCCTTCGACGGCCGGGAGCAAACACCGGGTTCGCGAGGATGATTCCGCAGTCTGCCTGGCTTCATGCCCTTGACCGAGGATCGCAATTGCCAATCAGTTGCTCGAGGCTGCAGTGATGAATGAACTGCCCTGGGGGCGGATACTCACCAATCCGGCCTGGGGCGGCGGGGACAATGGCTGGCCCCGCCGCCGCCGCTCGCGTGGTCTGCTGAATCGGCTTACATCCGCTCGAGCAGCCGGTCGAGGGCGATATCGAGTTTCTCAGGAGTCTCGTAGGTCCCCTGGGCGATAGCAGCCCGGATCGCGGCCACCTTGTCCATGCGGATATCGGAGGCACTCTCGGCAGCCCGGACCGCATCCGTCGAGAGGTTCACTGCATCGTGTACCTCGCCGACGCCTTGCTGGGCAGAAGCCTGTGCGGCCTTTGCTGCCTCGACACCTTTGATGGCACTGAGGCCCTGCGAACCCTGCGTCGAAAACACGCCAAAAACATTCATGATTATGCTCCTTGCCTTCCCCTGGTGGTCGATTCCTGAATCCGTTCACGAATCCCGTCACCCCCGAACGATCGCTTGTACGCGACTGACCAAGGGTTGGTTCGATTGATTCGTGGCGGCTGCAAAAATCTCCGGTTGTGAATCCCTTGTCGACACACTGACCTGACCGGTCGGCGCCTCGAACGTCTCTATTCTTGCCGCGCCGCTGAGTTCCGGCGATGCCACTCTTCGAGATGATCCGCCGACCCCGATGGCCGATGTCAGACGCTCGATCGCTGTCGAACTTTCACTCATCGGCAGATCCAACGATGAATCTTGATTCGTTTTTCAAACTTCCTTTTTTTCGTGTCACACCGCCTGAAACCTTGCCTGAACTGCCTGGCCTGCCGTGGCCAAGCTTCTGCTCACATCGCAAATTCCGGCCGCCGCCGGCCGAGCTGATTCTGGAGCCGCTCCACGATGGCGCTGTGCATTTGGCTGACTCGGCTCTCGGAAAGATCGAGGGTAGCCCCGATCTCCTTCATCGTCAGTTCCTCGTAGTAGTAGAGGATGATGATCAGCCGCTCATTGCGGTTGAGGCCCTTGGTCACCAGTCGCATCAGATCGTGTTTTTGGATTCGCCGCGTGGGGTCCTCCCCCTTCTTGTCTTCCAGGATATCGATCTCCTGAACTTCCTTGGAACTGTCGGTCTCGCACCACTTCTTGTTGAGGCTTACGAGCCCGACCGCATTGGCCTCCACGCGTAATTTCTCGTATTCCTCCCGGGAAAGCCCCATGTACTCGGCCACCTCGGCGTCGACAGGGGCCCGGCCAAGCCTTGCCTCGAGGGTTTTGAGGGCCTCGTTGTGCTTGCTGGCCTTGCTGCGAACGAGCCGCGGCACCCAGTCCATCGTGCGGAGTTCGTCCAGCATCGCCCCGCGGATCCGAGGCACGCAGTAGGTCTCAAACTTCACCCCCCGCGACATGTCGAAGGCGTCGATGGCATCCATCAGGCCGAAGGTTCCCGCTGACACGAGGTCGTCGAGTTCCACGCCGTCCGGGAGCCGCGACCAGATGCGTTCACCGTTGTATTTCACCAGCGGGAGATACACCTCGATGAGGCGATTCCGGAGGTCTTCCCGTGACTGGTCCTGCTTGAACTCCTGCCAGAGTTGCAGGGCTTCTTCGGGCGAAAGCTGGGTCGCACGTGCTGCCACGTCATCCTCCTTGATGGGGCCTGGTAGGGCCTGAGTCCGAGGGGCCTGGGTCGGCCCCTGTCTTGTCTTGCGGAAAGCGGGTGAACCGGCCGGAGCTGGTTCACCCTGCGGGTCGGGCCGTCCTGGCACGCCCCGCGGTGGCACTCGTGAAGAATTTGCCCGGACCGGCGGAGATCGTCCGCAGCCCGGGCTGGTCTTCAGTTCATTTCGGAGTAGCGCTCCACTCCGCCTAAGTTCTCCAGAGTCTTGGTTGGTGGAAGCGAGTATCGGGTGGGTGAGTCGAGTCTGGGATCCGGGGGTCTTTGGGACGAAATAGGGTTGTTCAGAGCAGATCGCCTGCCAATCGGTCAGGCTGCGCGGATGCCGCCGTCACCACCGACTGCAGCGAAAACTTCCAACCGTGGTTCATCGAGTACTTCTTCCTCGGCGAGCACCCGCAGGTCGGGCAGTTGGCGAAACAGGGCGTCGTACACCGTCCGCCGGGCTGCCGCCGGCACGAGCAGCACTGGCTGGCCGCCCCGCTCGACAGCCACCCGGGTGGCCCGGCGAATGTCGGCTACGAGCCGCGCGGGAGGCCGTGAGGCGGCCGCGGAGGCCACCTCGAGGGTGGCCAGTCCGCCGCCGGTCAGCCGGACCGCAGTGAGCCTGCCCTCTGGATCTCGCGCCCGGCGACAGACAAGGCCTGCCAGCCGGTGCCGCACGATCTCGGCGAGCTGCCACGGTTCGGCCGCCTCAGCAGCATGGTCGGACATGATTTCAAGCAGCTCCGCCAGCGGTCGGATCGGAAGCCCTTCCTGGAGCAGGCACTGGAGCGTTCGCTGAATCCGCGCGATCGAGAGCACCCCGGGGACCACCTGATCGATGAGGGCTGGCTGACTCGACCGCAGGGATTCGACGAGCCGACTCACAGCATCCCGCGACAACAGCCGATGGGCCCGACGTCGGACGGCCGCTTCGATCGTACGAGCGACTGTTTCAGCGGCATCGAGCACCGTGGCCCCCTGGGCAGCGGCTGTCTCCGCTCGGGCCTCACCCAGCCAGACCGCGGCTCGGCCGGTGAGGGGATCCTCGGCTGCGTGAGCCTCGGGAGGCCGTTGGCCCACAGCCGGCACGACCAGAAAACAGCCGGCCGGAATCTCCTGCTCCGCCACCAATTCGCCAGCGATTGTGATCCGGTAGGCCCGGTCCGGCAGCCGCAGATCGTCGCGGAAAGCCACGGCCGGCAGCACGAGGCCGAGGTCGGCTGCGAGCACTGAGCGGAGCGACTCCACCCGACCTGTCAGTGGCGGCTCTTCACCGGCCACCAGGCCCACGAGTCCGGTGCCAAATTCAATGATGATTCGGTTGTCGGCCAGCACGTCGGTGGCCACACTCGAGTCGGTGAGCGAAGCAGCGGCTGCCGCAGCCTGCCCGGTCTCGGTCCTGCGACCCCCGCGGGCCGACGCCCCTGCGGCTTGCCGCGTTGGCGATTGAGCCGCACCGCGGCGGGCCATGACCACCGCAGCCGTCGCAACAAGCAGGGCCATCCCAGCCAGAGGCAGAAAGGGCAGCCCGGAGACCGACAGCAGCCCGAGAAACACGGCCGTGATCGCAAGCACGTGTGGCCGTGACCCGAACTGCCGCCCAAGTTCTATGGGCAGGTCCACCGATTGGGTTGACCGCGACACGAGCAGACCCGTGGCCACCGACACGAACAGGGCCGGCACGGCGCCAGCCAGACCGTCACCGATCGTAAGCAGCGAGTAGACACTGAGCGCCTTCTGAAACGGCATGCCGTGCTCGATCACACCGATCGCCAGGCCGCCGACAAGATTCACCAGTGTGATGATCACGCTCGCGACCGCCTCACCGCGAACAAATCGGCTTGCTCCGTCCATGCTGGCAAAAAAATCGGCCTGTCGCTGGAGATCGATCCGGGCCGCATGGGCCTGCTCGTTGGTGAGCATGCCGGCCTGCACCTCCGTGTCGATCGCCATCTGCCTGCCGGGCAGGCCATCCAGCGTGAACCGAGCGGCCACCTCGCTCGTCCGGGTCGAGCCAGCGGTAATGACAACGAACTGGACGATGGCGATGATCGCAAACACCACGCCACCGACCACGATGTTGTTGGCGGCCACGAAGTTGCCAAAGGCTTCCACGACCTCACCAGCAGCGGCGGGACCGTCAATCGCGGCCCGGGAAAGAATCAGCCGGGTGGTCGAGATGTTGAGAACGAGACGGGCGAGCGTGGCACCGAGCAGAAAGCTCGGAAAGACACTCATCTCCAGCGGCGTCTTAGCTGCCAGGGCACCGAGGAGGGCCAGCACGGCCACGGTCAGATTCGCGGCCAGCAGCACATCCACGAAGACCGCGGGCACCGGCGCCAGCAGGATCAGCACGGCCAGCAGGATGGCCGCGGGAAGCGCGTAGTCGGCGATCTGGGCTGACAACGGCCGGCGGAGCACCGCAGCTGAGGCGAAGGGCTGTGTCATCGAGAAAAAGTCAACGCCGCAAACGGCCGCGGACGCCTGTCGGGATGCAGGGGGTCGATCCTGCCCGAGACTCTCCCGGGCGGGCGGGGGGGACAGTAGCGGCAGGCTGTCTGGCGGTCCAGACCGCTCGCCTCGCTGAAACCTGTAGAATCGGTTGGCTTCCACCCCTCACCAAGCCTGAGGACCCACGGATCCATGCACTTCGACCGTTTCGGCCTCGCCTTCGACCACCCCGACAACTGGGCAGTGGACACAGAAGACTCCAAGGGCCGCTACGCCACCGTCACCGTCTTTGCCCCCGCGGGAGCTTTTTGGTCGATAAGCGGCCACGCCCTGGGCGGTGACCCAGCCGCCCTGGCAGAGGCTGTGGTCTCGCAGATGCGGGAAGAATATCGGGAACTCGACGCCGAACCAGCGGCCGAGGATGTGGCGGGGCATCGGCTCGTCGGGATCGACATCAACTTCTACTGCCTCGATCTCACCAATACCGCTCAGGTGCGGACCCTCACCACCCCTGAGGCGATCTATTTGATTCTCTGCCAGGCCGAGGACCGCGAGTGGGATGAGGTGGCGCCGGTGTTTGCCGCGATGACGACGAGTTTTGTCCGCGGGCTCCCGGCGGCATGAGCAGCAGGCCGAGTCCGCGGAGACCCCGGCCAGGTCGCGAAAAGATGGCAGCCCCGGAAAGTACGGTACCGGAGGGGCTTCGTGTCACCACACCCGAGCGACATGCCTAAGGTTCGCGACCCAGCCGGGCCGATTGCCGCGGGTCCACTTCCCGCTGCAAACGTCGTCTCTCAATCAAAACAGATGAGCAATACTCACGATCACAGCAGAGACTCACGGCACATGCCGTGCCGAATCGCCTCTCGGGGGCGGAAAACAGTAGCTCGGGCGATCCAGGTACCCTCTGCGGCCTCGCAGGCTCCGCAAACCCCCCAGATCTTCAATCAGCTCGTGGTTTCCCTCGGCCGAATCGACCTGACCACACTCCGACTTTGCAAAAACTACTCGCCCGCCACGAGCCGCTCGTACAACCCGGCGTGGGCTGAGGCCATCATCCCGGCCTCATACCGGGTGCGGACCAGCTCATGACCGTAGCGGCCAATCGCTGCGGCCCGCTGGTTGTCCGCGGCCAGCTCAGCCACCGTCGCGGCCAGGTCGGCCGGACTCCGTGGCACATGCAACAGCCCCGCCCGCTCACCGTCGAGCAATTCAGGAAAGGCCCCCTCATCGGGAACGACCACCGGCACACCGGCGGCCATCGCCTCGATCACCGGCAGTCCCTTGGCCTCGGGATGGGTCGCGGGCATCACAAATAGGTCGATCGCGTTGAACAGCGCGTGCTTGCCCGCGTGGTCCACCTGACCAAGCCAGCAAAACCGATCCGCCACTCCCAGTTCTTCCGCCAGGGCAAGACAGCCCTCGAGATAGGTCCGTTCGGCGGCGATGGTCGCGCCCGCAGCGCGGAGTTCCACATCATACCCCTCCGCCAGCCGAGCCAGCGCCCGAATCGCCTGATCGAGTCCCTTCTCCGGACAGGCCCGGGCCAGGAATCCGACCACCAGCCGGCCCCCGCGCTGCTCCCGCCGAGCCACGAGATCGGGCCGCTCCGCGGGGAAGGCTGCCAGATTGACGCCATGTGGAATCACGGTGATCCGTTCGGGCGGTACCCCCATCAGCCGCCCCATCTCTCCGGCATAGAATTGGTTGAGGGCTACGAACTGATCGATGTCCTGCGATCGCTCCCGGAGTAGATGCCAAATCAGCCCGCGGTCGGGCTCCGGAATCTGATCGATAAACACATCCTCACCCGAGAGGCTGCAGACCACGCGGGCCCCCACCTTCGTCCTGATCTCCCGCGCCAACCCCATGAGCAAAATGTTGGAGAGGTGCACGACGTCAGGCTGCACTTCGCTAGCAAGCCAGCGGACGAGCCTGCGAACCTCCTTGCGTTGACGCCCCGCCTCGCCTTCCAGCGACGAAACGGTCAGCGGCCCGAGATCGGCCGGGCGGGCAAAGCCGGTGCGACCGGAGAGCCAGGCCAACAGCCGCGGTGAATCGAAGGGCCGGTCGAGAAAACCAGGTGTGTACCGCAACAGCGGCAGGTGTTCCTGCAGCCAAACGTTGACACCCCCCATCACAACACGGCCGATTGACACGTTCTCCTCATCGGTCGTTGTCGGCACGTAGGCCGGCACGAGGATTGCGTCGCAGCCCCGGGCTTGAAGGGCTCGGACGAGCGCGTTGTCGTGAAGGCAGGATCCGCAGATCCGACCTCCTGCCCCGGCGGTGATGTGAACGATCTTCATAGGAGTCGCTCAAGCATAGTCACCGCCCGAAGACCGACTCCCCCGCGTCAACCGGCTATACCCTGCGGCTCTCCAGCGAGATCACGACCAGGGCGAGGTCGGCCGGTGTGATGCCACTCACGCGGCCGGCCTGGCCAAGCGTGCGCGGGCGGATCCGATCGAACTGTTCCCGGGCCTCGGCTCGCAGGTGGCGGACGGTCGCATAATCGAAACCTTCGGGGATCAATCGGCCCTGCATTCGCCGCTGCCGCTCGATCCGTTCCTGGTCGAGGGCTAGATAGCCGGCGTAGCGGATATCATTTTCGATTTGCACGGCCGTGGCGCGGGAGACATTGCCCAGCGTCGGCAGAGCCGCGAGGCAGTCCTGCCAGGTGAACTCAGGTCGCTTGAGCAGGTCGGTGAGCGTGGTGCCGTTCACGCGACAGGCCCCGAGCATCGCCAGGGCTGCCTCCATCTCGGCGAGTTTGGCGTCGAGCCGGGCAGCGCGGTGCGGCGGGGCGAGGCCGAGGCTGGTTGCGATCGGGGTCAGCCGCCGGTCGGCATTGTCGTGCCGCAGGGCGAGACGATGCTCAGCCCGGCTGGTGAACATCCGGTAGGGTTCATCCACGCCACGGGTCACGAGGTCATCGATCAAGACGCCGATGTAAGCCTGATCGCGGTCAAGCACCAGCGGCCCGCGGCCGGCCAGCCGCAGCCCCGCGTTGGCCCCAGCCAGGAGCCCCTGGGCCGCCGCCTCCTCGTAGCCGGTCGTGCCGTTGACCTGCCCGGCGAAATAGAGCCCGGCGACGGCCTTGCTCTCGAGCGATGCGGAGAGCTGATCGGGAGGGGCGTAATCGTATTCCACGGCGTACCCATACCGCATGATCCGAGCCCGCTCGAGCCCGGGCACGAGCCGGATCATGGCATCCTGCACGTCCCGGGGTAGGCTCGTGGAAATTCCGTTGACATAGATTTCGCGGGTGGAGCGGCCTTCCGGCTCGAGAAAGAGCTGGTGGCTTTCGCGGTCAGCAAACCGCATCACCTTGTCTTCGATGCTCGGGCAATAGCGCGGGCCGCGGGATTCGATCTGGCCGGTAAACATCGGGGCCCGGTGGAGATTGGCCCGGATGAGATCATGGATCTCGGGCGTCGTCCGCGTGATCCAACAGACCATCTGCTCCTGCGGAAGCGAGTCGGTGAGAAAGGAGAACGGCTGGGGATCGGCGTCGCCCGGCTGCTCCTGGAGCTGCTCGTAGTCGATCGTAGTCCCGGCGAGCCGGCAGGGCGTGCCGGTCTTGAACCGCTCAAGCCGCAGGCCGAGCGACGCAAGCGCCTGGCTTACTCCTGCCGTGGTCCCCTCCCCGGCCCGGCCCCCCGCCACCTGGGCCTCGCCGGTGTGCATCACCGCCTGAAGAAACGTGCCGGTCGTAAGCACGATCGCACCCGCCCGATACTCAGCCTCGCCGCGAACCCGCACGCCGGTGACCCGCCAGGCCGGCCGCGGCCGGCCGCCTGCCGCAGTCGGCTGGACGAGCAGTCCCTCGACCGTCTCCTGCCGCAGGTCGAGATTAGGAGTTTCCTCAACGAGCCGCTTGACTTCCATCTGGTACAGCTTCTTGTCGGCCTGGGCCCGCGGCCCGTGCATCGCTGGCCCCTTGGATCGGTTGAGCACCCGGAACTGGATCCCGGTGGCATCGATCGCCCGGCCCATGATGCCCCCGAGGGCATCCACCTCGCGCACCAACTGAGCCTTGCCCACGCCGCCAATGGCGGGATTGCAGCTCATCTGGCCGACCGTGTCGCAGTTTGTCGTGAGCAGCGCCGTGCGGGCCCCGAGCCGCGCTGCAGCGCAGGCGGCCTCCACACCGGCATGGCCGGCCCCGATCACAATCACGTCGTACTCGTAGCGGCTGGTCATGAACATGGACTCATCGGAAATTTTTGGGGTCTACGCGAGCTGGTCGGAGTTGCCCGTGCCATCATGCCGGAGAATTGCTGCGACCACCCTGGCCTTCGCTCACTCAGAGGGAACCTCGTTTGGCCTGCGTGGCGTTGCTCGGTCTCCCGCACCGTTCGATGAGCACGGGCCACTCCTCTGACTCACGCAAGTCTGCAAAAAACCTGTCAATGATTTCCCCCGGCCATTGTTGCCTGGGAGAGCCTGAGTAGAAATAAGGCTGTGCTGGCAACGGGCTAGGCCGTCGGAAATAAAGGTGCGGACAATGAACCGAAGATTCATCAAAACACGGTGGCTGTTGCTCGGGCTGGTGATTTTGACGGCGGGCACGGTCGCGGGCAAAGACCAGGACCGTGCGGCGGCCGTGGTCCGGGTGATGAGCTTCAACATCCGCTATGGTACAGCCCGCGATGGCAGCAATGGCTGGCCGCACCGGCGGGCGGCGGTCTTGGGCGTCGTCCGTGGCTTCGACGCCGATCTCCTCGGCACGCAGGAGACGCTGGCCTTTCAGCGAGACGAATTGCTGGCGTCGCTTCCGGCCTTCGCGGTGGTCGCCGCCGGCCGAGACGATGGCCGAGAAGCGGGCGAGATGGCAGCGCTGTATTACAACCGGAACCGATTCGAGCCACTCGACTCGGGCCAGATCTGGCTCTCGGAGACACCCGCGATCCCCGGCAGTCGCGGCTGGGACGCGGCCCTGCCGCGGATCGCCACCTGGGTGAAACTCCGGGATCGCACGGCGCCGCAGGACAAGCCCCTCCTGTTCCTCAACACCCACTTCGATCATGTCGGTGCCAACGCGCGGCTGGAATCCGCCTGGCTCATCCGTCGGTCACTCGCTGCGCTCGGCAAAGGCTGCCGTCTCGTGGTGACCGGCGACTTCAATGCGGCCGAGGCGAGCCCACCCTACGCCGCCTTGTTTGCCGAAGCAGCAGCGGCCCCGCGACTGCTCGACACGCTCCGCGTTATGGTCCCAAAACCCACCGGTCCGGAGGGCACTTTCAACAGCTTCGATCCGACAAGCACCGCCGGCCCCCGCATCGACTGGATCGGTTGCTCACCCGACTGGCGGGTCGTGGCCGCCGGCATCGATCACACAGTCGCAGCCGGCCGGCCGCCCTCCGACCACTGGCCCGTCACTGCCATTCTCGCCCCCCGCTCACGCAGCCAGAGCGCCCCTGAGCCACTCGAATCCAGCCATTGAGTTTTTAGACTGAGCCTAAAACACCACGAGGTACTGCGTTTGAATCGCCATTCCGGTGAAGCCCGCGCGGTAGGGGTAAATCTCATTGAGCGCGGGTGAGCTGTTGATGGAGAGCCCCTCCACCGTAAGCCGGTTCTGCCGCGTCTCGTGGAGATACCAGTTGAGGCCGCCACCATATTCCTGGGCCGTGCCGTACTGGCCGTTGAGGGCGCCGATCCGCACGGCCAGTTCATCATGCTGCTCCATGTCGGAGTAACCGAGACCGTAAGAACCGAGCGGCTCCAACCACGTGTTTCCTGCGGAACGATGAACCCGCACGCGGGCCGGGGCCGGGATCGAACAGTTTTCGTCGCTCCACGTCAATCCGACGCTGCCCACCTCACCGGCCGCGGGCGGCCGGTAGCGGGGGGCTGGGCAAACAGCGGCGGCTCGGGGCACCACCCATCGTGCCCGCGAGAGTACATCCCGCGACTGCTGCGATCCCGCCCGGGGTTTGCAGCACCACTCATGGCCGCCGTTGGCGAAACGCAAACACGCCCCGCTTGTTGGCCACGACGATGTCAGGGCGGCCATCGGCGTCAAGATCAGCCACCGTCACCTGGGTGCCCACCCCGCTGTCATCGTCGATCAACTGCGGCTCAAAGGTCGCCTGGCCCGCCGCGTCGCGCACGAGCCGAAACCAATACAGCACTGGTGGAGCATTGGGCTCGAGATCCCCGCTGGGCCCATGGGCCCAGCGGCGTTTGCCCGTCACCACATCAGTGAGCCCGTCGCCGTCAATGTCGGCTGCGGCGAGCGCGTGGAGCTGACTGAAGCAGATCCCCGCTGGATTCTCATCGCCCGGGTGGCCGAGAATCCGCGACTCGGTGAACGAGCCGTCGGCCGCCTGCCGGAACCAGCCCAGCCCGTAGCCGTGGCCGTCGTAGCTTGTCACCACGTCGTCCCGGCCGTCGCCATCCACGTCGAAGACGAGCATTTGCGCGCCGCCCCGGCAGCCGGCCGGTCCGAAGGGACCAGGATGGAAGGGCCAGATCGTGTCAACCGAGATGTCGGCGGGCTGCTCGAACCAGCCTTCCTTGGTGAGGATGTCCACGCGGCCGTCACCGTTGAGATCGCCCGCCCCGCCGCCATGGGAGTATCGTGAATACTTTCCATCGTTTGTCGGCGAACGGGGTGTGATTGGCCGAAAGGTCGCCCGCTCAAAGGGCCTGCTCCAGTCGATCTGGGCGAAGCCGAGCCGACCGCCGAGTTCGGGACCACTCGACTGCACGAGCAGATCGGGCCGGCCATCGCCATCGATATCGGTGAAGTCGGGCGATTCGCCATCGGCCACGTCGAGGATGCCAGACCGCGGCCAGTGGCCACCGGCAACGCCAGGGTTGCGAAACAGGGCTGCCACAGTGCCAGGCGTGTCGTAGACGAGCAGGTCGGGCAGGCCGTCGGCATCGACGTCGTGGGCAAACATGAGGAAGCAATTGGAATAGCCCGCGGCGGGATCAAAAGGCTTTTCCGGTGGTGGGGCAAATTCAGTCCGCCGGCTGAAATCGGGACCGTGCCAGATCAAGTGGCCCGCGGCGATGTCAACAGCGCCGTCCGCGTCGAAGTCGGCCACGGCGCAGCCCTCCGCGACAAACCGCTCGCTGAGCACCTGCTTCTCGAAGCCAACCTCGCTCCCCTGGGCCAGGCCGGCCATCGCGATCATGCAGCCACCCGCAGCAATCAACTGGCTTCGCATCCGGTCCTCCACACCTTGGAGTTGGTTCGACAAATCGCCGACCACACCGCCTGAGTTTTACCCAAGCTGGCCAGGGACTGCCACCACGGAGCAGACCGAGCTCAGGCGGCTATCCGGTCGCCGGGCGCGATCCCGAATAAGGCGAGAAGTTCGGCCGTGGTGAGACCCGAACGAACCGGGCCGTCGGCCTGGGAGAGGATGGTCTCGGAGAGATCACGCTTTTGGCGAAGCACCGCGTCGATCCGCTCCTCGATCGTGCCCACTGAGAGAAATCTGGTGACCGTCACCGCCCCGGCCGCCCCGATCCGGTGGGCCCGGTTGATCGCCTGATCCTCCACGGCGGGGTTCCACCAGCGGTCGAAGAGAAAGACATATTGCGAGAACTGGAGATTGAGCCCCACCGCCCCCGCACCGTACGAGAGGAGCAGGACGGAATGGGCCGGGTCTTGGCGGAACCTTTGGATCGCCGCGTCGCGAGCGGTCGTGGACATGCCCCCGTGGTATTCAATCGCGCCAAACCGGCCGAGCTTATGTCGCAGCCGGCCGAGCGTCTCCACCCACTGGCTGAAGACGAGCGCTTTGCGGCCGCTGGCCTGCACCTCCTCGAGTTCCGCGCTGAGCCGCTCCAGCTTGGCACTGTCACCGGTGGCTGTGTCGAAATTGCAGATCTGCTTGAGCCGGAGAATCAGTTCAAACACATGCTGGATTGTGGCCTCGCGGCCCATCCCGGCCAGCCGGAGCACTCCCTCCTCTTCAGCCTTCCGGTAGGTCTCCCGCTGCTCGGGGCCGAGTTCGATCTGGGCGTCGCGGTTGAGCCGCGGCGGCATCTCGGTGAGCACCTTGTCTTTCGTGCGGCGGAGGATGTGGTCGGCCACGGCTGCCCCCATCGCTCTCGGTGTCATCCGCTCGCTGATCTCTCCCGGCGACACGAATTCGAAAATTCCTACCAGGTCATCGGCGGAGTTCTCCACCGGCGTGCCGGTCAGGGCCCAGCTGCGCCGGCGGTCAAGCGACGTCACCGCATGATTGGTCTGACTCGACTTGTTTTTGATCCGCTGGGCCTCGTCGAGCACGACTAAGTCGAAGGCCAGGCCGAGTTCTGCGACAAGATCCCGATCGCGAACGAGCACCTCGTAGTTGGCGAGTTTCACGGGCACATCGTCCAGCGACCACTGCCATCGCCTGCGGGCCGGATCTCCCTCAACCACCGCCACGACCAGTTCGGGTGCCCAGTCGGCCAATTCCCGAGCCCAATTGCTGACCAAGCCCTTCGGGCAGGCCACGAGCACCCGCCGGACCTCGCCGCTCCTTACGAGCAGCCGGATCGACGAGATCGCCTGCATCGACTTGCCCAGTCCCATCTCATCCGCGAGCACGGCCGCATGCCGCGGAACGAGAAACGCCATCCCGTCGAACTGGAACGGAAATGGCGGTCGCGGGAATTCCAGCCGTGCCAGCCGAAGCGTCGTCTCCAGATCGGGCTGCAATAAATAGAAGAACCGTTCGGAGAGCTTGACGACGTCTCGCGGCGGCGTAATCCGTGTCCGGCGGAGTCCGGCCGCGGAGGGGGCCGGCGGGGCGTCGGCGGCCGGGCCGGTAGCCACGTTGGGCTCACACTCCCGCCGCGGGTTCGGGTGCGGGTTCGGTGGCGAGCCGGCGGCCGGCCGCGGAAACAGGTGGCTCTGCACCCGGGGCCGGACTTTCAGCAGGTCGATCGACTGCAGGGCCGGCACCGGTGGAGCCAGCGGCATCCGCAGCGTGGGCGGTGCTGCCAGTTCGAATTGGTATGCCGAAGTGATCGACACGGAATCCAGCGTCAAAGACTCTGGCCCGAGCGATCTGATCACCGGCGTTTCAGCGGCCACATGGGTTGCATCGGCCCTCATTCCCGCTCCTTCGGCAGACTGCCGTGTTCAGTGCCGCTGCGCCTCGTCGAGCGCGGCCCGGATCCGCTCGAACGGCTCGCGGAGATCGACCGCCGCCGCGAGTGTCGCCAGCCGTTGCTCCAGTTCCGCTGCCCGTGGCGTGTCGGTCGCATGGGGGCTCACAAGCGTGCCACCGAGTCGGAATCCCCTGCCGTCACCCGTCACCAGCTCCGCCTGCTGAATCAAGACCACCGGCAGGCTCGTGTGGGGCCGGACGTGGAGCATCGACTCCAGGTCTGTCAGGACTACGGCTGCTCCCGCGCTGCCCTCGGCCAGCAAGGCCGCGCCGATCTGCCGGCCGTGGAGGTGGCCGTGGAGGGTGGGCCCGTACAGAATCTGCTGCGCCCGCGAGACCTTGACGGGCGCCGTGCAATGAAACTCGAGTGGCCGGCCGAGACCATCGACCACGAGATACCCGCCGAAGAGCCCATGGACAGGCGAGTCGACCGCCGTCAGAAAGCCAAACGCACACTCTCCTTGACCCGCCGACTCCTGCTGCATGAACCGCTCCCTGGCCTCGCCTGCTCACCGCTTCCCTGCGGCTCCGCCCTCCCATCCATCGGGCGAATCCGGGAGCCACTTGAAGCACGAGCAAAAGACCGGGTTTCCCGGGGTCGGTCCCGGCCGGAACGGGTATGCCCCCGGGCCCGGAAGCCACCGCGGCACACTGGCGAACCTGTGCTGGTCAGGCGGACCTCGCCGACTGTGGAACAAAGTCTGCCCCGTTCGACGCGGCGGGGAGGGTGCGGGCCTGATCGCTCTCGGGAAACGGTTCCTCTGGGAACTTTGTGGGTCGGAGGGTTTGCCCGGGTCAATTCAAGCGGCGGAGGAAACCGACGGCAGCCACGATGGCGAAGCGAGGTTTCCTGCGAAAGAGCTGCAGGCAGGAGAGCTGCAGGCAGGATGCCCGCAGCGAACGTGCGACGATGGGGCATGGCCAGCCTCCACCCTCCGCGAAACCCCACCTTCCGTCCGGGCACATCCCGTGCCGAACAGGATTGCCACAGACGGCGTTGTCCACAGACGGCTGGGGAAGGGGATTTCACCGAACCCCCAGGCCCGGATCATGGAAAACCTGGGGAGATCGGCCTACTATAGAGAGCCGATCCGGAAAGAGCCGATCCGGCTGACCGAACTCACGTGCGAGAGCAGGCATGACAGAGATCCCCTTGTTCGTAACCCAGGTCGACATCTCGGCAGGATCACCCTCCGCAGGCGGTCCCGCTCCCACGGGGGACCTTACCGAGACCAACAGCCTCCTCCGCGAACTTATTTCCCAAAGCCAGAAGCAGGCCAATCTGCTCCTGGAACTGCTGGCCCAGGTCTCGCTCCAGCACCGGCAACGGGCCGCGGAACTCAAGGCCTGGAAGGAAGCCAATCCGCAACTCGCCCGGTCATGCAAGCGGGCAGCGGAGTCACTGGCCCGCGTCCACACCGAGTTTCTCGACAACATCGCCCGTGAGGCGGCCGAAAACGCCGATGACTTCTCCGACAGCGAATACGCCCTGGGCGAGTTCATCGACCGCTACGGCCCCCGGCTGGCCCACTTCAACGGTGTGCTCCAACTGTTTGCCCAACTGGGATCCCCCCTGCCGCAGCAGCCGGGGCAGTCGTCGGAAGGCTGATCGTTTTCCCTCTTTCTCTGGCACCAACCTCCCATGCCTGCTTCATCCACGACGGACAAGCCCCCCGCCTTTCAGCTCGCCACCCCGGATCAGATTGCCCAGGCCGGAGTTGAACTCGATGCCCACACCGTTGAGACGGTGGCCTGGCACTTTCACGAGTCCACCGGCTCACCGTTTTGGCTGAACTACGCGAAGTCGCTTCCCTTCGATCCGCTCACGGAGGTGAAGGGCTTCGCCGACCTGAAGAAGTTTCCCCCCTTCGAGGATGAGTGGCTGCGTGGTGGCCCCGTCCGCCGCTGGGTGCCCAAGGGGCTTGCTGGTGAGCCGATCTTTGTCTTCGAGACCGGCGGCACGACAGGCGTGCCCAAGTCACGAGTCAACTCCCGTGACTTCCGCACCGACTACGAGATGTTCAGCGAGACGCTCCCCGAGGAGTTTTTTCCCCAGGGGGCCAATTGGTTGATGCTCGGCCCGTCGGGGCCGCGGCGGCTGCGGCTCTCGATCGAACATCTCGCCCAACACCGCGGCGGGATCTGTTTTTGTGTCGATCTCGATCCTCGCTGGGTCATCAAGCTGATCCAAAAAGGCTGGATGGAACACCTCGAGGCCTACAAGCAGCACTGCATCGACCAGGCGATCACGGTCCTCGAGGCCGGCCACGACATTCGTTGCCTGTTCACCACCCCCAAACTCCTCGAAGCGCTGGCACTTGCCCTGGAAAAGAAGGGCTCCTCGATCCGCCAGGCCGGGATCACCGGAATCTTTTCCGGAGGCACCGAATTCACACCGCAGTGGACCCGGTTTGCCGTGGAGGAACTCCTCGACGGCACCTACATGACACCCACCTACGGCAACACGCTGATGGGCCTGGCCGCCTCCCGGCCAGTCGTGCCGGGCGACGGCTACACGATCGCTTACTACGCCCCGCAACCACGAGCAGTGATTGAAGTGGTGGACTTCGACGACCGCGATGCGGTGGTGTCCTATGGCAGCACAGGCCGGGTGCGGCTCACGACGCTCACCAAGGAAACCTTCATTCCCGGCTTCCTCGAACGAGACGAGGGAGAGCGGGAGCAGCCCTATGCGAAGTATCCCTGGGACGGGATCAGCGGCGTCCGCCCGTTCCGTGAACTCGCCGCTACCACGACCGTCGGGGTGTACTAATCGTGCGGCTGCAGGGCCACCCATGGACCCTGGAGCCTTGCTGACGACCCGTTGTCTTCTTCGTTCACCATCCGTTCTGAGGTCATGACTGTGCACCTACCTGCTTGGAGATTCGGCAAATCGTACGAATCAATCGACCGTGAGACACTCGTCCACTTTCTCACCGGTGAGCCGGTGGCCGAGGTAAGCCAAGTCGGTGGGGCCATGCTTAGCCGCGACCTGCAGAAGTCAGCCGCGGCAGCCCGCCGGGCCATTCTGGCTATTGACCCCGAGGAGATCGTGGAGCGACTGCAAACCGCCGGCAATCTCTATGCCCACGGCACGCTCACCCTGGGCGACTCGCGCCAGTCACCCGACGACTTCGTGCAGCAGCAGTCGGCCACAACCGGGCTGCCGGAGAGCCTCTGCCGGGCCAACATGCAAAAAAATATGTTCGTGCTCTCGAACATGGATCGGATTCTTGATGCTCTCTCCCGTGGCCTCGACCCGAGGATTCTCTGGCAGGGTTATGGCGTCGAGCAGCGCGGCGTAACCGTCAGCTATCAGGCCTGCTCACCCGTGCTCGGGCTCGTGCTCCCCTCCAATTCGCCCGGCGTGCATACGCTCTGGCTGCCGGTGGTTGCCCTCGGCGTGGGCCTTGTCATGAAGCCGGGTAGCCAGGAGCCCTGGACGCCCTATCGGATGGCGGCGGCAATGGTCGAGGCTGGCATTCCAGCCGAGGCCATCGGACTCTACCCCGGAGCCACCGACGTGGGTGCCGCAGTGCTGGCAGATTGTGGCCGGAGCATGATCTTCGGCTCAGCCAAAACAGTCGAGCAGTATCGGAGCAATCCAAAAGTGCAGGTGCACGGTCCGGGCTTTTCCAAGATCATCCTCGGCGACGACTGTGTGGACAACTGGGAGGAATATCTCGACGCGATGGCTGAAAGCGTGGCTATCAATAGTGGCCGCGGTTGCATCAACGCCTCAGCAATCTACGCCAGCCGCCACACCAAGGCGATCGCTGCCGCCCTTGCCGAGCGACTTGGGCCAGTTGAGGTGAGGCCGCCCGACCACCCCGAGGCCAAACTCGCCGCATTCACGGTGCCCGGGGCGGCGAAGGCGATCTGGGGACAAATCGAGGGGCTGCTTCGGGCCCCTGGCGTGACCCACGCGACTGCCGACTACGGCGACCGGTTCGTGGAGGGTGCACGCTGCGGCTGGCTGCGGCCGGTCGTGGCCCACTGCACGAACCCCACGGCCGAGATCGCCCGGGCTGAATACATGTTTCCATTCGTGAGCGTGGTCGAGTGCCCGCAGGACAAAATGCTCGATTCGATCGGTCCCACGCTGGTTTGCACCGCGCTCACCGATGACGACAACTTTCAGGCCCAACTGATCGACTGCACCTCGATCGACCGGCTCAACCTCGGAACGGTCCCCACCACGAAGCTCGACTGGCTCCAGCCACATGAAGGGAACATCATCGAGTTTCTGTACCGTTCCCGGGCCCTGCAATTAGTGGGTCTCGAGACGGAAAGCGGAAAGCGGAAAGCTGTTGCGGCAGCCGACTGAGCGAGGCCACTATGAGCGAGTCGGCTGGACGAGCATTGGCAGAATTTGATTTTCAGTCTGGGCCGCGGCTGGTGGTCGGGCCAGGACGGCTCGGGGAGCTCGGCAGGCTGGTTCGAGAGTTCGGTGGCAGCCGGGTGCTGCTCGCGAGTGATCGGGGCTTGATCGAGACGGGGCACGTGGCGGCGGCAGAGGAGTCGCTAGCCAAGGCCGGTGTTGTCTCCCTCGTGTTCTCCGACTTTGACGAAAACCCCTCCTCGATCGCCGTAGCGGCCGGCGCGGCCGTGGCCCGGGAGTTTGCTCCCGACCTGCTCGTGGGCCTCGGCGGTGGCAGCTCGATGGACTGCGCCAAGGGCATCAATTTTCTTTTCTCCTGCGGCGGCCGGATGCAGGACTACCAGGGTCGTCGGACGGCCACCGCTCCCCTCCTGCCGTCGATCGGCGTGCCCACCACCGCAGGGACCGGCAGCGAGACCCAATCCTTCGCGCTGATCACCGACGCGGACACTGGAATGAAAATGGCCTGCGGTGATCCGGCCGCCGCCTTCCGCGTAGCGATCCTTGATGTCAATCTCACGCTCACCCAGCCGCGGTCGCTGGTGGCGCTGAGCGGGATCGACGCGGTGGCTCATGCCGTAGAGAGCCACGTCAGCCTGGCCGCCTCGCCCGCCTCACGGATCTTCTCCCGTGAGGCCTGGCGGCTTCTGGCCGCGCACCTGCCCACGGTCTTGGGTGACGACGGTAGCCTCGAGGCCCGAGCTGCGGTGCAGTGGGCCGCGGCTCTGGCCGGTCTGGCGATCGAGAACTCGATGCTCGGCGCGGCCCACGCCCTTGCCAACCCGCTCACGGCCGCCCACGGACTGACCCACGGACAGGCAGTTGGGCTGCTGCTGCCGCATGTCGTGCGGTTCAACGCCCCGGCAGTCGGCGGCCTGTATGCCGATCTGCTCGCGACCGCGGGCTCTCCCACCCCCGAATCTGAGGCCGCCGACCTGCTGGCGACGTGGCTGACCAAACTGCTCCTGGCCGGCGACCTGGCGCCGACGCTCGCGGTGGCCGGAATTACCCCACCCCAGATTTGGCCGCTGGCGGAATTGGCTGCCGACCAATGGACCGCCCGATTCAATCCCCGCCCAGTGACCGCCGCGGATCTGGCTGCACTTTACGAGGCAGCCCGATGAAGTTCCGACCGGTGCCTGACGGCAGTACTCGGCTTGGCCAGATCTCGCACGCCTGGTTGGTCCTCTGGCTCGTGGCGTGCCATCCCTCGTGGGCGTCAGCCGAAGAGCCCGATCCCGCCCCCGCTGACGCCTGGCCCATGGCCCGCGGATCGCTGGCCGGAACGGGCCGATCCGAAACGGTGCTCAGGCTACCGCTCCGCGAGGCCTGGCGACGGGATTTCGAGCAGGCGGCCTTTGCCGCCGTGCCAGTGATTGCCGCCGGCACCGTGTTCATCGGTGATCTCGACGGCCGGTTCCACGCCCTTGATCTGACCACCGGTGAGACGCGGTGGACACGCGCCGTCGACCAGGCTGGCTTTGTCTCGGCCGCGGCCCTTGCGACCAATCCCACGCTGCCACTCGTCATCGGTGATGACCTGGGAATTGTGCGCGGACTCGACCGAAAAACGGGCGAAACACGCTGGGAATATGCCACCGAGGGGGAAATCTCAGGCGGCCCGACCATCCTGCCGACCGAAGCCGGTCCGCGGGTGCTCGTGGGCTCCCAGGATGCCTCGCTCTCCTGCCTCGATCTGGCCACCGGCAAACCTGTCTGGACCCACTCGATCGCCGATCAGATCCGCTGTGGCCCCACGGTGGCCCGCACGCCCGCTGGGAATCGTGTCTTTCTGGCTGGCTGCGATGGCCGCTTGCATGTCATCGACGCGACCGACGGCAAGGAAATCGCAACGATTGAAATTGGCGGCCCCACCGGCACAACACCGGCTGTGAGTGGGAATCTGGTGCTGTTTGGCACTGAAGGAGGCGACTTCTTTGCGATCGACTTCGTAGCCCGTGAGGTGGCCTGGCAGAAGCGGCCGGCAACCTCGGCCCAGGCCTACCGTTCGAGTGCGGCGGTTGTCGGCGGTCTGGCGATCGTGGGCACCCGCGGCCGCGCGGTCGAGGCCTTTGAGATTTCCACTGGAGCGGAAGCCTGGCGTTTTCCGCTCCGAGGGCGTGTGGACGCATCCCCGGCGATCGTGGACATCGTCGCCGAGCCCGGCATCGCACCACGCCGCCAGGCTGCGATCGTGGCCGACTCCAAGGGCACGATCGCCGTCATCGATGTCGCCTCCGGCAAACTGGCCTGGGAATTTGACGCCGGTAGCGGATTCAGCAGCGGTGCCGCGGTGGCGGCGGGCCGGCTCGTGATCGCCGCGGATGACGGCACCGTCTGGTGCTTTGCCGGGGCCGAATAGCCTGCCGTTGGCACCCCACCCCGACGCAGGGCCTACCCCGACCACGGAAAGCCCGTCGGCGGCAAACTCAGCCCTGGCTTCGCCAACTGTCGGAATCGCAATTTCCTATATTTTATCGGTTTTTCCTGCCGATTTTTCCCCAGCGAACCATCGTTGCCCGAGCCCCGTAGTATTTGCTGCGACCCCGGGTGACGGCTCATGGCCGGGGTCACGCTGAAGGGGTTGAAGAGGAGGCGGCAACATGGCACGCAAAGACGCTCTGACAAACATGCGGGCGATTCTCGTGAAGCGGCGGGATGCGCTGAGGAATGCGCTGGCGGGAGATCTCACGCTCCTCAAGGAACTCCGCAGTGAGTCGGTGGGTGATATCATCGACGCCGCATACGATTCGGCCCAGGACGAGATCAACTCCCAACTTGCCGAGGTGGAAAGCCGGGAACTTGCCCACATCGAAAATGCGCTCGAGCGGATGAAGGAGGGCAGTTATGGGCAGTGCGAGGTCTGTAGTGGACGGATTCCGCTGGCCCGCCTGGAGGCTCTTCCCTACGCCACGATGTGTATTGGCTGCCAGCGCGACTTGGAGCGGTCGGGTGAATCCGGAGGCTGGCCCCGAGAGACCGAAGAGACCGTGGGCGGCGATCTGGAACTCTGAGCAGAGTGACGGGTAAGATCAGGCAAGCAGCGGGCCTGCTTCCTGGCGAAAGGGCATCGATGCTCCGGTCGAATCGGCGTGTACTTGGTCGGCGTGTACTTGGTCGGCGTGTACTTGGATTTTTTGGG
>ERZ889217.63-NODE-63-length-63208-cov-19.078365_pt1 | contig 63208 bp, 62 predicted proteins | sample MGYA00521098_ERZ889217 | MGnify/ENA primary metagenome ERZ889217 (study PRJEB32303, sample SAMEA104408613) | aquatic metagenome | biome: Brackish water; feature: Pelagic; material: water | place: Baltic Sea | collected 2014-06-10T22:04:00 | depth 2,362 m ... | reverse complement strand
GATTCCACGTCCTCCATGAAATACTGGGTAATCACCTGGCCGTCGTTATTACGCTGCAGCGGCACCAATTCATCCAAGGGTTCGGCCGCAATCACCACACCAGCGGCGTGCACACCGAAGGTTTTGTTGGTGCCCTCAATGCGCATCGCCATGTCAACCCAGCGCTTGACGTTGCCATCCTTTTCATATTTCTCACGAAATTCCGGCGCCGGCGATTCAGGGCCAATCATCTCCTTCAGTTTGGCCGGTTTGCCGCGCACCACCGGAATCAACTTGGCGAGCCGATCGGCATCGCCGTAGGGAATATCGAGCACCCGCGCCACATCCTTCAGCACCGCTTTCGAGGTCATGCGGTTGAAGGTGATGATCTGGGCCACCTTGTCCTCGCCGTAGCGGCGCGTTACATAATCGATCACCTCGCTGCGGCGTTCGATGCAGAAGTCGGTATCAATATCCGGCATGGATTTGCGTTCCGGATTGAGGAAGCGCTCAAACAGCAGGCCATTGACCACCGGATCAATGTTGGTGATCCCCAGGGCGTAGGCCACCAGGGAACCGGCGGCCGAGCCGCGGCCCGGCCCCACCGGAATGCCGTTCTCGCGGGCGAAGCGGATGTAGTCCCACACCACCAGGAAGTAGGTGGGGAAGCCCATCTGCTCCATCACCTGCAGCTCAAAGGCCATGCGATCGCCATAGGTGGGGTCGATCGGATCACCAGCGCCCAGCCGCAGCCGATCGCGCAGGCCCGCTTCCGTCACTTCCGCCAAGTAAGTCACCGCCGTATGGCCCGCGGGGATCGGGAAGCGCGGCATCTGGTAGCGCCCCAGGATGTCGTAGTCCTCCACCTTGTCCGCCACTAGGGCCGTATTCGCCACCGCCTCAGCCACCACGGCTGGCTCCAGGTGGTCGGCGAACAGGGCGAGCATCTCGGACTCGCTCTTGATGTATTCGGTGCCGGTGTAGCGCAGCCGCTTCTCATCGCTCACCAGCTTGCCGGTGAGCACGCAGAGCAGGGCGTCGTGGGCCTCAACGTCGTTGCGGGTGAGGTAGTGGGCGTCGTTGGTGGCGATCAGGGCGATGCCGAGCTCGGTGGCGATGCGCACGATCTCGGTATTGACAATGCGATCTTCGGGCGAGCCGTGGTCCTGGATTTCCAGGTAGAAGTCTTCGCCAAAGAGTTGCTGATACCAGCGGGCCACCTCCCGGGCCACGTCCGGGCGCCCCTTGAGGATCGCCTGGGGGATTTCGCCGCCCAGGCAGGCGGTAGCCACGATCAGGCCCTCGCGGTGCTGCTCCAGGGTGGCCTTATCAATGCAGGCGCGCGCGAAGATGCCCCGGCCGCGCATGCCGCGCAGGTGGCTGATGCTGGTGAGCTTGACCAGGTTGCGGTAGCCGGTGGCGTTCTTGGCCAGCACCACCAGGTGGTAACGCCGCTCCTTCTTCGGCTGGGGATCGTCGATCGAGCCGTTCACCACATACATCTCGTTGCCGATGATCGGCTTGATGCCGGCGGCCTTGCAGAGCTTGAGCAGCTCGATGGCGCCATACATGACGCCGTGGTCGGTAAGGGCCAGGGCCGGCATGCCCAGCTCCACGGCCCGCTCCACCATCTGGGGCAACTGGGAGGCCCCATCAAGGAGGCTGTAGTCGCTGTGGTTGTGGAGCGGAACGAAGGCCAATGACGGGATCCAGGGTGATCCCACGCTAAGGCTCGGACGCAAGATTCAGGGTCCTAGGTGCCAAAAACAGGCTCTGGCACACCACATCTGGTGGAGGTCCCCAGCCCATGGCAGAGCGACTAACGCAGCCGCTTGGCAGCGCCGCCTAGCCGGCAAACCCGCCCTGCGCCCCTAGGGCACCAGGGCCGCGGCCGGCCGCGACACCATCACCTGGGCCGCCTGCTCGTAGTGGTGGGCCACCTGCAGCAGGCGTGGCTCCTGGAGCACGCCGGTGATCAGCTGCAGACCGATCGGCAACCCCTGGGAATCAAAGCCGCAGGGCAGGCTGATCGCCGGCAGGCCAGCCATGTTGGCGGGAATGGTGAGCAGGTCGGCCAGGTACATGGCCAGGGGGTCCTCGGCGTGGGCGCCGAAGGCGAAGGCCGTGGTCGGCGAGGTGGGGGTGAGCAGCACATCCACGCCCTGGAAGGCCGCATCAAAATCGCGGCGGATCAGGGTGCGCACCTGCTGGGCCTTCTTGTAGTAAGCATCCACGTAGCCCGCCGAAAGGGCATAGGTACCGATCAGGATGCGCCGCTGCACCTCATCGCCAAACCCTTCAGCGCGGCTACGGGCCGTCATCTGGGCCAGGCTGTCGCCGGCCGCCTCGCTGCTGCTGGAGCGGTAGCCGTATTTGACGCCGTCATAGCGGGCCAGGTTGGCGGACGCCTCCGAGGGGGCGATCACGTAGTAGGTGGCGATGCCGTCGTTGAAGCGGGGGCAACTGACATCAACCAGCTCACAGCCCAGGGCCTGGAGAGTGTCGGCGGCGGCCATCACGGCAGCAGCCACCTCGGGGGCCAGCCCATCGGCGCTAAAGCATTCGCGCACAATCCCCACCCGCAGCCCCTTGATCGGCTGCTCTAGGGCGGCGCGGTAATCGGGCACGGGCGCCGTCAGGCAGGTGGCATCGCGGGGGTCGGCTCCGGCAATCACCTGCAGGAGTTCGGCCGCATCGGCCACGGAGCTGGTGAAGGGCCCCACCTGGTCGAGGGAGCTGGCGAAGGCCACCAGGCCCCAGCGGCTGACCCGGCCATAGGTGGGCTTGAGGCCGACCACGCCACAAAACGAAGCGGGCTGGCGGATTGAGCCACCCGTGTCGGAGCCCAGGGCTGCCATGGCCTCGCCGGCGGCGACGGCGGCAGCACTGCCGCCAGAGCTGCCGCCGGGCACCCGCTCCGGGTTCCAGGGGTTGTGGCTGGCGCCAAAGGCCGAGGTCTCGGTCGAGCTGCCCATGGCGAACTCATCGAGGTTGGTCTTGCCCACCAGCACCGCACCGGCGTTCCAAAGGCGCTCGGTGACGGTGGATTCGTAGGGAGGAACAAAATTCTCCAGCATGCGACTGGAGCAGGTGGTGCGAACCCCCTTGGTGCAGAGGTTGTCCTTGATCGCCAGGGGGATGCCAGCCAGGGGCGGCAGGGCCTCGCCGGCGGCCCGGGCGGCATCGATGCGCTCGGCATCGGCGCGGGCCCGCTCGGCGGTGACCTCCAGGAAGGCATGGACGCTGGGCTCGACCGCCTCAATGCGCTTGAGGTGCTGATCGGTGAGCTCCCGGGCGGACACTTCGCCGCTCCTGAGCTGGTCGCGCCACTGGGCGATCCCCATCAACCTTCCCTTCTACGCGCTCTAGCCCAGACGCTATCAGCAGGCCCTGGCCCTGGCGGTTGGCAGCTGCCGGCCAGGGAGCTTCGATCCGGAGAGGGGGGCTGAACGCTGGGCAGACGGTTGAACAAGACAAACTGTCCCCCCAGGCCCGCACGGGAACGGCACCCGGCGAGGCAGGAAATCAGGCCTGGCGGCCATCGCTTGTCAGCGGTTCGCTGCGGCGAGTGCGCAGTACCTCATGCTCCACGGAGCCGGGGGCCTCCCTGCGCAGATCATCGAGGAATGGCTGCAGGGCCGAACCCAGCTCCTGCCGACGCACGAAGGGCCCAAACCAGTAGGTCATGTCGGGGTCGTGGGTTTGCACCCGCGCCCACCAGGCCATCCCAAGACCGTTGGCAAGACTCCGCAGGGGCCAGAGCAGCGGATTCATGGGATCGGTCCGTTGAACCCCCATTGTGGACAGGTGAGGGGCCCCCAGTCCATCCATCTCGATAAGCGATGCATGGTCTGGCCGGCCCCGGCTGGGGCGATTGCCTGGAAAGGGCCCGGCAGAGGCGGCCGGCTCACAGCAGGATGTCCTGATCAAAACCGCCTGTCAGCTCAGAGGTCTGGCCTGGGTCCTGGTCCTGGGAGTCCGGTCCAGGGAGAACTGGTGCAAGCGCCCCAGGCTCCAGCCGCGGCTCGGGCCCTGCGGGCTCGCCCCCGGGCAGATCCCCCTCAACCGAAGGCGGAAGGACGACCTCCCCAGCGAGGGCGCTCCCAGCAGCGCTTTCGGACGGAGACTCGGCCTCGGGTTCCGACGCCACCCGCCGGCTGGGGGTGGGCAGGTTGGGGCGCACGATCCGGGGGGCGGGAGAGGAGCCCGTGATCGTCTTCATCCAGCCCCGGCGCGCCACCTCATAAAGAAGCAGGGCTGTGGCCACGGAGGCATTGAGGCTGGGGGTGGCACCGCGCAGGGGGATCCGCACCAACTGGTCGCAATAGCGACGGGTCAGCATCGAGAGGCCACTGCCCTCCGAACCCGTTACCACCACCAGGGGACCGTCCAGGTCAGCTTCGGCCAGGGTGACGCTGCCCTCCTCGGCCAGCCCCACCACCCGGTAGCCCTCCTGCTTCAGGGTCTCCAGGGAGCGGTTGAGGTTCACGACCCGGGCCACCGGCAGGTATTCCAGGGCGCCGGCGGCCACCTTGGCCACCGAGCCGGTGAGGCCGGCGCTGCGGCGTTGGGGCAGCACCAGGCCATGGGCGCCAAGGGCTTCGGCGCTGCGCACGATCGCCCCCAGGTTGTGGGGATCGGTGAGGCCATCAACGGCCATCAGCAGGGGCGGTTCGCCAATGTCACGGCAACCGCTGATCAGGCTGTCTAAGTCGAGGGTTTCGGCCGCGGCAGCCTGCAGGGCGATGCCCTGGTGCACGGCGCCAGCGGTCAGCTGGCCCAGGCGCGCCCAGGTGACCTCCTCGACCAGCACCCCGGCCGATTTGGCTTCGCGCAGCAACTGCAGAAACTTGGGGGTGAAGCGCATCTCGGCGGTGCACCAGATGCGGTGGATCGGCCGACCGCTCTCCAGGGCCGCCAGGGCCGGATGGCGGCCCCAGATCATGTCGTCGGCGGGGGAGCTGCCAAAGGTTTCGGACTCGCCCGTGGGGGCATCGACCACCACCGGCCGGTCGGGCCGGGCCGGCTGGAAGGCGCCGCGGGGGCCCGCTCCGCCTGGCCGGGGGAAGGAGGGACGTCCCGCGGCCGAGCCGCCAAAGGCAGGGCGCCCAAAGGACGGACGGCCAAAGGAGCCGCGACTAGCGCCAGCCCCGGCAAAGCGACGGCCTTCCGGGCGCGAGGAACTGAAACGGCCTTCCGGCGCGGGCTCACCCGGGCTGAAGGCTCCAGGGCCGCGCTCACGGCGAGCGGCGCCATCGGGGCGGGCGGCGAAGGGGCGGCGTCCCCCAGGGCGACCTTCGCCCATGGAGCCACTGCCGTCAAACCGCCTAGGGCCCGGACGGAAGTCGCCCGAATCGCCTTCTCCAGAACGGCCCTCGGGCCGGGAGCCTTCGAAACGGGGCTTATCGAAACGGGGCTTATCAAAGCGCGGGCCATCGAGCCGGGGCCGGCCGGGCCGAACCATGCCGGCACGCCCGCCGATCGGCCTGGGGCCGCTAGGGCGGGGTCCGGACGGCCGGCCGCCTTCAAAGCGGGGTCCATCACTACGGCCCCCCTCAGGCCGGCCCCCTTCAAAACGGGGGCGGTCGGGCCGATCCGAGCTGAAGCGATCGGGGCGGGGCCGGTCCGAAGACGGGCGGCCACCGGAGGGACGGCCTGCAGCGGAACGGTCGAAGCGGGGACGGTCAGACCCGCCGGCCCGTTCTGGCCGGGGACCGCGCTCCGGCCGGGAGCCCCGCTCGGGCGGACCATCGGCATTCCATTCCGGCCGGGGACCGAAGGAACGGGAACCCCCACTCCCCGAGGACCGGGAAGCGCCAAAGGAAGGCTTGCCGGGGCGGGCCGGGCGACCGGCACCACCGCCGCGGGAGCCCCCCCCAGCGCCGGAACCGGACCCGGAGCCTGAACCCTGGGCCTCGTCCCGGCGGCGATCAAAACGGGGGCTCATGGCAAACAGGCAAAGGGTTATCGGGCGTTCTCCTCCAGTTGATCCAGCAGCTCGGCAAGCCGCGAAGGATTCTGCAAAAAGAGCCAGCCCACCATTGTCTCAAATCCTGTCGCCCGGCCATAGAGACCGGCCTCGCCGGCCCTGGGTCCGCGACCAGCCCGGTTGCGGCCCCGCCGCACCCAATCGAGCTCCTGGGCACTGAGTAGGGGTTCGAGCTGCTCAAGGGCCAGGGCCTGGGCATCGGCGCGAACCGCTGCCACCACGGCCCGATGCAGGTCGGCGCTACGGCCCGGGCGCTGGCATTGGCGCAGGCGCTGATGCAATTCCCACACGGCATCACCCAGCCAGGCGAGCTGGAGGGGACCCAATTCTGGGCCGCCTAGGGCGTGTGGCAACCCTGACAAGCCCGCCAGCCAGGCGGCGGTGGAAGGGCCAGAGATTGGGCTGTTAGCCCTATCACCTTCAGACATTTCAGTTTGCGACTTCCTTTGCGACATGGTCTTTTCAGGCTTTTCCGGTTGATGCGTTTCCGGTTGAGGCCTTTCCCTTTCAGGCCATGAACCGCCAGACGCCCCACAACCAAGCCGGGCCCGGCCGGGGGTCCCAGGGCCAGGGGAGAACCGCCGGCCAGGCAACGCTCAGGTCGTGAGGGCAGCAAGGGCTGTCTCGAGATCGGGCTGGAGATGGAGAAACTCCTCCAGACGCACCAATTTCACGGTCTGAACGACCCGGGCATTGCCGACCATTAGGAACTGGCTGGCGGCGTCCTGGCATTGCTTCGCCAACTGCACCAAGACCCCAAGGCCGGAGGAATCGATGAAATCAATGCTGCTGAGGTCGATCACGATCGGCAGGGAGCTGTTGGCTCGCTGCTCGCTGATGAATGCAAGAAAATTCTTATCGGAATAGGCATCCAACTGGCCCGTAAAGCGGAACAACAAGCAACCAGCCTGCTGCTCAGAGCCGCCCCGCAGGGACACGGTCAATCTCTGCAGATCAATGATCGGTCTTGCCCCCCAATGGATCCAGCGCTCGAAGTGTAGGCAGCGATCCGCAAATGGGGATACGCAACACAGGGCTGGGCCGCACCCCTGGATTTCGCCAATCAGCAAGCCATCAGGCCAAGATCAGGGGCGGCGCTGCCTCATGAAGGCGACGAAACGGCCGAAGTGGTGGTCGGCGTCGTGGGGGCCCGGGCTCGCCTCTGGGTGATATTGCACGCCAAACAGGGGCTGGCTGCGGTGGGCCAGGGCCGCCACGGTGCGGTCGTTGAGGTTGTAGTGGGTCACCTCCACCACATCGGCCGGCAGGGAGGCGGCATCGAGGGCAAACCCGTGGTTTTGGCTGGTGATCTCCACCAGGCCGGTGCTGCCACAGGGGTGGTTGAGGCCCCGGTGGCCGTAGCCGAGCTTGTAGGTCTGGCCGCCGAGGGCCAGGCCCAGGATCTGGTGGCCCAGGCAGATGCCAAAGACGGGTAGGGACCCCAGCTGCACCAGGCCCTGGGCCAGGGCGACGCCACTGGTGACGGCCGCCGGATCCCCAGGACCATTGGAGAGGAACACCCCCTCAGGATCAAGGGCCAATAGCTCATCCAAACTGGTTGTGGCCGGCACCACGGTGACGCTGCAGCCGTGGGCCACCAGCCGCTCGAGGATGGCCCGCTTGATCCCAAAATCGACCGCCACGACCCGGTAGGGAGTGGGGGGGGACTCCATGGGGCGTTGGTCAAAATCGGCTGGGCAGAGGGCCTGCCATTGGTAGGCCTCAGCTGTGGTCACCGCCGCCGCCAGGTTCAGGCCTTGCATCGAAGGGGCGGAGCGCACCCGCTCGAGCACCTGCTGGGGGGAACTGCCATCGCTACAGATCGCCCCGTTCATGGCGCCGGCCTCGCGCAGGTGCCTCACCAGGGCCCGGGTGTCGAGGCCGGCGATGCCGACCACCCCATGCTGCAGGAGCCAGGCGGGCAGGCTCTGCTCAGCGCGCCAGCTGCTCGGCCGAGGGGCCAGCTGGCGGGCAATCACGCCGCGCACATGGGGCCGATCCGCCTCCTGGTCCTGCTGATTAACGCCCGTATTGCCCAGCTCCGGGTAGGTGAAGGTGACCAGTTGCCCCTCGTAGCTCGGGTCGGTGATGACCTCCTGATAGCCGGTCATGCCGGTGTTGAAGACCACTTCACCGATGGCGCAACCGCGGGCCCCAAAGGCCTCGCCGCGCAGCACCAGGCCATCGGCCAGCACCAGCAAGGCGGCCTCTGGGCCGCTCTGCGGGTTGCCCTGCTGGGCCTCGCCTTGGGGGGATGGCGCCAATTCCATCAACAGATCCACTCAGACGATCATCACCCAAGGCTGACCCCCTTAGGAGGGCCCAGCCAGGGCCTGGCGCAGGGCCACCAGCCGCTGCCAGGGTTGGCCCGAGGCCAAGCTGCTGCGGGCCTGGCCCACCCCATCACTGACGCGGTCCGTTAGCCCAGCGGCCCAAAGCACCAGGGCCGTATTGAGGATCACCACATCCCTCTGGGCTCCGCTGCCCCCACCCTGGAGCACGGCCTCGAGGATCGCCCGATTGGTGGCTGTATCCCCGCCTTGGAGGGCCTCCAGCGGCGCCGCCTCGAGGCCGAAGACCTGGGGATCAAGCTCCTCACTGCGCAGGGCGCCGTTCTCCAATAGCCGCAGCTGGCTAGGACCCGACAGGCTGGCCTCATCGAGGCCGCCGTGGCCATGGACCACCACAGCCCGGCCCTGGCCAAGCCGGGCCAGGGCGTCAGCCATGGGATCGAGCAGGTCGGGCCGGGCCACCCCCAACACCTGGGCATCGGGGCGCAGGGGGTTGACCAGGGGCCCCAGCAGGTTGAAGACGGTGCGCACCCCCAGGCTGCGGCGCAGGGGGACCAGGCCCACCAGGGCCCGATGCCAGCCCGGCGCAAACAGAAACGTGACGCCCGTCGCGCCCAGGGCGGCCACCACCTGCTCCTGGGGCGCGGCCAGGTTGAGTCCCAGGGCTTCGAGCACATCGGCGGAACCAACCCGGCCGCTGGCGCTGCGGTTGCCGTGCTTGGCCACGGTGGCCCCACAGGCCGCCGCGGTGAAAGCCACTGCGGTGGAGATGTTGAAGCTGTCGGCGCCGGAACCGCCCGTGCCGCAGGTATCAACCAACAAACGGTTGGGGCGACCTGGGGGCAGGGGACAGGCCTCCAGCAACACCGACGCCATCGCCGCCAGCTCCTCTCCGCTGGCCCCCTTGAGCCGCAGGGCAGCTAGCAGGGCGCCGGTCTGAACCGGCTCAATCGTTTCCGCCAACCACCCCTGCATCAACTGGGCGGCCTGGGCGGCGGCAAGGGCCTCCCCGGCCAGCAACTGCTCCAGCAGGGGCGTCCAAATGGCTGGCTGCGTCACGGGAAGGGATCGGAATCAGGGGGTCCCCAATAAAAAGCCCGGGTGCAAGACACGCCGGGCCGAGTGATGGGGACTCCCCCACTATCACCCCGAATGGGCCGTTCTGAACATCGCCCGGGCCCTCGCAGGCCCGAACAGTGCCCCCCAATCACCTAAGGGCTGTCCTGATCAGCCGTGTCAAAGCCCGAACCCACAGCCTCAGCAACCGGTTGGGCGCCGGGCCGGTAACCGCCTTCCCAAATCGCCCGGGTGCGCTGGTGCAGCTCCTCGCGGCTGAGGCTCCAGAGGCGCAGGGTCTTGGCCAGGTCATCGCGCAGGTCTTCGGCCCCCGGGAAGCCCTCGTAGCGGCTCAGCAACCGGGCCAGATCAACCAAGTGGCCATCAGCGGGCACCTGGGCGGCCAGCAACTGGTCCACCAGGTCCCGATCTTTGGCATAGAGCGGATGGGCCTGCTGCAGCTCGGCCATGGCGGGATCAGGCGAACGCTTGCCAGGCCAGCTTGCCCCAGACCAACGGACGAGCCAGGCCTCCAGCCCCCAGCGGCGCCAGCCGGCGCCCTGCCTCCAGGCTGGACCTGGGCTCCGTAGGTTGGCAGCACCTTGCCTAACCCCATGGCCGCCCTGCGCTTTGGCCTGATCCGGCGCTACCTCTGGCCCTATCGCCGCCAGGTGGGCTACGGAGTGGCGGCGCTCGTGGTGGTGAACCTACTCAGCGTCAGCATCCCCCTGCTCGTGCGCGGGGTGATCAACGACCTGCCCGGCGGTCTTGCCCAAAGTGACCTGCTGGGCAAGGCCGCCTTGATCGTGGTCTTAGCCACGGCGATGGCCTCGATGCGACTGCTATCGCGCACCCTGGTTTTCGGCGTAGGCCGTCAGGTGGAAGCCAATTTGAAGCAGCAGATCTTTGATCACATGCTGCGCCAGGAGCCGGGCTGGATCCAGAGCATTGGCAGTGGCGAGGTGATCAGCCGGGCCACCAGCGATGTGGAGAACGTGCGCAGGCTGATGGGCTTCGCCGTGCTCAGCCTCACCAACACGGCCCTCGCCTATGCCCTCACCCTGCCGGCCATGTTGGGCATCAATGGCTGGCTCACCGTGGCGGCCCTGGGGCTCTACCCCTTGATGCTGATGACGGTGCGCCTCTTCGGCGGCCGCATGATGGGCCAACAAAGGCGCCAGCAGGAATCCCTCGCCCAACTCAGTGACCTGATCCAGGAGGACCTCTCCGGCATCAGTGCCATCAAGATTTACGGCCAGGAGAAGACCGAGCGCCAAGCCTTCGCCGAGCGCAACCGCAGCTACCGCAACGACGCCCTCAACCTGGCCCGCACCCGCAGCACCCTGTTCCCGTTGCTCGAGGGCATCTCCTCGGTGAGCCTGGTGTTGCTGCTAGCCCTCGGCAGCGGCGAATTGGAAAGCGGCCGCCTCAGCATCGGCGACCTGGTGGCCCTGATCCTTTACGTGGAGCGCCTTGTCTTCCCAACGGCCCTCCTGGGCTTCACGCTCAACACCTTCCAGACCGGCCAGGTGAGCCTGGAGCGGGTCGAAGACCTGCTCTCTCGGGAACCCCAGATCCAATCACCGCCACATCCGGCCCCCAGCCCCAGCGGCGGCAGGCCCGGCTGCGTGGTGGCCAGCCATCTCAGCGTGCGTTATGGCGGCGCCAACCGCGAAGCCCTGCGCGATGTGAGTTTCCGCCTGGAGCCCGGGGAGCTGGTGGCGGTGGTGGGTCCGGTGGGCTGCGGCAAAACCACCCTGGCTCGGGCCTTGGGCCGGATGGTGGAAGTACCGCCAGGCCAGCTTTCCATCGGCGGCTGCGATGTCACAGAACTGGGCCTCGAAGAGCTGCGCCAGCTGGTGGCCCTGGTGCCCCAGGAGGGTTACCTGTTCACGGCCAGCCTGGCGGACAACCTGCGTTATGGCGACCCGGAGGCCGGCCAGGGCCGGGTGGAGACGGCCGCCGGTCAGGCGCGCCTGGCTGGCGACATCAAGGGCTTCCCGGAGGGCTACGCCACCCTGGTGGGCGAACGGGGCATCACCCTGAGTGGCGGCCAACGGCAGCGGGCCGCCCTGGGCCGGGCCCTGCTGGTTGAAGCGCCGATCCTGGTGCTCGATGACGCCCTTGCCAGCGTCGACAACAACACCGCGGCGGAGATTCTGCGCTCGATCCGCGAACAGCAGGGGCGCACGATCCTGATGATCAGCCACCAGCTCTCGGCCGCCGCCGCCTGCGACCGGATCTTGGTGCTCGAGGACGGCCAACTCGTGGCCGAAGGTCACCACGATCAGCTGGTCAACCAGCCAGGCACCTACCGGCGCCTTTGGGAACGCCAACAGGCCGAACAACAACTCGAGGCCGTTTAAGGGCGCCTGCCCGGCCTAGCGCCCATCCCTGCCTAAAAGGGCAGTGGCAGAGGTCATTCATCAAAGCCGATCGAAGGGGGGTCCCCCATTCATGGGGAGGACGGCTTCCGGCCCCAACCGAAGCCCAGTTTCAAGTCTTGTTGAGCAGCTGGACCAGGGGCACCGGAACTCGCTTAGCTACTCGCAGTTGCTGAACAGGCCCCATGGTGAGCGAGAAGGGCTACACACTCCGCTGCACGCTCACCTTTGGCGACATCTACGCCCAAATCCTGATCTGGATCCTCGTGATCATGGCCAGCCTGGCTGCCGGCCTGGCCCTGATGGGGGCGACGAAACCGGTGCTGGCCCTGGTGGGTGTCGGCCTGATCCTGGTGCTGTCGCTGCCCTTCCTGCTCTTCGCCTTCACCACAACCCTGCTCAACCACATCAGCTTTGAACCAACGAGCTGACCAGAAGCCAACAAGGCGCAGCGGGCGCCCCCAACACCAGCGCATACGAACCCCCTAGGCGCCCGCGCCTGGAGCATCAACGCCGGTTCGAGCCTTCCTACCCTGGGGGCAACTGCAACCCCATGGGCGTGTTCGGACTCTTCAGCGACAAGGCCGCCACCAAAGCCAACCTCATTGCGCCCGAGGCAGCCCTGCCCGGTCGCCCCAACCCCATCGCCACAGCCGAGCGCCACGTTGTGCTGGGAACGGCCTTAAAAACTCCCCTCAGCACCTCCCAACAGGAGGCCCTGTTCGGCTGCGGCTGTTTTTGGGGTGCCGAGAAAGGTTTTTGGCGCCTGCCCGGGGTCGTGACCACAGCGGTGGGCTACGCCGGCGGCTACAGCCCCAATCCAAGCTACGAAGAGGTATGCAGCGGCCGCACCGGCCATACGGAAGTCGTGCGCGTGGTTTGGGATGTCAACGCCATCGACTTCAGCGACCTCCTGAAGCTCTTTTGGGAGTGCCACGACCCCACCCAGGGGATGGGCCAAGGCAATGATCGCGGCAGCCAATATCGCTCGGCTATTTATAATGAAGACCCGGCCCTGATCGCCCAGGCCCAAGCAAGCCGTCACCACTATCAAGGGCAACTCAAGGAGGCTGGCATGTCAGAAATCACCACCGAAATCGCCAGCGGTAAGCCCTTTTATTTTGCTGAAACCCATCACCAGCAATACCTGGCCCGGCCCGGAGCCAGGCCCTACTGCTCAGCCCAACCCAGTGGCATCAGCCTGGGGACCTTTGCCGGCGCCACCTACAAGCTACCCGCCCCCATCTGGAAGCACTACGACTGGACCATCAGCCACTGCATCCTGCGGGGCGACAACAGCCCCATTCAGGGGGCCTGATCCCCACCATGGCTCCCCTGTCCGATCGGGTTGTGATCCTGGCCATTGCCTGCACCCTCGGTGTAGTCGCCGCCCTGGTCTTCTGGTTCGTGCGGCTCCATCCCGCCCAAGACCTTCCCCTGCTGTGGCGAGACTCCCCCAGCCTGGAACGCCAACCCCTGATCAAAACCTGACGCAGGCCTGCTCGTCATTCCTACAGGACAATGGCGCAACGCCTGTCGCGGGGCCCGCTCCCGCCCCTTGCCTCCGTAGTCACTTTGGACCCAAACCCGAGCCCGCCAGAGCAGCGCCTACCCCCCCGGCAGCTCCATCCCCTACCGAAGGGGCTGATCGAGCTCTACGGCCTGCTGGCGGTCCTGTTCGTTTTAGTACCCGAATGGATGGCCGGGGGGGCCCTAGGGGGCTTCAAGGAAGGCCGCGATGGCAGTCAGCTGCCAGTCACGGCCTCGGCCTGGCGCCGGGTGCCGGAGCTGCGACTAGCCGCCATGGGGCTGGCAGAACTGCGAGTGCTGGCCAAGGCCCTACGCATCCAGGGCTACGCAAGCCTGCGCCGCGACCGACTGACGGTTCAACTCCTAAAACGGCTGCAATGGCTCCAGAGCCTGCCGGCCTGGTTACGCCGGGGCTGACGCTTGCCCCGCAGGGACTTGCAAGGTCAAATCCAGGTCCTGGGGCAGGGTTTGGCGCTGTGATAACTTCGTTTTGCCGGGGCGTAGCGCAGCTTGGTAGCGCACCACTTTGGGGTAGTGGGGGTCGCAGGTTCAAATCCTGTCGCTCCGATTCAGGACCACCGGCAAATTCCAGTCCTAAAGCCGCTTCTCCAGGGAAGCGGCTTTTTATTTGGCAAACCAAAATCTGACTTGATTGCCTGGTCCAACCAGCGGATCCATCCCCGGCATAGGCGTGTTTCGCTCCACCAAGGACAACCCCAAGACAATGCTCAAAAGCCAAAACCAGCAAGCCGCACCCGCGGGCTGCCATCAAGACGCTGGACGTCTTTGCTAAAAAAGCGTTGAGATGGGCCTTGGCCTAATCTTCGTCCCCGTAGCCCAAAAAGCGCCGTAGGGTGGCGCCCATCTGGGCCAAGAGGCTCTCTTCAAGGTCACGGGTTTGGGTGGCCGTGAACGCCTTGAGACCGGCCTCCCGCTTGGCAATCAATTCGACAATACCTTCAAGCGCTTTTTCATTTTTAATAAAGACTTGCTGAATCGATGATTGCGATATTTTCAATACGGAAGCAGACGATTTGGCAACAATACAAGCGCTGCGCGGGGCATCCGTAAAGGCAGACATCTCACCAAACAGGGTTCCCTTCAAAAGAGTAGCCACCTGACGCAAGGAACCATCATCCTGATCAGCCGCAACCATCACGTCGCATTCTCCGGAAAGCAATACGAACATCGAGCGATCAGGATCATGCCGATCAATAATAAATTCACCCACGCCATACAAAATGACCCGTTCAGAGTCTGCCAAGCGTTGCAACTCCTTATCTGACAAGGGCGCTAATAGGGCCAAGGAGCGCAGGGCCACAAAACATTCCTGACGTTGATTTGCGAGCTCGGAATCGGCAAGCCGTCGCTCACCGCCGATGGGCCGGAGGTCCACGATCGGGAACGGGATCGAGAAACCGCGCCGCCGCACGGCGTACCAAATCCGGGCGCGAACGTCGGTAAGCACTTGATGCCGCCTGGCATAATCACGGATATAGAAGTACAATTCATAATCTATTGACGAGGAATTAAATGTCTTCAAAACAACTTCGATGGGATTAGCCAATAAGACATTGGCATGGGAATGAACAGCTTCCAAAAGCAATTCGCGAGCAAGCTCTGGGCGCATTTCATAGGGTAGGCCCACCTCAACAAGCACCTTGAAGGCTGGGGCAGCCTTGGAATGGTTAATAATGACTGCCTGGTCAATCTTGGAGTTAGCAACACAAATCGTGCGGTCCGTAAGATCATCAAGAAGGATGGTGTTACTCCAGGAAATCGAGGTGACCTGACCGAGCAATCCCTCAAATTCAACCCAATCACCAACCACAAATTGCTTTTCAAGTTGGATAGACAACCCCGAAGCAAGATTTTGCAACTGGCTACTAGTTCCAGGACCAATCACGAAAGCCAATACGGAAGCGCCAGCAGCCGTGCCCCATCCGCTGATCGAACCACTGCTATAGAGAGCATAACCAATGATAGCCGAGCAACCGGACAGAAAAAACAATTCACGGAATATCTTTGGCGGCGTATTACGCGCCCCACCAACGGCATACATCACCATCCAACTATAATCAATGACCAGGTCTAGCAACAGCAATGAAATAGCCGCTGTATTAATTAGCGACGTCCAAACAACAAGATCGCCACTTAAATGAAGAAAATCAATTTCAACTACTTTGGCAATGCGAGCAATGATCACCAGGCGCACAATGCGCATGCTTGGCAGCCAACGTAGACGTGATGTGGCCTTAGCCTGAGACTTGGCCTTGCCCAGCGGAAAAGTAACTAACAGCAACAGAACAAGTAAGACAACGCGCGGAGCTATCATTGGCCAGCAAATTTTCCCTATAATAGGGGCAAACGTAGACCCTTGGAACCACGGCATGTTGCCACCATGCAAACCGGTGACCGGCAATTCGGCCGAGCAGGGCAGTGACCTCGCCATACTCCTGCGCAATGGCGCCAAGGAGCAGGGTCATTGCATCACCCTTAACGATGCTGAAGACTTGGTCCATGAAGGCGAAATCAGCGATCGAATCTATGTGCTAGAGGAGGGTGAAATTACCGTTTCAATTAAAAATCAATCAGGCGAGAGCACCACCGTTGCCACCCTCAAGCCAGGCGCCGTGATTGGCGAGATGACGCTATTTGGAGAAACACGTCGTTCAGCGACCTGTTCTGCTAAAGGCAATAATGTTCAACTGGTTAGCCTGGAAAATGAAGAGGCACTCAAGCTGATTGATAACGACACTAAAGCAAGACATTCCTTGGTGAAGGAACTGACGAAACGATCGAGATCGATGCTCCAGTATATCAACGAATTCAGCTATCTAACACGACTAATCAGCGCCGGAGACCTGGCCAGCGTTCAATCCCAAATTAATATTGAAAAAGCCAGTGATGATGCCACTGTCAGGGCAGCTAGAAAAGAATTCGCAACCATGCTTGCAAGGATCAAGGCACGGGAAGCCGAGCTTCAAGACAAGATCCAACTTCTCACGATCGAAATCGACCATGCCCGGGCAGCAAAAGAAGTGGATAGCATCGAAAGCGATCCAATCTTCCAGAAACTCAAAAGCCAGTCAGGCAGCCTCAGAGACCGCCTGAAAGGCAATTGAGGAACTACTAAGAAAGCTTTTTAATGTAAGCTACGCACAGTCAAGCTGTCAACACTAACAAAGATAAAGACGCCAATTGCAAACCAAGCAAACGAGGAATTCTCGGCAGAAGGCAGCTCATTCTTAAAAACATTATAAAGAATAATACCCGCCAATACGCTCAGGCAACCAAGCAGCAAGGCCGTTGACAAAATATTGAATAGGGTGAGCACTAGCGAGGCGCTAAGCACAGTGATAACAACAGGAGGTACAAGCCGCTTAAAGTGCTTCTCATTTTCCTCAAACAAACCAAATATATTGAAACTAAGGTGCATTGCAAAGGTCAACAGATAAAGGAGTTTATCGGCGGGACCATTCAAGTGGGTTAGCTGGTAGGGAAGGGTCAATAGGATCAGCGAGGCATACACGGCAAACACCGACGTTGACACCCTAAAACCCAACAACTTTTCCTCTTGCCGCGACTTAACAAAGCCCCACTCCCCCATGGTTTGCGAGCTTTTATTGGCAACTAAAAGGCAATAATGCTGAATGCCCTTGTAGGCAATCAGGCCAAAAAGCGATAACTTATAAGCATTGATCCAACCATACGTAACTTTTTCATTAAAGATTTGATACTCGGGAATAAGCATAATCAACACGTAGGCCACTGCCAATCCGGACGAAAAGGAACGAAGGGCAATAGGCAAGTCAAGAAACTTGTTGGAAAGCTTGGACTTATGTCTATTGATAAATTCTAAGATAGTTGGTGTAAACTTGGTCAAAAGCACTAAAATTGCAAACAGAATCAACACAGTACTGACAGCCAACCAATCCGTAGAGGTTGCGGCGGCATGGGTGGCGGCCCCTGCTGCATGGGTGGGGGCCTTGGCCAGAAAAAGATCAAATAGTCGCAGGGACATAGTCATCATGATGATTAATTAGGGGAGGGTGAGTTGCGAAGGAGGGATCAAGCCTTAATCAAGGGAAGCAATTGAGAAACAACAGCTTTCAATTGCAGCGTAAAGGGATGGGTAGGTTCCTGCTGGGAAAATAAGCCGCTGCCTCCATAGCGCATAATATCATCATTTTGCGCTAGTATTCCTAAACAAGAAGCTTTATAGGTGGATTCAATCGTAGATTTAATCGTCTGCCAATCAAGGCTTGTCAACGCCTTGTTCATCAGCAATCGTAAATCAGGCACGCCTAGCTTACGGGCCACATCAACGGTTACGGCGGTGCCCTGGTAATCTTGGCGATCGGGACGAAGAATCATTATCAGCAGGTCAGAGACCGTAATCGAAAAAAGCGTCGTCTCATTAATACCTGGATGGGTATCCAACAACAGAACATCCAAAGCAGCCGCCTTAATAAATCCACGATAAATATCAATCATTTGGTCCATAGTATAGCCTTCCTTAACAATCTTCGCAATATCTGAGGGCTTAGGGCTGCCGGCCAGCAAAAACATCTTGCCAAGGAAGCTTGGACCCGCTGGTGTAACATCTATATATGCCTCTTCAATGCCGTACTCCTGATCAAACACACCGTTGATCGTTACGGCCGGCTCATCTTGACCAAACAGAATGTGAATCCCTGGAGAGGGCAAATCCGTATCAACAACACCCACTCGCAACCCTGAAAGGGCCAGCTCCGAAGCTATATTGGCTGTCACATTAGACTTGCCTGTGCCTCCCCGGTAACTGTGGGTGGCAATGATGTACGGGGTGGCCATGCAAGGAAAACTACTTTGACTCCCTATCCCACTCCATCAAAGCGCCAATGTCAAGCATGCTCAATGACTTGATGCCAAGTAGTTGCGATGAGACCGCTGGGCTGACAACCATTGACTCGCGGAAAGGGGCTTGACAAATGCTGCCACCTTGCTATTATTACAAAACCAACAAGCTTCAGCCTTAAATGCGCTAAGCTCAAGCGCAAATCCAAATAAATCATGATTGGGGTTGCCGGCCTACCACTTTTTATTTTATTGCTATTTGGCCATTGCCTTGCTGATTACCCACTGCAAACAGATAAATTAGCCATTGGCAAATGTCCTGGCTCCTCTATTGCAGGTGTTCACTGGACCTATTGGCTGGCTGGCCATGCCGGCACCCACGCATTGGTTGTTGCACTCTTAACTAATAACATCTGGCTCGGCAGCGCAGAATTCATCCTGCATAGCATTATTGATACATGCAAATGCAAAGGATACTTCAATTTAGCGGTTGATCAATTTTTGCATGTTGCCTGCAAAGCTGCCTGGGTTCTTATTTTAGCGAGTGTCACCTCCCATGGCTAAGAATAATACAAGCCTTGAAATTTTCAAGCCACACTCAAATACCGGACAGCAAATTTCTTCAATTAGATCTAAATATACGCTTTCATTTGGCTAAATAGCCCGATCGCAACTGAGTATCCATACCACATCCGAACTCGTCAAACGGGTTAAGGATCGTGCAGCTTGAAAAAAGACTAACGTTCACCGCCCATCTTCTGCGATTAATGGGTAATCACTGAGATCAGACCAGCCGGGGCCGACATGATGATCTGCCTGAGCGGGTCCAAGGACTGGAGCGGGGCTTAGGCCTGCTAGAAGTGAAGTAGGGTCTCCCCCCCGCCTATGCAAGCAGGGGCTGAGCAGGCAGGGAGCTAGTCAAGGGGGCTCCAAGCCCGACCCAACAACAAAGAAACGTGTGCAACACCTTGGATTGTACCTGCGTATCATCGATACTTACGCTGTACACCCGGAAGGGTCAGCGCGAGATATGGGAAAGAAAGCGCCTACAACGGTTCAACCAAACTTCCGAGAAATTTTAACACGAACGCCAAAGCGGATCTCAATCACGGTGCCATGGGACATCTGCCGTCGGCTGCAAGAACGGAGCGACCTGGAGGGGCGCAGCATTTCAAACCTTTCTAGCTATTTACTGGAACAGGGGCTAAATCAATAAACAAGCCAGCTGGTTTCGCGCAAGAAATGCTATTACCAAGCAACCAATTAATCCACCTGCAACGACAAGAACAACCTGTCCATAAAATATGAAAGTAGATCAAGCCTAAGCTATGGGCTAGCTAAACTTGCCTGGCCATGGGAAGCCGAACCACTAACCGACGCACCAAGGGAAGCGGAGCCCATCGCCGTCAGGCGTGGGCTGACTTGAGCCGTGGAACCAGGCAAACTTCCGGAAAGAACGCAACTGATTTCACTGCCAAAAATGTCCGATAAGTTCAAATACGCTCCAACCACGCCAACAATCGCGCCAATGCAAAAAACTTCTCAATTACAAGCATAGGAATAGACCGACAAAACCCCTACAAAACAGTGCTGCATAGCAATTCTGCAAATCAGCTGAATCAGGCAGCCAATGCATTGAGGTCCGCCAAGGAGCCAAAGGATACAAACCGCAGCCCCATTAGAAATGATCAAATGCTACTTTAACACGATCTACTGGACCCTCAAAGGATCTCATGTGCAAGCACAATCCTCCTTGATAGCCCCTCTCCCGCAGTTAAAATTGCATGCCATAATAGCAGCAGAGTTACAACAAGCAAGTCTAAAATAAACTGGACTAGCATGGGCTGCATCCATGCAAGGCGATGCCATGGCCCATAGATCAAAGTCAGAAGCTGGTAAAGATCGGCAATGGGAAGGGCCCTTATTCGTCTCCCTTGCTATCACAGAACCAAAACGAACTGCACAAAGGCCCCAAAAGACAAGCAATCAATCGGTCGAGTCCATGAGCTGCCTCGGAGCTGCTCCCAAGCAAGCTGCTGCGACCTTAGCTCCAATGGCAGGAGTAGCATGGGAAGCTTGTGGATCTGCAGCAGATCTGCTACTCTTTTAAAAATTTCCCCTTTAGTTGCCTTGAAAATAATTAAGCACCTAAAACGCCTGGTCAACGGCACAGATTTACGCCACCGAGCTAAGGCCGTCCCAAGGGCTTGGGTGGGCCCTCGCTTTTTGTTTCTCGATTAGTCTGGGCAGCTGCGGATTTGTCCATGCCCAGCAGCTTAATGTAGTGACCCGCCATATTGAACCCTTCTCTTTTGAGAAAGATCGCGCCAGAACTGGCTATTCCATAGAACTGTGGGAGCTGATTTCACGCGAACTAAAAATAGATAGCAACTTCACCGTTGTGCCAAGTGCCAATCGAATGGTTGCCACCGTCAAAAATAAACAAGCCGATGTTGCCGTTGGCGCCTTAAGCATCACGGCAGATCGAGAGAAATCCATTGATTTCTCCCAACCTTTTTTCGAATCAGGCCTGCAAGTCCTTGTCCCTAAGAAGCCGGCTGGCACGGCAGCGGTGCTGGGCTCCATACTCTCCAATATTTTCACCTGGCAGCTGGCAGCAGGCTTAGGTGTGACCCTCTCGGTGATGTTCATCATCTCCCATCTTGTTTGGAAATATGAACATCCAGTCAATGAGGAGATGTGGCCGAAAGCCTACCGTTCTGGCCTCGGTGAATCATTTTGGTGGACCATCAGTATTTTCCTGGTTGGCGGAGCTGACAACAAGGGGCCAGTCGGAACCGGTGGTCGCATTGTGGCAACGGTTTGGATGTTTGCCAGTGTGGTTGCTGTTTCCCTATTAACAGCATCGCTGAGTGCCGCCTTAACAGTTAATGCCTTGCCCGGTGAGATCAATGGCCCCGATGATCTTTACGGCAAGTCTGTTGCCACCATTGAAGGCAGCACAGCCGAATCATGGTTGACAAACGCTCTCAGTGGTAGCGGCGAGACGATCAAGGTGCAGGTCTATCCAGACGTGCCTAGCTGCTTAGCCGCCCTTAAAAATGGCAAGGTTAAAGCCGTTGTCTATGACTCCCCTATCCTCCATTATTACGCCAAGAAACTTGGCCCAGACAAGTTTGAACTCGTTGGCAATCTCTTCCAAAAAAGTAACTATGGTTTCGGCCTACAAAACAACAGCACCCTGCGAGAACCGATCAATCAAACGATGCTAAAGCTGAATGAAACGGGTGTGATCGATGAGCTGAAAGCCAAGTGGTTTGGCGGCGAAAAATAGCGCCTCAAAGCCCTAGCCCTAGCCCTAGCCCAACATTGCGCAAATCAACACAATTACAGCCACCACAGCAAAACCAACCCAGCCTATCGTCCAAAGATTAATGCTGTTTCGCAAGCTCTTAAGCACGCCCTCCTCACCCTGATTACGGATCAGAAACAGGCCAGACTTTGTGGGCTGACGCAGGCGCAGGGCGCCATCAGAATCAGACGCTTCTGCCACAACAAACACAGATCCAGAAGCCGGAAAGATTGATTCCTGGCGGCGGTAGCCGATCAAACGAAACGACTGGTCCTGGCCACGACCGGCCTTGGAATTAATAAGGGTTGAAGCGAGCTGTAAGGCCACGCCGGCAGCGCCTTCGATGCCAGCAGAAACAGCAAGCGGCGATAATTGTCCAGGTTCCATCCTATTGATGATCTCAACAAGATCGATATCAGCGCCATCAGGATCAACAGCAATACGAAGGCTCCCCTGTTGGACACTAAAATCACAACGGCGCTCTTCGTTGCTAATGCAACGGTCTTTACGCTGCCATGAGCGCGTGGTTTTTCCCTCTGAATCTGTTGATGTGACCAACTCTTCAAAGACTTCCACAATTTTATTTTGGTAGGCAATGCACCCCTCCCCACTAAAGGGAGCAATCAGGGGTTGCTCACAAACCAGATCGGCCTGGAGTTTCACCACCTCCCCAAAGGCACCGGCACCGATCTCCTTGGCGACCTCCTGCTGCAGACCATGCAATTCTTCAATGGTGACGGAGCGAATCGCCTGAATCCTGCGCAAGCGACCACGTTGGCGAGCCGTGAACAAACCGCAGCCGCCCGAGCAGATGGTCGCGAGGGCAGACCAAATCAGCAATTCAGACATCGCCTTTAGAGGATCATTTGCTTTTGGAAAGTCTAGCAAAGATGATCAGCGATGACTGTTGGTGTGGCTCGCAACCATTGAACTACGGACATAGAAGCAGAGCCCCAGGGGTCTCAAGGGAGGCTTTTCGCCTGGGCTGCCCAAGAAAAGGCCCCCCATTCGTTTTGCACTTATTAATGACTTAAGGAGAAGACCAATAAGCAACAGAATTATGCCTTGCTTAAGGGCGCTCTGGCGAAATCTCAAAGGCCATCACTCAAATCGAAAGCGCCTGCAGAAGCAGCATGAACGAGGTCATCGCAATGACTGGACAGCCAAGGTGGCGGGCATCATCGACTCCGGGTGCGCCCAAAAAGCCCCCTCTGAATACAAGTAGCTTGCCCCTAAGCAGCAATCAAGCCTGGACCTCCCAAGCAGCCGTTAGCAGAAGCCATACCCTACAGATCAAATCTGCCCATTCCTTTGCTAGCCACATTCGCGCCACCCAATCGGCAAAATGGCTCCCTGGCATTCGCCTGATCTAAAAAGCGCTGCCAATAAAAAATCGACCCAGGCATCAGCCCAGGTCGATCAACCAACACGCTTTGTGGGTCACTCGTTATTTATTTGGTGCCGTGCCCCATCGCCAATGCTCAGGCCGCCTCGATCGCTTGGACAACGCCATCACGCACCACAATCGCCACCTGCAACTTCTCCACCAGGTTGTCGCCAACCTGGATGTCGGTGAAACTTTCTAGCTGGCCCTGTTCAACAATCTGCTCCATTTCCAGTTCGCGCACCTGACGCTGTTGCTCCAGCAGGGTGCGCTTTTGCTCCTCCAGTTCGGCCCGCTTGGCGGCCACCTGTTGCTGCACCGAGGCCACCTGGTCCTGGACCCGGGGATCGAGGGGGTTGGCGCTCTGGCGGCGGATCTCATCAACCACCTGCTGGCCTTCCTGCTCGAGCTGGGCCAGCTGGCCATCGCTGGTGGCAATCGCGGCGCTCAATTCCCGCTCGGCATCCTCCTTCCAACGGGACGTGACCACGGCCCGCACCGTGATCGAGCGCTTGATCGAAAGGGAACCGTCGGCCATGGGAAAGAAAATCCAGCGCTCAAATTGTCAGCCCATCGACCAGGGGTCAACGGCCGGATCGCCGCACCGTGACCCAGCCAGGCCCCGAAGGGGCCCCGGCTCATCGCCCGTAGATCGCTTCGATTGCCGCCCGGTCGCGCTCGCCAATGCGATCGCGCCGCTGTTTGAGGGTCTGGGTTAGGAGGCCGTTGTCGATGCTGAAGGGCGCCACCAGGGCCACCCCCCCCAGCCGTTCGTCGGGACGGGCCCCGGGGCGGTCCGCCAGGCGCCGGTTGAGGCGACCGGTGAGGGCCTTAATCAGGGCCGCCTCGGCGCTGGCCGCTTCCCCCTCGGCCCCCGCCTGGGGCGGCGCCAAACCCAGCTCTTGGGCATAGGCCGCCATGGCCTCCAGCCGGGGCACAATCAACGCCCCCAGGCTGCGGCGGTCCTGGCCCACCACCATCACCTGCTCGATTAGGGAACAGGCCACCAGTTGCTCTTCCAGGGGGCCGGGCTCAATGTTTTCGCCGCTGCTGAGCACGATCGTGTCCTTGGCCCGGCCCGTGAGCACCAGGGTGCCGTCGCTGAGCAGGTGGCCGAGGTCGCCCGTATCGAACCAGCCATCGGCATCGATCGCCTTGGCGGTGGCCTCGGGCTTGCGGTAGTAGCCCGCCATGACCTGGGGGCCTTTGGCCAGGACCCGGCCCCGCTGGCCCCAGCCCAGGGGCGTGCCCCACTCCGCATCAACCACCTTGATGGCGGTGCCCGGCAGGGGGCGGCCGGAGCTACCACGGCGGTTGCTCCAGGACCGGCGGCAGGTCAGCACCGGGCTGGTTTCGGTGAGGCCATAGCCCACCAGCAGCTCGATGCCGATCGCCTCAAAGAACCCATCCACATGGGGGGCGAGGGCGCCACCACCACTGATGGCCGTGCCCAAGCAGCCTCCGGCCAGCTGCTGGCGCACCTTGGGCCAGATCAGCTGCGCAGCCAGGCGATGGCCCGGCCAGCTGACCAGGGCCAGCAGTCCCCCGGCCAACCGGCCCAGGGCAGGCTCGGCCCCTAGGGTCTGATCCTGGGCCTGGCGCCAGTGGCTGCAATGGAAACGGCTCAGGCCTAGGGCCGCCGTCAGCAGGCGCCGCCGGGCCGGGGGCATGGCGGCCAAGGCATCCTCAAAGCCGGCCAGCAGGGCTTCCCACAGGCGGGGCACGCTGATCATGTAGTGGGGGCGCACCCGCTGCAGGTCGGCCTTGAAGTGCTTGAGGGTTGTGTAGCTCTGGCGGCAGCCGCAGGCGAGCAGGAAGTATTCGGCGGTGCGCTCGTAGGCATGCCAGATCGGCAGCACGCTCAGAACCCGATCGCCCGGATTGGGCGCCACGGCGACGCCGAGGCTGTGGAGTTGGTGGAGCAAGTTGGCGTGGCTGAGGGGCACGCCCTTGGGCTCCCCCGTGGTGCCGGAGGTGTATAGCAGGGTGGCCAATCGCTCCGGGCCCCCGGGGGGCAGGGGCGGCAGCGGGGAGCTTTCCCCCAGCTCCATCAGGGCGTCCCAGCCCAGGCAGGGGATGGCCAGGGTCCCGGCGATCGGGCTGGCCCCCTCCAGCAGCACCACAAACTTGAGGCCCGCCAGCTCGCTGAGCTGGGGCGAGAGCTTCTGGAGCAGGGCCGCCGATTCCAGCACCAGGGCACTGGCACCGGAATCCCCCAGGATGTAGTTGAGTTCCGCCAGGGGCGCGCCGCTGCCCCGCACGGCATCGGCGGCGCCAGCGCGCATCAGGCCCTGGTCGGCCAGGAGCCAGCGGGGCCCGTTTTCGGCAAACAGGGCCACCACATCCCCCGGCACCACCCCCAGGGCAGCAAAGCCTGAGGCGGCCCGGAGGATGGCGCCATCAAGGGCCTGAAAGCTCCATTGCTCAGGGGGCTTGGCGTGGGGGGCGTCCAGGGCCAGGCCCTCGCCATGGCGGTCGGCCAATTGGGGCCAGAGCTGCTCCAGGGCGCTGAGGTGGGTCCAGTCGGAGCGCTGCGCCAGGGCCAAGCGATCGGCGCGGTCGGCGCTCCAGTGGACTTCGGCCTGGCCCCTCGGATTTACCAGGGCGGTCAAGTCGGTCACGGCGAAACAGTGAGTAAGCCAGGCCTATCACCCCAAAAGCCGCTCTGGGGCATTGGGTGGACGGAGCCGCAGGCCAAAGCGATTGGCGAAGGAAAGAAGCAACCGGGGCGCCAGCTCAGCGCTGGTAAGGCCTGGCAGCCACTGCACCAGCCGCCCGACCGGGCGATCGGCGATGCCGCAGGGCACAATCGGCCCAAACCCGCCCAGGTCACAGTCCACATTCAGGGCCAGGCCGTGCTGGCTGATCCAACGGCGGGCCCCCACACCGATGGCCGCAAGCTTGCGCCCCTCCAGCCAGACCCCCGTAAGGCCCTCCTGGCGCTGCCCCTCCAGGCCCAGCTCGGCCAGCAGGTCGATCACCACGGCTTCGAGTTGGCGCAGGTAAAGGTGCAGGTCGGCGCCATGGCGCTGCAGGTTGAGCACCGGGTAAAGCACCAGCTGGCCCGGGGCGTGGTGGGTGACTTCGCCGCCCCGGTCGATACGAAACAGGGGCGCGGGCGGGTGGTCTGGACTGAAGCGCAGGAAGGCCTCGCTGGCGCCGCGGCCCAGGGTGTAACAGGGCTCGTGCTCCAGCAAAACGACGGCATCGGGACCGAGCGGATCGGCCAGCAGGCGGGCCTGGAGCTGCTGCTGCCAGGCCCAGGCCCGGCCAAAGGGCACGGGCCCCGCCATTTGGAAACAGATTCCGTCAAGTTTGGGATCGCTCACCAACCGTTCCTAGCCTTGGACCATCCCCCACTCCTGGAGGCACAGGGATGAAGCTTCTGATTCACGGCCGCAATCTGGACATCACCCCGGCAATACGGGAGTACACCGAAGAGAAGATGTCCCGGGCCTTGAAAAACTTCAATGGCCTGGTGAAGGAGGCGGATGTGCATCTCTCGGTGGCCAGCAATCCGCGAGATCCCCAACAAACCGCCGAGGTCACGGTCTTTGCCAACGGCACCGTGATCCGGGCCCAGGAACGCAGCGAAAACCTCTACGCCAGCATCGATCTGGTGGCCGGCAAATTGAGCCGCCAGCTGCGCCGCCACAAGGAGCGCCACAGCGACCACCACCACAGCCCTGGCCACAACGCCAGCCAGACCGCTAACACCGCTGGCGTGGTAGTGGATGCACCGGTTGAAGGATCGTTCCTGGAGGGCAAAACGGCCGAACTGCCCAACCGGGGCGTGCGGCGCAAGTATTTCGCCATGCCGGCGATGGCCCTGGAAGACGCCATGCACCAACTCGATGTGATCGACCATGATTTTTATGTGTTCCGCGACGCCCAAAACGGCACCATCCAGGTGGTGTATCGGCGCAACCACGGCGGCTATGGGGTGATTCAACCGCGAGAATCCTGATCCACCACCGCGCCCTCCCGGGCAATCCAGCCGCTTGCGCGACCTCCCCGACCTCGCCCCCCTGATCGACCACGCCCTGCTCGATCCCCACCAGGGATCGGAAGCGGTGTTGCGCTGCTGCGATGAAGCTCGCCACTTCGGCTTCGCCGGGGTCTGCCTGGCCTCCCGCTGGCTGCCCCTGGCCCGGGAACGGCTTGGATCTGGCGGGAGTTCCCGCAGTGGCTCCGGCCAGCCCACCCGCCTGATCAGCGTGGTGGGCTTTCCCTTTGGCGCCATCCCAGCGGAGATCAAACGGGCTGAAGCGGAATGGGCCGCCGCCGCTGGAGCCGACGAACTCGATGTGGTGCCCGACTACGGCGCACTAGCCGATGGCGATGCCAGCCGCTTCTGCGCCGACCTGGCGCCGATCGTGGAGCTGGGCCTGCCCGTGAAGGTTATCCTGGAGGTGGGCAGGCTCACCCCTGCGGCCCTGGAGCTGGCCGTGGCGGCCGCGATCGATGTGGGCGTGGCCTTTCTCAAAACCGGCAGCGGCTTTGGACCCGCCGTGACGGTGACCCAGGTGGCCGAGCTGCGCCAGCTGGCCCGGGGCCGGGCGGCGGTCAAAGCCTCCGGCGGCATCACCAGCTTGGAGCAGGCCTTCGAGCTCGTGGAGGCGGGGGCCAGCCGGCTTGGCACGAGCCGCGGCGTCGCCCTGATCCGGGCCGGCAAGACCTTCGGCCAGCGCCCCGAATCGACGCCCCAGCCCCGCGACGATGACCAGGACCAAAATCGTGGGGACTAGGGCCCTCGCCATCGCCACCCTGGCGACATCCGGGACACCCCTTGCAGCGACGACTGGGGCCGCGACCGCAACGCTGGTGGCTCAATCCAAGGGGCCCCGCTGCCCGGCAACTCCACCCCCTGCCACCGCGATGACGTCCCCTGGGAGCAAGAGCGTTGGCCGCTGAGTTACGGCTCGAGGGTCTGTCGTTGAAATGCGGGCCCCTGGGGGAAACCGACCGGCTGCTCACCCTGCTCAGCGCCAGCGAAGGCCTCAGCCGCCTGGCCGTGCCGGGGGCCCGCAAACCCAAAAGCCCCCTGGCTGCCGCCGTGCCCCTGGCCCTGCTGCGCCTTCAGGTGGGGGGCGGCAGCGGCCTGCGGCGCGTTCGCCAGCTGACGGTGGTGCGCAACTACGCCGCCCTGGCCGGCCGGCTTGAGACCCTGGCCGCCGCCCAGGGCCTGGCGGAACTGACCATCCAACTGGTGCCCACCGGCGAGGGCGTGCCGGGCCTCCTCGAAGACCTGCTAATGCAGCTGGGCCGCCTCGAGCTGGTGGTCCAGGACCATCAAGCCAGCCTGGAGGCCCTGGCAATCGCCGTGCAGGGCTGCGTCCACCTGCTGGCCCTGGGGGGCTACGGCCTGCCCCTGGCCCACTGCGCCCGCAGCGGCGAGCCCCTCGAGCCCCCGGTGGGCACCTGGGACTGGCGCTGCAGCCTGCTCCCCAGTGAGGGCTTCGCGGTGGGGGCGATCCCCGGCGCCCAGCTGGTGCTGAACGCCTCGGAACTGGCCCTGCTGCAACGGCTGCCGCGGCCGGCCCTGCCGCGGCGCCGCGACGGCGGCCTGATGGGGCCTGAAGCCGTTTGGCTGCGGCTGCTAGCCCTGGTGGAGCTCTGGAGCCGGGAACACCTGGGAAGCAACCTGCGCTCTTGGAGCCTGCTTCGCCAGTGCTTCAACGCCAATACACCCCTTGGTGCGGACGCTGCGGCATCATCAGAGGCTCGCCTTCGCGGAACCCCTTGAGCGGCACCGTTCGTCCCTCCGGGCTCCAGGGGGTCATCGCCATTCCCCAGTTCCGCCGGCTCTGGTTTGGCCAGATCCTGAGCCAGTTGGGCGACAAATTTTACATCGTCTTGATGGTGTTTCTGATCGCCCAGTACTGGGTCACGGACACCCCCCCCAGCGGCGGCGCCCTAGCCGAGGCCGCCGCCGCCATCAAGCTCGACATCGATAGCCGGGCCCAGCTGATCACCCTGCTAGCGACCGGGATCTACGTGGCCAACACGATCCCGGCTATGGCCCTGGGCCTCCTGGCCGGGGTTTGGGCCGACCGCTGGCCCAAACGCACGGTGATGGTGGCCTCCAACGGCCTGCGGGCCGCCATAACCCTGCTGATCCCCTTCTGCCTGATCGATGGGCCGATGTGGTTGGGGCTGAGCTGGGGCTATTGGGCCCTGCTTGCCATCACCTTCTGTGAATCGGCCCTGACCCAATTCTTCGCGCCCGCAGAACAGGCGGCGATCCCGCTGCTGGTGCCAGGACACCAGTTGCTGGCGGCCAATTCCCTCTATCAGGCCACCAGCATGGGGGCCACGATCGTCGGTTTTGCCCTGGGCGATCCGATGCTGCGGCTGCTGGACCGGCTGCTGGCGGGCATCGGCATCCACGACGGCGAGGTGTTCCTCTTGCCCCTCTGCTACGGCCTAGCGGCCCTGGTCTTAAGCACGATCGACATCGAAGAGCAGCCCCGGCCGGCCACGACCACCAGCGTCTGGAGCGAGATGGGCGAGGGCCTGCAGGTGCTGCGAGACCGACCCACGGTGCGCACGGCCATGCTCCAGCTCGTGCTGCTCTACAGCCTGCTGGCGGCCCTGTATGTGCTGGCGATCAGCCTGGCGGCGGCGATCAAGGGCCTGGGCCCAACCCAGTTCGGCATCCTGCTGGCCATGAGTGGCGTGGGCCTGGCCCTAGGGGCCGTGGCCGTGGCCCAGATGGGCCATCGCTTTAACCGGAGGGTGCTCGCCTCCACGGGCCTGGGCACGATCGCCTGGTGCCTGGTGCTGCTCGGCCAACTGCGCGGCAACCTGGTGCTGACCCTGGTCCTCTGCGCCCTGCTTGGGGTGGGTTCGGCCCTGCTGGCGATTCCAGCCCAAACCACCATCCAGGAGGACACGCCCGAAAGCCAACGGGGCAAGGTGTTTGGCCTCCAGAACAACCTCATCAACGTGGCCCTGAGCCTGCCGCTGGTCCTCGCTGGCGCAGTGGTGAGCCGCTACGGCCTGCTGCCCGTGCTCTGGGCCCTGGCGGCCCTGGCGGTGGCGGCGGCCCTGATGGAGAAGTCTTGGGAGCGCTGCTAAGGTCCCTTTTGGACTGAGCCTGCCGCCGAGTGGCCCATATTGCCTGGCTGGGCAAGAAATCTCCCTTCTGCGGCAATGTCACCTACGGGCTGAGCACGACCGAGGCCCTGCGCCAACGGGGCCATCGCATCAGTTTCATCCACTTCGACACCCCCCAGGGCCTGGCCCAACGGCGCGACGAGCTGGACATCAGTGGCCAGCGCCCCCCCGCGCCCACGCCAGTCAATGGCAGCAGACCGGCCGCCTGGAAGGCCGACGACCCGGAGGTGGCCCTGCCCTACCTGATGAAGTCCCAGGTGTACACGATCCCCTCGCCTGGGGCCCAACGGGAACTGCGCGAATCCCTCGAGCGGCTCCAGCCCGATGTGGTGCACGCCAGCCTCACCCTTTCACCCCTGGATTTCCGCCTGCCAGACCTCTGCCAGCAACTGGGGATGCCCCTGGTGGCCACCTTCCATCCAGCCTTTGATGCCAGCCTGCGCAACCTCAGCGCTGGCACCCAGCAACTCACCTACCAGCTCTACGCCCCGTCCCTGGCCAAATTCGACCGGGTGATTGTGTTTTCGGAGCTCCAGGCCGACGTGCTGGCCCGGCTGGGGGTGAGGGAATCGCGCTTGGCGGTGATCCCCAATGGCGTCGATCCCGATTGCTGGAGCCCGGCCCCCCAGGACGACCCCAGCCTGGCCCGCTTTCGCCAAACCTTTGGCGGCAAACGGGTGTTCCTCTACATGGGCCGGGTCGCCACCGAAAAGAATGTGGAGGCCCTCCTGAAGGCCTGGCGGCTGGTGCGGCCGGCCGGCTGCCTGCTGGTGATCGTCGGCGATGGGCCCTTGAGGGCGTCGTTGCAACAGACCGGTGGCCTTGAGCCGGATGTGCACTGGTGGGGCTATGAAGCCGACCTCGCCACCCGGGTGGCCCTGCTGCGGGTGGCCGAAGTGTTCCTGCTGCCGTCCTTGGTGGAGGGCCTCTCCCTGGCCCTGCTCGAAGCCATGGCCAGCGGCACCGCCTGCGTGGCCACCGATGCCGGCGCCGATGGCGAGGTGTTAGAGGGCGGCGCCGGCATCGTGATCAGCACCCAGGGGGTCACCACCCAGCTGCGCACCCTGTTGCCGGTCCTGCGCGACCAACCGGTGCTCACGGCCGAACTGGGGCGGCGCGCCCGGGCCCGGGTGCTGGAGCGCTACACCCTCACCCGCAACATCGATGCCCTCGAGCGGCTCTACGCCGAGCTCGTACCTCAGGGCTCCCTGGCGGCCTAGCCGGGCTCCTCTCCCTAGGCCTGGCCCTGGTTCTGGACCAGGAGCAACTCCTGGCAGCAGGCGGCAAAGGCCGCGGCCGGATCGCTGGCGGCACTGATCGGCCGCCCGATCACCAGCTGGCTGGCCCCGGCGGCCCGGGCCTGGGCTGGGGTCATCACCCGCTGCTGGTCGCCCCGGGCTGCGCCAGCTGGCCGGATGCCAGGGGTAACCAGGGCAAACGGGGCTGGATGGGCCGCCCGTAGGGCCGCCACTTCCAGGGGCGAGCAAACGCAACCGCCGATCCCCGCGCCCGCGGCCAACCGGGCCAGGCGCGGCACGTGGGCCTCGATGGGGTCGTCTATCGCCAGTTCCCTGGCAAAACGTTGGGGGTCCCAGCTGGTGAGCACGGTGACGGCCAGCAGGGTGGGGGCACCCAGGCCTGCGGCCCCGGCACCCTCGATGGCCCCGGCCTGGGCCGCAGCAAGCGCCTCGCTGCCGGCGCAGCCATGGACGGTGATCAACTCGGCGCCCAGGCGAGCGGCGCTGCGGCAGGCGCCGGCCATGGTGGCGGGGATGTCGTGGAACTTGAGATCGAGGAACACCCTCAAGCCCCGCTCGCGCAGCTGGTCCACCACCTGGGGCCCGGCGGCGCTGAATAGCTCCAGGCCCACCTTCACCCAGCGCAGCCCAGGAATCGCCGCGGCCAGGGCCAGGGCTGAGGCCGCATCGGGCCGGTCCAGGGCCAGGATCAGGGCCTCGGCGGGGTGCCACTGCGGCTGGGGGCTGCCTGGAACCGGGCCGGCGGGGCTGGGGACAGGGGCCGAACCGTCAACAGCGGGGGAGGTCATGGCTTGGCCCCTTGCAGCGGGGCCCCTGGGGGCGCCGGCGCCGCGACCACCAGCCGGCGGAAGGTCTTTTTGCCCAGCTGGAGCACCTTGCCGTCCAACTCGGCGGCAGTTGGGAACTCCTGGTTGGGATCGGCCAGCTTGTCGCCATCGAGCTTGACGCCGCCACCCTGGATCTGGCGACGGGCCTCGCTGCTGCTGGCGCAGATCCCCACGGCACTGAGCAGGTAAAAGGCCTTGGCCGGGAAGTTCACATCGGCGAGGGACGCGACCGGCACCTCGGCCCCGGCGGCGCCTGCCCCCTGGGCACCGCCCACCAGGGTGGCGGCATCGGCCTGGGCGGCCCGGGCGGCGCCAGCCCCGTGGCGCTGGCGGGTGATCTCCAGGGCCATGGCCCGTTGCCGTTCCCTGGGGTTTTCGGGCAAGCCGGCCAGGTCGAGGTCGGTGAGCAGGGTGAGGTACTCCGCCACCACCCCATCGGGCACCTTCTCGAGCTTGGAATACATCGAGAGCGGATCCTCCTGGAGGCCCACGGTGTTGCCCAGGCTCTTACTCATCTTCTGGACGCCATCGAGGCCCGGCAGGATCGGTAGCAACATCCCGAACTGGGGCCGCTGGCCGAAGTGCCGTTGCAGGTCGCGGCCCATGGCCACATTGAACTTCTGGTCGGTGCCGCCGAGCTCGAGGTCGGCCTCGATCGCCACCGAGTCGTAGCCCTGCAGCAGGGGATAAAGGAACTCGTGCAGGGAGATGGGCGTGCCCGAGCCGTAGCGGTTGGCGAAGTCTTCCTTGGCCAGCATCTGGCCCACGGTGGAAATCCCGAGCAGTTCGATCGTTTGGGGCAGGTCCAGGCCCGCCAACCACTCGCTGTTGCGGCGCACCTCCAGCCGACCCGGCGTCTCGAAATCGAGCAGGGAGAGCTCCTTGGGCTGGCCCTGGCCCAGCTGGGCCAGGTAGGTGCGGGCGTTGGCCGCCACCGCCTCGGCCGAGAGCTGGACGCGGGTAGCGCTCTTGCCGGTGGGATCGCCGATGCGGGCGGTGAAATCGCCAATGATCAACACCGCCGTATGGCCGGCGTCCTGGAAGGCCCGCAGCTTGCGGAACAGGATCGAGTGGCCCAGGTGGATGTCGGAGCCGGTGGGATCGATGCCGAGCTTCACCCGCAGGGGACGGCCCTGGCGTTCAGCGTCGGCCAGGAGGCTGGCCAGGCCCTCGCCAGGGCTGGCTTCGGCTCGACCCGCTCCCAGCTGGGGCCGGGGCGCCGGGAACAGGTCGGCCACGCCCCGCTCCAGCCAGGGCGGCAGTCCCCACGTCTCGTTCACCATCAGGGGACCCGTCCAGCGCTCAGGGGCGGATCGTAGGCAGGCGAGTTTCCAGGCCCGGGAGCCCGGCGTCCCGGGCCCGGCGCGTCCACGGTTCGCGCCCCAGGCAGCCCCTCACAGGTCCTTGCCCAGGTCTGCCTTCATGCGCTCGAGGGTGTGGTGCATTTGTTCAAACATCTGTTCCGGCGTCATGCCGAACTGGCCAAGCTGGGTGCGCAGCTGCTCCACCGTGAGCTTGGCCTGGAAGTCATCGGAGAGCTCGAAGCGCTTCATGAACACGCGGTAGCGGTCCATCAGCTCCTCCATCCTCACGATGAATAGCTTTTTGCCCTCGCGATCGAACTTGCCGTATTCGCCGCCCAGCTGCATGAGTTGCTGGTAGTCGCCAAACAACTGCTTGGCTTCGCCTTGAACGATCTCAGAGTCGAAGAAAGCCATGGCGCAGCGTTGCTGGATCGGGTTGGCTAATTCTCTGCCGATCGTTGGGCCCTGACGAGTGCGGATCCACGCATCCCGTAGCGCCGCATGCAGCAGGGCCGGCTTAATTCCGCAACAGTTTCGTCCGAGTTCCCCGTGGTCAGCCCCCCTGGACTTCACCCGCCAGATCCGGCAGATCCAGCGCAACGGCGCCACGGCCACAACCCTGCTGCAGAGCCACAGGCTCGTGGCCTGTTTTGGCAACAGGGCCTTGCTCAACTTTTTTCTCAGTGGCTTAACCAGGCCGGGCCAGGTGGCTGGGGCCGCCACCACCGAAGAGGAAGGCCTGGCCCTGATCAAGGGCCAACGGCCAGACTTCCTCGTGGTCACCGACCAGCTGGAAGAGGGCTGCGGCATCCGGCTGGTGGAACGGACCAAGGCCAGCCACCCGGAGATCCGCACCCTCTTGATGGTGGGGCCACTGCAACGGCCGGCCAGGCTGCGGGCTGCCGTGGAAGCGGGTTGCGATGGGCTCTGCCTCGAATCCGGCATGGGGCTTGATGCCGGCACGCCGGCCCTACGGGCCATTCGCGATGGCGGCACCTACATCGATCGCCCCCTCTCGGAGCTGTTACGCAGCCGGGGGGCGGGCCAGGCCAGGGGCCCGGTACCAGACCTCAGCGCCAGGGAAATCGAGGTGATTGAGCTGGTCGTCGCGGGCCTAAAAAACAATCAGATCGCGGCGAGGCTCTTCATCAGCCCGGAAACGGTGAAAAGCCATCTCACCAACCTGCTCAACAAGCTCGGTGCCCGCAATCGCAACCATGCCGGGCTTCTTGCCCTGCGTCTTGGCCTGGTGGACTGGCCCCAGGAGGGCTAGCTTCGCACCGTTGTGCTCCGTACCTGCCGCCATGGCCGATGGCCACTGGTTGGATCCCCTTGCCCGCAGCCTGCTGGAGGCCACGGGCCAGCTGCCGGCCAGGCCCAGGGGCGCGGCGGCATCAGGTGACCAAGCAGCCGACCGGGCGCCCGGCGGCGCCCAGGGCCTGCCCCTAGTCCAAGCCAGTGATGATCCTGGGGTTGACCCCGAGGCGGCGGCGATCGAACGGGAGCTGCTCGCCCTCAAGCTGCGTCGCAACCCGGGCCTGCGCCTCACCACAGCCACGGAGGTGCGCCATGCCGCAGCCCTGGGCTGGCGCCTCGATGTCAACCGGGCCACGGCCGCTGACTGGCTGCGCCTGCCCGGCATCAGCCCCCACCAGGTGGACCTGCTCCTGCGGCTCCAGGCCGGCGGGGTGCAGCTGAGTGGACCTGAGGACCTCCAGCAGCTGCTGGAGCTGCCTGGGGCCCAGATCGGTTGGTGGGAGCCGCTGCTGCTATTCCGTTGGTATGGGGAGCCGGCCTCCCCCCAGGTCCGCCAACTCGACCTGAACCGGGCCAGCGCCAGCCAGATCCACGCCGCCCTCTCGGGCCTCACCCCGGAGCGCTGCCAGCGGCTGCTGCGGGAACGGCAACGGGCCCCCTTCCGCGACCTGGCCGACCTGCAACAGCGCCTGCAACTGCCGCCCGACCTAGTGGAGGAGTTGATCGGTCGGGTGCGCTTTAGCCAGGGGCCGGCGGGGCCGGTGCTGCCGCGGCCGAGCTGATCGCCATGCCAGCGCACGCCCAACCGCCAGCTCGTCAGGGCAACCTCTTCGCCCAAGGGGACAACGCCGGCAGCCAGATCGAAGCGGTCCTTGCCCTCGACGCCCCCCAGCTGCACCAGTGGCAGCAGCGACTCAGCCAGTTTCAGCAGCCCCAGTTCCACGCGGCGGCCGGGGCGGCCCAGCCCAACACAGGCATCAAAACCCTGCCCGCCCCGGCGGCTGGAACGGAAGCCCCCGCAGGGGACTCCGGCCCAGCCAGCGGCCAGGGCAGCCTGTTCAGCGCCGCCGGGGTAGCAACACCGGGCGGGCCAAACCGCGAACCCCTGGCCCTTGCCGCCAGCCTTGATCCCCTGGCCCTGGTCGCCCAGCCCCTGCAGTTCTGGCGCTGGCCCGGGGCTCCCCAGCAGGGTGCCGCCCTCTATTTCGTAGTGGATCGCCCCAGCCACCTGGCGAGTCCCTTGCTGCTGTACGTGGGCGAAACAGGGCAGGCCGATCGCCGCTGGAAAGGGGAGCACGACTGCAAGGACTACCTGGCGGCCTATGGCGAAGCCCTGCTGCAGGTGGGGCTGGACTGCCAATTGAGCATCCGCTTCTGGTCCGACGCCCCAACCCCGACCCGGCAGCGCCGGGCCCTGGAACAGGCCCTAATCCGCCTGTGGCAGCCCCCCTTCAACAAGGAAACCCGCGGCCGCTGGGCCACCCCCTTTACGTCCTGATCGCCGAGCGGCCTGATCGCCCTGCCAAGACCGACTGGCAATCAAGCCACCAGCGCCCCTCCTACGATCAAGGCCCGCCCAACTGATGCCCCCATGGAGTTCCGCTGTACCTCGACCCCGGCGAGCAGCTGGAGCGGGGACACCCTGGCCGTGGGTCTGTTTAGCGGTGGCAACGGAGCGCTCAAGGCGGTGCTGGAACAGCGCTTTGGTACCGCCCTGCTGGAGCGGCTCGACCAACGCCAGTTCAAGGGCAAGGCCGGCGAAAGCCTGCGGTTGGAGTGGCTGGGCACGACGCCGAGCGTGCTGCTGCTGGTGGGTCTGGGGGAACCCGCCGAGTTCGGCCTCGACGGCGTCCGCCAGGCTGCGGCCAGCATCGCCAAGGCGGCCCAGGTCACCGGATGCAGCAGCCTGGGCATTGCCCTGCCGGTGGAGGGCCTGGAGCCCCAGGCGGCAGCGGCCGCCATCGCCCTAGCCGTGCGCCTCAGCCTGTTCAACGACCAGCGCTTCAAAAGCGATAGCGAGCCCAAGCCCCTACCCCAATCGGTGGAATTGCTGGGATTCCCCGCAACCCCATCGGACCTCCTGGGGGGCATCGACGCCCTCTGCAGTGGCGTGGAACTGGCCCGGGAACTGGTGGCAGCTCCGCCCAACAAGGTCACCCCCCAGGCCCTCGCCGACTGCGCCGCCGCCATCGCCCAAGAGTTTGGCCTGGAGCTGAAGCTGCTGGAGCGCAACGACTGCGCTGCCCTGGGCATGGGCGCCTACCTGGGGGTAGCCCAGGGCTCAGACCTCCCCCCCAAGTTCATCCATCTCACCTATCGGCCCCAGGGGGCGGTGCACCGCCGGGTGGCCCTGGTCGGCAAGGGGCTCACCTTTGATTCCGGCGGCTACAACCTCAAGACCGCCGGCTCCCAGATCGAAATGATGAAGTACGACATGGGCGGCAGCGCCGCCGTGTTGGGGGCTGCCCGGGCGATCGGCCAGCTCCAACCCGAGGGGGTCGAAGTGCATGTGATCGTGCCGGCCTGCGAAAATATGATCAGCGGCGGGGCCATTCACCCCGGCGACATCCTCACGGCCTCCAATGGCAAGACCATTGAGGTGAATAACACCGACGCCGAGGGCCGCCTGGTGCTGGCCGATGCCCTCGTCTATGCCTGTGGCCTTGAACCGGATGCGGTGGTGGATCTGGCCACCCTTACCGGGGCCTGCGTGATCGCCCTGGGCCATGACATTGCCGGGCTCTGGTCCCCCAGCGACACCTTGGCTGGGGCCCTGGCCGCCGCGGCCAGCCAGGGGGGCGAGCAGGTCTGGCGCATGCCCCTGCAGGCCTCCTACAAGGAAGGACTCAAGAGTGGCGTGGCGGATCTAAAAAACACAGGTCCCAGGCCGGGCGGTTCGATTACCGGCGCCCTGTTCCTTAAGGAGTTCGTTAACCCCGGGCTGGCCTGGGCCCACCTCGACATTGCCGGCACGGTCTGGAGCGACAAGGGACGGGGCCTGGACCCGGCTGGCGCCACTGGCTTTGGCGTCCGCACCTTGGTGAACTGGGTGCTCGCTGGCGCTCCCGCCTAAGCTGAATAGCCCACAGCGCCCCTGCCGCCCGATGGCCGTACGCAAGATCCGCTGGTTCGTTAAGGCCCAACTCGGGGTGCTGTTGCTGCCAGCGGGACTGTGCCTTTTCGGCAAGGCGGTGGAGCGGGAAACCCTCCAGGCCATCGGCCAGAACCAAGGACCCTGGGCCTGGTATGGGGCCCTCAGCCTGATTGCAATCACCGCCGGGGTGGGCCTGATGATCGAAAGCGGCCTATTGCGCGGCTATCCCAAGCAATAGGGCCATGCCCCTTTGTGGAGGGCGCGTGGTTGTTGCGAACGTTGCTTCAAATAGCCTGAGCAGCCCTGACTGGGTCCGTTCATTAGTGAACTGCCACGCCCAAGGTGCCGGCAGCCCCAAAGCCTCAGGCTGCCGTAACCATCAGGTGCCTGCGCTCGGTTGCTTCTGACTTGGGGGCCAGCACCATCTGGGGGGATTCGAGCGCATGGATCTGCCAGCGGGAGCGTTCACCGAACTGGGCCAGCAAGCGATCCAGATCGTCGGCAGCCTGCTTGGGACTCTCATAGGGACCGATATGGCGGGTATGCAACCCATCCCGGATCGTCAGCAGATACATACAAACGCCTCCTTCAAGCCCTGATCATGGTAGGGCAATTTTCAGGGGTAACGGGGGTGGGAAAACCGCTCCAACACTGAAGAGTTCGGGATCGGCGGCCCTCTCTTCTTAAGCTTTTCGTTGGATTTGGCGGTGACGATCGGCCGGTCCTCTCTCGACCCTGTCAGGGATGGCTTGCTGGCTCAGCCGGCCCAGCCCTGGCTGGAGCGGGCCCGCTTGCCCCACAGCTGGTCGAGTCGCTGGTCGCGGCCGCAGGCCCAGCGGTAGTACGTGTAGGCCACCTTGTGGGTGCCTGCGTAGTTCTGGTGGTAGGCCTCAGCCGGCCAGAAGCGCGTTAGGGGCTTCAGTTGCACCTTGATCTCAGCGGGGGATCGCTTCAGCTCCTGGGCCGCTTGCTGCATGCTGCTCCGGGCCTGGCTGGCCTGGCCGTCGCCGGCGGTGAAGATCACCGGCCGATAGGAAGGGCCCCTGTCACAGAACTGGCCGCCGCCATCGAGGGCATCCACATTGCGCCAGTAGGCCCGCAGCAGGGTGGCGTAGTTGACACGGCTGTCATCGAAGCGCACCCGCACTGCCTCCTGGTGGCCCGTGCCCCCGGCCGAAACCTGCTTGTAGCTGGGATTGGCCAACTCGCCACCGCTGTAGCCACTGACGGCCTCCAGCACCCCCTTCACCTGGGCCAGGTCATGCTCCAGACACCAGAAACAGCCCCCGGCAAAGACCGCCTCCGCCTCGGCGGCCTGGGCGCCAAGGGGCGAGGCCACCAGCACCAGAACCACCAGAGTGAGCTGGAGCAGGGCGCGCCCAAGCCCCTGGCGAGACCAGGCCAAACGGCTAGCCCCCAGGCGAGCAAAGCCCTGGACCCCAGGGGGCCAAGCCAAGGGGGCCCGGCTCCCCAAGAGCTGTCCTGCCGGGCTAGGGGGAAACTGCGGATTGGTTAGGGCCAGATCACCTGGTGATGGGGGCACGCTCAACCGGGAGCAAGGCCATCCAGGATGGCGCAGGCGGCCCGGCCCGTGACCCCCGGTTCCCCGAGCTCCTGGCGCAACCGTTCGTAGCCAGCACGGATCCGTTCGCGGGCCAGACCGGTGGAATCAAGTAGGGGCAGGGCCTCAGCCACGATCGCGTCCACCGTGAGGTCATCCTGGAGCAGCTCGCTGAGCAGCCGCTCCCCCAGCACCAGGTTGACCGGGGAGATGTGGTCAACCCGGAAATGGAGCAGGTGGCGGGCCAGCCAGGCGGTGGGCCGGCTCACCCGATACCCCACCACCTGGGGCACGCCGCGCAGGGCCAGCTCCAGGTTCACCGTGCCCGATTTGGTGAGGGCCAGATCGGCGGCAGCGCAGAGGTCGGGCCGCAGCCGGTCGGCATCGGCCGCCGGCACCACCTGGGCGTCCAGACCCGCCTGGGCCAGCAGGGAGTCCAGCAGGGGTTCAAAGGCGGCCTGGCCGGCCGGCACCAGCACCTTCAAGCCGGGGGTGCGGCGCTGCAATTCGGCCGCCGCCGCCGCCAGGGGCGGCACCAGGTAGCGCAACTCCTGACTGCGGGAGGCGGGCAACAGCAGCAAAAGGCGCTCACCCTCGGCCAGACCAAGCCGCTGGCGGGCCCCCTCCCGATCCGGCAGCTCCGTCAGGGTGTCGAGCAAGGGGTGTCCCACCCAGAGCACATCGGCGCCCCGCTCGCCATAGAAGCGGGCCTCCTCCGGGAAGATCGCCAGGATCCGATCGGTGAAGCCCAGCAGGCGCATGGTGCCTCCTTCGCCAAGGCGGAAGGCCCATTCCTGGGGAGCGATGTAGTAATTGATGGGCACCTGGGGGAAGCGCTTCTTGATGCGCAGGCCCAGGTTGATGTTGGCCCCCATGTAGTCGATCAGCACGACCCCATCGGGAGGCATCTCATCGAGCCAACGATCCACCCGCCGCTGCAGGCGCAGGGTGGGCAAAACCAGGGGCAAGGCCTCCCAGAGGCCAATGGCGCCCAGGGGCGCCGTGTTGGCCAGCAGGCGGGCGCCGGCCCGCTCCATGCGTTCACCGCCTAGGGCAACGATCTCAAGCTCGATGCCGCGGCGCTCAGCTTCTTTCCTTAAGGCCACCACCAGCAACCCCCCCTGCAGGTCCCCCGAGACCTCGCCGGTGCTGATCAACAGGCGTCTCATGGACGCTGGGCCGGCAGGGGACCCCGGCGACCGGGGCTGATCGAGGCCACGAGAAAGTCACACAGTTCTTTGGCGGCCGGCAGCAGCTCCTGGGCCTGCACCACCACCAGGGCCTCGGCCAGGACCCGATCGCTGCGGTAGAGCTGGCTCCAAACCTCCTGCAGCTGGCGGGCTTCGGCGCCGCCCGAGCGTTCGGCCAGGCCACTGCGCTTGATGCCGATGCGGTTGAGGCCCCTCACCCGGCCGGGGTGGCCCTCCACCACGGAGAAGGGCGGCACGTCGCGGTCGATGCGGCTCATGCCGCCCACCATGGCCATCGTGCCGATATGGACGAACTGGTGAATGCCCAGCACGCCCCCAATCACGGCCCGATCGCCGATCACCACGTGGCCGGCCACGGCCACCCCGTTGGCGATCACGATCCGATCACCGAGGTGGCAGTTGTGGCCCAGGTGGCTGTAGGCCATCAGCAGGTTGCTACTGCCGATGCGGGTCTGCTCGCCATCGGCCGTGGCCCGATTGATCGTCACGCATTCGCGGATGCTGTTGTCGTCGCCAATCACCACCTCGGTGGGGGCGCCGTTGTACTTGAGGTCCTGGGGTTCGAGGCCAATGCAGGCCCCGGGGAAAATGCGGTTGCGGCTGCCCATGTGCACCCGGCCATCAATCACCACATGGGGACCAATGCGGGTGCCAGCACCGATTGTCACCTCCGGGCCAATGACCGCATAGGGGCCGATGTCGACCCCAGCGCCCAATTCGGCCTTGGGATCGACCACGGCGGTGGGATGGATCCGCGTCTGGACAGGGGCACCGTCCATGGTTGAGGGGGCGGTTGAACTGGTCATGCCGTCAGTCCACCAGGGAGAACATCAGCTCCCCAGAACAGACCAGTTCACCCTCCACGGTGGCTTGGGCCCTTACTTTGCCAAACCGCTTCCGCTTGATGCTGATCAGCTCGCAACGAATCCGTAATTGATCCCCCGGCACCACCGGCCGGCGAAAGCGCACGCCGTCGATGCCGGCAAACACGAACAGCCCCTTGGGCAGGTCAGGCATTTGGGTAACGATCAGGCCGCCGACCTGGGCCATGGCCTCGACGATCAGCACCCCCGGCATCAGCGGCCGCCCGGGGAAATGGCCTTGAAACTGGGGCTCATTGAAGGTGACATTTTTGATCGCCTCGGCACTCTTGCCCGGGTCGTGGGCGATCACCCGGTCCACCAGGGCGAAGGGGTAGCGGTGGGGCAGCAGCCCAAGAATCTGCTCGCAAGTGAGTACGGCACCGAAGGGGCCTAGGACAGGCGCCGATTGGAGTCCAGGCTCAGAAGCCAGGGCCGCAGCCGAGGACCCCTCCCCGGGCGGGGTCCCGGCCCCTGGAGCAAGGGAGCCGGTCGCCAAAGGGCAGGAGGAGCCAGGAGCGGGAACGGGGGCCTGGTCGGCGGAATCGATCAAGGGCATCAGCTGGAAGGGGAACTGGGGCGACGGCGGGCCAGGGCTGCGGCAAGGGCGGTGTGGAGCCCATGGGAGCCCCGGTAAGCAAAGACCTGGGCCTGGGGTAACCCCACCAGGGCTAGATCCCCTAGCAGGTCCAGGAGCTTATGGCGCACCGGTTCGTCGTGGAAGCGCAGCGGCGGGTTGAGCCAGTGGTCGCCATCGCAAACCAGGGCGTTATCGAGGGCACCACCCTGGATGAGGCCGCTAGCGCGCAGCTGGTCGATCTGGTCGCGGAAGCCGAAGGTGCGGGCCGGGGCGATCTGTTCAACAAAGGCCAAGGGGGTGAGCTCGAGGCTAAAAAACTGTTGGCCGATTGCTGGCTGGCTAAAGGCAATGGCGGCACCAAGTCGGGGCCGATCACTGGGCAAGGCCGTGGCAAAACTCTGGCCCTGCTGCAGGGTGATCGGACCATCGAGGACCTGTAAGGGGGCCCGAGGCCCGAGCCGTTGCAGGCCGGCGGCGGCGATCGCCTCCACCCAGGGCAGGGCCGAGCCATCCAGCAGGGGAATTTCATGGCCCTCCACCAGGATCGTCACCTGGCTGAGGCCCACCCCCGCCAGGGCGGCCAGCAGATGTTCAACCGTGGCCAGGCGGCGTTGGTCGATTTGCAGGGCCGTGCAGAGCTGGGTTTCGGCCACCTGGGCCGGATCGAGTAGGCGCAGGGAGCGATCAGCCCCATCGAGCCAGCCGATCCGAAAGCCCGGCAGCTCCGCCGGTTCAAGGCGCACCCGGGCTGGGCTGCCGCTGTGGAGGCCGATTCCCTGCAGCTCCATGGGCGCGGCCAGGGTGTGGGCCGAGCCGTAATCCTCAGGCCAAACGGTCACTAGAACTTCCAGCCCACGCCCAGGTTGAATCGCCAGTTGCTGGTGAAGTCCTGGCTGGCCACCTCCAGGCGCAGGGGGCCCACCGGGGTGGACAGGATGATGCCGGTGCCCACCGAGAAGCCCGAGCCGGGTTTACCCAGAACACCGCCGGGATTGCCCGGCACATTGCCCTGGGTGCCAAAGGCAGTACCAGCATCGGCAAATAGCTCACCGCTAATGATGCTGAAGATCGGGAAGCGATATTCGATCGTGGCTTCGCCATAGCTTGTGCCGACGCCCATGTTGCAGTCGTAGAAACCGCGCACAGAATTGGAGCCTCCCAGACAGAAGGCCTCATAGGGGGGAATCGTGCCCACGTTGGCGCCAGCGGAGAGCTGGAAGGCGAGGGCCTGCTTGCAATCGGCTGCCTCACCCTTTTTCGGCCGGCAGCCCTTGAAGACCCGCAGCCAGTTCACCGGGTAGTACTGGGTGTAACTAGCCCTCACCCGGTTGAACGTGGGCGAATCGGGGCCTACGGAGACGAATTGCTCGGTACCGAGGCTCAGGAAATTACCAGCTGTGGGGTTGCGCGGATCATTGAGCGTATTGCGGGTTGCTGCCACCCGCAGGCCAAAGAGTTGGTTGCTATTGGCGCAGTTGTAGGCAATGCAAATCACATTGCTAGTGGTAGTGCTGCCGCCGCTGAAGTTTGTAGTGGCCACGCCGTAGGGCATGGTCTGGCCACTGAAGTTAATCGGCGTGGCTTCCTGAATACTCAGGCCCACCACCAGGCTCCAGGGCGCCTTTTTGAAGGGATTGCCGCCATTGAGGGGCCGCACCAGCTGGAGGTTGGCGCCAACCCGCTGGACGGCAATCAGGTTGCCATCCAAGGCAAACCAATTAGTGCCTGGATTGGCGGCCCTAGCCGCCTCAACTGAATTGTAAGTTGTTGAGCCCGGATTACTTGACGAATAAATATTGTAGGCAGCTGCAGTGGAAGGTGCGCTATAAAAGCCGCTGGAAACATTCGAAACCGTATTGAAGCTGCCATTACTCTGGCTCTGGAAGATTTGGGGAACTTCGCGGCTCAGGAAAATGCGGCCCCGGAAGGCAGTGCGATATTTATCGCCCTTAATCCAGGGATCGGTGAAGGAGATATCGGCCAGGCCACCGTATTGGCCGTAGGTGAAGTTGAACGTGGTATCCCAGGCCCGGCCCCTAAGGTTGCTATCCGACAACTGCACCTGGCCGAACACACCCTGGCTCTGGCTATAGCCCAGGCCGCCTGAGAGGGAGCCGGTGGATTGCTCGGTGATCCCCAGCACGATGGTCACCGTGCCGGGGGACTCGGGCAGGGGCTTAAGGGTCACCTTGACATCGCCGAACAGGCCGGTGCCGTAGAGGCGTTTGATGTCTTCTTCGAGGCGGCGGCGGTTGAAGCTGTCACCGGGCTTGGTGGCCAGTTCCCGGGTCACTACCCAGAGCTTGGTTTTGCCCTTGATCGGCTGGCCTTTGGCGTTGGTGGGGGAGCCCTCCTTATCCACGAACTGGATTTCGACGCCAGCCACGGTGCCTTCCCGCACCGTCAGTTGCACCACCCCCTGGGGGGTCACCTTCGAGGGCCCCGTGACCCGGGCCAGGGAATAGCCCTGGTCGCTATACCACTTCTGCAGGTCCTGGAGACGCCCCTGCAGGGTGTTGAGGTTGAGGGTCTTGCCGTAGTCGGAGGCGAAGGTATCGGGAATCAGGGTGGCGGGCAGCTTGGCCTTACCTCCCTCCAGTTCCACCTTGGTGAGCACAGGATTGGGCTCGACCGTCACTAGGAGCCGCACCCCCAGGGGCCCGTCCTGGGGCTGGATGCGCACATCGGAGAACCAGCCGCTGGCGTAGATGGCGGACAGGTCGTTGCGCAGCTCACTGCGGGTCACCAAGGTGCCCGGCCGGGTCGCCATGGCGTCGTAGACGGCCAGCTCGAGCCGCTCCCGTTCCGGGTGCTGCTGGAGCCCCTTCACGACCACTTCACTGATCAAAACCTTGGGTTCGCTGGGGGCCCCGCCCTCGGGGGCCTGGCTGGCGGTGGGGGCAGCCGACCCTGGGGCCGGGGCGGCAGCGGCTTTGGCGAGCCCAGGCTTGCCAACTCCTGGCTTGGGCGCTCCTGGTTGGAGCGTGGGCGTAGCAGCAGAGGGGCTGGACGCGGCTGCGGGGGACCTGGCTGGGGCCGACTGGGACTGGGAAGCCGCACCCGTAGCCGCCTGGCCCGGAGTCACCAGGCTCGCGGCCAGCAGAGGCAGGCTCGCGGCGAGTCCCAGGGGGCCGCCAAAGCGGTTGGGACGGTTCCTGCCGAGAAGGAGGCCTGCCATGGGGGTGGGGAGGGTGCGGCTAAACCGCAAAGTTCCGCCGACCTTACCTGTAGGTGCGGGGTTCTGGGCAGGCCCCTTGGACCCGTTTGCAGACCTCCCCGTAGGCCTCGACCACACCGCCGAGGTCCTGGCGGAAGCGGTCCTTGTCCAAAATCCGCTCGCTGGCATCGGCCACCTGGGTGTTCCAGAGCCGGCAGGTGTCGGGGCTGATTTCATCGGCCAGCAGCAATTCACCGCTTGCGCTGAAGCCCAGCTCGATCTTGAAATCGACCAACTCCAGGTCCAGGCCCGCAAAAAACGGACGCAGCACCCCATTCACCCGGCGGGCCAGCTCTTCGAGGCGCTGGCGCTGATCTGGCGTGAGCAGGCCCAGCCGCTCCAGCCGCGCCTCGCTTAAGAAGGGATCGCCAAAGGAATCGTCCTTGTAATACAGATCCAATAGGGGCGGCTCCAGGGCCGAGCCGGCGGCGATCGGCATCTGCTTGCAGAGGGAGCCTGCCGCCACGTTGCGGATCACCACCTCCACGGGCACGATCTGGACGGGTCGCACCAACATCCAATTGCTGCCTTCCACCCCCAGGTAGTGGGTGGGCACCCCCTCGCGCTCGAGCAGCTCAAACAGCAGGGCCGAGATCCGGCAATTGAGGGCCCCCTTGCCGGCCAACTGGGCCTTCTTGAGGGCATTGAAGGCGGTGGCGTCGTCCTTGAACTCCACCGCCACCAGATCACTCTGGTCGGTCTGGAAGACCCGCTTGGCCTTGCCCTCATGGAGCAGGGGCCCGAGGCTGTAGCTGGTCATAGCTGGCTGATCACGGAGGGGGGACGGGGCTGGGGGCTCGGGGAAGCAGGTTGCCCTAACGGGCCAGGGCCGTTCAAGGCCGGGAAGCGGCATGGCCGCCGCTCTGGCGGGGGGAGCGCAACTGCTGCTCCAGCTGCTGCTGGCGGGCAAGCCCCAGGGGATCCTGGCGCCCTAAAGCCTGGCGTCCCACTTGCCATTCACCGTAGGCATCATCAATCCGCCGGCTGAGGCGGAGGAAGCGCTCGCTGGGCCGCTCAGCGTTGGCGCCGGCGGCGAGCAGCAGGGCCCGTTGGTCGCGCAGCAGTTCGGCGGCCAGGCCCCAGGCCCCGGCGGCGGCGGCCTGATCTAAGGCCGTTTCGATCAGCTGGTTGCGCTCCTGCAAGGGCAGGCCCACCAGTAAGGCCGCCGCCCGCTGCAACCGCTCGGCGCCGGAGCGGCCCTCCTGGCGGCCCGCCAGGAGGGCCGCCGCCGCCTGCCGGTCCTCGCCCAGCACCACCAGGTGGTCGGCGAGCAGATCAAGGGCGGGCCGGCTGACCAGGCTGCCATCACGGCGCACCAGCAGGGTGACAAGCAGGCCATCAAGGCTGGCCAGGCGGCCGCCGGCTAGGCGCAGCAGGGCCTCTGCCGCCAGGCGATGGTGCAGCCCCGCATCGGCAGCCCGCCATTGGGCCCATAACCAGAGGGTGCGCTCGCGGCCGGGGGCCGGGCCGTAGCGGTTAAGCACGTTGAGGGCGTCGTCGGGGGCCCGGCAGTTCACCAGGGCCTCGGCATTGGCCAAGACCACGGCCAGGGGCTGGGGCGCCGGCTTGACCGCCAGCAGGCGCAGCCGCAAGGCCCGCAGGGACGCCCCCTGGTCGGCCCGGGCGGCCTGGAGGCAGGCCCGGTTCAGGAGGGCCAGGTCGCTGCTGGCCAGAATCCTGACGAGGGCCAGATCCGGCGAGGCCCTCAGATCCCCCAAGCGCCCGGCTGGGGCCGATGGGGCTGTCAAGGCCAGGGCCGACCCTGACTGGGCAACCGCCGACCGGGGCACCGCCAGGCCTACCAGCAGGGCCGGCACCAGCAGGGCCCGCCCCAGGCAGCCCAGCGGCGAGTCTCGGCGCACCGGCGAGTAAAGAGGATGGGGCACGGCGAAGCCTCCACGCGGCGTCAACCTAGGGGAGGCCGCCCTCGCCCCCGTCCCTTGATCCGGCTGCCATGTCCGACCCGGCGACCTTGCTAAGCCCAGAGCGTGTGCTGGTGGTGGGCGGCGGCGGCCGCGAAAATGCCCTGGCCTGGGCCCTGGGCCGCAGCCAGGGTGTGGAAGCGGTTTGGGTGGCCCCGGGCAATGGCGGCACGGCTGATATCGCCGGCTGTCAGCAGCTGGCGATCGCCGAAACCGATGCCGCAGGCCTGCTGGCGGCCTGCAGGACCCACGCCATCGACCTGGTGGTGGTGGGCCCGGAGGCGCCCCTGGCGGCGGGCCTGGGGGACCAACTACGGGCCGCCGGCCTAGCCGTGTTTGGCCCCGGTGCCGACGGGGCCCAGCTGGAAGCCAGCAAGCAATGGGCCAAGGCCCTGATGGTGGAGGCCGCCATCCCCACCGCCGGCTACTGGCCGGCCGATAGCCGGGAGCAGGCCCTGGCCATCCTTGAAGACCAGAACCGTCCGCTGGTCGTGAAGGCCGATGGCCTGGCGGCTGGCAAAGGGGTAACGGTGGCAGACAGCCTGGCGGAGTCCCGCGCCGCGATTGAGGAGATTTTTGCGGGGCGTTTTGGCGGCGCTGGCACCAGCCTGGTGCTGGAGGAGCGCACCGAAGGACCCGAGGTGTCGGTCTTTGCCCTTTGCGACGGCGAGCGCATGGTGGTGCTCCCCCCCGCCCAGGACCACAAACGCATCGGCGAAGGCGACACCGGGCCCAACACCGGTGGCATGGGGGCCTATGCCCCGGCCCCCCTGCTCGATAGCGCTGCCCTGGAGGCCGTGCGCCAGCGGGTGCTGGAGCCCACCCTGGCGGCCCTGAAGGCCCGCGGCATCGACTACCGGGGGGTGATTTACGCCGGCCTGATGCTCACGCCCACGGGGTTCAGCGTGATCGAATTCAACTGCCGCTTCGGGGATCCGGAGTGCGAAACCCTGATGCCCCTGCTCGGCCCGGAACTGGCCCAGGTGCTGCTCGCCTGCGCCCTCGGCCGGCTGGATACGGCACCCGTGTTAACGATTGCACCGCGCTGCAGTGCCTGCGTGATCGCCGCTGCCGGCGGCTATCCAGGCGAAGTGCGCCGGGGCGACCGGATTGAAAGCAGCCTGGAAAGCAGGGCAGACCTGCAGCTCTTTCATGCCGGTAGCCAGCGGCTAGCCGATGGCAGCACGGTGACCAGTGGCGGTCGGGTGCTGGCGGTGGTGGCCCAGGGCGACGACTTTGACGCCGCCTTTGCGGCTGCCTACGCCGGCCTGGCCCTGGTGCGCTTTGCGGGCATCACCTACCGGCGCGACATTGGTCACCAAGTGCGACGTTCCTAGGCTGATGCCACTCGATCCCCGCGGCAGCCTGCCCACGCCCCTGTCCGCCCCCAGCCAGAGCGTTGATCTCCCAGGGGCAGCGAACCTGCCCACGCCCGCCCCCCTGGAACTGCCCGGGGACGGTCGACCGCGCTCCTGGTGGGATGGATTAAGGCGCTGGTGGGCCGAATTCAGCCTGCAAACCAAGCTGCTGGCCGTGGCCACCCTGGTGGTGAGCTTGGTGATGACCGGGCTCACATTTTTTGCGCTGAACAGCATCCAGATGGATGTGCGCATGAGCGACACCCGCTACGCCCGGGACCTGGGCCTGCTGCTCTCCGCCAACGTCACGCCCCTGGTGGCCGAAGGCAACGACAGGGAACTGGCCGCCGTGGCCGAACGATTCTGGCGCTCCAGCCGCAGCCTGCGTTACATCTTCTTCGCTGATCCCGAGGGCCTGATTTACCTCGGCATCCCGATCAGCGGCAGCCAAGGCAGTAGTGAACTGCTGCTCAGCCGCCGCCTGGAAATGCCCGCAGACCTGGCCAAACGGCCCCAGAGCCCCCTAGTGCGCCAACACCTGAGCCCCGATGGCCAGGTCACTGATGTCTTTGTGCCGATGGTTAGCAACGGTCGCTATCTTGGCGTGCTGGCCCTAGGCATCAACCCAAACGAGGCGGTCCTAGCCAGTGCGGCCCTGACCCGGGAAGTGACCGTGGCGGTGTTCATCTCAATCTGGGTATTGGTGATCCTGGGTTCGGTATTTAACGCCCTAACAATCACCCAGCCGGTGAAGGAATTGCTGCGGGGGGTGGGGTTAATTGCCGGCGGCGACTTCGGCGCCCGCATCGCCCTACCCGTGGGCGGGGAACTGGGGGAATTACTCAATGGCTTCAATGCCATGGCCTCCCAATTGGAGGTCTACAACGAAGCCAACATCGAAGAACTCACCGCCGCCCAGGTCAAACAACAAACCCTGATTGCCACCATGGCTGATGGGGCCTTGCTGCTCGATGGGGCCAGCAAAATCGTGCTGGTCAACCCCACGGCCAGGCGCCTGTTCCGCTGGGAGGGCCGCAACCTGGAGGGCAGTGAGCTTTGCGACGCCCTGCCAGGCCTTTTGGGCCTGGAACTGCAGCCCCAACTCGATGCGGTGCAGAGCGGTGCAAAAGATAGTAGTGATTTACGCATCGAGCTCGGGGAACCGGCGCGAACCCTACGGATTGTGCTGCAATCGGTGCGCGATACCAGTGGCGAAAGCCTCAAGGGCATTGCCGTTACGGTGCAGGACCTTACCCGGGAGGTGGAGCTGAATGCGGCCCAGAGCCGCTTTATCAGCAACGTCTCCCACGAGCTGCGCACACCCCTGTTCAACATTAAGAGCTACGTGGAAACTCTCCACGACATGCGCGATCAACTGAGTGAGGCTGAACAACAGGAATTTCTGGCCATCGCCAATGCCGAAACCGATCGGCTCACCCGGTTAGTGAATGATGTGCTCGATCTATCCAGGCTGGAATCGGATCGCATCTGGACCCTGGAGCCGGTCGAGTTCCCCCCCGCCATCGAGCAGACCCTGCGCAACTACCGGCTCAATGCCGATGACAAGGGGGTGCATCTGGCCATGGATGTGGACAGAAACCTGCCCCGGGTGCGCGGCAACTGGGACCTGCTGCTGCAGGTGCTCGACAACCTGGTGGGCAATGGCCTCAAATTCACCGCCGCCGGCGGCCAACTGATGATGCGGGCCTATCTCTGGCCCGACACCTGCCAGCTCGATCCCAGCACGGCCCCCCGGGACGACAACCCCACCTGCGAATTGAGTTCGCCCCTGCCGCGGCTACGGGTGGAAATCGCCGATACGGGATCGGGCATTTCCTTCGATGATCAAAGCCGCATCTTTGAGCGCTTCTACCGGGTCGAAAATGCCGTGCACACAGAAGTCGGCACGGGCCTAGGTCTCTCGATTGTGCGCGGCATCCTCGAAAAGCATTCCAGTCGCATCCAGATGGCAAGTGAACCGGGCTGCGGCACAACCTTCTGGTTCGAGCTCCCCCTAGAGCAGGCCGATGGCGATGAGCTGCTGTTGATCAGGGAGCGCCGACGCCAGGATCCCGCCAACCGCCTCCTTGAAACGGCCTAAAGGACAGGAGCCCAGCAAGCTAAACCCCTAGGACCTGGTTGCCAGCCCCAGGTCAACCGTCTTCGCTGGCAACTCCGCGGGCGATGCGGGCCAACTCGCTGCGTTCGTCCGCATTGATACGGTGGGGCACACCGCTGATGATGCGCTCGAAGTTGGAGAAGGAATCCTTGATCTCGGGGCCGTTACCGGTGATCACAAACTCGCGGATGCCCTTGTCGTGCCAGGAGCCCCGCATCTTGAACACGTTGAGGGCGCGGGCCATTTCGCCGCGAATCTCCACGTATTGGAGCAGCAGGATCGTGTCGGTGATCGTGGAGATGTGGGAATCGGTAATCGAGTGGCTACCCATGAACTCCTCGGAGGTGTTCGTGAAGAAGCCAGCGATCTCCTCCTGCTTGGCATAGCCCGTCACACCAATCACAAACTGGCGGAAGGCGTTGTGGCTAACGCCCCGGGCCAGGGCTGAGAGCGAATCAATCGCCATGCGCGAGGGCTTAAATTCACCAATCTCGGTTTTGATGATCTGAAGGTGATCCTCGAGGCCGGTAGATTCGGGATAGGCGCAGATAATCTTGAGCAGGCCATCGCGCTCCATCTGCTCAAAATCCATGCCCCAGCTAGTGGCATTGCGCAGCAACTGGGCCCGGGATTCCTCATAGGCAAAGAGGATCGCCCGCTCCTTATTGGCACAGGCATTCTCGACGAACTTGCTGACCAGCAGGGTTTTGCCCGTCCCGGTGGCGCCGGTGGCCAGGATGATCGAATCCTTAAAGAAGCCGCCGCCACACATCTCATCGAGCCGAAGCACGCCCGAGCTAACCCTCACATTCGAGGACCGCTGGGTGAGCCGCATGGCGCCAAGGGGGAAGATGCTGACGCCATGGGCGCCCATGGTGAAGGGGAACTCCCCCTTCATGTGGGTGGTGCCGCGCAGCTTGAGGATCTCCACGGTGCGCCGCCGCCGCTCGCCTTCAAGCACGTTGCGCAGAATTACCACGTTATCGGACACAAATTCCTCCACGCCGTAACGGGCGATCGGGCCATATTCATCAATGCGCTCGGTGGTCATCACCGTGGTGACGCCAATCTCCTTGAGACGGGCGATCAGCCGGAAGATTTCACGGCGCACCACCGAAACTGCGTCATATTGCTGGAATACGGCCGTGATCGAATCGATCGCCACCCGTTTGGCCTTGTATTTACGAATCGCGTAGTTAATGCGCTCAATCAAGCCAGAAAGATCAAAGCTTCCAGCTACATCTTGACCGTCAGGATCGGGCGAAGCATCGAGGATAAAAAGTTTGCCCTGCTCAACCATCTCCTGCAGGTTCCAGCCAAAGCTCGAGGCATTACGCAAAATATCGAGGGGTGACTCCTCAAACGTGACGAAAATGCCAGCCTCATCAAATTGGCGTATGCCGTTGCATAGGAAATTGAGCGAGAACACGGTTTTGCCCGTGCCCGAGGTGCCACTAATCAGGGTCGAGCGCCCGATCGGCAGGCCGCCATGGCACACATCATCGAAGCCCTCAATCCCCGTGGGAAGCTTCTGCACCTGCATCAAGGTGGAGCCGGAGCTGGTGGAACTGAAATCCTGCATGGAACTAGAAGGGCTCAAAAAGACAATCAGGAGGGCTGTTTAATCGGGGCGGCAGCCCCAGCAAGCTTTAGGGGGACTCAAGCGGCGGCAGGGCCAAGGGGGACTCCAGGCTGCCGCCCCCAGGCCCCGGTTCCAGGGGCAGCCTGGCTGGGGCATGGCGGTCGTGGGAGACGGCCCCATCAGCTCCGAATTCAGCTGGAATCAAACCGGAAGAGTCCAGATCATTGTCGCCGCCAAAATCCTCCTCGCTGAGCTCATCATAAAGAAGATCAAGACCAATCAAGACTTTCTCTCGATCGGATAAATCGCCAATAATGCGCCGAACCGGCGGGGGCAAAATCTTCGCCAGCGTGGGGGTAGCCAGGATTTTATCTTCCTCGGCAAGCTGGGGATTCTGCAGTACATCGATCACCTTCAAAGCATAGACGCCTTGAAATTCGGTATCCAAAATATTGCGTAGGGTCTTGAGGGCCCGCATCGAATTAGCCGTGTTGCCAGCCACGTAGAGCTTGAGGATGTAGGTCTTACGGGGCGACATCAACCCACCTCCTGGGCGAGGGCCATGGAGTCCAGGCGGGGGGCTTGGGGGTTGGGCAGGGGTCCATCCGGTGGAACCGTGCGTCGATACATCTCGCAGAGATGGGCCATCACATCAAGCAGGGCTAGGCGGTAGTCCTGCAGAAAGTCGTTCTTGTGCCCCTCCAGCTTGAGCTGCTTCCAGAAACTGTCAATCAAATTCATGTGGATCTCCACAGCTTTGGTAATGGACAGGTCACTAAAAAAGGCCGTATGCACAAAACTCTCAAGGGCTTGGTTGGCCGCAGCCGGGTCGCGGAAGTAGCTGATCAGCAGGTCCCGGTAGGTGCGCTCCAGGGAAGCGAGCAATTCCTGACGTTCCTGGGGGGCCAGGTGGCGAAGGAAGCGGGAGGGGTCCCGTTTGTAAAAAACCCCCAGGTATCCGAGCCGTTCCTTGAGCCGATTGGGCAGGCGCCAGCGTTCTGAAGGCGCTGGCGCGCCCGGCTGGCCCGTGCTGGCGGCCGAGAGGCCCCGCCGCAGAACCCGGGATACGGCGGCATCGATGCTGTAGCTGAGTTGCTCGAGCTGGTCGCCGGGCAGGTGGACTTCTGCTTCGTGGTAATCCAGGCGGCCGCTGACATCGCCGACCACCACGGCCGGCAGCATCAGACCCTTGCGCATCAACCCTTCCAGCTGGTTGCGGGAGAAGGCCCCTTGCTGCAGTAACACCACATCAAAGGCCTCGCGCCGCCGCTCCAAAGCCCCGAGGGGATCGGCCTGGGAGCCGAGGTCGTCGAGTTCATAGCGACCGCCCTTCAGCCACTGGCGACAGGCCAGCAGCAGCACTGGGTCACAGAGCAGGGAGGCGATGGTGAGAGCCGGCTGGGACATCGGAGCCGGGATCAGGCCCTGAACAACCAAGCTAGTGTTGACGATCGGGCCCCAAAAAGGGCAGGATCCTTGTTTGTCTTTCGATTGCCGTGCGGCAGGCCGAATGACGCAATCCCCAGTCCCATGGCCTGAATCCAGGCTGGGAGCAGGGGAACCCCGTCAGCCTGTCCATGCCCGAGTCCGCCATGACCCCATCCCCGACCAGCACCGCTCCTGCCCCCGAGGCGGACTCCGCCCCCAGCAGCGGCCCCTACGCCATCGTTGAGGCGTCCGGCCAGCAGTTCTGGGTCCAGCCCAACCGCTACTACGACCTCGACCGGATCAACGCCGAAGTCGACAGCACCGTGACCTTGGAAAACGTGCTGCTGGTGAAGGACGCCAAGGGCGCCACCCTGGGCCACCCCTTCATCACGGGTGCCACCGTGGAACTCAAGGTGATGGCCCACCGGCGCGGACCGAAGATCATTGTTTATAAAATGAAGCCGAAGAAGAAAACCCGCCGCAAGAACGGCCACCGCCAGGAGCTCACCCGGGTGATGGTGCAGTCGATCACCGTGGCTGGCAAAGCCCTGGCCTGAGCCGACTAGCCGACTCCATGTCCTAGATCGATCTGCGATCGATTTTAATTTGCTCCAACCGTCCCCCCTTTTTCCCTCCCCATGGCCCATAAGAAAGGCACAGGCTCCACACGCAACGGCCGCGACTCCAATTCCAAGCGCCTAGGCGTGAAGCGCTATGGCGGCGAGGTCGTGACCGCCGGTTCGATCCTGATCCGCCAGCGCGGCACCTCGGTGCTGCCCGGCAACAACGTGGGGCGCGGCTCCGACGACACCCTCTTCGCCCTCATCGATGGCGTTGTGAATTTCGATTCGATCACCCGCAACCTGCGCAACCGCAAGCGCATCAACGTCGCCGTGGCCTGAGCCAGCCCGATCTGCCTACGGGCAGCTCCGACCGAGCGCCAGGGCCCCCAAGCCCTGGCTTTTTAATGTCGATTGCTGCATCGGGCCCTGAGCTCAACCCCTAGGCCTGCGGCTGCAAGCGATAGGTGCGGGTGGTGATCAAGTAGGGGTGAAACACCTCTAGGAAACGCTGTTGCAAGGTGGTGAAAAAGCGATTCACCAGGGCTTCATCATCGAAGTGGAAGGGATATTCGCCCCTGAAACCCTTGAAGAAATACCAGTTCAATAGGGCCACACCCGAGCCCATGAGCCGGCTGGCAAAACGCTCCAACTGGGCAGCGGGATCGGGGAGGTGTTCGAGCACATCGAGGCAGACAATCGTGTCGAACTGCTGGGGCAGGGCCGGATCGTCCAGGTCGCGGAAGCAGCGCAATTTGGCAGCCAGCCCCAAGGCCTCGGCCCGGGCTGCCACGAAGGCGCGGTTGTGGGGGTTGAGGTCCACGAACCAAACCTGCTCCACCTGGGACAGGGCCGCCGCCGCCAGGGCATGGCTGCCAATGCCGCCACCGAAATCGAGCACCTGGCCGCAGGCGAAACGCTCCTGCAAGCGCAAGGTATCGGCGATGTAGTCCGCGCTGCCCAGATGCCAGGCTGCCAATTCGATCAGGTGGGCCGTGCCGACGGTGTCTTCGTAAAAACGGCCCGCATCAGCCGGATCAAAGGCCAGCTCCACCGCCCCGGGGTGGAGGGCCGCCAGCTGGTCCGTGGCCTGGGGCAACAGGGCCTCCAGGGCGGCAGCCTCCAGCTGCAGGAACGGGGCGAGCTGGGCCTTGAGGGCAAAGCCATCGGCCAGGAAACGCTCCACGTCCAGGCTGGGGCGAACGGCGACGGGACCAGCGCTAGGGGCGCCGGGACTGGAAGACAGGGACATGGGAGCACCGTAAATCGCCCCAGGGAGCTCGGGGTCCCGGCAAAGCCAGCCGCAAGGACTGTCTGACCAAGGCTTGATGGGCAGTCCGTCTGACAGCACTAGGCCCCGGGCAGGGCAAAACCCAGGCCGAATGCAACAGTGACCTGTCCTTGGTTAACGACCAGCGCCGATGTGGCCCGAGTCCCCAGAGCTCCCTAGCCCGGGCGTCAAAACGCCGGCATCGCCCGAGCTCTGCGGCTTCCTGGTGCTCGACAAGCCCGCCGGGCTCACCTCCCATGGCTGCGTTGCCCAGGTGCGGCGCGCCTATGGCCTCAAGCGAGTGGGCCATGGCGGCACCCTCGATCCAGCCGTGACGGGCGTGCTGCCGATTGCCCTGGGGGGCGCGACCCGTTTGCTGCCCTACCTCAGCGGCGACAAGCGCTACCGGGGCACGCTGCGCCTGGGACTCCGCACCAGCAGCGATGACCTCAGTGGCGACCTTCTTGAGCAGCGGCCGGTGCCACCCCTCGGACGGGACGCGCTGGAGGCGGCCTTGGAGCCCTTCCGCGGAACGATTCAGCAACGGCCTCCGAACGTGTCGGCAGTGCATGTGGATGGCGAGCGGGCCTACCTGCGCGCCCGCCGCGGCGAGGCGCTGGACCTGGCCAGCAAAACGGTGACGATCAGCGAGCTCAGCCTGCTGGGCTGGAACCCTGAGCGGGCCGAACTGGAGTTGGAGGTGGCCTGCACAGCTGGCACCTACATCCGCTCCCTAGCCCGGGACCTGGGCGAGGCCCTTGGCTGTGGGGGCTGCCTGGCCCAGCTGCGCCGCACGGCGGCCCTGGGCTTTGGCCTGGACCAAAGCGTGCCCCTCGATCGGGTGGCGCAGGCGCCGCCGCCCACGCTGCTCGATCCCCTGGTGGTGCTGGGCCACCTGGACCGCCGCCAGCTCGAGGGTGAAGCCGAGCTAGCCAGCTGGCGCTGCGGCCGCAGCCTGGAGGGGGACAGGGCTCTCCCAGACGGCACGGCCGTGGTGGTAGTGGGCCCCGATGGCAGCCTGGCGGGCATGGCCCTGGCCCAGGCGGGGGGGCGGCTCCAGCCCAAACTGGTGCTGCAGGCCAACGGCTAGGGGCAAGCCCCCACCCCGGCCAAGGCACCCCCAACCCTGTTCGTTCCCAGCCCCCGTTCCCATGGCCGGCCACAGCAAATGGGCCCAGATCAAACGCAGCAAGGCGGTGGTCGATGCCAAACGGGGCGCCCTCTTCACCCGGTTGGGGCGGGAAATCACGGTGGCGGCCCGGGGCGGCAGCGATCCGGCGGCCAATTTCCAGCTGCGCACGGCGATCGAAAAGGCCAAGGCCGCCGCCATGCCGAGCGGCAACATTGAGCGGGCGATCGCTAAGGGCTCTGGCCAGGGCGGCGGCGCCAGCGACCAGTTTGAGCCAGTGCGCTACGAGGGCTATGGCCCGGGCGGCATCGCCATCCTGATTGAGGCCTTCACGGACAACCGCAACCGCAGCGCCGCCGAACTGCGCCTGGCCTTCAATAAAAACGGGGGGAACCTGGGCGAGAGCGGCTGCGTGGGCTATTTGTTCGAGCACTTGGGCGTGGTGCACCTGGGGCCGGCCAACACCCTGGGCAGCACCGTGCCGGGTGCCAAGGCCATCGGCAACGACGGCTCCCGCTCAAAAGCATCCGGTTTAGGGACGAGCCCTAGGGGTTGGCTCGAGGAAGACGCCCTACTGGAAGACCTCCTGGCCCTCGAAGACCTGGGCGGCCCTGCCGTACTCACTTACGAGCTAGACGGCGACCCCGGCCAGCGCAGCGGCGCTGAACTAGTGACGGCCTACGCCGACCTCGAGGCCCTGCAGGACCAGCTGCGCTTACGGGGCTGGCCCGTGGCCAGCTGGGAGCACCGCTGGATCGCCCAGACCGGCTACCAGGTCAGCGATTCGCAAGTGCTGGCAGGCTGCTTGAAATTGTTGGATGCCCTTGAAGAGCTGGATGACGTGCGCAGTGTGACGACGAATTTGGAGGCGGAGGAGGGGTTGATGGAGGGGGTGCTGGGGTGAGTGGTGGCCGCCTTGGCCAAGAGCGCACCATCAGTGGATGCCATTGAAAGCGGCAACATTGAACCATCAATTTTGCCAAATTCTAGGATTCAAAAACAAACAACTCCCACCTACAGTCATCAATCAATTGATAGCCAGCCAGCAATGGAACGCGTTGCCGATTACCCCCGACCACCCCTACTGGTGCCCTGCCAGGACCCCATTCTGGTCAAAGCAGGGGGCGTCGTGATTTGCGAAACAACCACCAGCTATCGGGTGCTGGAAACCTTCCATCCCCCCACCTACTACCTGGACCCGGAGGCATTTCGCCTCGACCTGCTTGAGCCAGCCATGGGCACTAGCTTTTGTGAATGGAAGGGGCTAGCCCGCTATTTCGATCTGGTGGTGCCCGCCCCGGGCGATGGGCCTAAAAAACGCATCAACAAGGTGGTTTGGCAGTATCCGCAGCCCAGCGCGGCCTTCGGGCCCATTGCCGGCTGGTTCTCCCTCTACCCGGGCGCCATGGACGGCTGTTGGGTGAATGGGGAAGCCGTAATCGCCCAACCGGGGGGCTTCTACGGCGGCTGGATCACCTCCCAAGTAGAAGGGCCGTTCAAGGGGGATCCCCTACACCCGGAACTGCGATGACACAGAAGCAGCACGCAAAGGATTGTGCTGTTCGACTACACGCTACCGACTGCGTCGACCGACAAAGCATGCCCATGCCTAGTAAGGCCTAAGGGCCTAGCGGCCGCGCCGAGGCGATGAATCCCTCACGGCACTGCCGGAGCACCGCAACCAGCCAAGACCCGCCGCATGATCTCACTTGCCATTTTTGCTATAGTATTTCTGGAAATCAGTGCCGCTATCATCGTCCGCCATGACTGAAATCGAAGAAATCAACAAACTAGTAACCTTTGCCCTTGTAGATGGCAAATTGCGCATCCAGCAAGTCAACGGCAACATTTGGGGAGACGTCAAGGGCAGTATCGAAGGGAGTGTCAGGGGCGACATCTTTGGTGATGTTGAAGGCAGCGTCGAAGGCAATGTCGGCTGCGATGTGGGGGCCAATGTGGGCCGCCATGTCCTTGGCAATGTCAATGGCAATGTGGAAGGCAGTGTTTGGGGTGATGTCAGGGGCGACGTCTGGGGCAATGTCTATGGAAAAGTAGAAGGAAACCCGGGGAGCGATAGCGATAGCGGACCAGCGTGAGCGGGGGCGAACCCCCTCACACCCGCACGCAACCCAGCCGACTGGCCGCCGCCCCATCGACCATCACCCTCAAACGCGGATGGCGCTGCAACCAGCTGGCCGGCAGCTGGGGTTGGGGGGGCTCCTCCAGGCTGCGGCGCAAGATCTCTGCCTTGGACTCGCCGCTCACCACTAACACCACCGTTTCAGCCGCCAGGATCTCGGCCAAGCCCACGGTGATCGCCCGCACCGGCACGGCGGCCAGGCCGGCGGCAAATAGGCCGGCGTTCTGGTGGCGGGTGGCCGGATCCAGCTCCAGGCAGCGGGTGGGCGCCTCCGGGGGGCAGGGGGGTTCGTTGAAACCCACGTGGCCGTTGTTGCCTAGCCCTAGCAGCTGCAGGCCCAGGCCGCCGGCGGCGGCGATTGCCTGGCCGTAGCGGCGGGCCTCCCGCTCGGGATCGGGGGCCAGGCCATCGGGCAGGCGCAATTGCCCAGGGGCCAGTCCTAGGGGGGTGCCCAGGGAGTGCTCCATGCTGGCCGCGAAGGACTCAGGATCGTCGGGCCCCAGCCCCACATACTCATCCAGGTTGAAACTGGACCAGCCCGCCAGCAGCCCTTGGCGCTCCCCGCTGGGCAGGGCTTGAAGCTGCTCGACGAGGGCGCCATAGACGGGATCCATCGTGCGGCCCGTGGCCAAGCCAAGCGGCTTGGCCGAACCGCCAGCGAGAGCGAGCCGCAAGGCTTCCAGTACCAACGCCGCAACCCTTTGGCCCAGGGCCTCGGGGCCAGGGGCCACCTCCAACGACCAGCGTGCCAAGCCCCAAAACCCCAGTCCTGGGGCCAGCCTGTCAGGGCTTAGTGCCGAGCGTGAGCGCCAGGGGACGGGCCGTAATTGGGGCCAGGCTGAGGCGTGGCTGCAGCAGCGGAACTAGGGCCGCCAGGCTGCTGTAGGGCCGCAGCTGGGTGCCCCGGTAGTAGTGCTGCAGGATCTGCTCGAAGCCCTCGCCACGCCGGGCCATGGCGCAGGCGCCCCACTGGCTCATGCCGATGCCATGGCCAAAGCCCCGGCCAATCGCCACCCACTGCAGGCTGGAATGGGCGGCGCGGGCGTCCCAGGCTGGAGGGAGGGGCGGCAGCTGGAGCGGGGCCGGGGTTGCCCCTCTCACCGCGGCACTGACGGCCGCGGCACTGGGGGCCGCGGCCGTCAGCGGCTCGGAAGCTGTCCCAGCCTGGGGGGTACCAGCCAGGGAGGGACCAGCCTGATCAGTGAGCAAGGGGGCGTTCATGGGCTCAAGGCTGAACTGAACCAGGGTGCTTTTCAGCCCAAGCCGCGAGCGCAGCTCAGCCCCCGTCACCACCACCGCCCCAGCCGAGCCCAGCACCCGGGCCTGGCGCACCCGGCCACTGGAGCTGGTGGAAAGCACCTCAATGCGCTCGAGGCTGCCGATCTCGGGGAACCCCTTGCGCACCAGCCCATCGCCCAGGGGCAGGCGCCAATCGCGCACGGGCGACCCATTGTCGAAATCGACCACGCTCACCAGATAGGGCAACTGCTGGGCCCAGAGCTCGCCGCTGTTTTCCGTGATGCCGCCGCCGCTGCTGTGGAACACGGCCTCAATCAGGCCATCGCCGTAGGTGAGCACCAGGCCCCGGGTGCCGGCTACGGCCGCCTGGGTCGAGGCCGTTTCCGCCTCCACCCCCAGGTACATCTGGCTGGCCACGGTGGCCTTGAGGTCGTAGGCCCGGCCCGTGGTGGGGCGCAGGGCCCGAAGGGCATAGGTGCGGGCCGCCACGGCCTGGGCCCGTAGGGCCTCCAGGGGCCAACTAGCGGGCATCTCGCTACCCACCACGCTGGCCAGGTAAGTCTCCAGGCCGACCAGGTTCACGACCTGCAGGACATCGCCCTGGGGCCGGATCCACAGGCGGCCCCGGTAGTGGTGCTTCTGCAGCCAAACACTGCCCTCACTGCCAGGCGCTGGCACAGGCTCCACCACCAGCTCGCCGGTCCGCAGCCGCTGGGCGACGGATGGGGCCGTGCGGGCCGTGGCACCCTGCCCAGCCTCTGCCAGATCCGCGTTGGGATTGGTCGCGGGCGCAGTCGCAAGCACTGAAGGGCCCAGGCGGGGAACCAGGGGAGGGCCCGTGGCCGGGTCGTAGGCGGGGGCCGCTGGGCCCGCCCCGGCCTCGGCCAGGCCCAGCACCTGGGAGCCGGCCAGTTGCAGGCGCAGGGGCTGGTCCGGGCCCAGCTCCATCAGCACTTGGCCGGAGCCATCGCGCAGGCGCATGCGAGCGCCGGCGGGGGCCCGCACCGTGAGGATCGGGGCTTCCCCCAGCAACACCCGCACCTGGGGCCCACCCAAGGGGGCCCGATCGGCCCGGGTGGGTGCCGTCTCCAAGGCCGCCCAGGCCCGGGGCAGGCCCACCAGAAGGCCACCCATTAGCAAGCTGGCGCCCAGGCAGCGCCGCTGGTGGGGAGGGATCAACAACATCGGCTCAAGCCCCACGGCACGGCTTCGGAGCCGCGGCCGGGCAACCGCGACAGGATTTTCATTGTGACCAAGCCCAGACCCAGGCGCCAGCCAGCCGCCGCCTGGCACCTGGGCCCGGGCTCGACGTGGCAGCATGCCAATCCTGATGAACCGGTGCGGCACCGGGGAGATACTCCAGCCGTGCAGGTCACCTTTTTAGGCACGAGTTCGGGGGTCCCCACCCGCTCCCGCAACGTGTCGGCCGTGGCCCTACGCCTGCCCCAGCGGGCCGAGCTCTGGCTGTTCGACTGCGGTGAAGCCACCCAGCACCAGTTCCTGCGCAGCGAGCTGCGGGTCTCCCAGCTGCGGCGGATCTTCGTGACCCACATGCACGGCGACCACGTCTTTGGGTTGCCAGGCCTGCTGGCCACCCTGGGCCTGGCGGGCGCCAGCCCCGGCATCGACCTCTACGGCCCCGATCCCTTGCGCGATTACCTCGAAGGGGTGATGCGCACCACCTCCACCCGGATCAGCTATCCCCTGCGCAGCCACCGGGTGCGCAATGCCGCCAGCAGCGGCGCCCTGCTGCTCGACGACGGCGACCTGACCGTGCGCTGCGCGCCCCTGACCCACCGGGTGCCGGCCTACGCCTACCGGGTCGACCAGAAGCCCAAGCCTGGCCGTTTCGATGTGGAGATGGCCAAGCAACTGGGCATCCCGCCGGGCCCCATCTACGCCGCCCTCAAGGCAGGCCAGACCGTGACCCTCGACGATGGCCGGATCATCCGCGGCGAGGCCCTCTGCGGCCCGGAGCAGCCCGGCAAAAGCCTGGTGTATTGCACCGACACGGTGTTTTGCGAGGCCGCCGTGGAGCTGGCCCAAGGGGCCGACCTGCTGATCCACGAATCCACCTTTGCCCATGGCGAAGCGGAGATGGCCTACCAACGCCAGCACTCCACTAGCACCATGGCGGCCCAAACCGCCGCCGAGGCCGGCGTCAAGCAGCTGGCCCTCACCCACCTCAGCCCCCGCTACGTGGCGGGCAATCCCCTCACCCCCGACGACCTGCTGGCGGAAGCGCGCACGATCTTCCCCGCCACCGTGATGGCCAAGGATTTCCTCACCCTGGAGGTGGGCGGCGCCTGAGCGCCGCTGCAACAGTTCGTGATTCCGCCCCGGGGGGCCCATTCCCCGTGATACAAGGGCTTTGCTGCGGTTCATCCCCGCCTTGTTGCTGGCTTTTTCGATGGCCTCTTTCTTCTCCTCTGCGCTGCGATTCCTGGCGCGAACCCTGCTGGTTCTGCCCCTGGTGCTGCTGGTGAGCTTCGCCGGCCCTGCCACCGCAGCCCAGTGGACCGCCGATCAACTCACGGTTTCGGCGGATCCCGCTGGCACCACCGTCACCTTCACGGAACAGGACGTGAAATCCGGTCGCAAGCTGTTCAACGACAGCTGCGGCACCTGCCACGCCGGAGGGATCACCAAGACCAACCAGAACGTGGGTCTCGACCCCGAAACCCTGGCCCTGGCCACCCCGCCCCGCAATTCGGTGGACTCCCTCGTGGACTACATGAAGGACCCCACCTCCTATGACGGCGAGTACAGCATCTCCGACCTGCACCCGAGCCTGCGTAGCAGCGACGTGTTCGTCAAAATGCGCGACCTCGACGAGGACGACCTGCGCCTGATCGCCGGTTACATCCTGGTGGCCCCCAACGTCCAGGGCGTCCAATGGGGTGGCGGCAAGATCTACTTCTGATCTGGCGACCTGGCCTCCAGCGGTGGCCCCTTCCCTCGGGCCCCAGCTCCTTTAAGCGGATCCGGCCCAGCCATGGACTCCGGTTCTAGCTCACGAGCCAAAACAACTGTTCAGCCGCGGCCCCCACCGCGGCTTTTTTGTGGACCCGTGCCGGTAGGGCTAGGCCAGCCCTTGGGGCCCGTTTCGATCTAGGGCAAAGGATCTGGCAACGGCTCCGAAAGGGGAGCCGGAAGGGGAGCCGGCGGCAGGCAGTTGGCCGGATCAAAGGAGGCGGGCTGCTTGCTGTACCACCACTCCTGCAGAACCGGGCTGAGGCGCTGGGCGAACAGGGTCAGCACCGTGCGGGTCGGCCGGGAGCCCGGCTGGAGCAGCTCCACCGCATAGGAGGGGCAGCGGCGCGAGGCCAGGTCGGCCACGAAGCGGCGACCGACCCGCCGCCAGCTGGGCTCCTTGCTGCGCCAGGCCAGCCGGCAGCAGGGCCAGG
>ERZ889217.62-NODE-62-length-63461-cov-14.233890_pt1 | contig 63461 bp, 108 predicted proteins | sample MGYA00521098_ERZ889217 | MGnify/ENA primary metagenome ERZ889217 (study PRJEB32303, sample SAMEA104408613) | aquatic metagenome | biome: Brackish water; feature: Pelagic; material: water | place: Baltic Sea | collected 2014-06-10T22:04:00 | depth 2,362 m ... | reverse complement strand
TACCTGTACCTGCTCCAATATCAGAACGTACTTGTGCGGCAGTTCTATATTTAACTAAACCACCATCTGAAACTAAAAATAAGTTAGATGCTGTAGCTAAGTTGGCTATAGTTGATACAGTTAATGTACCTGCTTGTATATTTTGACTAGTTAAAAATCTTATTGCCATCTATATTTTATTTTATATTGGTACCAAAAGTACAATTTTTAATTTATAAAAAAAGGGGAAACCATGACTTTATGAAATCCCCCTTTCATATAAACTTATTGTTTATCCTATTTTTGTAATCAATACTCTAATAGGGTTTGTAGGAACTGCTCCAAATGTAACAGTTACGGCATTTACACTTGTTCTTACTACATCAGCAAAAACAGTATCAAAAGTTACTGTATCATATAATTGAACTATAACATCTAATGAATTTAAGTTATGAGTTACAGCACCTGTTGCACTAATAGTTGTTTTAAATTCTCTACTTGTTACAGCGGTAGTAGCATTAGCAATCAATTGTGCTGGAGTAACAGCTTTGGTAGTTACAGTACCTGCACTAGCCTCACCGTCAGTTGCAATTAAAATTATACCAGGATTAACTGTAGTTGATGATTGAATATTCTGACTAGTAGATGCTGTAATAACACCATTTGTTAATGAAATAGTATCAATTATTGAAACACCAGATGCACCATTATTTCCAACGTTAATACTAACACTTGAACCAACAGTAGGGTTATAAGATCCTGTAGTTTCAGTACCCAATATAATACCACCATTTTTAACAGTCACTTGACCTGCAGCACTTACTGCAAAATTATCAGAACTAAATGATGCAATACCTACAGTAGTAGTAGAAGCAAGATCAATATTATTTTGAACAGTTGTCCAATCAGTAAGTGTGGTTGGAGAATCAACCTCTGCAATTAATACATCCCCCACTCTAACTTGTTCTGTAAAGAATAATCCTTCAACAGTCACGGTATAAGTCCAACCTGTTTTAATACCCGCAATAGGGGTTGCATCCAGGTTTGGCGTGTTTGTAGCCGCGTTATAACCACCTTGATAAATTAATGCACCAGAACCAGCAAACGTTGAATCTACATAACTCTTGGTTGCTGCATCTTGTGCCGAAGTTGGATTAACAACATTAATTAATTTTTGTGTACCAATTGATAAAGCAGCTGTTGGTACAGCTAATTGACTCAATGAAATACCTGAAATTAATGCTTTAGCTGCATTACCTGATGAAGTATCATGAATTAAAACTGAATCAACACCTAATGCAGTTACAGCTGTTGCTGAGTTTACAACGTTACTTGTACCTGTGTATTGAACAGCTAATGTACCTGTAGAAGTAATAGTACCTCCAGTTAAACCAGCACCTGTAGCAACACTTGTTACAGTACCTGTAAATTGATCCGTAGAGTTAATTGTTACTGTAGTTCCAGATACTGAAGTTGTAACGTTTGTACCACCAGCAAATGTAAATGTACCACTTGATGTAATTGCAGTACCAGTTCCTGATCCAGCAGCTAATGTAATAGAAGTTACTGTACCTTGGAATTGATCAGTTGAGTTAATAGTTAAATTTGCATTTGTACCTGTAATACTAACATTAGTACCAGCTGTAAGTGCAAGAACTCCTGTATTAACAATAGTTAATTGAGCATTAGCACCATCAACAGCAGCTGTTGTAGTAATACCTGAACCAGCTCTAAATGTAACAACTTCATTAGAAGCAATTGCTTGGTTACTTCCTGAAGTTCCTGCTAATGTCCATCCAGCATACCCAGCTGCAATAGTAGCCCAAGTATTATCACCTCTTAAATAAGTAGATGCACTTGGTGTACCTGTTGCACTTAATGAATAAGTTAAAGAACCTGTACTTGTAATAGGTCCACCAGATCCTGAAATAAATGTACTATTTGCAGTAGCAACAGATGTAACTGTACCATCAGCACCAAATCCAGGGAATGATGAAATTAAAGCTTTCTTGATTGTGCTATCTGTAGCATCACTAAACCATAATGTGTCAGCACCAACTGGAGTATCTGTAGTAGCTGCTAAAATTGCATTGGCTGCACCGGCATATGTAATATTAACTGTAGGATTTACAGTAGCAGTTCCTGTAACTGTTATACCTGTTCCACCACCTACTGAAGTCACCGTACCAACAAACTGATCCGTTGATGCAATTGTTAATTGTGATGCACTTGTTCTTGTAATGGTAACATTAGTTCCACCAGTCAAAGTAACATCATTAGTAGAAGCGTCACTACCTGTTAATCTAATTGCAGTTCCTGTTGGAGCTGTAGCTAGTGTATAAGTTGTGTTAGCATCTGCTCCTGATTGAATTGGTACCCAAGCACTAGCTGTTCTTAACTGCAACTTATCCGTTAGCGTGTCATAATAAATTTGCCCTTCCACAGGTGTGAGAGGTACTGCACCTAATTTTTGAATTACAGCAAATTGTAATTCATTCTGATTTAGGTCAATACTATTTAAATACTTAATTGCCATGATTTTTAATTTTTGTTTTTAGTTATGTTTATTTTAATTGTTTTTAATTTAAATATGCATACCCCGCAAAAGCAGTAGTAAATGTTATTGTTAATGTATTTGAACTATTGTAAGCTATATCACCAACAACAACTTGATTATTACTATCTACAACTGTAACTGAAGGGTAACTTCCTAAGTTATGATTTATAACCCACACTCCTAATGGTGCATCTTGTGTGTGTATATAAGTTCCTGCATTACAAAGTATATCTTCAAGATCTATTATTGTACAAACATTAGTTGGTACAACAGGACAAGACATACTTGCTTCTAAATTAACTTTTGCTAATGGTTCAATAAATATACCTACTTGACCACTATCAATAACTACTTTTGTAGATGCACTATTTTGCCAATCACACAAATACTTATTTAAAGCAGCTGTTTCAAAATCAGTATAGCAACAAGGTTCTATACCAAATTTAATTTCTTTAAAATTTGTATAGGCTTGTACTGCAAAGTTTTGTTCAGTCTTAATTCTTTTAACAAGTAATTGCTCCATAGTTTATTTATTTCTTAAATCTCTTATTTGTTGAGCAGCTAATTCTAAATTTAAATCTCTTGTTGGTAATGGTTGTGAAACAACTTCACCACTTAATCTTTTATTAGCCCATTCATTTACACATGTTTTACATATGGCAGTTCCTTGATCATCAAATGCTTTTTGACAACCACAAGTAAACGTCTTATTGCAGTTTGCACAATTCATATTAATTTATTTTTGGTTTATTTAAATCTTTATAATTAGTATAAATATGTTTTGCCACCACAATTTCCTGATGGGCAAATTACTTTATTTAATCTATCTTTTGCATAGTTATATAGTTGCATACCTTGAGCTGGTGATTGACAATATTCAACATTAGCTACAGCAGCATCAATCATAATTTTAATATATCCCATTTCATCCAACAATTGTTGTTTGTATGTTTCAGGTTGACATGCTTGAATATCTAAATCACATAATACTTCATAGTATTTTGTCATTAGTCTAGTTACTCTTAGATGATTGTATTCAACGTAAACTTTTGAATTAGGAGAAACGCTATATCTAACAATATAAATACCATCAGGAATTTCTTGTTGAATAGTACCACAATTAAGTTTTTGTATAGCAAGTGCACATGCTGTCAAGCACATATCAAAACCTTTTGTAACTTTAATTAAAACAGGAACTGTAAATCCAGGAAGTGTAATTAATAATTCTTCACAATCAACAGCAAGTTCTGATGAATACTGACTTGTATCTTTAATGCATAAAAGATTACAGTTAGATACTGTGGGTATTTCTAAACTTAAAATGTGTTTATCAGCCATTGTTATATTTGTTTTATTGCACTTTATATATATAATATACAAAAAAAATAGAGAAAAGAAAAAAAAAGAGTAGGAGTTTTTGGCCCCTACTCTAGTTTTTAAAGAATCTTTTTCAAACTGTATTGATTACCAGTAAGAATTAGTTTCTAATGCAATGTTATTACCAGCAGCATTTGCTAAAGCAACTACTTTGTTAACCAATGCTAATACAGCAGTGTTAGCAGCAGCATCTGAACATTTAACATATACTTGGTAAACATATTGATCATTATCAAATACACCACTAGGGTTATTGAATCTTGGAACAGTATGTTGGATATAGTATGCTTTATAAGTAGCAGCTCTATCAACAGCACCTAAGATTTCATCTGACATCTCAATCTCTCTAATTCTTGCACTATCTGCATTTCCTTGATTGAATGGAGACTGTCTGTATCTTTCAGATAAGATTAGATCTCTAACTACTTGCTCACCTTGAGTTTGTTGCATTTGACCAGGAGTGCTTGTAGCAACACCACAATCATTACATGGGTTTCCAGTTTCATCAAGAATAGAAGCAATGATAACTACAGGCTCTGCATTAAAATGATCTCTAGTATCAAATGAACAGTTACCAAATTTAGTATCAACATAAGCTCCTACAAAATTAACTGAAGCACTAACTTTAGTTGCACCATTAGGATCAACTGAAGGAACATAATTTCCAGAAGCAGCTGTACCTAAAGCTTGATCAATACTGTATACAGATTGTACACTTACAGCACCAGTAACAGCAGTAACTACAACACCACCTGCAGTAATAGCAGAAACAGTTAAAGTAGCATTAGCGTTTCCACCAGCAACTGTTAATACATTACCTACAGTATAACCAGCACCAACAGCAGCAACGCTATAAGTAGCAATAGCACCACCAGCAACAGTTAAAATGTTAACTTTAAATCCTGAACCAGTACCACCAGTAGTAGCAACACCAGAAGCAACAGCATAACCTGTACCACCAGCTAATGTAGCAGTTTGAACACCATTTAAATCACCTTCAGCAACAAATGGTTTGATCAATGGATCTGTAAGAACCATCTGAGCCATAGTAGCAGAAACTAATGTAGGATCTAAAAATTCCTGTCCATCAACACAACAAATGTTTGCACTATCACCAATTGCATATGCATTGTGATTTAAGAAACGTAATGTTGGGGAACCTTTAACATCAATTCTCATGAACTGAGTTTTTCCACATGGAGCACAATCAGGTCCTAATGATAAAGACGCAGTAGATTGTTCAGCCAATAAACAGTTAGTAACCCATGCTCTTGAGATGAATTTAGGATTAATACCTTTTGATTTAACAGATTCCTTGTAACCTCCGTTACCTGGATTGTTTCCAATGGTATCTTTTGTGTAGTAGCTACCTTGTACAAGATAAGCTAATGAGTTAGCAGGTAAAGTACCACCAGCAATAGCAATTGTTTGCCATGATGCATCAGTAACTAAACCTAGCTGTCCAGCAGTCAATGCTGAAGTTGCAGTACCTGCAGCCGCTTGGGTTGAAGTAGCAACAAACGTTTTGTAAAACGCATGATTAAAATAAGCCATAATTTTTGTTTTTTTGTTGTTAATAAATATATAAGTTTGTACTACGTGTACAGTTATAATATAAGAAAAATTATTTAATTTCCAATTATGATAGGAAAATTAATTTATATTTTGCTGAATTAATTGAATCTTTTACAAGATCCAAGTTGTTTACAATTTCTGAATAAGGCATAATTGATTGTAATTCTACTACTTCTTCTGTCAATTCTCTTAAATATACAATTGCCTCTTTCACACTATTTAATACTATAGGTGCATCATTTTCATATTTTAATAATGTTTCTGATGCTCCTTGAAATCCTTCAGCTAATGTATCAGCGTGACCATGCATAACATCATATAATTCATTTAAAGCTATATGTTGTGCATATGAACCCACACCTGTAACTTGTAAATGTAATTTATGCAAACTAGTAGCAGCATTCATTAAAGCTGTAACTACTTGAGCTGTTTCTTGACCTAATTCAGCATTGGGTCTTTTTAAAGTTTTTTCACTTTTTTCTTCAGTGTTAGTAGTTTTTAATGCTCTCATAATTAATTATTTCTTTCAGCGGCTGCTTGTCCCCTTTGTTGTTGATACATATTCTCTATATCTCCTGCAATAAGTGAAGCCGTATCATCTAATAGTACTTCAACAACATCATCTTTAAATTGACATGGTATATTTGTTGGACTAACTACTCCTGTATATGGATCAACACATCCTTGTATTTGAATATAAACTGGTTTTTGATAGTAAGTTAATACAGGGTTTACAATATTAAAATCTGGTTTTCTATAGATTCTAATTTTGTTACCCAACATTGTACAGAATGTTTCTCCCCATTCAAAGTTTGGGTCCTTTAATGGATCTCTTAGTAAAAGAGAAACATTAGCTTCTTCAGCTAAATATACAGTCATTGATCTTGGATCCGGACAACATTCACTTGTTGCATCAGTACTTACTCTTTTATATTCTAAATAAGTATTTACTGGAAAATTATTTGTTTCAAAATACTGATCAGATACAACTCCTGTTAAAGATAGTTCTCTCAACAGGGGTTGTAAATCATCAATTCTTCTTTTAGATAATTCATCACCCTCTTTATACATATTTCCACCATGTAGAGTTCTTCTACACCAGTCTACTTGTACTTTATTAAATGCTTCAACAAACTGCCAACATTCTATGTTATCATAGTCTTGACTATCTAGTTTGTTTAACCTTTGTTTTAATTTAATTAAGAGTGTGTTATTATCCATTTTTTATGTTTTATGAGTTCCAGTATGGCTCTACTTTATTAAGTAATGACATCAATGTTTCTTCATTCTCTGGATTCTTTAAAAACTCCAAACATTCAGATGGTGACTTACCTAATCTAATTCCACTATCAATTGGTTCAATCCAACCTCCAGCTTTAGTAGTAATAAATCTATAATACAAAGCGTCCTTAATCAAAGCTCTTATTTTTAATTCTTCCATTGATAACCCAGATACTTCTATGAATTGTCCAGCTGCTCTTTTCTTAGAAGATTCAGCACCATTACCATGAATGTAGTCATCCATGTTTTCATAAAGAATATCATTAGGTGTACTTTTAATATACTGTACACTATCAGCATCACAAATTTTAGCAACATACATTAATTTTGAAGCATTTGTATCATACATTTTTTGTAATTCAACCAATGCTTTATTTTTTAATTTACTAAGTTCTGTTCTAGTACTTAATGTTTCTTCCATTGTATCAAGATAAAACTTAGGTGGATTACCTGATTCTCTTGCTTCTCTTAATGATTTTGCAACAATAGAAAAACCACCTGCATGAATAGCATGTAATTTAATCAAGTCATAAGGATCTTTTTCTGGATCTAAAAATACAGGATCATTACCACATCTTAAACTAATCTTATCCCAGAATTTTGAATTATCAGGCTTCATTACTGTAAGCTTATTCCAAAATTCTTTATCATCAATATCAACAACATTAGATGCTAATTCAGCTTCTAATTGAGCAACAACTTTTCTAATCTCTTTTACCTTTGCTACTTTTTCTTTTGTGGGTAACATTTTTACATCAGGAGCAAATTCATTTAGTCCTGTAACATAACGCTTAACACCATTCATTTCTAAACAAGCTAATGTTTCTTCATGAAATACTCCATCATGCAAAGCTAATCCATAATGCTCTAAACCCATGTTCTCTTTTGAAGAGTTAAAATAAGGGCGTATAGCAATTGTTTGATTTTTTGTTTGCTGATACTTTTCTACAATTGTGTAATCATTCATAATTTGGTTTTTGTTAAAATTTAATAATTGTTCTCATTTGTCAAAAGTACATAATTATGTACAATTTATTATTATTAATATTTCTAAAGTAAGGTTTTACCCTTACTATAGTTTATTTGACTTATGCTTCATAAACAATTTTTAGTACTCCATCTGTATGATACAAATCTCCATTACTTAGTCCTGATGCTTTTGCAGCATCATTATCTGCATAATTTCTAATCAATATATCTTTACCTACAGCTTTTGAAGCAACTATTTTAGAAACACTTGAATTTGAAAACTCATATGTTTTATTTGCTTTTTTTATATCTAGTGCCATTTTATTTGTGTTTTAAAGATTAAAAAAAAGGGAGGAGCTTTTACCCTGCCTCCCATTTTTAATTATTGATTATTAGAATGATCCGCCAGTGATTGGGTTTCTCATTACAATTTTCAAGACTTTAGTTGGATCCTTAACCCAGATAGCAGGCATAGTTTGTGACATCATTACACGGTATCCATTAAAGTTACCAGTAGATGCAAAACCTTGAGTTCTTCCCATGTAATCCATAGTTCCATTTTGGTAGAACCATTTCAATTGATTATCCCAAGATAATTTCAATAAATGGATGTTATCATTTCCTTCATCTGTTACGTCAAAGATAATGAAGCTATAAGAACTTAATGGACGGCCATCAATTAATGGATTCTCAATATCATTAGTATTCAAGTTATCAAACGCAGGGTTCAATACAAACTTAACATTAGCTAAGAAAGGAATAGTAAATGAAGTGTAAGCAAATCCATAATCTAGATCCATTCCAGAACCTTTAACAGCTCCAATGTCACTAGCATTTTGTACTAGACCAGAACCATATACTTCATCAGCAATAGCTTTGTTGATCAATTGCATACCACCAATACCTGTTTGAACAACAAGTGATCTTTGTGGATCTGGACCTTTGAACTCAACTTTACCTTGGTAGAAGTTATACAATTCAGATTTAAACATATCAAGTGTGAAAGAAGACTTGTTGTAAACTCTTTTGAATGAGTTATCCAACTGCGCCCATAATCCCACAGATAATCTAATATCATCTGGACCATCTTGTTTGATTCTACCACCTTTACCCCACATCAAGTAAGTTTCAATGTCAGAAGCAATTTTTGATAAGTGAGCAGCTTCCATGTTTGTGATAAATGTTCTAGTAAGAGTACCATTTTCAAATGCTTCTCTTGCACCAGCTTTACCCATGTTAGCAATTAATCCTTCAATACTAGGTACAGCTGGATCATTGTTAGCTCCAAAGTTTCTCCAGATTTCAGTTACAGGTACAGTACCATCTGCATTCAAACCACCTTTGATCATAAGATCAGCACGGCTAGAAATAGAATAGTGTACGTGTGCTTCAGCTCCTCCTACAAAGTTGTAGAACTCACGGAAACCAGAACCTGTTTCAATGTCAGAGAATCTTTCTCCGTACTCACCTCTTGCAGAACCTTTTCTGAAGAACTTAGTACCTTTAGCTAAATACTTATTATCTAAGCTAGCTACGTTGTTGTTGTTTACTAATTGAACAGTATAGATAAAACCGTCACCAGCAGGAAGAATATCATCAGCTGTAATGTAAAGCTCTAATCCATTGTATTTGTCATAAGTGATAATATCACCATGTCCAAATGTTCTTTTAGAAATTTTAATTTTAAATGTTGTTCCATCTACACCTTTAGCTGCATTAGCTGGTTCAATGTCTGCCACAATGTATGGAAGATCTTGCGCAATAGGAGTTTGCCATTTGTACTCACCACGTGCATTGTCCACCATGATTGTATTCTTTCCACCAAATGATGCCATTTGATAAAGAGGCATTTCAACTTTTTGAGTCATTGCCCATAAATCAACTGGTCCCATATCCATAGGTTCTGCTGAACCTAGCATCTGAGTCAAGTGATAAGAATCAACATGAGAACTTGCTTTGTAGCTAGTGTCTCTTAGGAAAATCCCATTATTTAATACTGGAGTTGCCATAATTTTTACTTGTTTTTAGTTATTAATTGTTTATATATTTGATTGTTAAATCCGTTTGAAAATGTTGTTGGTTCTAGGTAACTTCTTAGTTGGTTGTTTTCTTGTTTCTTCATCTTTATCTTGAATACCAAGAGAACTTGAACTGTGATTTCCTTGTTCTGTTTTTAGTTTTCTTACTGTTTGTTCAACACTTTGTTGAGCTCCCTTATCCATAATTTTTGCTTTATATCCTTGAGGATCTTGCAATAACCATAGTGCTTCTGATATCAATGAATAATTTGGTTCTACAAATTGATACTTTTCTAATAGATGTCCTAACAAGTTAGTATTTCTACCACTTACTGAAGGATAACTTGGTTGAACTAAACCGTTATACAACATTGCTTGAGTTTTTCTATCAACTTTAAGATCTCCAAGGTTACCATCTTTTAAAGTATCATATACATTTTGCATATAAGCTTTAGATGCTTGCTCTTGTTGTTTCTGTTTTAGTTGTTGCTCTTGCACTTTTTTGATAACAATTTGTTCTGCCATCTTATCCAATTTTGGTTTGAATTTAGCAGCTTGTTGTTCAAGCTTACCTAAGTCTTTCCAAATTTCAATCTCTTCTTCTATTTCATCAGAGGTTCCATAACCGGTAGCATTTAAATACTCTTTGATTATTGTCTCCTGATCTCTTTCAGATTTAATATCTAAATCTTTAGTTTCTTCTACTTGACCTAAAGTTGAAAACAAACCTTTTAAGTCAGTACCACCATCTGCTACATATCTTGCAGCAATTTGTAATTCTTCAGGTAAACTAGCAAAAAACTGTTTAGGTGTTTCACGTCTTACTTGATTTGCTCTTTCTTCTAAGTTAGCTTCAATCAATTCTTCCCAATCTTTTGCAGTATATTCATCAAAAGATTTTTCATCATCAAATGGAACTAATTTATCTTCTTTAATCATTTTAGAAAAGACATCAGAAATACCAGAAATAGATTTTCTACCTCTAGTTTCTTTTTTTTCATCCTCATCTTCTTCATTACCTAAACCATCAAGAATGCTTTTACCATCTTCTTTAGTTGCTTTAGGTTCAATTTCTTCTTCATCATCTTCAAGAAGATCTTTATTTGATGCTGCAGGTTTACCTGTATTAGTTAAATCATCTGCATCATCTGTGTCAGGATCAGCAAATGAAAAATCTGCTTTCTTATTCATTCCTGAAAAAATGTTGTTTGTAGTTTTAGTATCTTTTCCAGATGGCAAAGTCATGTCAGCACCACTAGGTGCCGCATTAAATATTGTATCTAAATCAATGTCTAAAGTCTCTACGTTACTATTCATTGTGTTGTTTTTGGTACTCATCTTATTGTTGGTTTAATAATTAATACTTTATATACATAATATAATAAATCTTTATCTGGTTTGCACTACAGTAAACTTATTATATTTGATAAAATTGTAAAGTTTCTTGCAGTATATAGCTAACACAAATTATTTATCTTTTGATTTTTTCATATCATATTTGTTTTTGTTTTCTTTTGCTATATCTAACTGAGTTTTTGCTATCTGAGTTTGAGCTGCTATTCTTTCTCTTTCAACCTGAAGCTTTTGACTTTCTGTTGATGATTTAGATACCATCTCTTCACGTTTCATATTCATTTGCTCTCTGTATTGAGTTGTTTGTTGAATATTTTTTAATGCATCTTGATAGTCACTTACTTCATTTTTATTTATATCTACAGCAGCACCATATCCAGCAGCTCTAATTTCAGCAATAGTAATATCATTCTGTCTGTCTTTCTCAGCTTCATCTTGTAACATTTGCGCTTTCATTTGAGCGTCTTGTGCTTGTGCTTGTAATTGTTGCTCTTGCATTTGACGTTGCTGTTGCATTTCTTCTTGTCTTTGAGCTGTAACTCTAGCTTCAGCATCTTTCAAGATATCAGTTACCTCAGAAATAGAATCTGCTTTAACAATATTTCCAAGTTCAAATATACTAGCACCTGTTGTATTATTAGTTAAAGCCATTTGTTTTAACTGTTCAAGAATAGCTCTATGATTTGTTTTAGTTGTAGCAAATACATTGAAATCTCTTAATAATAGATCTGTACCATTAATAGTAAAGTTCACCTTTTCTGCTTCAGTAGAGATATAACTCAATCTTACACTAGGATTAGTACTGTAATAGTATTGTGCTAAGTCTGTTCTCATTTGATGGATCCTGGGCATAAGTTGATCTGAATGCTGAACAAAATAAATTTCTGTTTGAGCATATGATTGTTGCATAGCATTAACTACACCTGTAGCTGTTTCTGCTGATACAACACCACCTAACCTTTGAGGATTGATTCCAATTGCATCAAAACATTGTTGTTTGAAATAATTAGCTAATTGTATTCTACTCATCAATCTACTAGTTTGCTCCATGTTTAGAGTCTGGTAGTGTTGGAAGTTTACTGCATTCTCTGTATTAGTAATTGAAGTATCAAGAGGAAGCATTTGAAAATCTTTCATTGCTACATATGCTTTAGCATAATTGTTCTTACCCCAATCTTCACCCATAGAGTGACGTGGTAATGCATTTTGATCAAACATAATCACTGTACCTAATTCATCAATTAAGATATCAGCAATTTGATTGTTAACCATATTGTAACCAACTTGATATGCTTTCATTAAATCTACTAAAGAAGTAGATCTAGTATTTCTATCAGAGAATACTCTACCTTCTACAGGTAGCTTACATCCATATAAAGAATTGTTTCCTTTAAATTGAAATGGTAATCTACCGGGCTTGGTTCTATTAATACCCAAATACATAGGATTAATTTCACTACTAGTTGAACTTCTCCACATTGCAGGTACATTTGGTCCTACTTTTACACCACCCCAGATTTCATTAATCCAGATCCAATCAATATGTTCTCCTTGTAGTAATGTATCTTTGGTTTTGTTTTTAAATATTGATGTATCATAAACAGCTTTCTCAGTTACTTTAAATGTTTCATCAACTATCTCTTGAGTAACTTCTCCATCAAATTCTATCTTAGTAAGATGTCCCACTTTTCTTTGAGTCTTCCAATAAATTGTAGAAACTCTCATCAAGTTGCTATCACCATAATAAGCTAAATCTTCACTTTGACTTAAAATTTGAGTTAAGATATCACCACCTCTAGCAGGATCTGCCATGTAGTTACTTGTATATTGTCTATAGGCTAAACCTGGTGAATCAGTATTCCATGCATGTGATCTTGTTGCATCATAATAAGCACCATCATTTTGATACCCATTAACTTGATATTGAGCAGATCTTGCAGGATAAATTCTTTGTAATGATTCCAATTGTTCTTGACTCATCAAATATCCATATTTATCTACAACATCAGATACAGTCATTAGGTCAATTTTACCAACATAAGCTGAATCAGAAATATATCTTTGATCTGGAGACTTTTGATAGAATGTTAAAACAGGATTCCATAACTCAATATCATAGTCATCCTCTAACATACGGAAATGCCAAAATTCTCTATCAGCAATAAGCATATCTCTAAATGCTCTTTCTTCTAACTCTTGCATTTTGAATCTTTCCTCATCAACATTTAATTGGTGAGTAGCCCATTCTTCAACAGAACTTCTATATGACTTACTGAAGAAGTCTTCAATTTCAGGTAATGTTTTAATGTTTTGTGGAGCAAGCTGTTGCTGTGCTTCTTCTGAAGCTGGATCCATTCCCATTTGGATCATTTTTTCTACAAGCTTTCTTGATGCATCTGCAAGTAATGATTCTTCAACTTGCATTCTTTTTTGCTCAAGCATCTCATTATATGACTTATCATCTACTGCTCTAAATTGTACTTTATTGTATCTCTTGGAAAACTCCCCACTCAATACATTAATTACATTTGGAATAATAGGGTAAAATTTAAGTTCTAAAGCTGAATCATTTTCTTTAGTTAAAACATCCATTAGATCTTTATAGTCATTATCAGGTTCAACTATATAATCTGTTTTATCTATAATTCCTTTAGCTAATTTATAGTTTTTCAAAAGCCTTCTAGCATTAAGTCTTAAAAACTGAATACCTTGGAGCTCTAACCAATCTAAGTTCCATGCTGCCCAATCATCTGTTTTTTCATTATATGGTAAAAACTGAATAGGTTGCGTTAAACTAGAAAAGGTAGGTCCTTCTGTTTTTTTTGCACCGGCCTTTAACTGCATTGCATTAAGTACTTTCATTCTAAATTTAATTTAGTTAATTTATTTATAATTTTTGAAGCCTGATCTTTTTATTGTGTTTCCAACATTGTTTCCAGCACGTCCAATATTCTTAAACGGACTATACCTTAATTTATACAAATTTTCTGGATTTACCAAAGATTTTTCTTCTGATTCACGTCTTTTTGAAAAACCTCTATTTGATTGTTGTATTTTTACAAAAGCAATTAATGCTCCAAATGCCACAAGTCTATCTACGTTAAGTCCAGGATAATATGCAAGCATTTCTTTTATAAGCATTCCATCAGGTATTCTTTCAACACCTAATGTTTGATTTGTTACAACTCCACCAACATCAGTTTCTTCATCTATGACTTCTCTTAAAAATTCAATTGCATATGATATCAAATGACTTTTAAATAATGTACCAGTATTCTTCCATCCATATTCTTGGTAAACACTATTGTTTGAACCAAGATCTTTTAGAAATAATATTTGTTGTTTAGGTACTAAATATCTTTGTTTCTTTCTAGCAATCATATGCTGTATAAACAAAGATATGTTATTTTCAACTATAGTCCAGGCATTGTACCATTCTATAATTAACTCTAGTCTTTCATGTGTTTTATTTATATCATCAAATCTACCACACCATGATGCTACAATTTTATCTTTCTCTAAGAATTGTTCTACATCTCCTGATATCATTGTTCTTGTAACCTCTGTTGCATTCTTATAAACAAAAATACTACACAAGGAATCTGATGTAGTTGTTTTACCTTCTGATACAGGGTCAATAGAGGCGTAATAAGCTCCAAACTCTGGACTCTTGACTGGACGTTCCCAAACAACAATACTTCCTGTCTTATCCACTTGTTTCTTGTCTACAGGGAATCTGCTTATTGGAAGTTTGCTGGTTCTTTTTGCAAAGATACCTTTCTCATCTCTATCAAGTTCAATAAGTTCATAAGGGTATTCTTTCTCTTCAATTCTTTTTTGTTGTCTACTAAGAATGCCTTGTGGAAATACAGATGCTTTTCTATATGCAAATGCTTCTGCAATATTTAAAGGCTTCTGAGATATTCTTAATTGGAATTGTTCTCCATTTAATTCATTCTTCCACCTTTCTCTTTCTTCTTGTATTGCTGCTTCAGCTTCTTTTACTAAAGAGTTTCCATAGTCATCTATAAATGGTGGCATTGACCATTGTTCTGGAATAAATAAACCAGCCATACCTATTGTACCATCTGCATCAATAAGATCAGTTTCAACAGCATATATATCATTTGCTGCTGGATTAGTAATCATTTCTTTCAAAGGATTACACTGTTCTAAATCTCCCACTGAACCCGCAGCAATAAACATACCTGTAGTCATCATACCTGATGACATTGCAGGACGCAAGTACTCATATGTCTCAGACATTTTTGGAGCAATACCAGCTTCCTCATGAAAGAAGATAGTACACGGTCCCCCTACTCCAGTAGTTGCATTTTTTTCAAATGAACCCCCTTGTATTTTTGATTTTAAACCTCTTGCTGTTTTTCTATTACCAACTTTAACTTCAATCTGTTGTTGCCATAGTAAAACTTTTTCAGGATTGCTTGGTCTATACCATGCAGTATGCTCATTCAAGAATGTTTTGTATTCATCTAAAAACTTCCATGATCCTTTATCATTTATAAAATCTTTAAGTGATGCACCAATCTTACAGATACTACCCTCTTCAAACCAATAGGTATTTATAATTTTACCCATATGAAAATATGAAGATGCTATCTGACGTTTTTTTAATATAGCTGAATGTTTATGATGTAACTCAGCAAGCAATTCATACAAAGCCATATGATACTGTGCATCTCTAACTTTAGCAAAACCATACTTCTTTTCTTCTTTATCAAAGATTGGAAGAAAGTTTAACCACATGTAGTAATCTCTAGTTAAATACCAGCTTTTACCGCTATCATTATAAATGACTCCTTCTCTACATTTATTTTTTTGGTCTTCCCAATATTCAGTAAAGTCTTTAGATCTAAATGGTTTATTACAATAGAATCCCTGGTCATTAAATATTTGAGCTTGTTCATTAAACTTAAATGAAAGCTCATTAAATTCATAATGACCTGGGACACTAAATATACTTAAAGCATAATCTATAAAACTTTCTTTAGTTTTAAATTCTGTAGTTGTCCAAGATCCATTTTGATATGTAGGTATGGATTTATACATACTTAAATTTTGCAAATACATCACCTTCATGGATCAGTAAATGTTCTTCATCATCATGCATCATAGATGTAGGTAAACAATGTTCACTATATTGAACTACATCACCTATTTTAATTTCAGTAATTCCTTCACCAACTGCAACTACAGTACCTTTATTTTCTACTTTTTGAGCAGCTTCAGGTATAATGATATTTGTATTTTTAAAAAATGCATCAGCTTTTTTTTGCTTGATCAATAACTTCTTTCCTACTGGTATTACTTGTTGTGTCATCTTTGTTAATTTTAATGGTTTTATTATTTTCTTTTTTTTCAATAAGTTCAGGTTCATCCCAATAACAGAAAAACCAATTATCTTTTTTTTCTTGCATTATATTTGGTCATAAGCTAATCCAGCTCCTCCGCGTACAGAACTTTCTTGTTCTTGTTTCATATCAACAAATGCACCTTTGTATGATTGTCTAATTTGCTCAAATTTAGATGCAGCATTTACCATAGAATTTATGTTACCATCTCTACCATGCTCAATAGCTGTTACTTCCATGTATTTAGCCAATCTATCAAGCATTGATTTAATTCCTTTGTAGGCTCTAAAAGTAGGTGTTTCATATAACTTATAGCACATGTCTAATGCATACCTTATCTTAGGGTCTTCTGGTGAATCTTCTAATTGAATTTCCTCAATAATAATATCTTCCTTTTCATGTTCTGGTAAATTAAAAAAAGGATTCATATCTGGATTAGGACAACTCATGTAAAATATATACTGATAAATTTTTAAATATGTATCTGGATAATTTTCCATAATAGCACTTAAAAAAGGTAGAGCATAGCAATGTTCTGATGGAATCACTTTACTGTTCTGAATATCAAATAGTCTTACTAACATAATTAAGGTGTTACTGGATTCATATATGCTACTATTGATGCATAAGAGTTTGTACTATAAATTGGTTGTAAAATACCATTTAAATAAATTTGTATAATTCCAGGTATAAAAGTTTTTCCTAAAGTATCCCAAACATAAGATACTGCAGTAATTTTAGTAGAATCTATACTCATTTCTCCAGCACTATTTGTATTCCAATATTGATTTATTGGAGGACCATTAGGTGCAGTTGCTTGTTCTAAATAAACTTGTGTAATTGTTATAGTTGCCATAATTTTATTTGTTATCTTTTAACCACATTATTAATGAATTAACTTCATCCTTTAAATAAGGAACTTCATACATTTTGATTTCATCTAAGATGGGTTCTCCATTGTAATGTTCATTAATTGGATAACCATTAGCATCCTCACCAATTTGTTTAAACTTTACATGTTGTATTGTAAGTCTTCCAATCTTTAAAGAAGGGTTATGCTTTTTAATAATATACGCATAAATACTGAGCTGTAAACTATAATGATTTAAATTACAATCATCTAAATGATTAATGGGTTTATACATTTTACTTGTTATACCCTCCCAATTAGTATATCCTTTTTCTTTGATTTCTTTATTAGTCTTGTAATCATTGATATTAATAAAACCATCTACAATTTCTACAACATCTGCTTGACCGCAAATCCCAACAGATTTTAAATAAACTAAATGTTCTGGATAAAGACCATCAGATAACTTTTGTTCAGGTGCTAATTTTATACCATCATTATTTACAAGTGGTTTGATAATAGGTATTTCAGTACCATTACGCTCAATTGTTTTAAAATCAAGCATGTCAGATTCTCTTTGATTATGATAAAAGTTTCCTAGATTAATTGCCCTATTTGTTTCATTATCCCAAGCTTCTATTATTTGTTCTACAGTCATACCATACCACTTAGAATTTTTATTCTTTGCAGATTTTTTTGCCTGACCTTCTTTGTCAAACTTAGGTTTAAACTTACTAACTAGTGAAGTAACACTCAACCATTGAATGTTATCTTCTTCTATGCTTTCATAGCTGTGTCCGTCTTCTTTGAATATTATAGCCATTATTTATTATTTATAAGATTATTACCTCCAGCACTCAATATGTCATTACTTGTAGTAGTTCCTGCTATTGGATCATTTGTAGTTGTAGAAACATAGTATGGATTTGATGTGCCACCATTTGGTACTCCATGATAAGGTTGAAATACCTGATTAGTATTTTTTCTATCAAATGCTTGAGCTTTTGATTCAGCTGTAAGTAATACTAAGGCTGCTTTTGCAGTGATCATATTATATTCTAAAAGATCATTTACTATTTCTGTTACTGTCATAATATTAATTTTTAATTTGTTGATTTACTTTTTCTTCTAACTCTTCAGTCATTAATGAATCCCAAAAACCTTTAGGACAAGAAGTTGATAATGACCTTACTTTGAATGCAAGACTGCACCCACAATCTGAACAACAAGGTTGTGTACCTGGAGCTAAACAATGATCTCCACTAGCATCAAACAAAGAACACTTAATGCATATTTGAAATCTATCTGTAGCAACAGCTTCAATATGTTCTTTTTTAAATATGTTATTTTTAATGCCTTCTATTATTTGATCAGCATTTTTAAATACTGTTAAATATTTTTTCCATTTTCCTTCCATATTGTAAAAGTTATTTTGCTTTAAATTCTTTTTTTCTTAATATATCAGCTTCCATTTGTACTAATGCTTTAGACATTTGTTCAATGTTGTTCTGTATATTTTCACTTTGAGCATAACCATTATATGTTCTTTTAGCTAAATTACCCAGTGTACTTTTATTCTTTTTAATTAAGTTTTCTAATTTAGTTTTTCTTAAATAAAAAGTACCCAATCCATCTACATTTACTCTTGGGTATTCAAGTGCTGATAATTTTTTTCTTAATTTACCATAGTAAAATGTTATAAAATCATCCACTACTTGTGGATGTACACCAACCTCTTCAGCTATACCTGCTTTAAAATCTTTATGCTTCTTGGGATTCACGTCCTAATATTTTATAATCCAACAATACCAAACCATCTGTTTGAACATTAATGTTTTTGTTAATTGAAATGGTTTTTTTATTTACACCACTTTTAACTATTAGCTTTTTCTTTTCTGCTTTTGCTAAAGCATTTCTAGCTGATTGTGGACTTTTAAATATTTTTTGTTCAGTTAAAAATATACAAAATTTAGTTAATTCAGTTTTTGGTTGTTTGGATAACTCCATTAAACATTTAAGATCTGAATTGCTAATTAAAATATTTTCAAAAAAACAATATGTAAGTATCTGATACTTAATTGTTTCATTAATATCTACCTGTAATTTTAAATCTACTTTATTTACTATAGCCATTATTTTAAACTCATTATCATATCAACTAAGTCTGGATGTGGATAGCAATCAAACTTATCCTTCCTTACATTGGTATGTGTTAATAATCCTTTAATTTTACCACTAGCTGCATCTTCATTATAATCAAATCCTTTAGTGGCACCGTGTTTTTGTATTAGTTGTTTTAATCCTAACCTTATATCAATACCATCTCTTTCACCAACATACTTAATCCACTTTTCAGTTTCTTTAATTTGTTTTTCTGAATATGCATGCCAGTATAAAAATCCTTTGAATGCTTCTTTCAATGTTGTTACTTCATCTGGGTGAGTCTTAGTTCCTACATAGGTTTTATAATCTTTAGTCAATTGTCCCATAGAACAAATTTCTAAACCTACAGAGTGTCTATTCATCCAGCCTGATTTAGTTAAACCTAAATGCCAACCCTGGTTTCCTGTTGGAAAAGCCTGAACCATTTGACCATCATATTTAGCATCACTATTACGGTGTCCTCTACCACCTAAAACAAATTCAGTTCCAATAGCACCTCTATTATCTTTATTCCACATATCAACACAAGCATATGGATTGTTTCCACCAGCTGTATGATGTAAGAATATGTATTCATTTTTAATGGGCCCTTTAATGTATTCTTTAGGAGATAGATAATGCTTGTGAATTATTTGATCATAGTTAGTTTTAAAGTACTGACCAAATATATCTGAGTCTTCATCAATAGCTTCTTGTAATGTAGGTACTTTGTTAAATAACAATGTCCACATATCAGCATCCACTATTCCTGTAACTGGCAGATTATTAGATAGTTGAAATCTAATTACAGCTTTTTCTGTCATTGGTCCAAACTGCCCATCCTGTTTTAATAAGAGTTTGGATTGGAGGGTCTGGACATCTGGTCCAGAATCCCCCCTTTTTAACATCTTCATAGTTTAGTCTATTTGAGATGCTGCATTTTCCATTGCTTCTTTAAAAGCTTTTGCTTCTTCTGAATCAACAGGTACTTGTCCACCTTCTTTTTGAGAAGCATAGGCTTGTGCCATATACATCTGTGCTTGAAGTCTTTCAGCTCTTGATTTCTCAATAGTAGCTAAAAGCATTTCATACTCAGCTTGTACTTCTAAATGTGGGATGTTGTCTTTGTAGAATGAAGTAATTTCTTCTCTACGTGCATTTAATTCTTCTTTAGTTAAGGTAGGTTCCTTTTCATCTAAAGGATTGTTGGTTTTTGCATTTGCCATTTTAAAATTTTTTTAAGTTAAACAATATATTACAAATATATAATAATAGTTTAAATAAAAAAAGTTTACAGGCTTTATTTTTAAATTTTATTCTTTTCTAATAAAGTAATTACGGTTTTAAGTTCTGATGCTTTATGAAAAACAATATCCCCTTCAAGAACATCTACGCTCCAATTGCCTTGTGCTGCTTCATCAGAATCACTATCACAGGATAAAAAACCAACACCACCCACATCCTTAATATAATAGTACCAAGGTTGTGGGCTACCACTTGTTTCTGGTGTTTCATCAAAACGTTTAAATCCAAGTTTAATCAAACTAGCTTCAGTCATAATATTTTATAATTAATTATTAGCCTGCTCTGTAACACAATAAAGCAGTTGCTTTAATTTCTTCTTGGGGTTTACCTATTCTATATAAACCTGTTTCTTCTTCTTGCACTAATTGAGGACCACCTGTAATTTGAACATGATGAGTTGACATACCATCCCAATAAAATGTTGGACATACTGATTCTGTGAAACTTTCACCAAGTGTATCCTTTAAATCTCCTTCACTAAAGGCTTCCATATCCGCCTTATCAAGATTACCCAACCAGTTTTGTAAGCCATCTTCAAAGAATACTTTCATTACATCTTCACCTGGAAACAAAGGTTTATCTCCATCTACCATTGTATACTCAGTATGATCTTGAGCGTCACCAACAACTACAGCCCATACTTCATAGTTTCCAACTAATAATGAACCAGAGTTCCATTCCTTAGTTTCACCCGGTTTTAACACACCATGTTTAGATGGTTTATTATCTAATTTTGGTTGTTCATAAACAGCATAACAAGCTGGAACCTTTGTACTATTTGTAACTTTAAAATGAGCTGTTGACATGATTACTTTTTTTTAGATTTTGCTTTAATTTTCTTTTCTTGAGCAAGCATTTGTTTAGTAGGTTTTTTTCCAGAACCCTTGTTGTCACGAATATTATCCCAAAGTCCTCTCTGAGATACACTTCCGTCTTTACGTTTAATCATTTCTTTTTTTGCCATTACCATTTAACTTTATCAGCCCAATAGGCAGCACTCATTTTACCTTTACTAATATTTGATGCATGCCTAGCCTTGAATGATTTTTGTCTAGCTTTCCCTGCTGCTGTAGTAGGATTAGCACCTGCACCACTAACACCTTGCTGACCAAATCTAATAGTCTTAACTGTATCACCTTCTTTAGCCACAACTACATGTGACTTAGTTGGATGTGACGGAGTACGTTTTGGTTTATTATAACCAGCCACTCCAGCACTTGCTAATCTAGAATCTTTTTTGATAGCCATTGTATATTAAATGTTAGATTCCGTAAACTCTTAACTCAAAAATTCCTCCATAAGTACTTGATTGGTTGTATACCCCCGTACTCATATTCAGGCCTACTGCAGCAATACTGATAGAAGAAGTTTGAATAAATGCTTGTTTAATACTTGTAGTTTGACCTGCATTAAGGATTCCATCTGTTGGAAGACTATACGTGGAGTAAATGCCCGCAGCAGAATTTTCTATAACTCCTGAAGAAGCAATATTTAAACTTGAACCACTTACCTCCCAAGAAAAAGTATAACCTGTGTCATTAGAAATTTCTGTTACAGTTAATGAGCCTTCAACTTCTTTATTGAAGTATGCAGTGTATAATTTATATGCTGGAGGTGTAGGAGGTACTATACTAGCTAATACGTAACTTTTAATTCCAGCAAGACTAAGCAAACTTGCTTCCATTTTTGGCCGAGGCTTCAGCACCTCTTGAGTATCATTATATGCTGCTGACACTATGTAGTCTTTATCTGTTGGGACTTTTATCTTACGCTTAGAGATTAACCCCATTATATCTTGCAATGTACTATTCATTAGTTTTCTTATTTAAGTTATCCTTCTATAGGAATAATATACAAATTTATTGTGTAAAGATAAAATAATTTTTACATAACCTAATTACGGGACCTCAAAAAAATTTTTTCTCCCCAAAAAAAATAGTGTCTTTATTGCAATGGTTTTTATAAAAGTTGTGTGTATTGCATAAGTGGTACCTACTACCAAACTGATCCCCAGCTAATTTTTGCGGAGAGGGTACCCCCGCACTTGTGGTACCCAAAAACAAATAAAATATAATAGTATGTCAGTATTTTTTAGAAAATTAAGAATTAATGAGTCAACTGGAACAGCAACAATCATTGCTACAGACAAGCCTATCACAAGCAAGCAAACTACACTTGCAGGGCTGAACGTGGGCACACGCACACAAGGTAGTGTAAACTTTGGCGTATTGAGCCTTATTGACCCTGAAACAAATCAGGTGATGAAAGCTAATCACCCAACTATTGCTGCCTTGCAAAAGAAACTAAATGCTGGAGATGAAATGCCAGGATTCCAATTGAGTAGTAACCCTGTGGTTGATATTCAAACTGGTGAGCTAACAACCCTAATGTGGATTGAGGCTGTGTAACATCAGAACAGAGGAGTGTGTAAAAGCACTCCTCTTCTTTTAAAGGGTTACTAATTCCCCTTTTTTACTGGAAGACCACTACGCATACAATCTGAAGGGTTACTAATTCTTCTACCTAACAACCACTACGCATACCTTTCTGCTCTCCTGCTGCTGTGCTGCGCACAGCTACTCTCTGCTCCCCAGCTAATTGTTGCACTATTGCAATAAAATAAATTAATTAAATTAGTTATGTCAGTATTTTTTAGAAAGTTGAGAGTGAATGATAGCACAGGAACAGCTACCATTATTGTTACATCTGCACCTATTGTAAGTAAAATAGGAACGTTAGCCGGCATCAGTGTTGGAACAAGAACCCAAAGTAATATTACATTTGGTGTTCTTAGCCTCATTGATCCAGTGACTAACACAGTAATGAAAGCCAATCATCCCACAATTGCACAACTACAAAAAAAGTTGAACGCAGGAGATGAGATGCCAGGCTTTAAATTATCTGATAATAGAGTAGTTGACCTTGTAACAGGGGAAGAAACTACACTCTATTGGGTGGAAGCAGTCTAATTGGAGAGGGATGGTTACTAATCATCCCTTTTCTGTTTTATTTAAAAGAATTTTGTATTCATTTGTGTGTTACTGTTTATATGGGTGATCTTATATTGCCATATCCTTACCTTAATCACACTCATAATTATAGTTACTGCTACTATTATATATATAGCTAGCATTACTACTCATATCACTCAAACATAGTCTTGTTCCTCTCCTATATGATTCTTATATCTCTCTATAGGATAAGAGCCATATTAACCGGAATCTTATAAATATTAATCAATCTTAAAAACAAATAGTATGAAACACATTAAATCACAAACAACTACAAAGTATGACATGTTTAGTTACCTTCCTATGAATCGTGAAGTAAACTCTAAGCATGTAGAAAGTATGGTAAAGTCACTTAACAAAATGGGATGTATCCGTGATGTTATAGTTGTTACCACAAATGCATTTGAAGGACTAACTAAAACCTATGTTATAGATGGTCAACATTTGCTTAATGCATTAATACGCCAGAATGCACCAGTATCTTATAGATCATTGAATCTAAATACTGTTGAAGAAATAGTATCTTGTATGGCTATGTTAAACAACTCAAGTAAATCTTGGGGATTGTTAGATTATGTCAATGCTTACAAAGTCGTGAACAATGATTATATGAAACTATTGAAGTATATCAATATCTATAATCTTGAACCTACAATGATAGCAATGATTGCTACTAACAACACAAAAACGTGTATCAGCAAACTTATTAAAGAAGGAACATTCAGCATCAGTAACTCTAAGACAGAAGTTATGTGCAAAGAATTTTCTGATATCTTTCTTAAGATAGGTAAGGCAGACAGATGGGTGAAATTTAATTTCCTTGATGTTTTCTTATCAGTTTATGGTCTATATGACCACAAAAAAGCTTTAGTTAATTTGGATAAACACTTACCAACAATTAAAGCTATGTCTGATCCACATTATGCAACAAAGTACATAAGAGAAAAAATCTTTAATTAAAACATTATGAAAACAACCAAAATTATGCTTGCTGTAATAGCAACGTTTCTTATCACTTGGCTTACATTAGCCACACTTGCTTATCTGTTATCTAGTGTAACAGACTTCAGAACTTGTGCTACTAATAATGGTACAATAATGTTTATGTTAATCTTTGGTTGGATACCTGCAGTTATTGTAGGTTGTGATCTTGATAAAAGATACAAAGATGAAGACTAATCTTGCTATTATTGCTGTTGTAATGTTCTTTCTCTATATCTTAATTGATATGGTGCAAGGACAATACAACAGAATTGTAGTCAATCAACCTGAATACAATCACATTGTAAGAATAGACACTTGTAGAATTGTTACTGATACATTAGGAAAACCTTTCTGTATTTGGTATCAAGACAAGTTATATCTACCAGACCCTAATCAAGAATCAGATAAACAAATCCTTAATAACAAATAATATGCAAGCAATCATTTTAAATCCAGAACTGTTCATACAGTACAAATCAGAAATTGGAATTATGCTTTACACAGAAGATGACTCAAAAGAAGTTAATGTCTTCACTGGACATAAGCACCTCAAAGTAGATCGTAGTCAAACAGAATTAGTCTCAATACAACAAATTGAAGATGCTGTAATTGCTAATGATCACCTTAGAGAACTAGCAGAAGATCACAATCTAGTAGAAATCCATCATGATGATGAACCTGAAGAATACATGGAGTATTACTCAAGCTTTAACTAACTCAAAAACCTATCGTAATGAATACGGTAGGTTTTAACTCAAACAATCTAAAACAAATAATCATGCAAAAAAATATTAAATTCTTACTCAAATTATTCTTTGTTATTGTACTTCCTCTAGTAACAGTAATTTATTATTCAACACATATCAGTTTACTATATGATAGAAGTATAATTCTTACTGCATTATCAGTAGTTCCATTGTTACTTGTATTCTTTAATGCAATATTTTATTCTGTTCATATGAGTAAAACCAAATTGTTCTCAAGATGGTCAACTAATATATTCGCAGGCTTTGGCTTTATAATAGCACTTGATGATGATAATAATGATGTTATTATTGTTATTGGCTGTATTGGATTAACATTTAGATACAAAGGACTTTTTAGTAAATAAAAACTATCACAGGTGACACACTAACAGTACCAGTAATATACTATAGTATTATACTAGTAGTTAGGCCTTGTAAAACCATTGAATATTAGTGACTCAGCATATTTTCTATTCATACATTGTTTTGTATGCTGGGTTGCTTTATTCATATAAAAAAATAATTATGGATACATACAGTATATCAAAAAACCTGCTCAATAAAATATTTATTGACCTTATTAACTCAGACAGTATTAAAAATTCTGCTAACAAAGATTCTATTAGCCATATACTATTAAAAGAATTACCAGAATATGCAATAGAAACTATAATTCATTTGACATTAACAGATGACCTTTATGTTCCTTTAGCTATTGGTGATCACTTTAAAGTAAAACCCATAAAGTATCATGAATCAAAGCATTATGAGACAGACATATTATGTGATATGGGTTTATGTGATGGAGAAGGTAACATATTTGGTTATGTAGTTAGTGATGGATCATGGTCATCTTCTAGAGAATACAATCCTTTTTTTAGAAATCTTAAAGTCAAATTGTATTATCATAACACTAGTAGGGAAGTTACAGAATTTGAACAAGATCTTAACCCATTGGAATTAACCAAAATAGAAAAGTTAGACATTCCTTATTTTAATAAATCAGTAATAGAAGAACCAAGTATAAATCAATTAACTTTAGAACTCCAGTAATTATGTCAAAAATCACAATGTCTTTATTAAAAACAGAATTAGATTCTTGGTTAGAATTAAAAAAATCTATGGATGCTACACCAAATGGTAAAATGACCAGTTTTGGAAAGTATATGAATGATAAATATGCTTTTAAAAGTGATGCTCTTCTTAATGAAGCAGATCATAATACAGCACTCTTATTAATCATGAGAGATCATGTCCAAGAAATCAACTAGATTTGGTATTGTTTCATATGAAGTAATATCAGATCCTAATTTATCAGTCCAAGCTAAAGCACTGTATTCAATGCTTGCTTGTTACGCAAACAAAGAAAGAACATGTTGGCCATCAATCTCCACACTATCAGATGACTTAAACATAAGTCAATCATCTACTAATAGATTGATTAAGGAACTTAAAACATGTAATTACATACAAAGAATAGGTAGAAAGCTAATCATAAAATAAAGTTAGCTATATATATGCTATTTATATTTTGCACTAAGTAAAAATAAGAAAAATTATAACTCAAATAGCAATTATATTATTATACATTTGTTTGTTTACTTTACATAAATGAACAATAAATGATAATACAGTTGCCAAATGGACGTATAATTGAGTGCTCAGTAGAGCAATATTTATCTTTGTCTGATGATGAGGTTAAAGACTTAAATGGCCTTAGTGCAAGTTATACAAAAGAAGTGGGTGATCCATTTTATAATTCATTTTCAAAACCATTACGTATTCCCTTAAACATTGATGATGATTCATTAGATGATCTTATTGAAGATTATATCACAGAATATGAACCGGAACTACATGAGATAGAAGATTATGATAAAATGGAAGACACAGATTTTCATTCAGATGATATCTAACCGTTAGATACATTAAATCATTTATTATTCACAATTTAAAATCAAAAACAAATGCAAAGTAAAGTAAACATCATTGCTGATGACATGGGAAATGTTATCCGTCAGTCTAGTACAAATTCAGAATTTGGTCACGTTAGATTACAACAAGAAAGAGTAACCTTTGGTAACACAGGTTGGGTTAAGAAATCCGTATTAAGTACATTGTTACATGGTAAGTTAGAAGATTTACAAAGCTTAGGCCTTGAAAATGTTAAATCATTACCTGGTAAAATTGTAATCAAAGAATCATTAGAGCCTTTTAACAACACAGATCCAGAAAGAGATTACAAATATGCCGGTGATACTGGTATTGTATGTTGTCAAGATGGTCAACCTATCTTTAGGAAAACATTCTATGTAAGTGATACCACTGCAGAAGATGTGTTAGTTGCTCATACAAATGGTCAAGATATCAAAGAAGCTAATGGAGGTTCATCTTTCAATTTAGCAAAGTCTTCAGTTAAAGTTGATAAAGCAACATCTGCAGAAGCATTTGGTATTAATGTAAAAGAAGAAGAAGTAGTTACTCCATCATTTGATGACATTGAAACTACTAATGAAGTTGAAGAGTTAGATCTTGTAGAAGAAGATACTTTTGAACTTTAATCCCTCAATATAATATAAAAGGTTTTCCATCAGAGGAAATTAAATAATGGCTATTTGTGCCTTAGCCTTTTGTATTTATATATTTCATTACAAACTTAAAACCTTATAACAAAACATGTATGCTATCTCAAGAACAATTAACTCAGCTTCAGACAGATGAATCAATAAGAATCATCAGCCTCCGTGAATCACGGTATCAGTATTATGGACTATTGGAAGAATACCAATTGCATCCACCATCAATTATTAATAACTTAAATTACAGTAAGTTAAATTCCTATCAACACTTCTTGTTTAAGAGAGTATTACACGGCCTTAATGTGTATAGCAAAGAAGAAGTTGAAACTCTACACTGGGATAAGAAAAGAAGAATATCCAAAGTATGGAGAAGATCTCAAAGAGAGATAAATGCTTGGAAACAAACTATTTGTAACAGAAGAATTAATGACTTCTTCCGCAGAACATTCCATGGACCAACAGCAGAATACATTATCTCTGTACCAGAAGATGAAATATTGGAAGACTACAACAACACATTAACATTAAAAGATTTGGGTATTACTTATGAAGACGTAATCTTAAGATTTATGTCTAAAGGCCTATTGCCAAAGAATTTCTTTACACTAAAAGAAAATGACAATCAGAAAAGTATCAGCCAAGCTATTAAAGGCTAACTCTGAGTATTCTAAAATACGCAAAGTTTATTTAACAGAGCATCCAGTATGTCATGCAAAGATCCATCAGTGTTCTTTGCATGCTACAGATGTTCATCACAAAAAAGGTAGAGGAAAATATCACTTAGATATAACCACCTGGTTACCAGTATGTAGAAATTGTCATACTTGGATAGAAACAAATCCTACTGATGCCATTGAACTTGGTTTTTCAGATAGCAGACATTAATACATTGATCATGGCAGAAGAAATCCTTAATATTGAGTACAATAAAGAAATATTAATTAAAAAAGCATTGCAGAAATATAAAACTCAAAGAGAAGCTGCTACAGTATTGGGTTGTACCATGAGGTATTTAAATTATAAACTTAAAGAATTTAAACTTAAACCTGATGAAACAATCTGATTAAGTATTATATTTGTGTAATGGTTCAATAGCTCAACTGGATAGAGCAACGCCCTTCTAAGACGTAGGTTTCAGGTTCAAATCCTGATTGAATCACAATTTTGCATGAAACTTTCCTAAAACTTCATGCAATAAACTATCATATGTGACACTTTTAAAAATAAAAATATGACTATTTATTATCAAAAGTAAAAACAACAATTTAAAAAGAAATAATATGAAAAATATACACAGAATAAACGGCAACATCTACATCACTTCTGATGAAGAAATTAAAGAAGGAGATTGGACATTAATGTTTGATGATTTAGGTAATTTATTTTTATGTGATAAACCACAACAATATTTAGGTATTGAAAAAGGACATCACTTAAATAAAGGTTTGAAAAAAATCATCCTAACAACAGACCAAGACTTAATCAAAGATGGTGTACAAGCTATTGAAGATGAGTTTTTAGAATGGTTTGTTAAGAATCCAAGTTGTGAGAAGATTGAGGTTGAAAAAGCACCTTATGATGGAACTAAAAGTATTAGCAAATATTGGGGTGGAGAATACAAAATAACCATTCCAAGTGAAGAAACACTTGAACAATTTATGGCAAGTTTGCCGTATTATGGACATTGCAACCACGAGTATTTAGAAGGCATTGAAGAAGGTGCTAAATGGCAACAAGAAAGAATGTATAGTGAGGAAATAATTGATATCCTTGATAACGTAAGATATTGGGAAACTTGCCCTAATAGTTATAAAGTTATTATAGAAAGATTTATTGAACAATTTAAAAAGAAATAAGATTATGGAAACACCAACTCAAGAAGTATTTGATGAAATGTTAGAAAAAACATTTTACACTATTGATTGGGACAAGTTAATTCACAAATTTAATGAAGAAAATGTATCTCAATTAACTCAAACAAGAATTGCTAAACTTTATAATTGTACAACAGCAACAATAAGTTTAAGCAAGCATAGACCAATGAGCATGTTAAATATTATAAATTTGTATTCAAAACTTTATTACAAGCATTTTGAATCTACAATTCCATTAAATAAACTATTGACCATTAAAAGTAAACAATTTAAAAAGAAATAGTTATGAGTATTATATACATGAAACAGACCTTTGATATATTGGATCCAGAAACTGTAAAAGAACTTATGGTAAAAGGTAAAGTTAAACAAATGGAAAGTGGTGAAAAGTACTTAGTAATTGAAGAAACTCAGGAAAAATAGGTTTTTTTGGTGAAAAATAGGTGCAAATCACACTTTTACGTGAAAAATAGGTAATGATATTAACTAACAAAAGTAAAAAGCTCGTACTGACTCTTAACTGAGAGGTACAAGTATATAGAAGGCTGGTGAAGCTCCAGAATGTTAGTTTTTATCTAAAATAAACAACAAAAATTTAAACTCATGAACTTAATTAAATTAATCAAACACAAACTTAAACGTAGAACTTTAAAATTATACATTTGGTATGTAAAAAACTTTGTCAGTCCAGACATGAAAGACATACCTTTACCAGCAAATGAATTGAAAGCATTGTATATAGCAATATGTGCACTTAAAAATTCAAATTCTGATTTATCTTTATGCCCAGTAACAAATAAAAGATACATAAAATACAATAATTATTTTATAGTTATTACTGAAGATAAAATACAAATTGTTAATCATATATATGCTTATGATATACCTGTATCAGGTAAAAAATTCTATAATCTTAAGAAAAATTTTGACATAAGATTATACAAAAAATTCAAAGGTATAGAAGATGAAATACTGAGTAATGTAAAACACTCATTAGATGCAATATTATCAAATATAAAAGAAGCAAATGAATAGACAATTAGTACAAGAAGACGCATTAAAAATTGCATTAAATCATAAAAGATGTGGCTTGGCCATAAGTATGGGTGTTGGTAAAACTAGAATTGCTATTCAACATTTTCAAAAGAATTATAACCCCTTTATAAAAGCACTAGTGGTTATCCCAAAGTTATCTATTAAAGAATCCTGGTTAGCAGAACTAAAGAAACTTGATATACCAGAACTTGAAGATCATTTAACATTTACCACATATCTTTCAATAGGAAAACAAAACCCTAATGAATATGATATAGTTTATTTAGATGAATGCCACAACATATTAGAAACACATGATTCATTCTTATCTAACTTTAAAGGTAAAATATTAGGTTTAACTGGTACACCACCAAAATACAATGATTCTGAAAAAGGAAGAATGGTAAGTGCGTATTGTCCAATTAAATACACTTTTACAATTGATGAAGCAACTGACTCAAAAATACTAAATGATTATCAGATAGTAGTACATGAATTAGAACTGTCAAAGCTATTGACATTAAAAAAAACCAAAAAACAAGGAGGTTATTGGTGGACTTCAGAAGTAAAAGATTATGAATACTTTACCGGAAAGTGTGGTGAAGCTCAAACACTAAAAGCTAAACAGCTTTCAGCTATTATGAGAATGAGATGCTTGATGGAATATACAACTAAAGAAGATTATGTAAAATCATTACTTAATAATATAACAAGTAAGTGTATTATTTTTGCTAATACTCAAAATCAAGCAGATAAACTATCAAAACATAGTTACCATTCCGGGAACCCTAAAAATGAAGAAAACTTAGAGTTATTTTCAGATGGTAGAATTGATAGATTGTCTTGTGTATTACAGCTGAGTGAAGGTGTTACTATACCAAATTTAAAACAAGGTATTATTATGCATGCATATGGCAATGAAAGAAAAACTGCTCAAAGAATTGGAAGACTACTTAGGTTAAATCCAAAAGAAAAAGCAACATGTCATATTTTGTGTTATAAAGGTACTCAAGATGAATATTGGGTTCAAACAGCTCTAAAAGATTTTGACCCAAAGAAAATTAAATATTTTAATCCTTTAAGCAAATGAAATGTTCAGAGTGTGACGGAGACGGCACAATAACAGTTATGAATTGCCATGACTATAGCAATGAATGCTGTGGTGGATGTTATAAAGAAATAATGTGTGATGATTGCCAGGGAACTGGTAGTGTTTATTCAGAAGATGATGATGAGGAAGAAGATTATCCATGTGATATAATTAATGAATTTTAAATCATGAATGTATTATGTATAGATGATAAAAACCTTCCCCAAGGTGCATCAGTTAAAGAAGGTACAGAATATGAAGTTATTGAACAGTATATTAATGCTATGGAACAAAGAGTTTATATCATTAAAGGTATTGTTAATGAAGGCCGGACCCAGTTTGGTTTACATTGGATTGGTTATAGAGCTGAAAGATTTATACCACTAACAGAAAAAACTGTAGAAGTTTATGATGAATATGAAATGTTTATTTAAAAAAAATACAATTATGGGAAAAATGAAAGAAGTTTTTATGGAAATGATTGAGCATGAATACAAAGGTGATCATGACGCATATTTAGAAGATTTAGCTAGACAAAGTTGTGAAGAATTTAGCTATGTAAATGGGCAACCTTGTCCTAATTGTCATAATTATACACTTCATAGAAATGAAACTGAAGCAGCATGTGATGCATGTGGTCAAGAGTTTGTTTATGTTGAATCAGCTTTAAGGTTTAAGTAATATGGAAAAAGAATTTATACCTTGGGATGAATCATTAGCTTTAAAAGAATTTGGTTTTGATGAAGTTTGTTTATATCAATATTATTTGTCTGATAATAATAAAAACATGTTAGAATATTATGAAAATGGTATAACAAATACAGAACTTGATGATTTAACAGATAAAATAGATGAAGAAAATATTGAATATGGAAATGAACTTCAAGGTCCATCTTGTACAGCAGTGTTATATCAACAAGCATTTAAATGGTTTGATAAAAATACTGATTTTAGAGGTTTTGTAGTAACTACAACAGACGGAAGTAGTTTTGGTTGGGCAACAATAGATCTTTTTACTAAAAAGAAAACAGCATGTGAAATAGGTTATTCTTTAAGACAAGAAGCAGAACTAGAATGTATTAGAAAATTAATAGAAATAGGAAAAGAAGAATTATGAAAGATAGTTTATTTGTTCAATGCACTGTAAAAAATGGTGCATTGGACTTTCCCATCAAAGCGGTAGGTAATAGGTATCAAAAGTTTATTAATGATTTACCTGATGGAGCTAAATTAGAAATATTTATTGGCGTGAGTGGTGATAAAGGAAGCAATCCTCAGTTGGCCAGACTACATGCAATGATTAGAGAAATAGCTCAAGAAATAGGATACACATTTGAAGAAGCTAAACTAGTGGTAAAAAGAAAAGCAGGACTCTGCTTTACAAAAAATAAAGAAGAATACTGCAAGTCTTTTGGACAATGTGATAAAGATGAACTAAACCTGGCTATTCAAGCCTGTATAGAAATTGGTGATTTTAGTGGAATGCAACTAAGATAGTTAGTTTAAAACTTTTATCTTATCTTGAAGTTCTTTTAACTTTTCAGTTACATCTTCATCATTATTCATCATTGTTGCAATTTCTCTTAATTCTTCTACAGTTGCTGTAGTTTCAGTTTTTTTAGCTAAACCTTGTTCATTTGCAAGGTATTTGAATAACTGTAAAAGAGAAAATAAAGTATAAATATCAGATTGTTCTACGGTAAGTTCTAAATTAACTTTTTCATCTTCTTCTTTATCAAGATTTTGTTCAAATTTTTTGAACATTTCAGGTAATTTAGCAGGACCTGGTGAATAATTTAATAATTTATCAGTTAAAATTCTTTGAAGCCCTGGAATATAGGCTGTTGATACTGAAATACCTTTAATGGTATCATTAAAGTCATATGTATCAAATGTTTGCAATTTGTTTTCTTCAGTTGCCATAATTAATTAGTTTTATTAAACAAATATACAATTAAAAATAAAAAAAATGGAATCTACCATAGATAAATTTAAAAATCAAATTAAAATTGATGCAGAAACATCAGAATGGAGTACAATACTTAATCCTTTTGTAGATAGCCCGTCATTTGATAATGTCTTTAATTTCTTAGAATCAGCTGTTAGCAATGGTCAAAGATTTACTCCACCATTCAAAGATGTATTTAATGCATTCAAAGAGTGCACATATGATAATCTTAAAGTTGTCATAGTGGGACAAGATCCTTATCCTCAATTAGGATCAGCAGATGGTTTAGCATTTAGTTGCTCAAAAAAAAGTAAAGCTGAAAAGTCTTTGCAATATATACTTAAACAAACTATAGGTGATTTTACTAATACAGGTAGAGTTATGTATACTCCAGAAGAATGTGACTTAAGACGTTGGGCCAACCAAGGTGTATTACTTATTAATACAGCATTCACTGTTGAAGTTAATAAGATTGGTTCACACTATAACTTGTGGAAACCATTTACAACTTACTTATTTAGTAACCTCAATAAAAATAAAAAGAATACAATTTTCATATTAATGGGGAAAAAAGCTGAAGAATGGGAAACATTACTACCTGATTGCAAAATACTTAAATGTTCACACCCAGCATCAGCTGCATATAAAGGTGGAGAATGGGACCATAATGATGTGTTTAATAAAGCAAATTTAGAACTAAAAAAACAAGATAAATCTTTGATTAATTGGTAAATTTTGTTTATTTTTGTTGTCCATCTTTTTAATCATGTATCTGATAATCAAACACTTATAATTAAAACCAAAACAATATGTGGGAACTATTTCAGATAATGCTGAAGAACAATTTAACACCAAATCAAGTACTATTATTATTTGGAATAAAGCAAGGAGTATCTTTGCCTCAAGTTACAAATGATGATAAGCTGGCCTTAGAAAGATTAGGCTATTTGACTTTAGATAATGGTAAATATACAATGAGTGCTGAAGCTAAAAGCTTAATAGTACATTTAGATAATTATTTTACAAAAGCAAAAAAGAAAACTGATGCGCAATTAATGGGTCAGGACTTTGTTGATAAGATAAATATCTATAGGGAAATCTTTCCAAATATAAAACTTCCCAGTGGCAAACCAGCCAGGGTTAATGTGAAGATGTTATCTGAATCATTCAGATGGTTATTTGAAACATATGATTATACTTGGGACCAAATTATAAAAGCTACTAAAATGTATGTAAATGAATACCGTGATGCACAATACATGTATATGCAAACTAGTCAATACTTTATATGCAAACAAGATAAGCATAAAGTTAAGTCTTCTACTTTAGCAGACTACTGTGATATGATTAGAGATGGTATTGATACTGAACAGAAAACATTTAAAGAAAAAGTAGTATGACACAAGAAATAAAAGAAAAGATATTGGAAAAACTTAATTTAGTTTTGGAAGACATGCAGATGCTTAGAGAAGGTACTTGGATACCAGATGAACACAGCTGTATGGATACAATTGATAATATAAATGACGCAATAAATCTTATAGAAAATGAGTAAACCAATAGAATCATGGATAGGTCAGTATGCTGCTTTCAATGATGCATTGAAGTATATGCATGCTAGATCAGTGGGTGAAGAAAAGTCTATTTATACACCATGGCCTAAGTTTAATGATGCTACAACTGATGGTTTAGAATGGAATACATTAACTGTTGTTGGTGGAAGACCTGGTTCAGGTAAAACACTTATTAAAGATCAAATCATAAGAGAATCTTTTGCTTTAAATCCCAATGATGATTTTAGAGTATTAGAATTTCAATATGAGATGGTTGGTAGAACCTCAGCAATTAGAGAATTTTCATCAGTCACTGGTAAAACTTATAAAGAGTTATGTAGTGCAGGAAGTTTAGTTACTGCTGATGTACTTAATACTTGTCATCAGTATGCTAAACAAAGAGTTAAGCATCCTGTGGACATAATTAGTACCCCAATGACTGTAAATCAAATGCGTGAGCAAATTGATATGTATATGCATCAACATAAAGGCAAGAAGACTATTATTACTTTAGATCACACAATGTTGGTTAAAAGAGCACCTTATCAAAACAATTCATTAGATATGTTATTTGAATTAGGTGAGTTCTTTACACAATGTAAACGTGACTATCCTTGTTTATTTATTGCACTATCACAACTTAATAGAAATATTGATAATCCTGAAAGAGCAATAGATGGTAAGTATGGTAATTATATTCTTGAATCAGATATATTTGGTTCAGATGCAATGCTGCAGCATGCTGATACTTTAATTGGTATTAACAGACCGGCAAAGCAAAAGATTAGATTTTATGGCCCAGATAGATATATTATTGAAGATGATAAAACTATAGTATTACACTTTCTTAAAGCAAGAAATGGTGATACTAGAATGAGTTTCTTTAAAGCTAAGTTTGAATCAATGCAAATTGAAGAAATGTCAACACCCGCAGTTCAAGAAAGAAGATAGTATGAAAGACACAGCAAGAATATATGTAAAGAGTCTTATTTTATCTCAGTTATTACTTGAGACCAATGATGAATTAGAAGGAACACCTTTCTATGATACAAGGCTTAATACAGATGTAAAAAGAGTTGAGAAAACTTTAGTTAAACAATTAGATAAACAATTTATGAATATATATAATGCAAATCCTGCATTAATACATAATATAATGGTTAAAACTGAGACTTTAGTTAAAAAGCTATCAACCTGTGAAATTGATGATTTAACAATGCTTGACTTTGTAATTGACAAGTATTTAGAAAACAAAAATTGGATATTAGAAAACATTGAATTACCAATTAAACCCTTGAGAAATGTTTAACACAAAAAATTTAGAAACAACAAATAAAATGGCACAAATTACAGTTGAAGAACGTAAAGCAAAAACAAGTGCATTAAGAGAAGAACATCAGGAGTATTTCCAAACTAATGGAATACCTAATGCATTGTTCATTCCTAAATGCGCATATAGATCATCAGGAAAAGATGAGTTACATGTTAGTTTTTTTAAAAGTGAGTTAGAAAAAAATGAAGATATTTATACTGAATTTGTAAGTATTCAACAAGATTCTGAAGATCCTAAAAGAACATTGTATTTAATAGAACATAACCCTGATTGGGAAAATAAATTAGAAAAAAGAGTGAGTGTAAATGGTTATGAAACTTATTTGATTCCTGTTAGTAAATTAAAAGTAATTAATGATGTAATTACTAGAAGAAAACAAAATTTCAATTATGACTTTAGTAATCCTGATTTACCAGATCCAGATAAAACAGAAGCACCTGGATTAGTAGAAGCTTTAGTTGACATTAATAAAACACTTAAATCAATTCAATTAACATTAAATAGTATCCTTAATAAATAATAAATATGGCACAAAGTGTATTAATCATTGCTGACTCAGGTACAGGCAAGTCAACGTCAATTAGACATCTAAATCCTGAAGAAACTTTTGTAATCAACATTGCAAACAAACCTCTACCTTTCAAAGGTTGGAAAGGAATGTATGCTGGAATTTCAAAAGAGAATCCAAAAGGTAATTTAGCATCATCATCTTCTGCAGCAGGAGTTATTAAAGCTATTTTACATGTTAATGAAAAAATGCCACACATCAAGACTTTAGTTGTAGATGACTGGCAATATATGAGTTCTTTTGAATATTTTGATAGAGCAAATGAAAAAGGTTATGAGAAATTTACTCAAATTGCAGCAAACTTAGCTCAGGTAGCTAAATTACCTAAAGATTTGAGAGATGATCTAACTGTATTCTTTTTGACTCACTCAGAAGATGCAACTGATATTAATGGTAATAGAAAAATTAAGGCAAAAACAATTGGTAAAATGATTGATAATACCTTAACTTTGGAAGGCCTATTTTCTATTGTTCTATTTGGTAAAGTAAGTAAAAATGATGATGGTGAACTTATCTATGGTTTTGAAACTCAAAATAATGGAGAGAACACATGCAAATCACCCCAAGGTATGTTTGAAGAACGCTTCATCCCAAACAACCTGCAATATGTAAAAGATTGCATTAAAAAATATGAAGAATAATAACAAATCAATTAATTAAAAAAAAAGTAATTATGTTTAGTACTAAAGGAATGACGGCCGCTTCAGGCAAAGAGAAACCAGTAATTGGAACAGGAAACCACAAAGTAAAAATCAATTCAATTAGTTTTGATAAAACACCTTATGATGCACAAGCATACAACATTATGTTGCATGTAGAATCAGAGCCAGTAACAGGAGATTTTCAAGGATTTTTGAAAGATATGAATAATCCTAATGGACCACGTTATGAAGGTCAGGTAGGTAGAGTAAGATATTCACCATATCCATATAAAGATTCTGTACTACCTAGTGGTAAAGAAATTAGTAGAGATACTGAAGTACAAAAAGCAATGATATTCTTAGCTGAAGCTTTAGATAAAAGAGCTGGATTAGATGCTATTCAAGCTAATACAATTGAAGATTTCATGGCAAAGTGTAGTACATTACTATCAGGTCCTGAATATGTAAATGTATGTCTTGGTGCCCGTGAATGGGAAAACACTGAAGGTTATATAAATAATGACCTTTACTTACCTAAAATTAGTAAAGAAGGTGTGCCAATTGAAGCATTGAATGTTGAAAATTCTAAGTTATTAATTTTTGATAGCAATAACTCTAATCATTTAAGAAAAGTAGAGAAGAAAAATTCACCTACAACAAGTCAGTTTGAACCTAGTTCAGCTGCTTCTGGTGATGATTTTGATTTATAGTAACTAATTTAATTATGGGACTGGCTGAAATATGTCAGTCCCATTTTTATTTATATTCTTAATATGTTTAACACAAAAAATTTAGTATTAGAGGAAACAGACGTTCCAAGCTATTGGGTGTTTCAATATTATTTAAACTTATCAGAACCCTTAACGGGTCAGGATGTAAAAATTAAATCAATCTTTAATCCTAATGACAAAACTCCTAGCTTTTGCATATATGTAGATAAATCTATAGGTATGTATAAGTTTAAGGACTTTTCAACTGGTAAAAATGGTAGCAAAATAGACTTAGTTAAACTTATGTTTGACCTGGAATACAGAGATGCTGTTAGAAAAATAGTAGAAGATTACAACACTTATGTTAAAACAACTGATATTCAACAAATATCTTTTAAAGTACAAGCAAAATGGGAAGTTGATTTTGTTAATGAAAGACAATGGACTGAAAATGATGGCAGGTATTGGTTAAATTTTAGAATAGGATCAAACCTATTGAAAGAATATAATGTAAAACCTATTGAGTATTACAACTTAATTAAAGAAGAAGAAGGTGAAGTTAAGAAACTAAAGATTGAGGGACATTCTATTTATGGATATTTTGATAAAAATGATGAGTTGTATAAAATATATCAACCATCAAGTAAACATAAATTCCATAAAGTAAAATCATATCTTCAAGGTTTTGATCAATTAACATACACTCAACCTTATTTAGTAATTTGTTCATCATTAAAAGATGCCTTATGTCTTAAGAGTATTGGTTATAACATTGAAGTATTAGCACCAGACAGTGAGAATACAATAATTAAGCCCCATGTTATTGAGCACTTAAAAAAGAAGTATAAAAAAGTAATCACATTCTTTGACAATGATACTGCAGGTAGTTTAGCAATTGATAAGTATAAGACCTTATATAATCTAGATGGCTTTGCATTACCTTTGTCTAAAGATATTAGTGATTCTATGCGTGAACATGGTTTTGATATTGTACATCAAACATTAAAGCCTTTACTTAAAGAAATTTTAAACAGATAAAAAAATGAAATGGTTCATACCGGGCTCAGTCCCAAGTAGTAAAAATGGTAGAAGATGGACCGGCAAGTATTTTATAGCAAGTAAAACTGTTGTAAATTATAGAAAAACAGCTAAAGATTATTATGCACAGTATGCAGAAGAGTTTAAAGCTGAGTTGGCCAAACATCAACAACCCGTAAGTATTCAATTTACATTTATCAGAGGCAGTAAACACAAGTTTGATTATATTAATCCCGCGCAGACAGTGCAAGATGATATGGTTACATTTGGTTGGATTGAAGATGATAATGCTGATTGCATATTACCTGTATTTGTACAATACACATATGATAAACTTAACCCTGGAGTAATTATAGAAATTTTACCAGATGGCAAGAATAACAGCTAAAGAGTTTTTCTCATTACGTGAGATGTTTATGGGTCTAGATGAAGACTTTGAATTAGCTTTAGAAAACTACAAAAATTTAAATTTTGATGACAAAACTGTTTTAGACTTATTATTTACTAAATCAATGTTGTTTGATAAAAGAAAACGTTTTGTAAAAGCTATTGATAAAAGTTATACATCTGAAGAATTGATTGGTAAAAACATTAACTCTGTAGTAAAACAGTTTGGAGACTATGTTGTTTACAAAAAAATATTATTAAAAATATTAGTTCCAGAAAAATGATAAATATACAAGATGGTGTTGCAAGAACCACCAAAACTTTAATTTTAGATGAGCCCTTTTATGGGCTTTTTTTAGTTGGTATAAATAAACAATTCAGTGACCGTATACCTACAGCAGGTGTAAGTAAACATGGAATTGGAATGCAGTTAACAATTAACCCTAATTTCTTCACTGAACTAAGTGAATTACATAGAGTTGGATTGATTAAGCATGAATTATTACACATAGCATTTGGACATCTATTAATGAGAGATCTTTATTCTGATCACAGGTTATTTAATATAGCTGCAGATCTAGAGATTAATCAATATATTAGTTCAAACATGCTACCAGACGGTGGATTATTACTAAGTAGTTTTCCTGAATTAAATCTTCCTATAAAAGCAGGAACAAAAGTCTATTACAATTTATTAGAACAAGCCAAAGAAGATGGAACATCTCCTTCATTAGATTCATTAATGGATCAAATGGATGGTGAATCAGAGTATTGCCATAGCACATGGAAAGAATTTGATGAGTTACCTGAAGCTGATAAAAAACTTGTTCAAAAACAAATAGACCATCAGTTAAAAGAAGCTGCTGAACAAACTCAAAAGAAACAAGGAAATGTTCCTGGTGAGTTAAGTGAATTGATTGCAAAGTTATTTCACATTGAGCCAGCCAAATTTGATTGGAAAGCTTACTTAAGAAGATTTGTTGGAAACTCATCTGTAGTATACACTAAAAAGCTGAGACGTAAATACAATAAAAGATATGCTGAAAACCCAGGATTGAAGATTAAATTTAAAAATCACATTCTTGTTGGTATTGACACATCTGGATCTGTAAATACTGAAGAGCTTAAAGAGTTTTATAATGAGTTATGTCACATGAGTAAAACAGGACACAAAATTACTGTTGCGCAGTGTGATACATCACTTAGAACTGTAGAAGAGTTTAATCCAAAAAAAGATTGGGCCATACATGGTAGAGGTGGAACAAGTTTCCAACCTGTAATTGACCACTATAATGAAAAAAAGTGTTATACAGCACTTATATACTTGACAGATGGTGAGGCTTATACTCCATCAGGTTGTCCAAACAATGCCTTATGGGTATTGAGTAGTATATCCACTATGAATGATGAACTTCCTGGTAAGGTTATTAAACTAAATTAATTATGGGAAGATATTATTCAGGAGATATTGAAGGCAAGTTTGCCTTTGGTTCTCAAAGTAGTGATGCTGCAGATAGATTTGGAGTTGAGGGTCGTACACCAGGTTACTTAGAGTATTATTATGATGAAACTAATTTGGATGACCTGCAAACAGAACTTAAAAATATAGAAGATGGAATGGGTGAAGAGGGTAAATACTTGAAAGTCTATTATGATTTATATGGGTCAAATGATGATGTACAAATTACATTTAAGGAATACTTAAAAAAAGCAGATAAAAAGCCCCTAAACAAAGAACAATTATTAGAGTTCTTTGATTATAGAATTGGCAAAAAAATAGAAAAGTGTATAAAAGAACAAGGTGATTGTTCATTCACAGCAGAATTTTAAAAAAATAAATAAAAAGATGGCACAAGTAAATTTAAATGTAACAGAATTAAAAGGGTTTGTAAATCACATTATTACAAACAATAGATTTTTACAAGCACAAGGTAAACAATCTGTATCAGTAGAAGTATTAGGAGAATCAGGAATTGGTAAAACATCTACCATTGTTGAGCTAGCTAAAGAAAACAACTTAAACTTTGTTAAGGTTAACCTTGCACAGATAGAAGAGTTGGGTGACTTAGTAGGATTTCCAGTACGTCAATTTCAAATGTATAAAGAAACAAGAGTTTCAGAACCAAAAATAGATGATTTATCCTATACCGCAGCACAAAGATCAGCTGCATCATCAGACCTTGCTAAAATACAAGCACCAGCAACTAAAAAAGTTGGTTTATGGGTTGATGAACTTGCAGTTCAAGAGTATCTAAAAAATGGATACAAAATGACAGGTAAGAACAGGATGTCTTATTGTCCACCGGAGTGGATTGCTGATAAAAAAGAGGGTGGTATCTTATTACTAGATGACTGGAATAGAGCTGACACAAGATTTATTCAAGCAGTTATGGAGTTAATAGATAGACAAACCTATATCTCTTGGGTATTACCAAAAGATTGGCATATCATATTAACAGCAAATCCAGACAATGGTGAATATATGGTAAACTCAGTGGATGCTGCACAAAAGACCAGATACGTTACAGCAAACCTTAAGTTTGATGTTAATGTATGGGCACAGTGGGCAGAAGAAGCAGGTATTGATTCAAGATGTATCAACTTTTTGTTGTTACACCCAGAGTTAGTTACACTAGAAACAAATGCAAGATCTATTACAACATTCTTTAATGCTATATCTAGCTTTGAGAACTTTGAATCAAACTTATCATTAATTCAAATGATTGGTGAAGGTTCTGTTGGAGATGCTTTTGCTTCTATGTTTACTACATTTATTAACAACAAACTGGACAAACTGGTAACACCAAAAGATTTATTGGGTCATGATAATGAATCATATATCTTAGGTGAGTTAAGAGGTTGTATTGGAAAAGATGATACATACCGCGCAGACATTGCTGCTACATTAGCAACAAGGTTAGCTAACTACTCAGTTGTTTACAGTAAAGAAAACACTGTAAACCAAAAAGTTACTGATAGATTAATTGCACTTTGTACTAAAGATTATTTTACTAATGATCTTAAGTATTTAATTGTACGTACAATCTTCAATGGTAACAAACAGAAGTTTAACAAAATGATGATGAATTCAGATATCATCAGAATGACAATGAAATAAGATGAAATATAAAAAAGGAGATATTGTTATTATCCAGGATGGTAACAATAAAAGACAAGCAAAAGTAACTGTTGATGGTATTGATTCTAAAAAAAGAGTTAGAGTTAGACCTGATGGATTTCCAATGGATATCTCAGTAACAACAGAAATAAATGATAAAATGTATATAATAAAGTAAAATGGCAAATAAATCAGTTTATCAATCATATGATACTGGTGCTTTGAATCATTTTGGATTAGATAGTGCCCCATATTATGGGGTGCTGTCATCCAATGTGATAGAACAAGTATTAGTCACTCAAGATGAAACAACATTCTTAAAAATACGTGATATATTAACAAATAGTACTGAAGATAGTACAACTTTTAAAACCAAAAAGAAAGCATTTGTATTACCAAAATGTAATGTTTCATTAGATAGGATCAAATCTGCTTTAAAAGAACATGGTATAACTGTAACAAATGACTATGAATTAGCTGATTTAATTATTACCCATAATGATATCTATGAAAGATTTGAAAGTGGAGAAAATATTAAGTCAACAATATTAATGGCCAAGTTATGGAATTACCAAACTCTTGAAAGTACAAATGGTTCAGTATTGGCTGTAGATGCTTATCCGGGAGATGTAATTTATGATGGTAACTTATCCGGTAAAGTAAGATATTATAACTGTACTACTGGTGAATCATTGTATGATGAATGGATGATCCAAGGTATGGCTGTAAATCTTGCACATAAAATTGATACAGGCTTAATTGGAACAATTGATGCGGATACTGTTATCTATGAATCAGCTAACAAACAGGTTTTAGATGAAACATTATTGGAAGATCTACAAAAATATATGGGATCTTATAATGATGAAGATAAAGCTATAGCTGCTAAAGTAATTCCTACTATTGATTATTTACAAAACTATCATTTGTTATGGGAGTTTGCACAAAATGCAGAACGTTACATGTACAATTTTAATAGAGACAAAGATGTGCAGTATTGGTTACAACAATCAAACTTCAATAAATTCTCTAGAAAAAGTGCACATGATATGATTCTTTGGTTGGAACAAGAAGGAAAACTTGATTCAATTAGTTTTAAATACTTAGAACCAACTGTAAGAAAAGAAATCCACATTAGTAACAGAGATTTATATGTATTTAAAGTACAAGTAAAACCAGAATATTTAAAATATGCAAAATAACATGGAAAAAAAACATTATTTATTAAACATAACAGTTTCTGCTGAACATTCAACCTGGTCTAATGGAAAAGAAAGACTGAGTATTGCATGTTTCAACTTGAAAGAAGATGGTTATTATTTTGGAAGAGCTAGAGGTTGGTATCCTGATTCAAAAGAAATTGATTCATTAGGAATAGTTACTTCAGATAAAGCAATTGACTTGCAAGATAAAAAAGTATATAGGTATCCAAATTTAGAGTTACCTAGACAAAAAGTTGATTTACTTAAAACAAAGTTTAATGTAAAAGTTATTAGAGATGCTGATAAAGCAGATATTCATATTGTATCAGACAAATTAATTACAAATTTACTTACACTTGATTGGGCTAAATCAATAACTTATGCTCAGATGTTTGAAGTATTTAATATGCTAAAACAAAATGATGAGTTAACTGAATCAGGATTAGATAAATGCAAAGAATGTTTATCTATAGTAGAAAAAGAAGCTTATATACGTATCAATGTTGTTAAAGACTACAGATACACATCACCTGTAGGAGATAATATTGCTAATAAACTATCAGATTTTGATCATGATGGTAATAGAGATATGGTTATCAGAGATGATAATGTAGCTTTATATGATCAATTGCGTAATACAACAGCATTGATTGTAAAAGATGTTGAAATCAATAAGATTATATCAGAAGATTTAGCTGTAATAAGTGAAGATCAATTTGATCAGGTATCCAAGATGATTCAAAGTCAGGACAAAGACAACAGAACATTAGCTGTAGAAATGCTAGCAAATTGTAATGTTGAAGAATCTTTTGACATTGTTAGCTTTTTATTCTTTTGGTATTATGATTGGTTCAAAGATACTAACAACTGGAATAACATCAATGTAAAAACATTACGTAAAAGACTTGAGAAGTTTTCTGGTAGTAAAGACAACAACCGTCAGTGGGCCTATGATCAATATGTACAGTTATTAGAAACAGAAAATAAGTTAACAGATTTTATTGTAAAAAAAACAATTAAAAAGATGTATGATTCTGTAATTAAAAATACTTTTGGTTGTAAAAACAATGTGTTCTCAATAGATCTAGAATCTATTTACTTAGTAGACAAATATAAAAACACTATAATAGAAAAAAAAGAATGTATACAGATTTAGCAAAAGAAGAAAAGTTTTATGCAAATAAAAACTTTAAATTTAGTTATTCATCATTGAATAAGCTATTGTTTTCACCATCCTTGTTTTATAAGGATTATATATTAGAAGACCGTGAGATCAGAACTGATAAGCACTTAGTTGAAGGTAAGTTAATTCACTGTCTCTTATTTGAGGCAGATAAAGTTAATGATAAGTTTAACATCCTGCCTGGTAAGCTTCCTGCAGAAAGTAATATCAAAGTATTGAATGCTTTGTATAATACTACAAGTAACCGTGAATCAAGTTTATTAAGTCAAGACCCTACATTTCAACAAGAAATATTACAGGTATTGATTGATCAGAACTTGTACCAGTCACTTAAGTTAGATGATGCCCGGTTAGAGAAGATTCAAAATGCAGACAATGAATCTTATTGGGACTATTTAAAAAACAGTAGTAAAGATGCAGTTGATGGAGATACGCTAGCAAAGTGTAAAGATCAAGCTGAGAACATTAAAACTAACAAAGATGTAATGTCTTTGTTTGAAGATGTACAAACTGATTTTGAATTAGATCCTATTGAAACACATGCAGAAAAGTATTTAAAATCTGATTTATTAGGTAAACCTTTTGGTCTTCATGGTTACTTGGATTACTACAAAATTAATCACTCTACAAAAGAAGTCACAATTTGTGACCTTAAGACAACAGGTAAAACTATTTCAGACTTTAAAGAAACAATTGACTTTTATAATTATTGGTTGCAAGCAGCTATATATTGTAAATTAGTGTTTGCAAATTTGGCTGAAACTGAACAAGAATACAATATTTTGTTTAAATTTGTTGTAGTAGATAAGTACAATCAAGTATATGTTTTTGATGTAACAGATGAAACATTAAATGGTTGGGCTAGTGCATTAGAAGATGTAATTGAAAGAGCAGCTTATCATTATGGAGAAAAAAATTATTCATTACCCTATGATTTTCTTTTAGGAAACATTAAATTATAAGTATGAAGGGTGTATACACTGATTATTTTCAAAAAAGCAAAGTATTTCTTTATCCTTTATTAAGGTTTAGATCAGGTTTATCATTTGTTCCCGTGCAGACTTATGTCTGCTGGGAGCATGTGATTGCTGTTGATGAAAATAAGTTTTTGTGTGAGTACAATGTAGGTACAACTGAACAGTTTGAATTGTTTTCTAATTCATACCTTAAAAAGCACCCGTTGTTTCATGAATATGTACAATTAGATGAAGACAGACACTTATTTATTTTTGATTTTACTCAATACAAGCATGATTTTAAAAGATTTATTGATGGAAAGTATTCTAAATTTAGTTTAGATACAAAAATTATAATCTTAGACTTCTTTGGCAATAAAGGTAATATATCAGAATATGTAAGTTTGTTTTTGTCTCCAAATTCAGCACATGAACTTTATGCAGAAGCCTTAGATGTTCCTTTAAAACAAATTGAAGAGGTTTTTGAAGTTTGCAGTATCCCAGATTTAGAGAAAGAAACTCTTTACTTTAAAAAAAGTGAACTATTTTGTGAAAAAATTAAAAATAGTTCTATATCTTTGAAAAATTAAAATTAACAATATGTCACAACCAATTGGGCAAAACATGATGCTGGTAACATCTAGTTTCAGAAATGCCAAATCTTTTACCTTGATTCCAGTGAGCAATGACTCACCATATGTTGAAGCTATGTATGACCCAGCGTCAGGCATTTTAGCTGTTATTAGTAAAGTGATGAAACAATCTTATCACATGGTTGCAAAACTAGATGAAGATGGTCAACCAATGAAATTAAAGAATCCTAATCCTCAAACTGGTAAAACAGTTAAAGAAGAAAGAAGATTAGTTGATACTTTTTCTGAGTTCTATTTGTCTGATGCTTTGGATATTGAACAATTCATTCATTTGTTTGCTATTAATGCTGCAACTTTTGATTATAAAGCATTTTTTGTTGAATTGAAAGAAACAAAAAAATCCAATATCATATTGCAAGCATAATTTAATATGTCATTAATTTAAGAAAAAAGATATATTAGCGTATGTCTTTTTTTTTTGCTTAAAAAATAAAATATGAAGCACTGGGTAATGGATTATGAAACATTATCTAATTGTTTTACAGGTGTATTTGAAGATTATAAGACTATGGAAACAAAAGTCTTTGTTATTCATGACCTGCAAAATGATTTAGATAAGTTTGTAAGTTTTTTAAATACAAATATAGCCAACAAAGAATGGCACATATCTTATAATGGTTTAGCTTTTGATGCTCAGATAACACATTTTATATTAGATAATCATGATGATTGGTGGGATTTTACGGGTTGTGAAATTGCAAATATCATTTATAGATGTGCACAAAGAGCTATAGAGAAAAGCAATAAAAAGGAGTTTTCAGATTACCCTCAATGGAAAATGTCAATTGGTCAAATAGATATCTTTAAAATGCATCACTGGGACAACCCGGCAAAGCGTTCTAGTTTGAAATGGATCCAGTATAGCATGGATTGGGATAACATTCTTGAAATGCCTATTCACCATGAATCAGCAATAACTACAAAAGAGGAGATTGATACAATATTAGAATACTGTATTAATGATGTAAGGTCAACTAAAGAAATATATAACAGATCAAAATCACAGATAGGATTAAGAAAAGAATTGACTAAAACATATGGTATTAATTTATTTAGTGCCTCTGAACCAAGAATAAGTAAGGAGTTGTTTGGTTATTACTTATCTGAGAAATTAAATATTCCTAAAAAAGAATTAAGGAATATGAGAACCCATAGGGATATCATAAAAATCAAAGATATAATATTACCATACATTAAGTTTAGCTCTAGTGAATTTAGTACTTTACTACAAAGATTCAATGCATTAGAAATAAATGGAAAGAATCTGAAAGGTAGTTTTAAATACAGTTTGAACTATAGAGATGTGAAAACAGATTTTGGTTTAGGTGGTGTTCATGGCGCAAGAAAGAAAGGTGTTTATGAAAGCACTGAGGATATGATTATTATGTCTTCAGATGTTACCAGTTTTTATCCTAATCTTGCAATCAGAAATAAATGGTCTCCGGGACATTTTCCTGTTGATGAATTTTGTGATCAATATGAATGGTTCTTTGAAGAGCGTAAGAAGATCCCTAAGAGCAATCCAATGAATTATGTATACAAGATTATACTTAACTCTACTTTTGGTCTTAGCAATGATGAAAACAGCTTTTTTTATGATCCTGAGTTATGTATGAGGATTACAATCAATGGTCAATTGAGTTTGATGATGCTTTATGAGCAAATTATGGAAAGAATCCCAGGTGCAATAGCATTATTACATAATACAGATGGTGTTGAGACATTAATACCTAGAAAGTACTATGATGAGTATATGCTTATCTGTAAAGAGTGGGAAGAAACTACCAATTTATCTTTAGAACATGATCAATACCAAAAATTGGTACTAGGAGATGTAAACAATTACATTGGTATCAATGACTACAAAGAAGTTGACATTACTAAATGGAGAGAAATTAAACAATCAGATCCACATTATTTATTTAAAGTGGAAAATGACAAGTTTAGCTATGCTCCTGTGAAGTTAAAAGGTAGATTTGATTTTCATGATCTGCAGTTACATAAAAACAAATCAAAGTTGGTTATACCAAAAGCAATATATCAGTATTTTGTGCATAATGTTCTTCCTGAAGAATATTTAAATGAAAACAAAAATATACTTGATTATTGTATTGGTAGCAAATCAAATGGTGATTGGAAATGTGTGGCTAGATCAATCAAGCAGGGTGCTTTTGTAGAAGATGAACTTCAAAAAATCAATAGATATTATATATCTAAGACTGGAGTTAAAATTATAAAGGTTAACAGAGTTGATAAAAGAGAAATACAATTAGAAGCTGGTAAATGGATACAAGCAATCTTTAACAAAATGAAAATGGAACCTAAATGGGAATCATATAATATTGATAAAGGTTATTATATCCAGGCCATTGAAAATGAAATAAATAACATTCTAACTGTATCATCAAATCAATTGAGATTATTTTAAAATTATGACTAAAGCATTAGATAAAAAAATAGAAGATGTTATGACCAGCATATATACTGAATTGTATGCTGTGTCAGAACCATCTGTAAGTTGGAATTACTTAATTGAATCTGCTGAATTAAATGAGCTAGGTCAAAAGATTATTCCTTATAATGATTATTTAATTGATCAGGATGTATATGAAGAGATTGTCAAGAGACATCTAAAAGAATCTAAGTTACCTAAATGGCGTAAAGAAGCTGTGTCAAGAGGTATATTATTAGGTTGTAGTCCAAAATTTAAAAAACCACCACAATGATAATAGGAATAAATGGAAAAATAAGTGCCGGCAAAGATACTGTTGGTACAATAATTCAAAGATTGCTTTTAACAAACAAAAATCAATCTTCTGAAATTAAAAAGTTTGCTGGCAAACTAAAACAAATTGCTTCAATCCTTACGGGTATTTCTGTAGAAAAGTTTGAAGACCAAGAGTTTAAAAATACTATTCTTGGAGAACAATGGGGAACTATAGAGATTAATCCACTTAATGCTATTCCTGTATTTGAAGATGTTCAATTTAATCATCTAATGAGTGTAAGAGAGTTTCTTCAAAAACTTGGTACAGAAGCAATGCGTAAAGGTTTACATACAAATGTATGGGTCAATGCCTTGTTTGCTGATTATAGAAATGGTGAAATTATTGAATCAGATAAACATTATATACTAAAACCTGTTGATAATTGGATTATTACAGATATGAGATTTCCTAATGAAATGGAAGCTGTTGAAAAAAGACATGGTATTACTATTAGAGTTAATAGAGCTAAAATAATCAAATTATCTGAAAATATAAGTTATGTTTATAATCCATTATTTGATGAACCAGAACATGAATCAGAAACAGCTTTAGATGATGCTGAATTTGATTATGTAATTGATAATGATGGGACCATGGAAGAACTTGTAAAAAAAGTTAGAGACATTCTTGTACTAGAAGAACTGATATGAACTCATACAAATTAAATGGAATAGCTGGCCATACTTGTAGAGCAGCTATATGTGAATCTTTAAAGATTAGACATGTTGATATTTACAAAGTAGTTAAAAACATTGATTCAAATGGTGTAATAGAAACTGCTGATGGAACTAAATTTAAATTAAAATTAGAAAAAGTATGAGTTTAGACGTAACATTGCATAGACATTATCACGTAAGTTATGACGGTGGTAAAACATTAGAAGAAAGAGAAGAAGATCTGTATAGTGCAAACATTACACATAATCTTAGAAAAATGGCTGATGCAGCCGGATTGTATGAAGCATTGTGGAGACCTCATAGATTAAAAGAAGGATATAATATTCCTGAAAATGATAATGATGCTGAGTATAAGTTTGAAACAAGAAATCCTGTAAAAGCATATGAAATAATTTCTATTATTGAAAAGGGATTAGAAGATATGCTAGCAAGGCCGGAACACTATAGAACCTTTGATTCACCAAATGGATGGGGTTTATATGTTCATTTTATTCCTTTTATAGAACAATACCTTGAAGCATTAAAGAAGTACCCAGAATCATTTGTTGAATGTGATAGATAAAATTATGTTAAGTCCAAAAGCTCAAAGAAATTTAAAGAGGTTGAATTACATGATAGATAAAAACATGAAAAATAAACCTGTAAAAATCATATCTTGTGATGAAGATTCACAAATTTATAATTGGCAAAGAACCTATAAAAAAGCAGCACATAAACCTCTTGTTTATTTTGAAAATAAAAAAAATGATAAAAAATTTAATAAGTAGATTTACAATGGTCAAAACCACAAGAGTAGGTTTTTATGACCGCGTAGGTGGTAAAAACATATACTATTGGCAAGATTGTTATTTTGATACCTATATGGCTGCATCAAAATGGACATATAGAATTAAATTAAACTGATTCAGTATGAGTAGGACTATCAAGAAGAAACTAACCGGGGCCAAAGCAGTTAGCCATCAATGTAGAAATAATGGTACCTGCCCATGGTGTTTAGGAAACAGAATGTATAAACATTTAAAAAAAATGATTAATTATGAACGGACTAGAACAGATAGTACTGAACAGGATACAGTGTAAAAACTGCGGTGAAGTATTAACATCTTACAATAGACATGATTACAAAACATGTAGTTGTGAAAATAAAACAATGGTAGATGGTGGAACAGCTTATCAACGTTATGGAGGTAAAGACCTTGATTTAGTTGACAGAAGCTCTACAATCTATATATCAAATGATCACATGATGAACAGATCAGCTGCACATTGGGGAAACAGAGGTAAAGATGGTAGGTCACCTTTATCATACAAATCAGTAGAAGAAATGTCTAATGATCACCTAACAAACATTATTAAAGATATGGGAGGAAAAATAGAACCATGGTTTGAGAAAATAATTGTGCAGGAGTTGGAATATAGAAACCTTAATAATATAATTGTACCTGATTAATGATACTAGCAATTGATTTTGACGGCACCATAGCTGAATTAGCTTGGCCAGAAGTTGGAGCATTAAAAAAAGACGCAGATGTCTTTATTAATATTCTCTATAATGAAGGACACACTATAATCATCAACACTTGCAGAACTGGCAAGTATGAAGGAATGGCTCAAGACTTCTTAGAACACCATGGTATCAAATACCACTATATAAATAGCAATGACCCAGAACTTATTAAACTGTATAAACAAGACTGTAGAAAAATTTCTGCAGATATCTATATAGATGATAAGTGTTTAATGGGATTACCAAAAACTTGGAGTGAAATTTATAACTTAATACAAAAAAAAAGAAACTAACATGGACTATTTTGAATTAGAAGCCGTTGTAGAACAATGGGCTGCAGACAAAGGAATTTTAGAGAAAGCTACACCAATGGCTCAAGCACTAAAAACATTAGAAGAATGTACAGAATTATGTACAGCAATTAACAAAAATGACCGTCCTGAGATCATTGATGCTATTGGGGACATTATGGTTACATTGATTATTCAAGCAAAAATGCAAGGATTGTCTTTAGAAGAATGCCTTGAGTCAGCCTATAATGTAATTAGTAAGAGAACCGGTAAAATGGTTGATGGACAATTTGTAAAAAACAATTAAACCAAATAACAATGAGAGAAGAAGCAGTACAAAGAGAACCAGCAATGATTCAAAATGATTGTGCAAAAGAGTACAAACCATCAAGAATGGAATGTCTTAGAGAATATCAAATTAACATTAGATTTTTATCTGTTGGATGCTTAATTGAAGTAGGATGTAAATCTATTCCATTTTCTACAATAACTGAAGGAATGGCTGCATTGAATAATTACATTCAAGATCCTTATACTGTAAGACAGTTATGGGAGAAAAAATTTCAAGAAGAATTATAATTAACATTTATATTTTTGTTTATCTAAACATTTTTTGTACATTTACACTTTAAAAGTTTAACAATATGGGTTATAATAAACCAAAAGAAACAACTAGGAATTACCTAGAAAATGCACCTTTACCAAATCATGGTAAAAGCTATACAGTTATATCACACAAACAAGTGATAGATAACACAAAACAACTACTGCAAGACAGTGGTTTTATTATCCAAAAAGAATTATATAGAGCAAATATGAATGCCAATGTAGCACAAGGCATATATCATATCTTACCAATCAACACTGTTGATCCTACTATTTTAGAGGAGAAAGAGTTAGGGATGATGTTTGCCTGGACAAACTCTTATGATAAGAGCACACGTTTTCAATGCGCAATAGGTGCATATGTTATGGTTTGCCATAATGGTATGGTGGCCGGTGACATGATGAACTTTAGAAGAAAGCATACTGGATCTGCTGACCATGATATTAGAATGCAAATTTCTAATCAAATCAAGAATGGTGAGAAGTATTACAAACGTATCCTTAATGATAGAGATGCAATGAGAAATACTGAATTATCATTACAACAACAAGCTGAGATTGCAGGAAGACTTTACATTAATGAAGATATTCTTGATGCATCACAAATGTCTTGCGTTAAAGCTGAATTAGAAAAACCAACATATGATTACCAATGTGATCAAGAAAATGCTTGGACGTTCTATAATCACGTTACACATGCCTTAAAGAAAGCTCATCCAAGAGATTGGTTATCTGATAGCCAAAACTTTCATGACTTTATGACGGCCAGAGTTTTATCTAAAATGAACATCACAATGACTGATACGTTAGATTTGACTGATTTTGATACAACTCAAGATCCAAATTTAGATATTACTATGGAAGAATGGAATGAAAATGCCATTGAAATAGATGAAGATGTAACACATTCAAGATTAGTACAGGATGTTTACTTAATGAAAGATTAATTATGTTGACTTTGTTAGCAGCTATATTTGCATTTATATGCTTTTATTTGTGCATAACAAATGATCCAAAATAATTATGTGGGTAAACCAACAGGGGGTGAGTAAAATCATCCCCTTTACCTTTTAAAAAAATTAAATATGAAAATACTTATTATTTTATTAATTCTTGGAGCATTAATTCCATTATCTATTGTAATTATAGATAAATTTGTAATTACTTTACCTGATTCATCTAAATTTAAAAAGTGGTGGATCAATAATATTATAGGATATGAAGATGAAAGATTTTAAAGGTGTATTTGTACCTCCAGTCAAAAGATATTATTTTGGAAAAATAGTTTATGGAACACCTTATTTCTGGCCTATAGGCTTTAATAAGAATATAATTAGCATCCGCAAATTAATTCCTAAAACACAAGCAGAATTAGAAAAGGAAATTTTAGATTATCCTCACTATTATAAAAGAGAGAAATTTAAAAATATACCTATGGTTAGACGTGCTAAAGATTGGATAGTACCAATTTTTGGTAATCATTATTGGATTCAAATAGGATGGCCATGGTGCATTAAAAGAAATGAATTAGGTTGGAAAGATAAGTATGACTCACCTAGATTTGAATGGGCCCCTGCTTTTTATATATTTTTCTTTCATTGGCAATTTGTAATACGTTGGCATGCACCAGATGGTGATGATGATAGATATTGGGAAATGATTCTATGGTGGAAACATTATGCTAATAGAAACTTGCACAAAGCAAGAATGACATGGCCATGGAGAGATATGAAAACTGAAAGATCAACTTGGAATCCTAGTTACATTATTAAAAGAAAATAACCTGTACCCTTGAAAAACTCGTATTAAAGATAAGCAGGTTAGCTCCTATATAAAAGGGTATTAGAATAAGAGCAGGTGGTGTACCCAACCTAAAATGGGTGCTATTGGTCTCTGAAGAAAAGGGAACGCTTGTGAGTTGCAGTGAATTAACTCTCAAACAGGTTAAACATTGAATACCTTTGTAATGAAATAATCCCAATAATTGCGTTGGTGTAAATACTAAACATTACATAAAGATACTATCAGTAATGGTAGATGTGTTGTTCCCTTGAGAAAGGAATATCTAGTACTATGTTATAGAACCAGTGCGAAAACTATACCCTCTGTATTACAACACAAATGAGTTCTCAGCTTGACCCTACTCTTACCGCAATTCTTAAAACGTAAGACTTTTAAGCAGGATAAGAAAGAGGGTGCTAAAATAAATTACAAACTATGAAACCAATTCATAAACTTAACGGAGGCCTTGGTGCCACACTTTGTCATAAATGTACTGTTATTATACGTACAGGGTTGACTCAAGACTTATATTGTGATACATGTAAACCAGAAGGTTTAGAAAAAACTTTTGTTCTTCCTAAAGTAACAAGAGTAGAAGTAATACAACATTCTCCACCACATATGGGTAGAGCATATACAAACTACAATGCTAAAGATGTAGAACTACAATACCAGGATGATGGTAAAACACTTAAAATATTTTTGAAATGAAATTAGAAGAACAAATGCATTATTTGATGAAACTTAATATTAAAATACCTGACTATATAGGTTGTTACTGTATTGGAGGAGATGTGGGATTAAAGATTTATTTTACAAATAAACCAAAATGGCTTCACAGAAAAATGATGAAACTATTTTTAGGATGGGAATGGATTAATAACTAAAAAATATGACAAAATTTATCAATTTTACTATAATATGGATTAGTCAGAACTTGGCTATACCTTTTTGGACAATTGGTCATATTCACCTAATGACTTCAATCTATGAGGATATTACAGAGATAATTGCTTCTTTAGGAATGAACTTTATAGTAGCCCTTGGATTTTGGTTAGATTGGAAACAAAATAAAAAACATGAGTAGAATTATTATAGATGTCAGAGATGACATAGATCCTGCAGCAGCACTATTGTATGTGGGAAATGTTATTAGTCAAGGAAGAATTTCCAAAGATGATACTAAATATTGTTGGTTGACTACTTTTCATGATGGTGTAACAGTAGTTGTTAGAGATGAAAGAAAGAGTGATTGCTTTGTAGTTTATCAAAGTAAAAAAGACCAATATATTAGTCAAAACATATAAAAAATGGGCATAATGACTAATATATTAGCTATTATGCCCAAAATAATTATACAATTTGTATAATACTTAATGTGTTATATAATGGGCAAAATCAAACTATTTGTGCATTATAACGGACATTGTTAGTATTTTTTTGATTTTTTAACTTGACCACCTTTTTTCTTTTCAGGCATTTTTTTTGTAGCTTCTTTACTTGGTGCAGGATTATATCCTTCTTTAGCATAGCCAAAAGTAGTAATATATTCTCCAAGTGCTCTTAAAGCATCCATTCCTGTTTTTTTCTTAGGTGGGGGTGGTAATTCTTTTTTCTTTTCAACACCTTGTTGTGCTCTATCCATTGAACCAGAAGGTACAAAACTTGGATTAGGTGCAACCGGAGTTTTAATTTTGTAAGGATTTAATTCATCACTTGTTTTAGATTGCATACTTCCTCCTATTTGATATTTTTTCATTTTGTTTATATTTGATATTAATATTTATTGTTATAAGCATGAAATACTTGTTAAACTGGACATTCTGGATAAGTTCCACTTATTAATTGAACTGAACATATAGTTGCTCCCCCAGAATTAATAAATGGTGCTTGAGGGCATGTTAATAAACCTTGACTTTGACCAGCTGCAACTTCTACATCAAGATCTATTTGTTGAGTTGGATTATTGCAGTCACCACTTGGAGTACCAGCAATATAATCAACTCTTAAAATAAATTGAGCTAATATAGGTGTAATATCTAATAGATTAACATAACCTTCCATGTAGTCATCTAAAGTTCCCCCAACACATGGTACCATTGAAGCTCCATAATTAATTACACATATATCTTCAGTTGGAGGCCATACTTGTACAGAACCATTCATTACGCGGATAACATCAGTGCTACCTGCTTTTAAATTTCCTACTAAAGGAGTTATATTTCCAATTTTAAAATCTGCCATTATAAAATTACATAAAGGGTTGAGTTCAAAGGAGAAGGTATAAGGTCATATTCAGCCTGAGTTAGTGTTACTATCTGCGTTACTTTTGATGTACTTGCATATGTATCTGCAGTATTTTTAACAAAATCTGTGTCAACTATTGGAGTACCTGCGCCTATAAGATCTCTAACTTCTTGAGCAGTAACACCTGCAGCTAAAGTTGGAGTACCACCTCCACTATAAATACCAGGTTCTGCAAATGATGTATATCCATCTGGGTTAGTAGCATTATATGGTGTATATCCAAGACCATTTGTTACATCACTACTTGTTAATGAAAGTGTACCACCAAGAGTTAAATCTCCTGAACTTGTTACAGTTCCTGTTAATGTTAAACCGCTAACAGAACCAACTCCTGATACAGATGTAACTGTTCCTACACCTGCTCCACCTACTAAAGCTAAAGTACCTGTTGCTGATGGTAAAGTATAAGTATACGTTCCGTTTGATATGGATGAGCCTAAAGTAAGTTGACCTGTGAAATTTGCTGCAACACCTGTAATATTACCTAAGTAATCTATTTTAGCTTTTACAAATGCTGCACCACCTAAAGTATAAACAAATGGGTCACCTGTCGCAGCCGCAGCATTATCAATATACAAGCCTTTACCTGTTGATGAATTACCTATTGTAATACCATAGCCTGTTGATATATTATTTGCATAAAAACCAAATCCTGTTCCGTTATTAGCAACCTGTATTCCAGTGCCTGTTCCTGATTTATTAACATAAATAGCACCGCTTCCTGTTGATGATGATGTAATACTAATACTTACATTAGTACTTGTATCTGTTAATGTTATGCCATTGTTAGTACCAAGCGCAAGTGTTTGTGTCGCACCTGTATAGGGTACATAACCACTTAAAGCAGAACCATAATTAGGAATATTTAAGGTATTAGCACTGAATGTCGCAGCCCCTGAAGTTCCTGTTGTAGTTAATGTTATCGTGCCTTGTTTTCCGTTAAACGTACTCCAATCTGCTGAACTCAAAGCCCCTCTATTGGTAGCTGATGCCGTAGGTACTTGTAACGTAATTACAGGAGTGGTAGTACCATTTGCAACTGTACTTGATAAGTCAGTACCTGTCGTGCCTAAAGTTAAAGCAGCGACGCTTGTAACTGTACCACTACCTCCACCACCAATTGTAGAAGCTTCTCTCCATCTAACAATATTATTTGAATCTATAACAAGAACTTTATTTTGAGTATTATCTTGAGAAGTACCATCTAATTTTACTGTAGTAAAAGAACTACCAATAGCAATTTGATCCTTAATATCTGTATTAGCACGTGTACCAATAGCAATTGCACCAATTACTTTTGAAACAGCATTATATCCAATAGCAACTGCACCTTGACTATCTCCTCTATTAGGAACAGCTTCTTCTATTGCAACAGCTTCATTTGCATTTACTGAAATGGGTGTGGCTATAGTAATTGTATTTAATCCTATAGTTCCTGTTCCAACAAGAGTTAAAATTTCATATCTAATTGATGGATCTGTATCAACATTAGCATATATAAAGTCTCCAACAGCAATTGTTCCACTAAGAATGTTAATATCTAATGTTGAAGAAGTAATAGTATTAACAAATAATCCAAAACCATAATTACCAGCTCCACTATTATAACCAGCAACAAAAGATCCATGTCCTCCAGCAAAAGCTTTATGACCAGCAGCAAATGAATCATTGCCTAAAGCTAAAGATCTAAAGTTAAATGCTGCAGAAGCTTGTCCACCTGCATAGTTACCATATCCTAATGCAACATCAGTGATTGTTCTTACTTGAGAGGTTTCACTAGCCAAACCACCTTTAAGAAATATCTTAGTAGCTGGTGTTGAGCTATTTCCATCTTGATAAATAAGTGAACAACCTAAAGTATTTGAGTTTGGTGTCCATAATGGTATACTGTTCACAGCACATACTTCACCAACTATTACAGCTGGATTGTTTTGCCATGAAAATGTAGTACCATCAGATATAAGAATTTGATCTGCAGAACCAATAGTTAATTCTTGTTTTACATTGGATGCATTACCTTGCCATAAACTACCATAACTTAATGTTTCAACAATATCATCAATTTGCCATGCTACTAATCCACCACCTTGACCAACTAAAACTTGATTAGGCAATGGACCATTACCATAATTATCTATTAATTGACCCTTTAATATTATATCATCTGAAATAGAATCACCTAATGTTACATTACCATTTAAATATGTTCTTCCTTGAACAGTTAAATCTTCACAAACATTTAAATTTTTTGCTATACCTACACCTCCATTAACTACTAGAGCTCCGTTTGTACATGCATTACTATCTTGTGTACCAACAATTGTTACTGTACTAGTAGGATCTGGTCTACCTATAAATATATTTGCAGCACCACTACCAAAAGTAATAGTAGTTGGTTGATTTAATAAATTAAATGAAGTACAAGTAGATGTTAAATCACAACCGTTTATTGCTGCATCACCTGCTACTACTAAACTACCTCCAATATTAATAATAGTATTAAGAGCATTCTGTGTAATAATAGAATCTTTTAAAGTATCCCAACTACAAAAGCCAGATGGATCAGTATATACAGGAATGTATCCAAAATTACCTTGACCGGGTAAAGTTCTAGTTAAATCTTCTGTAGCTTGACATACTAAATCACCCCATTTAATTACAAAAGGGTCCATCTTAGGTGTATAAGAAGACTTATTATTTAAACTACTACTTTGATATAATTTACCAAATTCAAACCAATCTTTAGTTTTATCTAAAGTTATTTTCTTTTGATTCCTTTTTAGTAATCCTAATACTTCTTGTATAAAAATGCTCATAATATTTAAATATAAAGTGCAGCTAAACTTACTGAAGCAGTAGCTGTACAAGTTATTGTAATGTACCCTTGTGTATCATTAAAGGCACCCGTTTCAAATGGTCCTAAAAATCCAGATTGACCTGCAGGCAATGTTAATGTTGCAGTTTGCTTAACTAGTTTTCCTAATGTAGGATCTATGTATACTGTTACTACCGGCACTACACTTGCAGTTATAGTAGCACCACTAACATTTCTAACTTGGAAATATTGTATTCCCGTATTAACAAGTTTATCTCCACCAGCTGATGCTGCGGAGTAAGTAGGAATTAATCCTGACTGTAATATTCTTTGTGCTACTATAGTTGCCATAATTATTTATTTTTTATGTGAACAATAACCAGCTTTAAAAGCTGCTGATTGAACAGGTTCTTTTGCTCTTGTACTTGATCTAGGAATATTAATTCCATCTTTAGCTTTCTTAATACTTCTTAATACTTTAGCTTGATTCTTTTTTTGTTGAATAGCTGCAGGAATAGAAGTTGGATCATAATATCCATTTGTTGTTTCTCTTTGGTATACTGCCCCTTGTTCAGGGAAAGAAATGCCTTTTTTAGGAGTTCCCATTTTGTCTTATTTTTTTTTAGTTATTACTTTTTTAACAGGTGCTTTTCTTGCACTTGACATAATGCTACCGCCATTAGCTAATGTTTGTAATCTTTTAGCCTCAAGACCAGCAGCTCTTTTAACATCTTTCATCAGTGATGAATTGTTTTTAATTTCTTCAGCTCTTTGTAGAGTGCTTAATGCAGATTGAATTTCCCATTTACGTTCTTCTGCTTTCATGTTTTGTGATACTTTCATCATTTCTTTTGATTTATTGGTTATTGTTTAAATTTTCTGAATTTTTCTTACCCCAAATTTTATCTACAGAAGCCAATCCTAAACAACCAAATGCTAACATTGCAACTGCATTGATTAATACAGGAGATGGATCTACTAATTTTGGAGTAAATTGATTTACAATAAGTGTGAAAGACAAACAAAGACCTGATATAATACCAACAAATCTTTTTGATGAAGGAACACCCTTTTCATCTTGAAGTAAACCTTTAATCCAACTTATTTTTTCTTTCTTTTCCATAATTATCCTATTAAAACAGTTTGAAGCCCTCCGTTATTACTAACAGTAACTTCCCAAATACTTCCATCTGGTGAATTTAATATAAGTTTTGTTGCATGATTTATAGTTACCTCACTGTCTGTTTGTGTTATTGATACACCAGTACCCTTTAATGATTTAAAGTTAAGTGTCTCACCAGTTTTACTAGCATAGAAACCAAAGCCTGTGCCCAGATTAGCTGCTAAATTAGGTTCACCTGTAGTAGTTAACTCAACATAATTATTATCAATTGATTCATTAATAGTTAAATTTGTACTTAATGACTTCAAAGATCTGAAATAATTTGTACAAACATTAGTAACTGGATCAATAATCTGTTCTTTAAATACTTGACCCGTTCCTGCTGCCGGTGTAGCTGGAGAATTTTCATTATCACAAAAAGCTGGAGCAATCTTAAGATCTTTAACCTTAATAAGTTTTACAGATTTATATGGTATTGGTGAAGCAACACCAGTCATATCTGGTTGTTCATTTACACCAAGTACAATAACATCTTCAGGGTTTGCCACTTTAGTGAAAACCCCGCGTCTTATTAAACTTAATATGTCAGTTAAAATATTCATAGTTATTATTTTTTAGATGGGCCTGAATATATCATTGCAGTTGGTACTCCACCACCTCTATATTTTTTCATAGATGGTTTTGATTCAGAATGAACCCAACCTCCCATTTTATATGCTTGTTTTTTAGTTGTACCATCAAAAGCAGATGCATATCTCATAGCATCACCACCTTTTCTCATTTTTTCAACCATAGATCCTTCCAAGGCAGCATCTAACTCTCCACCTTCTCTACACAAAAGTTTTAAACTTTGTTTAGAAATTTTACCTTGTTGTAAACCTTTATTTTTCATGATCTTTTTTTTAATAATTAAATGTTATTGTTACAAAAGCTAAATAAAAGACTGTTGTATGATAATCATATTTTTCATCAGGTGCAATATCATCCCAACCTAATGCAAACCTATGATGTGGCCAATGAAACTCTATTTTTAATTCCCAATCTTCCATATTATTTACCTTGTCCTTTATATTTTTTCTTATACAATTTTGATGTCTTTGACTTAGACGTTTTAGTCTTAGCATGTACACCGGGTCTACTTACTTTTACAGTAGGTTTAAATGTTGTTGTTTGTGTTTTTGCTGCCATTAGTTTAAAATAATTTGTATTCTACAAGTACTCCATATTGATTGTTAACCGTTGGTATTCCTATATATTGAATCCCAAAATTTACTTTTCTACATTCTAAAAGTAATCTTCCAGAAAGTAATGGTGTATTAACTGTAAACCCTGCACTCTGAACTCCAAGGTAACCATGGAATTGTGGTTTGGGTTTTATATTTAAAACTTTATTTTGTATATCAATGTAATCTTTTTGGTAAAATATAATACTGTCTTTTATGCTTATTGTATTTTCTAATTTTACAACTATATTTTCAAAATTTGAAATTCTTTTTTCTTGCTCTTTTGAAACTTTTTTTAAATAATCATATTTAACTAAATCAGCAGCTACTGCTCTAGCTTGTTTTTCAGAAAGAATTACAACAGAATCTTTACTTTGGGTAACGTTCTGTGAAATAGCTTTGAAGCCCACTAATAGGAAGGGAATCAATAATACGTATTTCTTCATATTCTTTTTGTTTGATTATTTTAATTCTAGTTACAATCAATGTATCAATAGTTTTTAAACTATCTACACCTTTTAATTCAGCATTTGTTTTATTCTCTAACTCCTTAACTTTAGCTTCTAAAATATATGCTTTATTAAGAAGCTCATTTTTTTTATGTTGGTATATAAATACAGATAGTAGCCAAACTATAATTAATATACCACCTAGCCATTGTTCTTTAAAAAACTTATATAGTTTATATAAATCAACCATAATTATTTTTTTGGTTCTGCTTTTGGCTTTGGTTTGTAATATTTCTTTTTAGGTTTAGCTGGTACACCTTTAACTGCATCAACAACATCCTTAAGTTCTTTCTTTACTAATACACTTCTAACATGGATTTCATCAATTACTTCAATTGTTTTTTCATCAATTTCTGTCTTTGACCAGATCCAATTCCATGCTTTTTCTAATGAAAAAGTCCATATTGCGTATAATAATTTTTTAAACATAGTTTTAATTTTAGTTAGTATTACTTATATATAATATA
>ERZ889217.61-NODE-61-length-63631-cov-9.052866_pt1 | contig 63631 bp, 66 predicted proteins | sample MGYA00521098_ERZ889217 | MGnify/ENA primary metagenome ERZ889217 (study PRJEB32303, sample SAMEA104408613) | aquatic metagenome | biome: Brackish water; feature: Pelagic; material: water | place: Baltic Sea | collected 2014-06-10T22:04:00 | depth 2,362 m ... | reverse complement strand
AGGCCCTCTCACCGTAAGCATAAACTTTCCACTTTCCAACTTTCTTATATTGCAGCCACATGTTGATTGCAAAGGTATTGAAGAAGAGGAATGTAAGAAGGAAGCCAAATTGGGCATAGACCGGGATCGAATCTGCAATATTGTTGGTTGAAACCCAGAAGTAGAGACCTCCCATGATCCATGGCACGATTCCAGCAAGGACTCCGATATTAAATGGCAGCCAGCTTGTCTTTTCGGTGAGCTGATTATATTTCTCCATCATCAGACCCATGAGGTTCATGATGAAGTTGAGTGTAAAGACAAAGACAATACTTGATAGCTCAATCAGGCCACCAAGCATCAGCAATACAACCAACATTGCCGAAGAACTAATTGCATACTCCCACCAGCGAGCCGGATTAATACCAGCCTCAATATTTTGCTCGTATTTGCGAACATATATCGGCGATGAGACAAAGAGATGGGCCGCAGCTGATAGCAAAAGAAATATGGGTGCAATCAGTGCAATCGGGAACGCAAAGAGCGTTTGGCTCACAGGCTGAACGCCATCAGATGTTTCATCAAAGAATCGAGTGATCACCGGGATAGTGGTCTCGTCGTTAAGAATCAAAAAAAGCGTGATTCCCTGGATAAGGTGGGTGAGCCCCGCAATCCTGTTAAAGCTTTGCAGCTGACGACCAAGCTTTGTTGCTGGCTTCACAGCTTGTACGGCCTTATCCATTTGCTGGAACTGTTTCTGGAATAGTCACCGGCTGCGGTATGCCAGGGGTAGGTTGATCTTCACGCTCACGTCGAACTTTGCGCTCTGGTTCGCCAATTTCAGCCACGGCTCATACCCCATTTCCTTGAATTAAAGGGTAGCAAAGGGATTAAACCGTTGTCGACTGAAAATAACTACCCACATAGCAATAGCATGATCGCTAAAAGATGAGCAAATTTAAGCTGGGGTGTTGAATAGGAATATGGATTTGAAGCGAATTAAACAAGGGTTTTTTAGACTCATTCGAATCTATCCATTAATAGCAGTTGGACTACTACTAATCATTTATCTCTTAGGTGGTTTTAACCAAAAATCAGCTCCACTTATCCCCCGTGAGATTCTCACAGCTTCACTTTACGGGTTGGTCGGGGTTATTCCCCTGCTCGCTACTTTCATGTTTATTGGATTATCAGTTTCTGAGGATCGAGCCCGCACACGTAATATGAAAAATTTAAATGCCTTGCCTGAAGAAGATTCCTTCGACCTAGCCTATGAAAAAATGTGTGGATTTAAAGTCGTCGCCCTGACAGGAGAAATTCCAACATTTACCGGCGTTACAGGCAACACATACACAAAAGATGAGAACGCCGTTTGCCTAGAGTTCCCCGATCATGTCCCACCTGCCAGCGGATGCGAGTGCGGTTTTTATGCATTTAAAAACCTAAGAGATGCCCAGTTTGAGCTTTCAATGAACCCTGGACTTTTTTTAATCTATGTGGATCTATTTGGAATTGGGTTTTCGCATAAGTATGGATATAGGGCAGAGAGCCAACGGGTTAATTCACTCAAGTTTCCAAAGCGATGCATGCACTGCAAAGTTTTACCTGCCCGAGTTTTTGTGAAAAGCTACAAACTTGGATACGGATTCAGCGCCTGGTGGCAATGGTCGGTGAGATGTTCAGCGTGTGCAAAAGGTAAAAAAGATGCAGACAAGCTGACAATCAAAGATATGAGTCAGCAATTACAAGTAATCGTTAACTGATCTATCTTTAAACTTTCCCCAAGATAGAGCGAACGCCAATCAATGCGATCATCACGCGCTGGCGGTGCTGCAGCTTTGGCAGATTTCTTAGCTACGACCATCTTTATGGTCCTGCCTAAGTGATATGAAAAGACTATCCCATGAGTGCGTTATCTATATGTCAGTGGGTGGGGCTAGCCTGAAGGCATGTTCAAATGGTTAAGGTACGCAGCAATGGATCTCGAGCTCACGGAAATTCTTGATGAGCATCAGCGGGTTACAGATGAAGCGACTTTGGTGCGAGATTTCTTATTGAAAGTCCTTGAAGATAATCAGAGCGATATACCTAAATTTGGAGAAGAGGCGTTGGCGCAGGCGGCGCTGATCATTGAGCAGGTGGGGCCAGGTGCGTTCTACTGGATGACAGATATAGCAGCGCAGATGGTGGTTCTCTCAGAGGCAACGTTGCGTGGATTTAGTACCAACGTCAGCGTTGAGCTTGGAGCGCAGGCAACTGCGCAATCTATTGTCGAGACTGTTGTGCGGCTTCCTTGAGTCAAGAGCCCGTGGTGATGGTGGCTTGTCAGTGCCAGGTTCTACTGTCTTGGCATGACCCAGACTCCTGCACATAAATTCATTGCCGCAATCGTCATTGTCGCTGCACCCTTTGCGATGGGGGCCTTCTTTCTTACCTGGGGGCCGTCGCATCAATATGAACTCAGTAATCCGGTAAAAGATGGATATGTGCAGCCGCGAGATATTGCGACAATGGTCGATAAGACTCTGCGATCTACCGTTACTGTCTATTGCGATGCTCCTAAGAAGGAGTCATTGGGTTCTGCGTGGGCGGTGACCTTGGATGAAGATGCTTATGCCGAATATGACTCGGTCTTTATTACCAATTACCACGTTGTCGATGATTGCATCGGTAAAGAGAAGTATTTAAAGATTGCACGTCTCTATGCCAAGGCGATTCCAGCCAAGATTATTACCTTAGATAACAAGAATGACCTAGCTGTCATTGTGGCAGATATTCGCATACCAACGTTGAAGCTTTCAGAGAATCTCCCCTACCCCGGATACTGGACCATGGTTGCAGGATCTGCCGATGGGTATGAAGGATCTATCGCCTTTGGCTCAGTATTGAATATGAACGATAAGCAAGTGTTGATTACGGCAAATGCTTCACATGGAAATAGCGGTGGCCCAGTTATAGATAACGAAGGGCGGGTCATAGGTACCTTAACCTCTGGCAGCACGAAGGAGCAGTACAACGTTGCGACATCCCTAGATGCTATGTGTGCCAAAATCATAAGCTGTGATGGGAAGTTTTACTGGGACGAATAATTGCAGGCGTCTCGATTAAAGAACTTAAATCACATTTTAAATATTCGAAACCTTAAATTAACCCATTCGCTTCATCATGGCAGCCATTTGAGTAATCTGCTTGCTTTGAGCGATGACAATAGCCTCACCAAAAGTTTTGATTTGGGCTTTGCCAGAGTCTCTGATCATTGTCGTCATATGGAGTGCGCCATCATGATGTTCGGTCATTCCTGATAGCCATAAGAGGTCAAAGTTTTTTCCGCTCGCAGCTTTAAGGTCTGCAAGTTCTGCATCACCAAGCATTCCACCCATGGAATCATCCATGTGGTGCCCCATATCTAAGCCAGCATTTGCAGCATCTAGCCACGCCTTCATCGTAATAATCTCAGAGGCCTGTCCATCTCGAATCTGCCTTGCTAGGGCAAGCAGTTCGGGATCCTTGCTCCTGGCTAATGCAAGATCAGAAATCTCGACCGCCTGTTGGTGATGCGGGATCATCATTTGGAAAAACATGATGTCCGAGCCCGTCAAATCACCAGAAGAATTAAAATAATTTTCGTCCATCATATCTGCATCATTGTGGTGCATTCCAAAGAAGCCATCATTGCTACGACCTGACATGCCCATTCCGATAATAATTATCAGTAAGAGGGCGATGACCGAGATAAAAATTCCAGATTTCTTATCTATGTTGATCTGCAAGGTGACTTCTCCTATTCTCTTGTTCGCAAGCGTAACCCGTAATGCTTCTTACGGCATTGCCTGCCCCTGTCACTAAAAGATGATTTCCGCCTCAATTGATGGGCGTAAAGAAACTATTGCCATAGATTCACGCTAATTCCAAACGCTAAAGGTGTGGGTGAAAGCTTTGCCCTAATGACTCATTGCAAAGGGCGCAGCCAAGACCAATTATGATTGGGCAATGAATACACTCTTTGATCCCCTGGTAATCGGCTCTGTTGAATTTCGCAATCGCGTCTGGGTGTCACCGATGTGCCAATACATGGCCGAAGATGGCGTTGTCGGTGCATGGCATAGCGCGCACTTAGGGGCTTTTGCCACAGGTGGGCCTGGGTTGATTATGGTCGAGGCTACCGGTGTTGTTCCCGAGGGGCGTATCTCGCTTGGATGTACATCGATTGAAGATGACAGACATGCGCAAGCTTTTAAACCGATGATTGATTTTGCTCATTCGCAGAATGCGAAGATGGGAATTCAGTTAGCCCATGCTGGGCGAAAGAGTTCAACGATGCGTCCGTGGGATGAGCATCGCATAGCGACTCAAGCTGAAGGTGGATGGCAGAGCGTTTCAGCTTCCGATATTGCATTTGAAGGGTATCCAGCTCCTCGGGCTTTGACTCTGGATGAGATTTACCAATTAACGAAACAATTTGCAGATGCAGCTAAAAGGGCTGTGGCAGTCGGCTTTGATGTCATTGAGATCCATGCAGCACACGGTTATTTATTTCATCAGTTCTATTCACCTCTTGCTAATAAGCGAAGCGATCAATATGGCGGAAGTTTCGAAAATCGAATCAGATTCTTATTGGAAGCTGCGCAAGCTGTGAAGGCTGCTATTCCGGCCAATACTCCCCTCTTTGTTCGTATCTCTGCAACCGATTGGGTTGACGATGGGTGGAATTTGGTTGACTCAATTCAGCTCTGTAATGAGCTCAAGAAAGTTGGCGTTAATCTGATTGATGTCTCCACGGGTGGCAATGTTCATAGCGCGCCAATTACTGCCAGCCCTGGCTTTCAAGTTCCTTTTGCAAAGGCGATTCGCACCGAGTGCGGAATATTAACAACTGCAGTTGGCATGATTACTGAACCAGAGCAAGCCCAATACATTATTGAGACGGGTGAAGCCGATGCGGTCTTCTTAGCCCGTGCAATGATTCGTAATCCGCGGTGGGCACTTAACGCTGCTGAAAAGCTCGGAATCAAGATTGATTGGCCACTGCCCCTTGAACGTGGCCAAACTCTGTAAGTATTTTTCTTCAGAGTGGTAGTACCTTCTTGACGGGCATTTGCACGTACCTCTGTCTTAGGGGTGCGGCTGCTGGCGCACGACTTCTCTTCGATCCCATTCTTTGCGGGTTATACTCGCCCACAGAAAAGATGAGGGCTAGAGCCAAAAGATTCGAAAGGGCAGATTACGCATGAATATATGGACCCAGTGGAGCGATCTTCAGATTCCTGCCAGCATGAAGCATCTGCAATCAGATGGATTTCTGCCCTCTGAATCTCAACTTGATGAAGTCGAATTCTACGTACCGAGTTACATGGGTGGGGTTAAAACTTTAGAAGTGATCCCAAAAATGAAAAATCTTAAAACTGTTCATTACTCTCAAGCGGGTTATGAAGATATCCTGCCCCATATTCCTGATGGTGTGGTCTTATGTAACGCATCGGGCTTGCATGATGTTTCAACTTCTGAACTTGCAATTGGCCTCACTATTGCATCTCGACGAGGTTTTGCTGAATTTATGGATAACCAAAAAAATGGCGTGTGGCAACGGAAGAGAAAACCGGCGTTGGCAGACTCTCACGTTGGAATTGTTGGCTACGGACATATAGGAAAACGCATCGCCTCACTCTTAGAAACGTTCGAGGCCAAGGTGACCGGTTTTTCTAGAAGCGGCAATGACGGCGCAATCAAGATTTCTGAATTTGATAAGTATCTTCCCGATCTTGATGTCATTATTCTGATTTTGCCTCTTAATGAGACGTCTAAGAATTTCATCAATGCTGAGCGACTCAAGAACATGAAGGATGGGGCAACGCTAGTTAACGTTGCCCGTGGCGCCATTGTTGACACTGACGCACTTGTTGCAGAGCTTAAGACGGGCCGAATCACAGCAGGTTTAGATGTGACAGACCCTGAACCACTGCCAGCCGGTCACCCCCTCTGGTCTGCACCTAATCTGATTATCACTCCGCATGTAGGCGGAGATAGCGCAGCATTTGAACCACGAGCGCGGAAGATGGTTCAGGAGCAATTACTCCGCTTATCGGAAAACCAACCACTACTCAATCAAATTACTGGGCTTCGTTAAACCTTTTCGCGAGATCCTGCCTTTAGGGCAACGATTACCTGAATTCCTGCCAGTGCGACGATGAAGTAGAGGGCGTAGCTCCAATTATTTGAGATATCAAATAATAAGCCGAGGACAATGGGAGACGCTGTTGCCATGATATAGCCAACCGATTGCATCATTATCGAAAGTGACTTGGTCTTCGATGCATCTGTAGCACGGAAAACAACCAAGAAAAGGGCGATTGAAAAGGTTACGTAGACTCCAATATTTCCAAGAATTACCCAAATCCAAAGTCTCATTCCGCTATCCATTGCAATCGCTAAGTAGGAAACTGCAAGGAATAGAGAGAATACAACCAAAACTAGTCGGAAATCTTTTTGCTTAGAAGCAAAGTGAGGTACAGCCAGGCTGAGTAAGGAGCCTACAAGGGTTGCCACCGCTACAAGAATTCCGGCATTGACAAGTGTGAATCCCTTTGTTAACAAAATTGTTGGAAGCCATGTAGCTGATGCGTAGTGAATCATGTTGAGCAACCCGAAGAAGAGAGTTATTGACCAAGCAGATCGATTCTTAAATAACGGATTTGCCCAAAAACTCTCCTTGGACTCAACAATTTCAGTCGTTGAAGAGCTAGGAATCTTGATCCACCACCATAATGCAGTTAGAGCTCCGATTATGAACCATGGCAACATCGCCAGGCGCCATGAGTATGATGTCATCTGCGCAAGGGGTGCAGTTATTGCCAGAGAAATTGCTGCGCAAGATCCCATCACGGCGGCATAAATGCCAGTGAGTAGGCCTGCATTTCCCGTGTTGTTCTCTTTAACCCACACAGGAAGCATGTAGTTGAGTACTGCTACAGAGATGCCGAGTGATATGGAGAAAATCAATACTGATGCAATATCAAAAGTTGTACGCAAAAAGAGTGAGAGAGTTAATACTGTAATCGCATAAGAGATAATTCGGTTTGTATTTCCCAGGCGACTAATACTGCGCATCAAGATGGCAGATAGCGAGAAGCAGAGTAGTGGCGTTGCAGCCAATATTGATTCAGTAAGGGTGCTTATTCCGTACTCTTCTTTTAGAATCGGCAATAGCGGGCCAATTAGAATGAGCCCCGCTCTCATATTGGATGAGATGGCGAATATAGGTAAACCCTGCTTTAGCGACTTTTTCATCCCAGCAAAGTAACAGGAAAAGCTAAATACCAGAAGCGATTAAGGGTCGGTACTACTTACCTTTTGCCATGCGAAATAGGTAGTTGATGATGAAGGCGACCACATAGCCGATGATGCTATTGCCGATGATGGTGGTTAGATAAATGCTTGGCCAGAATAAGGTAAATCCAAGAGCAATAAGTGCTCCCAACCAGCCGAATTTTGCTGCTGCGCGGTGCCTAGAAATCGTCTTCTTTGCCATATGTAAATGATAATAGATAAAGACAAATAACGGTAGATTCTAACTCTTATTGAATTTTGACTATTTTCAGATGAAATGAGCCACTCTTGGAAAAGATATAGACTGAATCTTCGCCATCGAGGATACGAATTAGGCTCTCTGAAATTGGATTCACCCAAGGTCCTGGGTATTCCCAACTGTTGATATCGGGCCAAGGCTCTGGCTGGACTCGTAAGTTAAATAGTAGGACAAAGTCTTCTTCGAACTCTTCGGCCATAAACTCTTCGATTACTCTCACATCGTGAGAAATAATCTCCCTATCGATAGCTTCCTTAGTCACCAATGGTGAATCTGCCCGGCTCTTATGAACCTTCCGGCGAATCTCAGTCGTCGCATCGGCGCTGAGATTACAACTAACCATTGCCTCCATAGCTGACCACCCTTAGCGCCTAGAAATTCTTCTCAGACTGTACAACAGACTGGCCCAGGCTGTACAACAGACTTGGGTCTCAAGGTAAAAGTCGTCCAGTTGTTACTTTGGAACAACGTGTACTATTCACTTATGCCTGCCGAGCCGCTGGTTTATCCCTTCACCTTTGGAAATCGCTCCATGGCCGATCTCCTTGGTGGTAAGGGTGCCAATTTATCTGAAATGACACGCATGGGACTTCCGGTACCTCCGGGATTTACCATCACAACACAAGCCTGCAGAGAATTCCTAGTGGCGGGAGAAATTCCAGCTTCATTGACTGGGGAAATCGAGAGCGCGCTGCGCGAACTCGAGAATTTGCTCGGTAAAAAATTTGGTGATCCAAAGAATCCACTTTTAGTTTCAGTTCGCTCTGGTGCAAAGTTTTCTATGCCGGGCATGATGGAGACTGTTCTGAACGTCGGCATGACACCTGAAGTTGCACAATCACTCGCAGTAGAAACTGGCGATGCTGAATTTGCGTGGGATTCTTATCGCCGCTTCGTAGATATGTTCGGACGAATTGTTTGCGATATCCCGCCTCAGGATTTCAAGAAAATTGAAGCTCGAATTCTTGAATCTTTCTCAGTCAATAGCATTCCAGAGTTGAAGGTCGATGGCCTCAAAGCTCTTTCACAGGCTCTCATTAGAGAAATTGAAGCTCAGACAGGAAGGGATTTCCCAACAGATCCACGACAGCATCTCATTAGTTCTGTAGGGGCTGTCTTTCATTCCTGGAACTCAGAGCGAGCGCAGCTTTACCGTCAAAGAGAACGAATCCCTTCTGACTTGGGCACCGCGGTAAATATTCAATCAATGGTATTTGGAAATCTCAGTGATGATTCTGGAACAGGTGTTGCCTTCACCAGAAATCCAGCTACCGGTGAGAATGGAAGCTACGGTGATTATCTAAATCGCGCTCAAGGTGAAGATGTTGTGGCAGGAATTCGTAACACAATGTCACTGGTTGAAATGAATGAGCGCGAACCAAAGGCTTTTGAAGAGCTAGAGCGAGTGATGTCACTACTAGAAAATCACTACCGAGACCTATGCGATATCGAATTTACCGTTGAGCGCGGAAAACTCTGGATTCTTCAGACCCGCGTGGGTAAGCGCACCGCCGAAGCAGCATTTCGCGTTGCCCTACAACTTGTCGATGAAGGCAAGATTTCGATGGATGAGGCGCTCTCACGAATCTCTGGTGAGCAACTTGGCCATCTTATGTTCCCTCAGTTCGATCTCTCTGGACAAGTGACTGAAATTGCCCGCGGCATCCCAGCCTCAGCGGGTGCGGCCGTCGGTGAAGTTGTCTTTGACTCCAGACGAGCATTTGATTTAGCGCGGGCCGGCCATAAAGTAATTCTCGTCCGCCGTGAAACTAGCCCTGATGACTTGGTAGGAATGGTTGCCTCTGAGGGTATTTTAACTAGCCGTGGTGGAAAAACATCACATGCGGCGGTAGTAGCCCGCGGAATGGGCAAGACCGCTATTTGTGGGACAGAGAGCATCTCAGTCGATGAACGAGCTAACTTATTTACCGTCGGCGCACTCACTGTGTATGAAGGTGAAGTTATCTCAATCGATGGCACAAGTGGAATTGTCTACATGGGCGCACTTCCTACTATCGCTTCCCCTGTAACTGCCTACCTAGAAGGTAAGCTCGATGCTAATTCAGTTCAAGCGACGCCGGTTGTCAAGGCGGTAGATCGTATTTTGCAACATGCCGATAGTTCTCGTGCTCTGCGAATCAGAACAAATGCTGATACGCCAGAGGATGCAGTGCGTGCAAGAATCCTTGGCGCTGAAGGTGTCGGTCTTTGTCGCACCGAACATATGTTCCTTGGGCCACGACGAGCCTATGTAGAGAGTTTGATCCTTGCTGAAAATGAAGAGGCTCAACGTGGCGTTATAGCCGAAATGGAGCCACTACAACGTGGAGATTTCGTCGGCATCATGATGGCAATGTCTGGACTTCCAGTGACAATCCGTCTGCTTGATCCACCACTGCATGAGTTCCTACCAAATATCGCAGAGCTCAGTGCTGAGATGGCGCGCGCGGAAGCACTCGGGGAAGAGATTTCTCCGCGCCAGCACGCAGTCTTTGCCGCCGTGAAGCGTCTGCATGAATCTAATCCGATGCTGGGTCTTCGTGGAGTTCGACTTGGAATTTTAATCCCTGAACTATTTAAGATGCAGGTGCGCGCCCTGGTGCATGCCTGCCTTGAGGTTCGAAAGCTTGGCCACAATCCAATGCCTGAAATTATGGTTCCACTTGTTGCCACCCAGCGAGAGCTCCTCTACCTGCGCAAGACACTTGAAGAAGAAATTGCACATACCCTCACTGGCACCGGACAACACTTCGATATTCCTATTGGCAGCATGATTGAGACTCCACGCGCTGCAATGACTGCCGGCAAGATTGCAGATTACGCAGACTTTTTCTCTTTCGGCACTAACGACCTTACTCAGATGACATGGGCATTTAGTCGAGATGATGTCGAATCGAGCTTCTTGCCTCGTTATTTAGATCTTGAACTGCTCCCATTTAATCCCTTTGAATCTCTCGATGAAGATGGCGTCGGATTATTGGTTCGTATCGCCACAGATCAAGCGCGCGCCCATACCTCAGATTTCAAGATCGGCGTATGCGGTGAACACGGCGGAGATCCGCGAAGTATCCACTTCTTCCACTCGCTGGCTCTTGACTACGTTTCCTGCTCACCATTTAGAGTGCCGATAGCGCGGCTAGAGTCAGGGCGTGCAGCGGTAATGGCTAATCTATCAACTCCGACTAGCTCCAGTACTTAAATTACTCAGGACGTGTAAGGCCATTTTCTTTATAGAAATTTGATCCCGGGATACCCCACTCTAGGAAGAAATCTCCCACAGTTTTGCATAAAGTGACGTTGACATCGTTAACAGTATCGATGATGGCCTTGCCTCGAGCATCTGCGTGTTCCATAAATCGTTTGAAATCCTCTGCATTGGCAAAGAGAGAGTCATTTGATTGTGGGTTACGGGCCGCTAATTGAAGCGAGAGAGCTTCCCGAGCTTCTTCGCCTAAGAAAGTAATGCGAGGACCCTCTTCGGTCTGCACTTGCAGAACTAATGGATCACTGTAAGGATTTTCAACAAGATTTCCATCGATATCCAGTGAACCAGAATCCTTGACCTTAATCTTTTCCAACTCTTCAAAGTTGAGTCCGGTGCCTACCAGGCTCAGCATGAGCAAGCGCGTTGTAGGGTCGAAGTCTCTCTTTGTACTGTTGGCGATATGGGTACGAGGTGCGGTGGTGTACTGCTTGACCCAAGGAACATCTACGCCATGAAATGTCCACCAGAGCTTTGGTCCCAAAATTAACGATGCCAGCTGGACCGAGGTGAGATCCTGGTGCATCTGTAGATACTTTTGATTGAGTAACTCAGCAGTAAGCGGATCTGCCTGACCTGCCCTAAGCGCAGCTTCTAAATCACCATCGCAAACCTCGCGAGAAAATCTATCTAGGGTGGTTACCGCGCTGCGAATCCAAAAATCTGGTTTTCTGGTGCGTTCGGCAAGAATGCAGGCAACACGCATCACCGAAGGTACTTCTAAGAGTGAGAGTTCGCGTCGATTCTTAAGACATCTGCGCGCCACTTCTTCTGCTGAGAGGTACTCAATAACAGAGTCAGAGGTTTCATAGCCAGGAAAATATGTACTACCGCTCTCATACCTTATAGCCACGCTGGAGCATCCTTCGCGATGACTTCTTCATTTACCTTTGAAGCAATGTCTTTTGCAATGAAGTGATCGCGAAGTTCCACCGTACAGCGGTTTACTCCCTCGATTTGTTCTACGCGACGGCGCATCTCTTTGCCAATTGAGATGGCAAAAGGGGAAGGACAGAGAGGCGAGGTCAGGTGGTAACGAATTATTACGTTACCACCCTCCCCCATCTCAACTTCATCAATCAAGCCTAACTCACCCATGGTCTTGCGGATTTCAGGGTCTGGAACGCTACCTGCCGCAGTACGAATTACTTCTTCGAGATTCATAGATGTTGTAGACATGGCTTCTTTCTCTTTATTTAGTAGCTAATTGGTTAACTAAGAATTAAGCACCGACGTATGTGTCCTGGTTCGCAAGGAATTCCTTACGACGTTGGCTAAATTCATCGTTCTCAATTGTCTTGAGCTTTGCATCGGTGTCAATGCCGTATAGACGTGCGACGTTTCCACCGATGATCTTGTGCTTGATTTCAGGAGTAAGCTGAACACCGAACTCTTCCGCAATATCGTCTGGGATCTGGTATTCCATGAATTCATCAAGAATCCAGTGTGGGTACCAAATTGGGAAGTCTGTTCCCCAGATGATGCGGTCTTCGCCGAGCCAGAAGAGCAGGTTCGCCATCATTTCACCGAAGTAGCGAGGACGCTTGTGAATAAATGCGTTCGCAACTGCAAGTGATGCATACACGTTAGTTGAACGTGCAGCGATCCAACAGAACTCGTCCAGACGTGGAAGACCAATGTGATCCACAATGAAGTTAAGTTCTGGATAGAGTGATGATGGTTCGTCAATGTCGTAGACGTCGAACTTCTCCATTGAAAGTGGCTCTACAGCAGGGCCCTTATGGAAGTGCATGTTCTTAACGCCCATTGCAATTGCTTCTTCATAGCATGGGAATACAGCTGGATCATTTGCTTTCCAGCCGCGTGATTCTCCGCGCCATTCAGCGGTGTACCACTTGAAGCCCTTCATGCCATCACGCTCAACTTGTTCACGCATCTGCTTTGTTGCGTTCTTATCACGTGGATCTACTCCACCAAGTCCGATAAGACGCTCTGGTGCGCGAGCAACCATCTCAGCATTGCGCACTGAGTTTGTAAATCCTGTGTGATAGAAATCTGATAAAACTTGTGTTGAAAGAATAGCCATATCCATTTCACCGCGCACGAACATGTGGTGCAGATACCAATCTGGATCTACCTTACGGAACTCCTTATCAAAGTCCATGGTCCACTTTGGATCTGGTGGATTAAAACCAGTCTGAAATGCGTAGAATGTTTCGGCAAAAGCTAAACCGTATTCATTCTTGATGTTCTCTTTACTCGCATCCCAGAAACCGGTATGCGCATCAAGAACAAATTTGCCATCCTTCATGTGTTCCCTTTCTTCTTGCACTCGACATGTGTTTGGTAAAAGGTAGGTGATAGTGATGCACTCCGCAAGTGGAAAATTAGGTGATTTGCAGCGCAAAATGGCCTCAAATATAACAAACTGATAACGAAGGGTTAGGCGAGATGCCCGTCTTGATAGAGCCAAGATTTCTCGGCTGGCAGTTTGAGAAAGAGGCTCTTGCCGGCCGGCAACCCCTGGCTGCGCGGGATCTTTACCGAGATAAGGAATCCCCCAGAAACGCATTTAAGAACTCGAACGCTTCCGAAATCATCATGGCCTAGAAGTTCTGCCTCAATCACATTCTCGCCCGCACCTGTTGCCAGGGAGATGTACTCGGGGCGAATTCCCACTTCAATCGCCTTACCCTGCGCCTGCGCATTCGCAGAAGCAGTCTTTAATTTTGTGGAACCAAAGTAGATCTCGCTGGATTTAGCTTCCACCGGCAAGAAATTCATGGCTGGTGAGCCGATGAAGTTACCGACATATTTTGAATTAGGCTTTTCAAATAGCTGCTCTGGCGTTCCGCGTTGGATTACTTCACCAAAGCTCATGACCAGCAACTCATCAGCAAAGGTCATCGCCTCATACTGATCGTGGGTCACATAGATAACGGTCAAGTTATTGATCTTATTAATAGCCTTGATTTTCTTACGAAGCTCAAATTTAGATTGCGGGTCAATCACAGTCAGTGGTTCATCCATCAGTAGCGCACTCACATCATCGCGGACTAGCCCGCGCCCAAGTGAGATCAACTGCTTCTCGTCGGCGCCGAGCTTAACTGCCGAGCGACCCAACTTATCTGTGATCTCTAAAATCTCAGCAATCTCATGGACTCTGGCCTTGATCTTCTCAGCTTTCCAGCCGCGGCAGACCAATGGGAATGAGAGATTTTCAAATACCGACATAGATCTGTAAATGGTTGGGAATTGAAAGACTTGGGCAATATTTCGTTGCGCCGTTGGGACATCGGTAACATCTTGATCCTCGAAAAGTAAGCGGCCCTGGTGCGGGGTTACTAGACCAGAGATGGTGTTAAGAATTGTGGTCTTGCCACAGCCAGAAGGGCCAAGTAAGGCATAGGTCTTACCGGACTCCCAGACCATATCAAGGGGCTTAAGTGCCCAGGTTGATTGGTCTTTATCTTTGTTATAGGAGTGCCCAATATTTGAGAGCGTAATTTTAGCCATCGTTACTCCCCTGCGCTATCTGGTGAGACACAGAGCGCCCCATTAGTTTCGAATAGGAATAATCGGTTGCCAGGAAGTTCAACCGAGATTGATTCCCCGACCTTTACATCATGGATACCTTCCATTTGCAGAACCACTTCACCGGCTGGAGTATCAACATAGACCAGGGTCTCTGAACCAGAGACTTCTACCAAGGAAATGGTTCCCTTTTCGCCACCGGACTTTGCACTGACAATGTCATTTGCGCGAATACCAACTTGATAATGACCTTCTTTAAAGTTCTTCATCTTCGCCGGGATTGGTTGCGAGTAACCATCACTAAATCGAATTTCGCCAGCTGAGATTGAGACCGGCAAGATGCTCATCGGAGGATCGCTGATTACTCGCGCCACCGTTGTCGACTGAGGCTGCTCATAGACCTCTGTTGGGCTGCCGTATTGAATGATTCGACCCTCGTGCATTACCAGGATCTCGGCGCCGAGAATGAGCGCCTCTGGAGGTTCAGTCGTGGCATAGATTGTCACGGCATCTTTTTGAGAATTAAAAATTTCCTTAAATTCAACCCGAAGTTGTTCGCGTAGCTTGTAGTCAAGGTTCATCAGTGGCTCATCAAGGAGCATGATATGAGAATTACGTGCCAATGAACGAGCTAACGCCACACGCTGTTGCTGGCCACCTGATAGCTGTGCTGGCTTGCGATCCAGGTAGTCACTGAGCCCAACTTTATTGATGGAGGCCAGTGCAACTTCGCGCGCCGTTGACTTCTTTAGCCCTTTACGAAGGAGCGGAAACTCAACATTTTGCAGGACTGACTTGTTGGGATAGTTAATAAACTGTTGATAGACCACGGCCACATCGCGTTCCCAGATTGGCTTATCTTCAAAAGACTCACCATTCATGGTGATTTCACCGCTATCGATAGGCAAAAGGCCAGCAATAGCACGCATCAGCGAAGTTTTTCCCGATGTAGTACGTCCAATCAGGATGTAGATACGGCCAGGCTTAAATTCAAAGGAGATATCGTCCAGGATTACTCCATCTTTCTCGCTAGTTACCGAGACGTTTTTAAGTATTAAAGACACTTGTTACCCTTCATCGAACCGCTCCGCCAAGGTTTCCACGAGATAAGAATCGTTCAATCACAAAAGCTAGCCCGACCAACGGAATGATTGAGAAGACGGTGGAGGCGGCCAAGATCCAATATGGCGTCACTGTTCCGTTGAGTGCGATCACTGCAACCGGCAAGGTAAGTACCTTGGTTGCGGTGAGTGTGAGGGCGAAGAAGATATCGTTCCAGCCAAAGATGACGCAGAACATTCCAGCCACTGTCAGGCCTGGCTTAGAGAGCGGCAGAATTGTTCTAAAGAAGGCCTGGATCGGATTACAACCCTCGAGCATCGCCATCTCATCGATCTCGCGCGGAAGTGCGTTAAAGAAATCAACCATCAACCAGACCACAATCGGCATCAAGCCGGAAGTAAGAACCAGAATTAATCCGAGGTGAGTATCAAGAAGTTTAAGTTCTTTGAGTAAGAGGAAGAATGGAATAGCTAGAACCACTGGCGGCATGATGCGTTGTGAAACGAAGAAGAAGATGATGTCGGCGTTGCTGTAGTTCTTCCAGCCATAGGTAAAGCGAGAAAGTCCGTAAGCGGCCAATGATCCGAAGATTAGTGAGACTGCAGTAGCACCTGCGGTCACGATGAAGCTGTTCAGCGTTGGTGTCAGCAGATTTGTCAGTGAATCTGGACCAGGAAGGATTGCCTTCCAGCCAATCAGGCTTGGTTGGAACTCCAAGAATGGAATAAAGGTTGCGCCATTAACGACGGCAGATTCTGGTTTAAAGCTAGTCGTAATCGCCCACATGATTGGAAAGAGAACAAAGAGACTCCAGATTGTGATGAAGGTGGCCTTTAAGACTTTATACATCAGTTAGATCCCCCGAGGCTTCGATAGGCGGGCAAAGACTTTTCCGATAATAGTCAGAGTAAGAATTGCAAGAATCAAATACATCAGTGCCAGTGTGGAACCGTATGCAATCTGGAAGTCCTGCAAACTGCGCTGGAAGATATAAGCCGCCGGTGTTTCGGTTGCATTTCCAGGACCACCTCTGGTCATGGTAAAGACTGAGTCGAAGATCTTTGAGGCATCAATTAAACGAATCATGATTGCGCCAATACTGATTGGCGCCATCATTGGGAAAGTAACGCGCGCAAATGTCTTCCACGCACTGGCACCATCAATTGCGGCGGCCATAAATGGTTCTTTCGGAAGACTGAGAAGTCCGGCCAGAAGAATCAAGAACATAAATGGAGTCCATTGCCAGACCTCGGCGATAGTGATTGCAACGTTAGCTGGTCCACTTTCGGTGAGCCAGTTAACTGGGTCGAGGCCAACACGTGAAAGAATTCCATTGAGTGCGCCGATATCTTCGGTGAAGATTGAGCGCCAGATGATTGCCATAAGTGACGGTGTTGTCATCATTGGAATCAACCACAAGACTCGGAAGAAGCGACGCGCTGCTATTCCCCTCCAGGCGAAGAGCGCGATGGCAAAGCCGAGCGCATACTGAATTGCTACAGTTAAAAATGAGAGATAGAAGAGTCTGAGAAGTGATCCCCAGTATCGAGTGTCGCGGGCCATCTCAGACCAGTTTTCGCCACCAATAAAATTAAGTCCAGATTGAGAAACGTTCCAGTTTGAAAAAGTCACGCGAATCGTGAAGAGCAGCGGGAAGATAATAATTGCTACCAGCAAAATTAAGCCTGGAAGAAGGAAGAAGCGGGGGTAACCTTTTTTCACTGAAATCCTGCTCCACTTCTGCCCGATATTGAAGGGGCAATAAAACCATTACACGGGTCAAGATGCAAAACTCAAGGGTGCCGCGCGGTCAAAAAATTTGACCGCGCGGCACCTTTAAACGAGTTACTTAGGAGATGTTATCTTCCAAGGCAATTACGTTCTGGTACGCAGACTTCACCTTAGTGATACCTACACGCTTTGTAATTGCATTCCACTCTTTAGCAGCCTCATCGAGTGCCTTCTTAGGTGATGCTTGGCCAGCGATGGCCTTGGCAACAGCATTTTCCATTGCTGTCATGTAATCAGAGACGCCTGGAACGCGGAGATCGAACACACGGTTGGTGTTCTTCTCGTAGTTCTGCATTGTTGCAAGCCATGAATCTACAGCTGGCTTACCCCAACCCATTTCCTTTACCCAGAAGTCAGACTCGAAGTCTTCTGTACGTGCTGGGTTAACGCCCATATCTCCGATTGTGAGATCGAGCTTGTGGTTAGCTGTATTTCCCCAGAAGCAGAGGTAATCAAATGCCATCTGCTTTGATGGTGATGCTGCTGTAACCGCTGATGACCAACCCCATGCGATGTATGGCGCATAGTTGACTCCACCCTTAGGTATATCCCACTTCTTTGTAACACGGTTCCAGACTTTTTCAGCACCTGGAAGTGGTGCAGCCTTTACCTTGTTCTTAACTGGGCTTGTTGGTTCATTTGACTTTGACCATGCGTCATCCCATGTGTAAGAAAGAAGTGAATCTCCGCGACCGAATGACTCGATCTCCTTTGAAAGGTCGAAGTTCTTTCCACCGACTGGCATGTACTTGGTTGCTTTAACGAAGTCCTTTAGACCCTGGACGAATCCTGGGTTATTGACCTGTGGAACCATGTTCTCGTCGAACCAGAATCCACCCTTAACGTTTGGATTCTTTGCATATGGAGCAACACGGTCGATAAATGCACCGAACATGAGGCCACCCTTTTGAGTGATTTCAGTTGTTCCTGTGAACTTAACGCCTGCAGGCTGACCAGCTGGCTTGTAGCCATTGAATATCTTTGCGTGAAGGTTGTATTCCTTCCATGTCTTAGGGACTGCAAGATCCTTACCGGTCTTCTTCTTAAAGAAGGCCTTTGCCTGTGCATTCTCGTAGACATCTGTACGGTATTTGAGGAAGTGACGATCGCCGTCAATACCTACAAGCTTTGTGTCGCCATCCCACTTGTAAAGTTCCTTGTACAAAGGTGTAAGGCTCGCAAGTGAACCATTTCCCTTAGTGATTGAATCTGGAACCTTTGCGTAGTAAGACTGGAAATCACCAATCTGGTATGAACCATTGAATACAACGTCGTACTGATTTGTATCTGTCTGGTATGAACGAAGCTGCTTTGCATAGAGGTCACCGAATGAGACGTGCTCAACGACAACCTTTGCACCTGTTAGCTCTTCGAACTGCTTCGCGTGAAGCGCTGTTGGCTTACCCATGTTAGGGATTGCGTGTGTTAGTACACGAAGAGTCTTACCTGAGTAATCCTTCTTTGATGTGTTGTACCAAGAGCAAGAGTCAGTGCCATCTGCTGTGGTGGCAACATTTGCGTACTCAGCACCGTATGCCTCGTATGAAACTTCTTGGCCTACTGTACGAGTAAGAGTGCCACCTGCAGATGCAGGTGTGATTACTACTACTGATACAGCCAGCGCAACTGGGAGAGCAATAGCGAGTAATGACTTAACTTTCTTTGTGAACATAAACTTCCTTTCAGGAATATTTCTTGAGAGAGTTCTAAGAAGTTTCAATTAATAAAATTAAAAGAAACGTTGCCTCCAAAACTAACACGCATCTCTCCGGAATTCCTCCCGAAGTTCCCTCGCAACTTTTGGCGCGGGTAAATCGTAGGCAAAAGACGACCCTAAGTAAAGCGGAGGTGGCTTATTTGATTACCAGCCTTACCAGTGAGCTAGGCGCGAGATATAGCGTTTATAACAATTTGATAACACAAGCAGAAATTACGGAACCAGAATGAGCTTGCCACTGGTCTTGCCACTGGCCAGATCATCGTGTGCCACACGCGCATCACCCAGGGCGTAGCGCTTATCAATGCGCACTGTTAACTTGCCTTGGAGTAATAAATCAAAGATTGCATCGCAGCGCGCCTTAAATTCGGTGGCATCTGCCACATAATGAGCAAGTGTTGGCCTGGTAAGAAATAGAGAGCCAGAAGAATTCAATCGCATAATTTCAAATGGTGGAACGGGTCCGCTAGCGGCGCCAAAGAGCACCATCATGCCGCGAGGATTCAGACAAAGTAGTGATTGATCAAAAGTTTTTGCACCCACTCCGTCATAGACCACATCGACTCCACGGCCTCCGATTATCTTCTTGACTTCTTCCACGAAATCTTCTTTGTCATAACGAATCACATGTTGCACACCTAGTGCGCGAACGGTTGCTTCCTTGGCCTCCGTTGATGTCGTACCAATGACGATTCCACCTTTAAGTAAAATAAGTTGTGCAATCAAACTTCCAGTGCCGCCAGCGGCAGCATGCACGAGTGCGATATCCCCCGGCTTTATTTCATAGGTGGAGTGAGTGAGGTAATGACCGGTAATTCCCTGCAACATAAATGCCGCAACCTCTTCTAGCTCAAGGCCCGGCGGAACGATTGCCGCTTTTGCCTCTTCCACGATTGCATATTCGGCATAACTTCCAAGGGCCATCGTCCAGGCAACGCGATCTCCAACTTTGCTAATCGTGACATCGCTGCCCACTGCTTCCACAACTCCAGCACCTTCCATGCCTGGGGTGTATGGCGCAGTAATCCCATAAATGGGATTTCCCTTTCGCTGATAGATATCTAAGAAATTAACACCAGCGGCTGCCACCTTCACCAGTAGCTGGGTCCCCGTAGGGGTAGGGGTAGGTGCATCCACCAATTGCAAAGTCTCGGAGCCACCAAACTGCGCGATTTCAATCTTTTTCACTGGCAGTTCATCTCCTTCGATGAGGTGGATCCGAGACTTAACAAGGTATTACTTAGAACTTCTTTTGGGTTTCTTAAGGAATCAGAATTGCGCGACCCTTGATCTTTCCAGCATTAAGGTCATGAAGGGCTTGATCTGCATCCTTCAATGAGTACTCCACAGTGGACAAGTGCACTAAACCTCGTTCAGCCAGTGACATGAGCTCATTGAGGTCAGCCCATGTTCCCACCAAGTTACCGACAATGTTGCGCTCGGTGGTGATCAAATCAAGGGCCGAGATATTGATATCTTCCCCGTAACCAACGATGTAGTAATTACCGAGAGCGCGTGTCATTTCAAGGCCCTTCTTTGTTGAACCCTTTTCGCCAACAAAGTCGATAACCGCCTCGGCTCCAAAGCCTTTTGTCAGCTGCATAACAGCTTCAACTTCGTTGCCATCGGCCTTGATGACATGATCTGCGCCACTCTCTTTTGCTAATTTAAGTGCCATATCTGACATATCGACAACAATAATTTCAGCTGCACACATTGCCTTAAGGCATTGAATTCCAATGTGTCCAAGTCCACCCGCGCCAATTGCAACTACATACTGACCTGGGAGCAATGAGCGAGATGCTTTCTTTGCAACGTGATATGCGGTAAGGCCAGCATCCGCGTACGCTGCAACAGCTTTAGGAGCAAGAGACTTAGGAAGTGCAACGATATTTCGCACGCTGGTCACAAGCGCTTCGGCATATCCACCGTTCTCACTTACTCCAGGAAATGTTCCGGAACCATGCATATCTTCTCCACGACGATGTTCTATTTCAAAACCAGAAGATAGACGAGGATGCAAAATTACTGGATCGCCTTTTTTGAGACCAACGACGTCAGAACCAACTTCTTCAACCCAGCCAGCGTTTTCATGGCCCATGATGTATGGAAGTAGGGTCTTGCCATCTGGATCCATACGAGATCTCCACTGACCTTCAATCACATGTAGGTCTGTACGACAAACTCCAGCTCCGCCAATTTTAACCAAAACATCTGTTGGTTTAGTAATTTTTGGATCTGGAACATCCTCATACGTAACCCAATTATCTGCGGTCAGTGATTCATCATAATTGTGAAGTACTTGTGCTTTCATGGTTCCTTTTCCTGTTCTGATCGCTAGGTAAATAAGCAGGGGTTCAATATATGACCCACAGTTATTCACAAGGCTGATTGCTAGGTCGCAAATCTAAGGTCAGATAGCAGAAATTTCAAGAGGGAGCTGATGATGGCCGCTTTGTTACTTCACCAACGGTCCAGAGGTCGCACAAAGTGGTCTAACTCTCAAAACAGTAAACCCCAGAGTGCTAGCACCGAGCTGCGGCGTATATGCCTCTTTATATGGGCTTAGTGTGTTTATAGATAGCCACTGCGCGCGAATCTGTAAAGGGAGCACCCGATGTCCGATATATCAGAGAAATTCATAGTTCTAACTATTACCGGGCGTGAAACTCGTGTCTGGGCAACGGGCATGGAACGTGGTGCTATCCCAGAGAAGATATTTGCACCTCCTGCGTTGAATCCTCATCACTTTAGAGATGATCCGAAACATCATGGTCGTGGAGATGGTCCAGGTGTTCCGCAATATTTCGAAGAGATTGTTGCCGCCATAGGAGATGCGTTAGAGGTTTTGTTAATTGGCCACGGGCATGGCAAAGCTAGTTCCATGTTGCACTTTATTCAGTATTTAGAGCGCAAACATTCACTTCTTGCGGCAAAGATCGTTGATGCGCTAGATACCAACTTGATTGCGATGACTGAACCTGAAATCTTGGCAATGGCGCGAGAATGGTTTGATTCACACGCTAAATAAGGAATCAAGAAGTATTACTTCTTAAACGCCTTAACAATCTGTTCGGCAGCTCCGCTTAGCTCAGCAGGGATGACCCATATCTTGCTAGCGGTTCCGTTAGCGATAGCAGGTAGCTGCTGTAGATATTGGTAGGCAAGTACTTTCTCATCTGGATTTGCCTCGTGTACTGCTCCGAATACCTTCTTGATTGCTGCAGCCTCACCTTCCGCCCGAAGAACAGCAGCTTGTGCATCACCATCGGCGCGTAAAATTTCTGCTTGGCGAGCACCTTCGGCAGTCAAAATCTGACTCTGCTTTTCACCTTCTGCAGTCAAAATCACAGCACGCTTATCTCGCTCGGCGCGCATCTGCTTCTCCATAGATTCTTGAACACTTGGTGGTGGATCAATTGCCTTAAGTTCAACTCGATTAACGCGAACTCCCCACTTGCCCGTGGCATCATCGAGAACACCACGTAGGGCCGCATTGATTGAATCTCGGGAGGTAAGGGTGGCTTCAAGATCAAGGCCACCGACTACGTTACGTAGGGTGGTCACGGTGAGCTGTTCAATACCTTGGATATAGTTTTCAATTTCATACGTTGCAGACTTTGGATCTGTTACCTGAAAGTAAATAACGGTATCGATTGAGACGACCAAGTTATCTTCAGTGATTACCGGCTGTGGTGGGAAAGAAACTACGCGTTCGCGCAAATCAATGAGTGGGCGTAACCGGTCAATAAAGGGAATGATGATTGCAAGACCTGCGCCTAGAGTCTTGTGATAGCGGCCGAGACGTTCAACGATTCCGGCGCTGGCTTGAGGCACGATTCGAATTGAGCGAGCTAGAACCACTGCAAAGAGTGAGACGAGCAGAACGAGTACCCCGCTTGAATAAGTAAACATCATTAACCCCTCTTCTTGACCACTGCGGTAGCACCGTCAATGGATACAACTTGTAGATGTGCATCTGTGGCAATAGCTCCAGCTTCGCTACGAGCGCTCCAGACTTCGCCGTTGAGCTTTATCTGCCCTGAATTATCTGTAATCTCACTTAAGGCAATTGCTGATGCGCCAATAAGCGCTTCCATATTGGTAGCAAAATCTGCCGGCCTCTTCTTAAGATGTTTCATCGCAATAGGACGTAAGACAAAGAGTGATAGCGCTGCCGCAATAGCGAAGATGGCTCCCTGCGAACCGCCATTGAGGCCAAAGGCATTAGCAATTGCTGCCATAAGAGTGGAGAAAGCTAAAGATGCGAAAAGTAGATCGACAGTTAATATCTCAACAACGACGAGAATTCCAGATAGCGCAAGCCACATCCACAGTTGCATAACCACTCCAATCGTTACCTTGAAATTCTAGTGGTAAGAGTCTGTGAAAATCCTGAGGTTTGATTCAATTAAGCTCGATTTACCTGCACTTGCAGGCATGAGTGAGGAAAATCTATAGACTATTTATGCTCAAATTAAAAATGGGGCAGGATCAGATTGAAAATATCTGCAAGGAGCTCATGGTTGACGCTTTACTTCCTTCGCTAGCCCGATTTAGTTTAATGATGTTCTTCTCACTGGTCATCGCTGCGGTTGGTTTGATTCGCACCCTCGTTAGGAAATATTGATTGTGAGTTCTTCGAATCCATCCAATGTGTATGAATAGCCCTTGCCGGTCTCGATAAAAATCGGTGGAATTATTGAGCCCGTAATGACAAAGTCTCCCGCCTTAATCTTGCGACTGTAATTCTGAAGATCTATTGCAAAATCACTGAGAAGGTCCTTCATACTGCCAACGAATCCTTCAACATCTGGAATATCTTGGCTATCGACCGTGGCAGAAAGATGCGACAGATTTAAATCCCGAAGGTTTGAATTTTTGCTTCCGAGAATAAAATGGCGCTGATAGATATTTGACGAAGTAACATCAAGTGGATTTTCATGCATTGCAAAGAGGTCTGCTAACTCATAGGCAGGGCCAACAGCTGAAACTGAGTCAAATAGATCTTCGGCTGAATTAACATCTTTATCGAAGTAGATGGCGATTTCAGGTTCGAGTACAGGCTTAACCCATTTCGAAATATCGAGAGTGCAATTGTTGGGAATCTGCTTTTTATCAAGGAGAAATCCGACTAACGCGCGACTTGTCCCAAATCGAGTTTTTGCAGCAGCGCTACTGAAGCCCAATTTCCAACCGATTTGGGAAGTGCCTTCTATTGATGCGCTGCGTAAGAGAGCTTCTTGAGCAAGAACGCCTTCCTTGATCAGATTCTCAGTCGAAATGAGTCTCCTCCGATACTTCATAGCCGGCATCTTCAAGAGAACCAGCTCCGCTCCAACCCCACACAAGTACTACATCTTGCTGCGTCGTATTTTTAAATCCATGCCATTTTCCGCGCGGAGTTAATACAACATCTCCGGTATTGGCAGGCTCTTCGCCATCATCTGTATACATGACGCCGCTTCCAGAGATGACAATCCAGAATTCATCAGCATGGAAATGTCGATGTTTATCATGCATGGCACCTGGTGGCAGAACCGTCCAACCGACCAGCAAATCCTTTGAATTTGCATTCATCTTGTCAATAAGAAATTGCACCTTCATATTGACCCAGCCCTCGTCGCGCTTGAGGCCTTCGACAATAGGGATCTTATTGAGATTGGTAACGAAACGATCAAGATCGGTGGGATCAGGCTTCATCTACTTAACTCCTGCCATCTGAAGGTATGCACGGTGGGCAACAACAAAATCGTGATGATCAATTCCTAGCCCGCGGCACGCATTCATCATCTCATTGGCCGAGCTTGCAAGAGGCAAAATTGAACCCAGTAATCGGCCCTGCTCTAGCACAAGGGTCATATCTTTCTGTTGCAGCGTTACATCTGCCAAGGGCTTGAGCGGCATCTGCCCTTCCAATATGAATGGGCCGCGATAGGCCAGGACTGGGGATGCTGCAACGCTATTTAAGATTGCGTTGACTACTTGCTCGCGACCAACACCGCCTTTTTCTGCCAATGCAACAGCTTCACCAAAGGCGATGACTTCAACCATCAGTAAAAGATTGATTGATAACTTTGTCTGTACTGCAAAACCGGCTGGTCCAATATAGGAAGATTTAGCGCCAATATCAAGCAAGATTGGTTCGACACGAGAATAGGCAGATGAATCACCGCCGACCATCAGAGATGCTTTTCCCTGCCCCACTGTCACCGGACTTCCAGAGATCGGTACATCTAACATAATTTTTCCTGCGGCAACGAACTCTTCATTCACAGAGCGGCTAACTTCTGGTGAGATTGTGCTCATATCCATGAAGATGGAAGTCTCTTGCATTCCATGAATAATTCCATCTTCGCCCAGGGCAATCTCGCGAACGGCCTTTCCATCAGTAACAATTGAAAATATAAATTCACATTGAGATGCAACATCTCTTGGAGATTCTGCAAGTTGCATCCCAAGTTCGAGCAAATCTCCTTCTTTTCCTGATGATCTATTCCATCCGACGACTGTGTGTCCTGCATCTAAGAGCCTTGGAATAATTACCTGACCCATATCGCCAAGACCAATAAAACCTACAGTTGCCATTGAAAACCTCTTTTTGTGTCGAATGAAAGTACGCTGCAGAATATTGCATCTTCTTGATAATTCATAGAGCCCACAGAAGACATCGGGTCTAAGTTTTCTCAGCTGCATCTCCAGGATATGCCATAAGAGACTAGGCATGACTGTCGTTATGCTCAAAGTGAAAATGGCGCAGGATCCTTACGGAACTAGGAATGGATTTCCATGTCGTAAATACGCGAGTGCATGCACTAGAAATGTTGCTTGTTCGAGCTGGGCAATTAAAGGCTAGTGATTTAGATAGTTTTCAGCCAAGTAAAGATGAAGTCGTTCGGCTTGATCGAAATCGCGATGAATACTTGTCGCGTTTAATTCGGATAATCACAGAAGTTGGACCATCAGAGCACCCGCTGCGGGAGCAATGGGATGCTGCAATTGCGGCGCATGGACTAAAAAAATAGTTTGATAAATTCCTACAGGGTGCCTTCTTCCCAGCGCATCAATGTGGGTAGCGCCGAAGGGTTCTAGTCGCGGATTTTGATGCGTGAATCGACAAGGGGGGCCAGCAAGTCTGCCATGAGATTGCCAATAACAATGGCGATCGCCGAGACCAGAGTTACGCCCATGATGATGGGAATGTCCACACGCTGAATCGCTTGCCATGCCAACTGACCGATTCCTGGCCAGCCGAATACAGATTCGACGACGACGACTCCGCCCATAAAGATTCCAATATCAATTCCGATCATGGAGATGATGGGAAGAATCGCATTCTTGAGCGCATGAACAAAGATGACGCGACTCTCGGGAGCTCCTTTGGCGCGGGCAGTTCGGATGTAATCCTGTCGCAGAACATCGATCATGCTCGAACGCATCACGCGGCTATACCAACCGCTACCTAAAATTCCCAGAGTCATTGCAGGAAGCACAAGGTGGGCAAATGTTCCGTAGCCACCAATTGGAAACCATCCCAGCTTTACTGCAAATAGATAGAGAACCAATATGGCCACGATGGCAATCAATTGCGATGGGAATATGCAATGAGGCAGAAAGAGCGTATATAGCGCCTATCCTTGAGGCATGGCTAACCACGGCAATATGTATGGACCAGCTTTTACCTTCCTTGGAATCCCAGCATGCGATCTTGATGATCCATCAAGCTACAAGGGCGCTGACGTCATCATCGTAGGTGCACCGATTGACAGCGGAACATCTCATCGTTCAGGTGCGAAGTTTGGGCCACAGGCCATTCGTGGCGGCGATTACCTGCCTCACGATGGCGAACGACCACATCTTGCTCTTCGCACAGATGGTTTAAAGGATCTTAAGGTTGTTGATGCTGGAGACCTTTTAATGCCCGGCGGAGATTTAGTTGCATCCCTTGCAGTACTGCGCGAAGCAACAGAGAAGATTTCTCGCGCTGGTGCGATTGCAGTTGTTTTGGGCGGCGATCATTCAATTGCTTCCGCTGACGTTGCAGGTATTGCAAACCACTTAGGCCATGGAAAAGTTTCTATGGTCCACTTTGATGCACATGCTGATACCGGTGAAGATCAATGGGGTGCCTTAGTAGGGCACGGAACGCCGATGCGTCGATTAATAGATGAAGGTTATGTGCGCGGAGATCGCTTCTTGCAACTTGGACTTCGCGGATATTGGCCAGATAACAAGACCCTCGAGTGGATGCGCGATCAAGGAATGCGATCCTATGAAATGACTGAAATTCATCATCGCGGAATGAAAGAAGTTCTCGATGAATCTTTTGCAACGCTTACAGATGGCTGCGATGGAGTATTTCTCTCTGTCGATATCGATGTTGTTGATCCTGGAATGGCACCCGGCACAGGAACGCCTGAACCCGGTGGAATGACTAGTCGTGAATTATTAGAGGCTGTGCGCCGAATCTGTCTTGAGCTACCTGTTGTTGGTATCGATGTTGTAGAAGTCGCACCAGCATTTGATAGCGCCGATATCACAGCCATCTTGGCTAATCGCGTAGTGCTTGAAGCTTTAAGCGCAATTGCAAAGCGCCGCAACGGGACTACTTATGATCCAAAGCAGAACCTGCTCGATCGGTAAGGTTACAAAGTCTCAAGAATCATTTGGACATCGGCCATTGAAGTCCAAGGGTTAACAAAGGCAAAGCGCAAGATGGATTCGCCTGCATGTTTGGAAGGTGGAATAAAACCGATCTGTTTTTCAAGCAACGCATCGGACCACTCTTGATACTGCCCTGGGCTCCACCCAGTTCTGGTAAAAGCGACGATTGAAAGTTCGGGTTGGCAGACAAGTTCGAGATTAGGGTGAGCTTTGATCAATGCTGCGGAATCTTTTGCAAGACGAATTCCGGTTTCAACTGCTTCGGCATATGCATTGGTGCCGTGGGCTGCAAGTGAGAACCAGAAAGGCAGCCCACGAACTCGACGAGTTAAGTGAATTGCATAATCAGATGGCGACCACGAATCGTCGTGAAGAGTTTCAAGGTATGAAGCGTGTTGAGTATGAGTCTCTTTTGCAAGCTCTGGATTGCGATAGACAAGTGCGCATGCATCAAATGGTGCAAAGAGCCATTTATGAGGGTCGACGATAAATGAATCAGCGCTTTCAACACCGTTAAAGAGGTGACGAACAGATGGCGCGCAGAGCCCCGCTAGCCCATAGGCGCCATCGACATGGAACCAGATATCGCGTTCTTTGGCAGTTGTTGCCAGCGTTGCTAAATCATCAACAATTCCTAGATTGGTACTGCCGGCAGTTCCAACGATTGCAAAGACGCGTCTATTAGTTGTTGCATGCAGGTCATCAATAGCTGGCCCAACGTGTGCGCCATCAAGGCGTAGTTCTTCATTAGTTTCAATCTTCAAAATATCTACATCCATCACGTGCGCAGCCGATGTAATAGATGAGTGAGATTCTGCGCTGCAGGCAATCACCCAGCGCGCTGTATCAGGAAACTTCTTTCGCGCTTGATCGCGAGCAACAACCAGGGCTGAAAGATTGCCTATTGTGCCGCCTTGAACAAAGACTCCCCCAGCTCTTTCTGGCAAGCCCGCTATATCGATAAGCCATTTGAGCGCTTGATTTTCGGCAAAGACAGCGCCGGCGCCTTCTTGCCATGATCCTCCGTAGAGAGATGATGCGCCGACAACTAAGTCGAAGAGGTTTGAATATTCGCTGGGTGCTGAAGGAATAAAGGCCAAGTTGCGCGGATGATCTGTTGATATACAGGCAAGAGCGAGCGTCTGCGTAAAGATATCGAGAGTTTTTCTGCCGCCAAGTCCACCAGCGGTGATTGTGTTACCGAGCTCTTGATATAAATCTTTCTCACTTCGAGGTCCATCAAGGGGTGGATTAGATTTCAACCGCTCGAGGCTATAGGTCATCACAGCCTTCGCAAGCTCTTCTACCTCTTGTGTGAATTCATGCACTCACGAAGTTTCTCACAGAAAAGGAGTCACCGCTTTGGACTGCCTACGATTTACGGCTAATGGCCCTCTTCAGCAGTCGAGCGCGATCGCGTACGGTAAGAGCCTTAGCAATAGGCGTAGATCCGTCCGTGTAATGCACATTGGCATTAACAAAGATGCTTCCGACTAGCTCTTCCATGTTGTAAAAGCCTACGTCACGCTTGCTCAATTCCTGAAGAGCGAACTTTGCTCCATTACCAAAAGCTTCTCGCGAGATTGATTCATGCTTAAGGCGCACAGTTTGGAATGGAAAACCAAAGAGGATTTCGTGGACTCCAATAATTCCGCCTGCGCGAATAACTTTGACTTCACTGGGGTCCAAGTTAAGGGCTTGTGAGATCTTCCTAGCTGTTCCTGAAATTTCGGGCTTTGCTTTAAAGTGTTCTTCAAGAATGGAAATGTCAGCATGAGGTGCGATCTGTTGCAACGTCTTTGCCGCAACGATCATGAAGTTGATGCCGAGAGTGATATTGGGTGACCACAAAACTCGAGTGGTCTTTGCATAGCCGTGCATTTGAGCAACCCTGGCTGGAGGGAGCTGAGAGATGGCTGAGATGATTGTGATTCCGCTTTCGGCAGCTGCCTCACCGTAATAATCCATTCCTTCTTCTGAGCTGAAATCGATAATGGCATCGACCGGTGCGCTCTCAATCAGCGACTCACAATCGACATCGCCGATCCAATGGATTTCACCTTCTTCATCAGATTCAATTCCGAGAAATTCTGGAACTGATCGGTGCTCCAAATTTTGAGTCTTGCGAAGTACCCAGACCAAATCAATTGTCTTGTCTTGAAGTAGAACTGAAGCGACTGCGCGCCCTGTCTTTCCAAAACCCACAAGTCCGACGCGGATGCGCTCTTGCTTAGGTAGATAATCTGTCTTTTCCATCTAATCAGTGTAGGTCCGAGGAGTAAAAATCACATATTCCATTGGAGTAAAATTTCTTTGTGAGAAGCCTGTGAGAGGAGATTTACCTCTCATTACTGCAATAATCTGTATATGAATTTCTCACAGGTGCGTTCTTCAAAAGGCTGGATAGTAATCCTTGCAACCGTTGTTGGTCTGGCTCTTGGTGGCTTCTCCTTCATCAGCAGCGCGCGCGCCAATCATGTCTACACAGTTACCTGTGGAATCGTTGCCTATAAACCAGCAGTCTTCTTTAAGTCATGCAGTGAAGGTGGCGTAGCAGTTGGAGAAATCGAATGGGAATACTGGAAGAAGGAAGGAGCACATGGCAAAGGTATATATGCCATTAACGATTGCACTCCAGATTGCGCAACAGGAGTTCTGAGCAAAACCCCAGTGATTGTTGATCTCACTGGCGGCAGCCCTTTAGATGTTGTTCAAGATAAACCGGTTCTTAATCAGATAGTTATCAAGACCCCGGATGAGAAATTCTTACCACTGAGTAGTTCCTCGACAGAGACGTGGCTACTCGAGTAAGCCTTACTGCAAATTAACTCTCGTCCAGGATTTTTGCATAAATCTGCGTACGTTGGCTGATATGCAACTCTTTAAAAATCCTCTTAAGCTCGCGCTTTAACGTATTGATATTGAGTTCTAAATCCTCAGCTATCTGCTGATTATTTTTGCCTTCAAGAATTTCAGTGACTATCTTCTGTTGCAGTGTATTCAGATTTGCAATTCGCCGGCGTATTGATACCTGTGGCATTTCAATTCTGATAATTCTCTTCTTCTCAATATTTTGAAGATAAATACTCAAAAGATGCGAAAGTGAGCGATATTTTTCTTGAGCCCACGAATCTTTTGTAGGGCGGCTCCTAAATGCCAAGGTGAGACAATGACTTGAAGTTGGGTTTAACTTCATCGGAAAACAGAAAATCTCTTCAATCTCTAAATTCTGGCGAAATAAATTACTTCCAGGATATTTTTTGAGCCAAGCTTCTGCGGTCGGAAGATAAATTTCTTCGTTCAGCGCTAAACATTCAATCGTTGGAAATTCTGATGACATGCTGAGCCAACCTAAACCTGCAATCGAATCTTCGCTCAAGCCAGAATTCGCAATTACATAAAGCTCTTCGTTCTTAGTTTTCTCAGTTACGGCCGCAAATATCATATTTTGATCATGCAAAATTTCATTTCTCAAGTAATCGAGAGTGCCCTGAAATGAGTCAGGACCTGCGAGTAAATAGGCGCTAAATTTCTCGATATCTTGCATGTGTATAGTTTCGCAGATTTTTAACAGATTGTTTGGGGTGTCATATTGGCAAATGAGGCTTAAATAATTGGATAATTACATCATGAAGTCACTTTTGAGAGTAATGGCCATCACATTGTCCCTAGTTTTGATTCCGCTCGCTCCAGCAAACGCTGCGGTGACGTTGATTCAGACTCCTACCCCAATCGTGACAACTCTCGATAAGCAGCTCCTTACAGTTCCGGCACCTATCTCCAATTCACCTGGTTCTTGGACGATAGTGATTTCAAATCCAGCTATTGCATCATCTGACGGGCTAACGCTTACGCTTAAGGCGGTCGGCACCACAGTGATTCAATACGTACAGGCCGCAGGCGGCGGCTATAACGAATCTCTACGACATAGCCGATTAACGGTCAATCCAGGAATTCCAACGATGGGGGCATTTAACAATCGAGCCGCGGCGCTTTCGAGCAGATTCATCTCTCTTACGCCACCAACGTCGACTTCAGATGGAGTCTGGAGCTACACATCTCTTGATACTTCTAAGGCCGTCATTTCGGCTAACACCGTCTCACTTCTTGACGGTGGGGATGTAACTATCAGAGCAACCCAGAGTCCCACTCAAAAGTGGGCTACTGCATCAACAACCATGGTCCTTTCTATTAGCGCTCTTGCCCCCTTGCTCGGCTCCTTTAGCGACATCACCCTTTCCATCGATAGCGTCAATCGGGTAACTCTGACCCTGCCAACATCTAATTCAAAGGGTGGTTGGAGCCTTACGAGTTCAGATCTATCAATTGCATACTTTGAGGGCTACACACTTGTCGCTGCAAAACCTGGCATTGCTATCATCACTGCAAAGCAATCACCGTATGAAGGATTTGGTTCGGCGACAACATCGATGAAGGTAACGATCCAAGCTGTTTCACCATCTGTTCAGCTTGGCAATTTTGTAGATAAGACAGTAACCCTTGATCCCGGAGCTACACAAATACTTGTCATCTCATATCCGACTTCAACCTCAAAAGGCACGTGGACTCTAACTTCCTCTGACCCAACAATTGCTTTCCTTAACGGTCAGATTTTAACTGTCCTTAAACCAGGTAAGGTCACAATCACTGCGCAACAAGCTGCCATTGGAACCTTTGGCGAATCTGCGCCAGTGTCAATTACTATTCGTGTGCTTGGAAAGCAAACCCTGATGGCGCCAAGTAGTCTGACGAAACTAGTCGGAGATCCAACCACCACGATTACCTTTCCAACTTCGCTCTCAACGGGCGCCTGGAGCGCATCTTCAAGCAACCCTGACGTTGTCTCCACTAATGGTAACTCTCTTGCCTATGTTGGTGCAGGCCGTGCAATTATCTCTCTTACTCAGGCAGAGACCGATAGTTATCTATCTTCTACTGTAACTTTTGAAGTTACAGTCATTGGAACTCCACCGGCAATCGGAGCATTTTTACCCCTCATTGTTGGCGTTGGTGAGAAGCTGGTTAGCCCTGTAGTTCCAACATCGAATTCCACCGGTAAGTGGAGCTTTGTTTCGAGTGATCCAACTATTGTTTCTATCGTTGATAATGCAATTACAGGCGTTAAGGCAGGAACTGCAATTATCTCTGCCTTCCAAGAGCCATCAGGCAAGTATGGGCAATCTCAGACTGTGCAGACAACAGTTACGGTTAAGCCCGCACCATCTGTTGGAACTTTCGTGGACTACAGCGCAACTCTCGGTTCTATCGCCCCTATCGTTACGCCCCCAACAAGTAACTCGACAGGTACGTGGAGCTACCTTTCTAGCTCGCCCGATATTGCGGTCGTCATAGGTGGCGCCATCAATCCTCTATCGGTGGGAACAACAGTTATTACTGCCACTCAATCAGCAACTTCTGAATTTAGATCTACTGTAAGAACTTTCAGAATCACAGTTAAAGCAGCTCCCGTGCTAATTCCAAAGGCGACGGCTAAAGCAAAGGCTAGAAAGATTACGGTAAAGGTCTCAGATGCTGCAGGTAAGAGCATTGCTGTAACAATTAATGGAGCCAAAGCCAAGGTTGGAAGTAATAAGGTTAAAGCAGGTACTCGAAAAGTTATCGTTAAGGTTGCGGGCAAGAAAATTCTGACCAAGACCTTTACGATCAAGTAACTGCGGAATATGTAGCCCCGAAGGGATTCGAACCCTCGTAGCTGACTTGAGAAGCCAGAGTCCTAGGCCGCTAGACGACGGGGCCGCAGTACGTGCATATTTAGTTGTTTGCGCTGGGGTACCAGGACTCGAACCTAGACTTACTGAACCAGAATCAGCAGGGCTGCCAATTACCCCATACCCCAATGTTGAACTTTTACTCTCTGGCAAGGTCAGAAGTTTACCTCACCAACCGAGTGGAAATTACAGCGATAGGGCCAGTGAAATACGGGCTAGGCACGCATCTTTTCCAAGTAGCTCCATTGACTCAAAGAGTGGTGGTGAAATCGCGCTTCCGGTTGTCGCAATACGAAGTGCAGTAAAGGCAATACGTGGTTTTAACCCAAGCTCTTCTATAAGGGATGCACGAAGAGCCGCCTCGATAGAACCGTGGTTCCATGTGGAAAGCGATTCAAGCTCTGATAGTGATCGCCTCAAAATATCTTTTGCGCTGGTATCGCTTATCTTCACAATGGCGTCGGCATCAATTGCAAATTCTTTAACAAAGAGGAATTTAAGGAGTGCGGGAGCCTCATCAAGCTTAACGATGCGCTCCTGGATAAGCGGAAGGGCCTTCCTAACGAGTGCGATTTCAGCACCAGTGCCTGTAATGACTTTAGCCTTAGTAAGAAACGGAATAGTCCACGTAGCAAACTCTTCAAGGCTGAGCGCTCGAATCTTGTCGCCATTGATGGCTTCGAGCTTCTTCATATCAAAACGTGCGGGAGAAGAGTGAACTTTTTCGACTGTAAAGAGCTCTGTGAGCTCTTTCATCGAAATGTTTTCACGGTCATCACCAGGTGACCATCCAAGAAGGGCTAAGTAATTACAGATTGCCTCAGGTAAATAACCTTGCTCGCGATACCAGGCGATTGAAGCTTCACCGTTTCGCTTTGAAAGCTTGGCATTATCTTGGCCCATCACAAATGGAAGGTGGGCAAAGACTGGGTAATCTTCAAGGGCTACCCTCATCGCTTGATAGACGCGAATCTGACGAGGGGTGGATGAGAGTAAATCTTCACCACGAAGCACGTGGGTCACGCCCATCATGACATCATCGACTGCAACAGCCAGCGTGTACAAAGGCGAACCATCAGCGCGTACCAAGACAAAATCTGGAACAAATTTATGATCGAAGGTTACATCCCCGCGAATTTCATCGGTAAATGTTGTACTTCCATCAGGCATGCGCATACGCACCACACCTTGGCGGCCTTGCTCTTTAAAGGCCGCGATCTGATCTTGCGTTAAATCGCGGCAGTGGCCGTTATATCCAGGTGCGACATTTGCCTTGCGTTGTTCTTCACGCACCGCTTCGAGTTCTTCAGGTGAGCAGTAGCAATGGTAGGCATCTTTTTGATCGAGAAATTTCTGCGCCCATCCGGCATAGATATCTAAACGCTGAGATTGCAGATAAGGACCGTTATCCCCACCAACTTCTGGACCTTCATCCCATTGCAAGCCAAGCCACTTAAGAGTCTCAATCGCTGCCTGAATGTATTCATCAGTGACGCGCGTTGTATCGGTATCTTCGATGCGAAAGAGAAAGGTGCCACCTGTATGGCGCGCATAGGCCCAATCAAAGAGCGCTGTCCGAATATTTCCAACGTGAAGATCGCCTGTTGGTGAAGGGGCAAAACGAACCTTGACCTTCTTCTTTGTTAATTCGGTCATGGACGAGCGCTCACCTTATTAGTTAATTGGCCAAGGCCGTCGATGGATATTGAAACGGTAGATTTTTCACCCATGGGTCCGATACCTGCCGGAGTTCCGGTAATAATGACATCTCCTGGAAGCAGGGTCATTACCTGGGTTACAAAGTGGACTATCTCTTCAACGGAGAAAATCATGTCAGAAATTTTGCCATCTTGCTTAATGACGCCATCTAAGGTTGTTGAAATTCGCTGAGTTCCTGGAATAAATTCAGTCTCAATCCAAGGTCCGATAGGACAGAAGGTATCGAAAGATTTAGCGCGCATCCATTGGCCATCTTTTCGCTGAATTTCACGTGATGTCACATCGTTTGCGATTGTGTATCCAAAGATCACATCGTTGACTCGCTCTTTAGGAACTTCTTTACAGACTCGACCAATAACAATTGCAAGTTCTGCCTCGTAATCTATGGAAGGCGCCATAGCCGGCCAGACGATTGTGTCTCCAGGTCCGATTACAGAGGTATTTGGCTTTAGGAAGATGATGGGCTCATCAGGAACAACGCCACCCATCTCGGCCGCATGATCTGCATAATTCTTACCAACGCAGACAATCTTGGAGCGTGGAATAACCGGAGCTAAGAGGCGAACCTTAGTAAGCTCAACTTTAGCTGCAGTTCTCTGGATGCCGTGATAAATCGGATCCCCAGAAATGATTGAAATCTGGTTATCGTCTTCGAGAATTCCAAAGAGCGGATCTGTTCCGAGCTCTGCATCTGGGTGAGGAGTAAATCGAACGACGCGCATTGGGCAATCTTATCTTTTAAGCGGGTATAAGGCTAAAGCGTGGCGATATCTCCGCCTGCGTTAATAAAGAAGATTGTGGCAGATGGTGCAAAATCCTTAAGAGATGCAACATTTGAGGGCTTCGAACCGCAAGCGACAACGCTTTCAATACCTGTAATTCCTGAGGCAAGAGCGACAGTCAATACAGCCTCAAAGGCATCTAAGTTAAGAGACGGGGATTCAACATTGACGGCAACATAGGTGCGCCCTGTTGTATCGCGCAGCGCTGCTGCTTGCTGAGAACCTGAACGGGCAAGAGTTGCCTGTGCAAGTATCAAAAGTTTTGAATCCTCTGGATTATTCATCAGCAGGCAATTCAACTTCCACGCGTTCGATAATGACTGAACTGATGCGACGGCGTCGACCAACGGGGCGCTCTGATGTGACTGTCCAACCCTGAAGATCGATGGTGGAACCTGCAATCGGTACACGTCCTAGCTTTTCAGCCATATAACCGCCAATTGTGTCCACATCATCAAATTCATCACGATCAATTTCAATCTTAAGTTCGTCAGCTAAATCTTCAACGTGTATTGTGGCTTTGGCGCGCGCCTTCTTATCGCTGATCCAGATAAATGTTTCTACTCCATCATCGTACTCGTCAGCAATTTCCCCCACGATTTCTTCAATAATATCTTCGATAGTAATAATGCCTGCAGTTCCGCCGTATTCATCAACGACAATCGCCAAGTGGATCTGATCGCGCTGCATCTCTTTCAAAAGTTCTGCCGCCTCCTTATTTTCAGGGACAAAGACAGCAGGGCGAGTATGTTGTTCAACTCTTTCAGTGGTCTCGGCTTCATGGTGATCTAGTGCGCGCCGTGCTAAATCCTTTACATAGGCAATGCCAATGATGTTATCGATTCCGGTGCCAACGACCGGTATGCGTGAATATCCCGAACGAAGTGCTAGAGATAGCGCTTGCCGAAGAGTTTTATCGCTTTCGATCCAGACCATATCTGTACGGGGAACCATCAGCTCTCGAACCAAGGTATCCCCCAGATCAAAGACGTTATGGATCATTTCGTGGCTATCTGATTCAACAAGCCCTCGTTCGTGAGCATGATCCATTAATTCGCGTAGCTCATTTTCATTGGTAAAAAGACCCCATTTAAAACCCTTATCTGGAGTAATCAAGTTGCCCAAAGCGATAACGCCTTTTGCAATAGGCGTATAGATGAATGCAAGTACAAGGCTCAGGCCCCGGCTAAGTTGGCTCACTTCTGTGACCACTCCTTTATAATTTTTTCCTGCAAGGAAAACATAACCTTCTCTTCATCGGGATCTGCATGGTCATAACCAATGATGTGCAGCAGACCGTGTATCGCAAGTATATAGATTTCATCTTCGGTGCTATGACCAGCTTCTAGCGCCTGCTTTGCAGCTACAGCGGGTGAAATCACAATATCTCCAAGAGTTACGACATCACCGATCTTTTCGGGCATATCCATTGGAAAGGAGAGCACATCCGTTGGGCCGCCTTCTTGCATCCATTTGATGTGTAGCTCTTCCATCTCTTGTGCATCAACAAAGGTAAGAGAGATTTCACACTCGGGGTTGAGCTCCATGTATTCAATACCGAAATTAATAAGGGTATGCATCTGCACTTCAGGCACGAGCGCGCCAGAGCGATTAACTAATTCGACTGTCATAGGTTATTTATACGTTGCGAATTGGACGAGGGACGGATTTAGTCGCATCGTACTTGTCGTAGGCCTTGACAATATCGCCAATTAATCTGTGTCGAACTACATCCTCGACAGTTAGCTCCATAAAGGAAATATCATCGATTCCATCAAGAATATCGCGAATGATTGCAAGCCCTGAGCGCTGACCATTCGGTAAATCATTCTGGGTCACATCGCCTGTAATAACCATCTTTGAACCAAAGCCCAAGCGAGTTAAGAACATCTTCATCTGTTCAGGGGTGGTGTTCTGAGCTTCATCCAAAATGATGAATGCATCGTTGAGCGTACGACCACGCATAAAGGCAAGGGGGGCAACTTCTATGACACCGGTCTGCATCAACCGTGGAATTGATTCGGTATCGATCATGTCATGCAGCGCATCAAAGAGTGGTCGTAAGTATGGATCAATCTTTTCATTTAAAGTTCCCGGTAAGAAGCCCAACTTTTCGCCCGCTTCTACTGCAGGGCGAGACAAGATAATACGATTGACCTTCTTGGCTTGAAGAGCTGCAACAGCCTTTGCCATCGCAAGATAGGTCTTTCCAGTACCGGCTGGTCCAATTCCAAAGGTGATGGTGTTCTCTTCGATTGCATCGACATAGAGCTTCTGGTTTGCCGTCTTTGGCCTAATTGTGCGACCGCGATTGGAGACAATATTGAGAGAGAGAACTTCACTGGGATGCTGAGTAGGTTCGGCCTCAAGCATTGCAATGCTTCGGGTAACAGCATCGACGCTTAATACTTGTCCAGAGCGGATGACAACCATCATCTCAGTAATGAGCTTTTCCATAGCAAGGCAATCGATATGAGGACCGCGCAGAGTAATTTCATTACCGCGGACTGTGGCATTGACTGAAGGAAATGCTGCCTCGATGGCTAACATATTTGCATCGCTCACACCGACGAGTGAGACCATTGGGATGGCTGGTGGGACGGTTATTAAAAGGCGTTCCATATAACTGAAAATCTATCGTTAATAGCAGAATTTCACCACACGGACAAGGCGGTGTTGAGCGCTGAAAGGGCTGCCAATCCAGCGTGTGCTGAGCGCAGAACGGGTCTACCCATCAGCGCGACCTTGGCGCCAGCGGCTGCAAATGTATCGATCTCATCATCTGTGAGCCCTCCTTCGGGGCCGATGACGATTGCAACAGACTTGCATCCAGGAATTACTACTTGAGAAAGCGTCATCGTTGCAGATTCATGAAAGACGATTGCGCAATCTGCTTGAGCGATTTGATCGACCACTGCGCTTGTTGTTGCAACCCCAATTACTTCAGGGATTCGAAAGCGGCGCGATTGCTTGCTGGCTTCTCGGGCGGTGGTCTTCAATTTTTCAATCTTGTCATCTGATTTTCCAATGCTTCGCGCAGCTTTCCACATAACTATTCGGTCTGCGCCACCTTCTGTGCAAAGTTCAATCGATTCCTTGATTCGATCGCCTTTTGGAATTGCTTGAATCACTATAAAGGTACAGCTGAGTGGATCTTGGTACCCGGTTTCGAGAACTTGAACAGTCATATGTTTCTTGGAAACTTGTTTGGCTTCAACACGCGACCAAGCTCCTTTGCCATCAGAGAGATTGAAGAGATCACCACTTTTCATTCGAAGTACTCGGATTGCATGCAGCGCGTCGTCGTTATTGAATTCATAGATCGATCCAACAGCGGTAGGAAGATTATCAACGAAGAAGAGAGTAAGCATTATCGACCGAAGGCATCTCGGAACTTAGAGAAAAGCCCCTCTTTATGCCCCTTGATCTTTACATCTCCATCTTTTTCGCCACGAGAAGTTGCAAATTCCTTCAGTAACTTCTCTTGATCGCGATTGAGCTTATGTGGGGTTGCAATATCGACGTGAACAATAAGGTCGCCGCGATGAGTCGTGCGAAGACGAGTCATGCCCTTGCCTTTCACCGGAGCTATTGTTCCACTTTGAGTACCAGCCTTGATCTGAACGTCGACTGGACCATCAAGGGTCTCGACTTTTACCGATGTGCCAAGGGATGCTGCAGCAAATGAAATTTCGATTGCAATGTGCAGGTTATCGCCATCGCGCAGTAGAAATTCATGCTCTTCTTCGACAATTTCGATGTAGAGGTCTCCAGCTGGTCCCCCACCTGATCCCACTTCCCCGCGTCCTGACATCTGAATTCGATTGCCAGTTTCAACACCTGCTGGAACCTTGACGTTAATAGTTTGACGAGCACGAACGCGCCCATCTCCTGCGCATTCACGGCATGGATCTGTAATCACGCTTCCATATCCAGAACAGTTATTACATGGACGCGATGTCATGACCTGGCCAAGGAAAGATTTCTGAACAAATTGCGTTTCACCGCGTCCTTTACAGACAGGACACATAGATGGAGCGCTCTGATTAGCCGTTCCTTGACCTTCGCACTTCTGGCAGATGACAGCTGATTCAAGGGTGATATCGCGTTCAGTTCCAAAGCATGCTTCGTTCAGATCTACCTCGATGCGAATCAGTGCATCTTGTCCTTGGCGCATTCGCGGCCGTGGTCCGCGATTTCCACTGCCACCAAAGAATGCATCCATGATGTCACTAAATCCGCCGCCACCAAAACCTCCACCGAACCCACCTTGTCCGCCCATGTCATATTGCTGACGTTTCTGTGGATCAGATAACGTGTCATACGCCGCTGTAACTTCTTTAAATTTATTTTGAATTTCAGGATCTGGATTTACATCAGGATGAAGTTCGCGTGCAATTTTGCGATATGCCTTCTTAATGTCATCTGCCGTTGCGCCCCGATCGAGCCCTAAGAGACCATACAGATCAGCCATTATTGATTACTCTCCGAAATGTAGCGGCCTATATATCGAGCAACTGCTGAAACCGCTGACATTGAACCTGCATAATCCATTCGGGTAGGACCAAGAACGCCGAGTGAACCCAGTGATGTATCTGCACCATATCCAACGCTTACAAGGGAAGTGGTCTGCAAATTTGTATCTTGTTGTTCACTGCCGATAGTTACATGAACTGTTGGGTGAGCATCACTGAGAAGACGCAACAGCACAACCTGTTCTTCGAGAGCTTCCAAAATCGGCGATAAGGTGACGCCCAAATCATCACCTGATCGTGCAAGATTTGCTGTTCCAGAAATTGCCATCATCTCGCGCCCATGTGAATCACCAAGATTCGGATACTTTACAACCGCAACTTGCTTGGTGATATCTGCCAATAACTTAGCGCTGCGCTTGACCACTTCATCCAGGTCGTGGGCGCCCTCAAGAAATGTTTCGATTGCGCGACGTTCGCCAGATGAGAGCGGTTTGACAGTTGAAAGTTTGTCTACAAAGAGTCTGTATCCACGATCAGTTGGAATCCGGCCCGCACTTGTATGTGGCTGAGTAATAAAGCCTTCTTCTTCAAGAACTGCCATCTCATTTCGAATCGTGGCTGGGCTAATGCCAAGTGCACCTTTACCAGCAATGGCTTTGGACCCAACAGGTTCTTGGGTTTCGACATATTCGTCGACAATTGCCCTGAGAATCTCGAGGCGGCGGTCAGTGGTCATAGTTTGGCAATCTTATCGTGCGTCACTTATCGGAGCATTTCATGCGTAAGTCGGTCAGCTATGAGACGACCTTGTGGAGTAAGTGACAATGAATCTTCTCGTTCAATTACATGGCCACTCTTTATATATTCAAGGCTACGTTCGTATTGGGCCACAGTCAGGGCAGATTTCTTTACACCTTCTGGCATTCTGATTGCGAGCATGATGTATTCAGATCTCTTCTCATCATCGCTCAAGATTTCTGAATCCTTAATCGGTGAAATCCCAGCAAATACCTTCTCTTTATAGGCGTTGGGATGCTTCACATTCCAGAATCTCTTCTGATCAATATGTGAATGCGCACCTGGGCCAAGTCCCCACCAATTATTAGATTTCCAATAAGCGATGTTGTGGCGGCATTGATGTCCTGGCTTTGACCAATTAGAGAGCTCATACCATTTCAAACCCTTTTGCATGCATTGCTGATCAATGAGCAGATACATATCGGCCATTAAATCGTCATCGGGCATTGTATATTCGCCACGTTTAATTTGAGCCGCAAGCTTTGTTCCTTCTTCAACAATGAGCGCGTATGCGCTGATGTGATCGATATTAAGCGAGAGAGCTTCTTTAACAGTTGCAGCCCAATCACTTAGAGATTCACCTGGTGCTCCATAAATTAGATCAACTGAAATCGATTCAAACCCCGCGCCGCGTGCCATCTCAACTGACCTACGGACATTCTCTGGGTTATGTGTACGGTCTAGAACTTTAAGGACCTCTGGGTTAGAAGATTGCATGCCAAATGAGATGCGGTTGAAGCCAACAGCAAAGAGTTCGTTGAGCTTTTCTTGTGTAACAGAATCTGGGTTAGCTTCTAGTGTAATTTCGCAGTCTGCCATTACCCCGTTGCGTGCCTTGATTGCAGTAATAACTCGACCTAAATCTTTAGGTGGCAAAAGTGAAGGAGTTCCTCCACCAAAGAAAATGGTGGGCACTTGATCAGTTGGGGCTGTCTCTAGCTCTTTAAGGACTGCATCAATGTAATCACCTGAGACGATTTCGAGAGTTGCTCCATCTTGAAGTTCGGAAGGCGTATAGGTATTGAAATCACAGTAGCCACAGCGACGTACGCAGTACGGGATGTGGACGTAAAACGAGAGCATAAAATTTACGATTCAAGCTTACGAGCTGCTTTGATCTTCTCGATATCGGCATCGGTAGCAAGTGCAGCAACGAAGGCTTCTTGAGGCACTTCAACGCGTCCCACCATCTTCATGCGCTTCTTACCTTCCTTCTGCTTCTCCAGAAGTTTGCGCTTACGAGAAATATCTCCACCATAACATTTTGCAAGAACATCCTTGCGGATGGCGCGGATTGATTCGCGCGCAATGATTCGTGAGCCAATGGCCGCCTGAATAGGAACTTCAAATTGTTGACGTGGAATAAGTTCGCGCAATTTTCCTGTCATCATCACGCCATAGGAATAAGCCTTATCGCGGTGAACCACCGCGCTAAATGCATCAACTGCTTCGCCTTGAAGCAAGATATCGACCTTAACCAAGTTGCCTTCCTCATCACCAATCTCTTCGTAATCAAGAGATGCATATCCGCGTGTACGGCTTTTGAGTTGATCAAAGAAGTCGAAGACAATTTCGGCAAGAGGCAAGGTGTAGCGAATCTCGACACGATCTTCGGAGATGTAATCCATTCCAAGCATGATTCCACGGCGATCTTGGCAGAGCTCCATAATGGTTCCGATAAATTCAGCAGGCGCCAAAATTGTGGACTTTACGATTGGTTCTTTAACGCTATTGATCTTCCCATCAGGAAATTCCGATGGATTGGTGACTATATGTTCTTTGCCATCTTCCATGGTGACGCGGTAGACCACGTTGGGAGCAGTTGAAATAAGGTTGAGCTTTGCTTCGCGTTCAAGTCTTTCGCGCACGATTTCCATATGGAGCAAACCTAGGAAGCCACAACGAAAACCGAAGCCGAGCGCTGCTGAGCTTTCTGGTTCATAGACAAGGGCTGCATCGTTCAGTTGTAACTTCTCAAGTGCATCGCGCAGCACTGGAAAATCTGCGCCATCGAGTGGGAATAGTCCAGAGAAGACCATTGGCTTCGGATCTTTATATCCGCCCAGAGCTTGCTTAGTGGGGCGAGCAAAATTGGTAATTGTGTCACCAACGCGAGATTGGCGAACATCCTTCACTCCTGTAATTAAATAGCCTACCTCGCCAACGCCAAGACCCTTTGATGGCAGCGGTTCTGGTGAGATAACACCGACTTCAAGCGCTTCGTGCTTTACGCCGGTTGAAAACATCTGAATCTGTTCGCGCGGATTTATGTGTCCATCAATAACGCGCACATAGGTGACAACGCCGCGATATGAATCGTAGACAGAGTCAAAGATAAGGGCGCGAGCAGGCGCATCGGGATCTCCGATTGGAGCTGGGATTTGATCAATAATCTGGTCAAGTAAATCAGCTACGCCGTCGCCAGTTTTTCCAGATACGCGTAATACATCTTCTACTTTGCAACCGATGAGCCCTGCAAGCTCTGCGGCAAATTTCTCTGGTTGAGCATTAGGCAAATCAATTTTGTTAAGCACTGGAATGATGGTGAGATTATTTTCCATCGCTAAGTACAAGTTTGCCAGAGTCTGCGCTTCAATACCTTGTGCGCAATCAACGAGAAGCACTGCGCCTTCGCATGCAGCAAGAGAACGTGAAACTTCGTAGGTAAAGTCAACGTGGCCTGGTGTATCAATCATGTTGAGGATGTATTCCTGGCCATCAAGTCCGCTGCGCCACGGAAGGCGAACGGCTTGTGACTTAATAGTGATTCCACGTTCACGCTCGATATCCATGCGATCCAGATACTGCGCGCGCATATTGCGCGCGTCTACGACTTCAGTGATTTGGAGCATGCGATCGGCAAGAGTTGATTTACCGTGATCGATATGGGCAATGATGCAGAAATTGCGAATCTGCGCAGGATTTGTAGCCGCAGGTTGTGGCGCCTTAGCAATGGATATTGCTGGCACTTAAGTGACCTTTATCTTTAATAAAACTTTATGCCGAGAAAGAATTAACGAGCGCCGGCTTTAGCAGCCGCCTTAGCCATTGAAGACTTCTTATTTGCAGCCGTGTTCTTATGTAGAACTCCCTTTGAGACCGCAATATCAAGAGCCTTCGATGCTGCGCGGAGTTCGGCAGTAGTTTCAGAAGCGTCACCTTTAGCAACTGCGTCACGGAACTTGCGAACAGCAGTCTTAATAGATGATGAGACAGACTTATTACGAAGGTATGCCTTCTCATTTGTCTTAATGCGCTTAATCTGCGACTTGATATTTGCCACGTCTATTGCTCCGATTTATCTATAGCCAAACCTTGTGATTTGTGCAGATGCGAAGGTTATCAGCGCAAGGGGGTCACCCCAAAATCGAGATTTTCTCCTGAATTAGCGCTGGCCGCGGGCGGCAGAGATGGTCTGGAGGGCTTTTTCGAGGGCAAAGATCGGGTCGGATGAGGCTCCTTTAACATCGGCATCAGCCTTAGCAATTGCCTCGACAGCAGATGCAATTCCGCGTGGAGTCCATGATTGCAGTTGGCGACGAGCTTTATCAATCTGCCATGGAGCCATTCCAAGCTGACCTGCCAATTCAAATGATTTGGTGCCGCGGTTTGTTCCTGAAACTTTTGCAAGCGAGCGAAGTGAAGATGCAATTGCAGATGTCACCATGACAGGATCTGTTCCTGTCTCGAGTGCGCTTCGTAAGGTAACCAGGGCTACAGGCAGATTGCCTTCAATGGTCGCATCTGCAACATCAAAGCCTGTTGTCTCGATACGTCCCTGATGGAATGTATCGACCATCGCTTCATCGATTGCACCAGCTGGAGCGTCGAGTGAAATTTGAGAGACTGCAGATTGAAGTTCGCGAAGATCTCCACCGAGTGCGCCAACCATTGCTTTGATAGCACCTGGGGTTGCCTTACGTCCTGCATCTTGAAAGAGAGCCTTTACGAAATCCTCTTTTTCAGATTCTTTCTTAATTGCATCACAGGCAATGATTTCGGGCTTGACCTTCTTGATTGCATCGAGCAGCGCTTTTCCTTTTACCCCACCTTTATGTACGAAAACTACAGTCATCGTTGGATCGGGTTGTTCTAGATAGCGTGTTACCTCACTCTTTGAATCTTCGGGTAGGTCTTGCAAGTCTTTCAAAATCAGCGCACGGCGTTCTGAAAATAGCGATGGCGCCAGAGCGTCTGCAATATCTCCAACAAGAGCATCGGATGCATCGATGGTAGTCAGCTCAGCCTTTTCCTCTTTCAGTTGTGCATACAACTTGGCCAAGGCGCGATCTGCAAGAGCGCCTTCAGGACCAAGGAGGAGATAGAAATCATTCATTGATTTATCCCCCTTATTACCTCTAGCTCCAGAAAAATAAGCGTAGACCACTTTTGCTACGTTGTACCGATAATTGGTGGCGCTTAGCGCGAATTACCACCGCCCCATCGATATCAGTACGCAATACCGTAGCGCCAACATCAATCAGGGCCGAGATTGTGCTGGGAGCCGGATGGCCATAGCTATTTCCCCTACCAACGCTAATGACGGCAAGGGTTGGTGATAGTTCTTGCAAGAGGGTGAGGTCTTGAAACCTAGAGCCATGATGGGCCACTTTATAGATATCAACTTTACCTATATGTGAAATTAGCTCACTTTGTGCGGGAGGTTCGATATCTCCGCCTGCAAAGAGAGTGAAGTCAGGAGAACGAAGAATGACTGAGATACTCGAGTTATTAGGAGAATAATCACTGCCGCGATCTGGCCAGAGAACTTCGATATCAATATCGTTAATTGTGGCGTGAGTTCCGGCGTTAATATTTCCAAACCACGTCGTACCTACAGTGCGCCCTTTCTTTACACCAGCTAGTCCTCCCACATGATCTGCATGGATATGAGTCAAAATTAAGAGCGGGATCTCTTTTATTCCCAATTGATGAAGACAACGATCTACGAGTGCGGGATCTGGACCAGTATCAATAACAATTGCGCGCTTGTGATGAAGATTGATAACCATCGCATCCCCTTGTCCAACATCGCAATTGGCAACTTGCCAATCCCCTGCTGGAAAGCGCTGCAACCACGAAAGAGAGATGATGAGGATAAGCAGATAGATTGCAATACGTGCGCGGCCAAAATAAATCATGGCAAGTAAGGCAACGACTGCTAGAAATCCATAGAGCCCGGTTTTAAGTGTAAAGACAGGAAATTGGGCAACCCATCGAGCAACCCATGCAATCCATGAAGCAAAAGGCTTAACGAGAAATATGAGTGCATGTGCTGCAGTCGGTGAAAATGGTGAGATAAGTGCTGCGATAAAACCTACGATTGTTATTGCAGTTACGGCCGGTGCCGCCAATAGATTTGCCACGATACTCATGGGGCTTATATAGCCAGAGAGTGCAACAATTACGGGCGAGCAGAAGATGATGGCAGCAATCGGCGGAGCTAAAAATTTCGGCCTAATCTTTGGAGAAAGAAGTAGCAGCCCTGCTGTTGCGAGAACCGATAGAGCAAAGCCAGCGTCCTGTGCTTGGAAAGGATCGGCAATAACAACGGCTGCCATTGCAAAGCCAAGTGCAGGAAGTGAATCTCGGCCACGTCGGATGCCGTGGGCAAAGAGTAAGACCGAAGCCATTGCAGCTGCTCGAAGCACAGATGGCGACGGGCGGACAAGAGAAATGAAGGCTGCAAGAGAGAGAGCTGTTGCGATTAATCGATAGTTAACTCGGCGAAAGACAAATTGCATTCCCCATAGGACAAAGGTTGAAACAATCGCAAAGTTGGCACCGCTTACAGCAACGAGATGTGTAAGCCCAGATCTGCGCATATCGTTTTTGAAATCAGCGCTCTGTTTAGAAACATCACCAATGACCATGCCGGGAATGAGAGCTCCGGCATCCCCCGTGCCTGTGGCTTCTCGCAAACCTAAACGAATGTGTGCAAGTGCGTTCGCCCATCGTGAAGGTGGCGTAAGGACTTTGATTCTGCTGTTGACAATCAGTAGCGCTGCTACACGCCTTTCTTTACTTGCCAATACCGTGGCGCTCACTTCGATCTTCTGTCCCGGCAATAACCCTTCAACGCTTCGAGTCGATGCATAAACCCGCACTGGAATACGCAATTTAAAGCGGCTATCAACTTCCATCGCTTGGCCTATGAAGCTAAATGATGTGGGAGTAAAGGATGTGCCGCGCACCTTCGGTGCAACGCGATTGGGATCAGTGGTTACCTGAAGTACCACCTTTGCGGTACTTCCTTGAAAACTTGTTAACGCACTGGTCTGCAGCGCTGCAAGGCGTAGCGACATCACAGATGCGCCAAGCAAGAGCGCTATAGCTAGAACGAGAAATCGTTTCTTATTGCGCGCTACGAGCGCCGAAAGGAGCGCAACCACAGAGATTGTCCATGGCGCGCTCCATCCCTGCAGAAGTGCACCTATCCAGACTGCCGCCCCTAGAGCTAGGGCGCGGCTATCTGTTAAACGCGCAGCTTCACTTTGAATTTTGCGAATGTAGCTTCTCCAATTCCCGGAACTTTCAGGAGATCTTCAATCGCAGAAAATGGCCCGTTTATCTTCCGGTAGGCAACGATGCGATTTGCAAGTACTGGCCCGATTCCAACAAGAGATTCAAACTCTTTAACGGAGGCTCGATTAATCATGATCGGTCCACCTGGTCGCGCTGCGACTTTCCTAGATGTTTTAGATGAACCAGATGCGCTGGAGGATGGATATACATATATCTGCTCGCCATCTTTAAGTATCCGTGCTTGATTGATATCGGAAGCGTCCGCACCTTTCTTCAACCCTCCCGCAACTCTGATCGCTTGAAAGACGCGTGAATTCAGGGGAAGCGAATACACGCCAGGGTTGACGACGGCGCCAGCAACATCGACCATGACGCTCTGTTGAGTAACGCTCTCAATTTCAAGCGGGGCAGGGGCAGCAACTACCTCTTGCGAAGTTCCACGCATGACAAAGAGCGCAGAGATTGCAACAACTAAGAGTGCAACAATTGCCAATCCGCGCTTTTGCAGTGATGTGTAGTGGAGCTCGCCCCACCAGGTATTGACCTTATTAAGATATTGATTTTCCATCTGCGGATGGTGCAGTAGTTAAGCGCTAATGGTTTAGCTAAGAGAGTAAGCCTGTTGATTAAAGAACGATGTTGACAAGCTTTGGAGCGCGGGCAATTATCTTTTTAGGCGTTGCTCCAGCAATTGCGGCAATAACGCCAGGCAGGGCAAGGGCGGCGGTTTCAAAGTCCGCCTCTGAAATACTTGGTGAGACGCTCATACGGTCAACTATCTTGCCGTTGATCTGAATAACGGCTTCGATTGCATCATCAACAAGCAGCGCTGGATTTACTTCTGGCCACCCAGCAAGTGCGATAGCGGGCTTATGGCCAAGTCGTTCCCACATCTCTTCGGCGGTAAATGGTGCAACTAGTGAGAGTGCGATAGCAATGGCTTCCGTTGCCTCACGAACTGCTGGATCTGCAGGACCGCATCCTGAATCAATTGCTTTGCGTGTGGCATTTACAAGTTCCATGACGCGAGCAATAGCTACGTTAAAGCGGAAGGATTCAACGGCAAATGAGGCATCGTTAAGGGCTTTATGTGTTGCCTTACGCAAGGATATTTCACCCTTTGAAAAATCTGCTCCCACTGCGGATGTCACATCTCCAGATAAACGCCATGCACGGCTTAAGAACTTAACAGAGCCAGAAGGTGAAACATCTGACCAATCGACATCATCTTCGGGAGGTCCTGAGAAGACCATTGAAAGGCGAATTGCATCAACGCCGTGGTTCTCGAGTTCGTCAGAGAGACGAACAAGATTGCCACGTGATTTCGACATGGCAGAGCCATCCATGACAACCATGCCTTGATTAAGAAGTCGCGTAAATGGTTCGGTGAAACCGAGCATCTTCATATCGAATAAGACTTTGGTAAAGAACCGTGAATATAACAAGTGCAAGATTGCGTGCGTTACTCCACCCACATATTGATCTACAGGTAGCCATGTATCTAGATCTGCGCGGCTAAATGGTTGGGTTGCATTTGTCGATGATGGGTAGCGCAAGTAATACCAGGATGAATCAACAAATGTATCCATTGTGTCGGTATCGCGCTTTGCAGGACCTGAACACTTTGGACAGGTTGTATTGACCCACTCGGTTGCCGCAGAAAGCGGTGATTGACCCTTTGGCTTGAGGTCTAAACCTTGTGCATCTGGCAAGAGAAGTGGAAGTTGTGAATCGGGAACTGCAACTTCGCCACACATTTGACAGTGAACAATTGGAATTGGTGTACCCCAATAGCGCTGACGTGAGACAAGCCAATCGCGTAGTCGATAGTTACGAGCGCTCTTTCCAAGTCCATCTGCCTCAAGTTGCTTATTGATTGCAGCAATTGCTGAATCCTTTGAGAGTCCATCAAGGGAGCCCGAGTTAACCAGTTTTCCATCCCCTGTTGTTGCAACACCCGTTTGGTTTGGGTCTTCTTCCCCAGTTTCAACAACAACGCGCACTGGTAACTTCATGGCACGTGCGAAATCTAAGTCACGTTGATCGTGTGCAGGAACTGCCATGATTGCGCCGGTTCCGTAATCTGCCAAGACATAATCTGATGCCCAGATAGGAAGCTTCTCACCATTGACAGGGTTAATTGCAAAACGTCTTAAATCAACGCCAGATTTAGGTCGATCTGTTGCCAAACGATCAATATCAGATGCTGCCTTAATCTTTTCAAGATAAGACTTAAATTCTGATTCAACAGCTGTGCCTGCAGTTAATTCACCGGCAAGTGCAGAATCTGCAGCTACAACCATAAATGTTGCACCATAAAGTGTGTCAGGGCGGGTTGTGTAGATAGTCACCGGTTCTGTGCGTCCCTCAATAACGAATTGAACATTGGCTCCCTGTGAGCGGCCAATCCAATTGCGCTGCATCAGCAAGACTTTTTCGGGCCATTTGCCTTCAAGCTCTGACATATCATCGAGCAAGCGATCTGCGTAATCGGTGATCTTGAAATACCACTGATTTAACTTCTTCTTAGTAACTGCTGTATCGCAACGTTCGCAGAGTCCAGCTACTACCTGCTCATTGGCCAATACTGTCTGACACCCGGGACACCAGTTAACGGCAGAATCTTTACGGTATGCCAAGCCACGATCATGAAGTTTGGTAAAGAGCCATTGGTTCCACTTGTAGTACTCGGGGTCGCATGTATTAAAGACGCGATCCCAATCGAATGAACAGGCAAAGCGTCGCATCGAAGCTTTTTGCGTTGCAATATTTTCATAAGTCCAAATTCTCGGATCTTCATTACGTTTAATCGCCGCATTTTCTGCAGGCAGTCCAAATGCATCCCAACCGATTGGGTGCATAACATTGAAACCCTTTTGAATCCAGTAACGAGCAATGACATCACCAAGTGCGTAAGCCTCTGCGTGGCCCATATGTAAATCACCTGATGGATATGGAAACATATCGAGTACATATTTCTTAGGGCGGTTATCGCCTGCGCGAGCTGATTTAAAAGGTTCGAGTTTGTCCCAGACAGGCAGCCACTTCTCTTGCACGTATGCAAAATCATAGGCCGCGTGTTCGCGTTCAGTACTCACGTGGAGATAAGGGGAATCGAACCCCTAACCTCTTCCATGCCATGGAAGCGCGCTACCAATTGCGCCATATCCCCGCAAATTAAATAGCGTCACAAGCCGTAGAGGCTTTGACGCGTTATTCAACAGCGCTGTGCGAACTTTACCGCACTGAATCGGGCAGCTCTGCGCCAGATTCTTCCCCGTAAATGGGCTCTGGAATCGATCCAGCGTTATGTTCTGCAAGATACCAACCCTTTACTGGGCTCTTTCCAAGAACTGACCACGATGCATTTGAAAGTCCACCGATTCGGGCCCAATGTGAATATGGAAGCTGCAGGTAATGGCCCAAGAGGCAACGCGCTGTTCCGCCGTGCGTTGCTACAACTAGAAGTTGATTATCTTTTCCTGCAAGTGCCTCATCGATGGCTGCGGATGCACGAGCTGCAACTTGGCTTCGCGTTTCACCAGTTCCACCTGCGGGAATATCTTCACCATCAAGCCATCGAATGAAATTTTGTAGATCTACTGCGCGATTTTCGGCGCCAGTCTTTCCTTCCCAACTGCCGCCATGTGTTTCGCGAAGACGTTCATCTATGCCAATTTCAAGCTTCGCGAGTTCAGCTAAGGCATGGGCCGTATTGCGCGCACGGTTTAAATCGCTAGAAATAATCATCGTAGGCTCCATGGGCGCTAAAACTCTTGCTGCATGTGTTACTTGAAATTGACCAACTTCATTGAGCGGAATATCTGAATGTCCTTGAAAGCGATTGGCAATATTCCAATCAGTCTGTCCATGTCGCCAGATAACAATTCGATTAGCCACGTGCTGATTCTTCTTTCACAATATCGAGTTCAATTTTTGGGCAGTCATTCCAGAGTCGGTCAAGCATGTAATAGCGACGAAGATCTGCGGATTGAATATGAACGACAAGATCTGAGTAATCAAGTAGCACCCATTCGTCAGAGCTTTCACGACGAAAAGGTTTATCTCCAACAATTCGCAACTGTTCTTCAACTTCGTCAGCGATTGAATCGATCATTTTGGCGTTAGCTGCCGTAATGATCAGGAATACCTCGCTGAGGACGCTTTGATCCGACAGGTCGAGTGCAACAAGTTCAGTACCGAATTTACCAACGGCAGCGCGTGCTGCAATCTGTGTACGTTCAACGCAAGGGTTGCTAGCTGGCATAGAGGTTCTGCTCCTTTATAAAGGCAGCAACTGCTGCGGGTACTGCATCAGATTTATGGCTTCGAATATCGGTGGCCGAAAGTGCAATTGCTCCGATTTCTGTGTTGTGCTCGCCAGGAAAGTCAGGGCGGTCAATAACGATAAATTCGACCATCTTCTTCAGCTCTTGCGCACGGTGCCATTGATCAATTTTTTCGTAAGCATCGGTGCCAACAATCACGACAATGGTGTCACCTTCGTAGCTTTGAGTCACCGCTTCGACGGTATCGATGGTGTAGCTCAATCCATCGCGCAGGATTTCAATCGGATTTACTTCAACCTTCGATTTAATTTCGGCGGGCAGTTCATTGATAGCGAGCTGGCACATCTGGCGGCGTTGAGCGCCACTTGCAATTGGTTGCTGTTCTCGAAGACGGGGCTGGCCTGCAGGCAGAATTAATAAGTAATCGACAATATTTTTAAGAATTAGCTCTTGGATGACAAGCATGTGGCCGTTATGAATAGGATCAAAAGTCCCGCCGTAGAGGCCAATACGCTTCAAGCAGATTACTTATCTAGGCGAAGTACGACGTATAGAAGTAGGGCAAATACGCCAAAGGCGATAAGACCAAATGTATAGGGTGGAACTGGAAGCTCGCGAACTGCTTCCGTAGAGAGAATGATCATGGAGTGAAGATTACTACTTACCTGCAAGAAGTTCTAAAAATCCAGGCTCATCGATGATTGTGACGCCTAACTCTTCTGCCTTCGCCAACTTAGAACCAGGGTCTGACCCAACTAATACATAGTCAGTCTTCTGAGAGACAGAAGACGTTGGTTTACCCCCGTGGGCTGTGATGGTTTCAGCAATCGAATCGCGAGTAAATCCTTCGAGGCCACCTGTCACGACAAAGGTTAAACCAGCAAGAGTTTGAGGTCGCTCTGCGCTCTTTATATCGACCATGGCTACCCCTGCTTTGCGCCACTGAGAAATAATGTTGCGGTGCCAATCGACTTCAAACCATTCAACAATAGATTCAGCGATGATGTCGCCGACGCCGTCGACATCTGCAAGTTCTCCAACGGAGGCCTCAGAAATCGAATCCATGCTGCCAAAGGTAGTTGCAAGTGCCTGCGCTGATGTCGGTCCAACATGGCGAATCGATAGCGCAACGAGTGTGCGCCATAACGGACGAGTCTTTGCTTCTTCTAGCGCACCAAGTAACTTCTCAAGGTTCTTACCTTGGGTGCCATCTTTCTTCTTAAAGAATTCAGAGTTCATCAAAGATTCTTCAGTTAAGGAAAATAAATCTGCCTCATCAGTAATGATCTTATCTGTTAAGAGTGCGACTGCTGCTTCATACCCAAGAACATCAATATCTAAGGCAGCGCGAGATCCAATGTAGTAAATGCGTTCTCGAAGCTGTGCCGGACAGCTTCGGGTATTGGGGCATCTGATGTCGACATCACCTTCAGTCATTGCGCGCAAGGTGCTGCCACATTCAGGGCATGTAGTTGGCATGACAAATACTTTTTCGGCACCTGTGCGTTGCGCAAGTACTGGCCCCAAGACTTCAGGGATTACATCTCCTGCTTTGCGAATGATGACCGTGTCCCCGATGAGAACGCCTTTGCGTTCGATCTCTTCTTGATTATGCAAGGTTGCATTTGTAACAGTTGACCCTGCAACTTTTACCGGCTCCATAAATGCAAAGGGAGTAACTCGACCAGTACGACCAACGCTTACTTTGATAGCTAATAACTTGGTTGTTACCTCTTCAGGTGGATACTTATAGGCAATTGCCCACTTGGGTGCGCGAGATGTAAAGCCCAACTTCTTCTGTTCAGAGATTGCATCGACTTTTATGACCACGCCATCAATTTCATGTTCGACATCGTGGCGATGAAGGTTGTAATTCTCAATATAGGCCATCACTTGCGCGCGTGTAGAGCAGACTTTGAAACGGTTAGATGTGGGAAGTCCCAGCGCCTTGAGCTGCCTATATGCATCAGATTGCGAAGAGAATGTAATGCCCTTGCTAGCACCAACTCCGTGAACAACTACATCAAGTGGGCGCGTTGCAGTAATCCGAGGATCTTTCTGGCGAAGAGAGCCTGCAGCTGAATTTCGTGGATTTGCAAAGAGTTGTTTTCCTGCTTCTTCGAGCTCTTCATTCAATTGATTAAATGCTGCAACTGGAAAGAAAACTTCGCCACGTACTTCAATCAATGCGGGAAGTTTCTTTCCTTTGAGCGTATGAGGTAAGCCCTTAATTGTCTTTACATTGAGAGTTACGTCTTCACCAGTTGTGCCATTGCCACGAGTAAGTGCGCGAGTCAGTTGTCCATTCTCGTAGAGAAGATTGATCGCAAGCCCATCAACTTTGAGTTCGCATAGATACTCTGGCGATGGAGATTCTTTTTCTACGCGATCAAACCATGTGCCAAGCTCTTGGTCATCAAAGACGTTATCTAGGCTCATCATCTTCTCGATGTGGTTATGCTGATCAAAGCTCGTTGCAAATCCTCCACCGATTCCAAGGGATGGCGAATCTGGCTCGAGCAGTTCTGGATTGGCAGCTTCTAAGGATTGCAACTCTTTAAGAAGTGCATCGAAATTAGCATCTGTGATTGTTGGCTTATCAAGGACATAATATTTAAATTGGTGATCTCGAATTTCTTGCGTTAATTCGGTAATTCGATGGCGAGCTTCGTGTCTCATGCAGTCTCGCAGATAGTCGCAGACCCTACGACGCGGTCGCCATCGTAGATAACCATTGCTTGCCCTGTGGCAAGACCCAGAAGCGGCAAATCGAGTTCTGCAACGAGCTGATCTCTATCTAGGTAATAAGTGCATCCAAGTGCTGCGCCATGGGCGCGAACCTGCACAAAGCCGCGCGTAGGAGCAGCACCTATTTGTGGACCACAGAAAATAGGTCGTTCACCGCGCATTGAATTCACTGCAAGATCTTCTCTGGCACCTACGACAACGGTATTTGAGACCGGTTCAATTTTTAATACAAAGCGAGGAGAGCCATCGGCAGTTGGAACTGTAAGTCCAAGCCCTTTTCGCTGGCCGATCGTGTAGGTGTATGCGCCCTTATGTTCGCCAATCTTGATGCCATCTTGATCAACGATTGGCCCTGTTTCACCACCAAGTCGCTCGCGCAACCAACCTGCATTATCACCTGAAGGAACAAAGCAAATATCGTGGCTATCTGGTTTCTGAGCAACGGCCAAACCACGGGCCTCTGCCTCTTTGCGGATATCAACCTTTTCGGTGTCTCCTAATGGAAATATCGCACCATCTATCTGTTCGCGGTTAAGAACTGCAAGTACATAGGATTGATCTTTTAATGGATCTACAGCTCGGTGCAATGTGCGGCCTTCAGCTGTTTCTTGCGTACGTGCGTAATGTCCTGTAACAACACCATCGAAACCCATTGCTTTTGCGCGATCTAGGACAGCTGCAAATTTAATCTTCTCATTACAACGCAGACATGGATTGGGAGTTCGCCCAGCTGCGTACTCACTCATAAAGTTTTCAACGACACCCTCATGAAATTCGTCGGCCATATCCCAGATATAGAAGGGAATTCCTATGACATCTGCGGCTCGCCGTGCGTCGTGAGAATCTTCAATTGTGCAACAACCGCGGGCACCGCTTCGGTATTTCTGAGGATTTGAAGAGAGAGCTAAGTGCACACCAATTACTTCGTGTCCGGCTTCAACTGCGCGCGCTGCAGCAACTGCAGAATCAACACCTCCGCTCATTGCGGCGATGATCTTCATTTTTTACCCACCGAGTTGGCCGCTAATCCGCGTTCAATAACTCTAGGCAAAACAGAGAGAACGTAATCAACGTCAGCTTGCATGCTCGTCGCACCAAATGAAAAGCGAAGTGAGGACTGTGCGGTGATCTGGCTCAAACCCATCGCAAGCAGTACATGGCTTGGTCTATGTACGCCTGCACTACACGCGGCCCCAGTTGAGCATGAGACTTTCTCTGAATCCATCAGGAGCAGAAGAGAATCGCTTTGCGTCCCTGGAAAAGTAATATTTGAAATTCCCGGTAAACGTTGCACCGATTGGCCATTGAAAATTGCATCAGGCCGCACTTGACGGACGCCTTCCTCAAAAGCTTCTCTAAGTGAAGTCACCTTGGCCGCATCATAAATATGTGCCTCAACTGCAGCAGCAAATGCAACGATAGATGGAGCATTGATCGTTCCACTACGAATATCGCGCTCTTGGCCACCACCATGTAAGAGGGCAGGAATTTCAACTCCGCGACGCAAAATTAAAGCACCAATTCCGAGCGGCCCGCCCACTTTATGTCCGCTAATCGACATGGCAAAGAGGCCAAGCTCCTTAAATGAGAGTGGGACTTTTGAAAAACTCTGTATTGCATCGCTATGGACTGGAATGTCGCCGGCGATTGCAACTACTTCTGCAATTGGTTGGATTACCCCTGTTTCATTGTTGCTATGCATCACTGAGATTAAGGCGATCTCAGGTCCGCGTTCTGCAACAATCTGCTTGAAAAAATCTAGATTAATAACACCACTAGAAGTCACTGGAATTTCAATCAGCTCGGCGCCCTCATGCTCTGCAAGCCACCTCGCTGGATCAATGACCGCTTGATGTTCGATACTTGAAACGAGAATGACCTTCTTCTTCCGATGCCAGAAGAGACCTTTGATAGCAGCGTTATCGGCTTCAGTTCCAGAACCGGTAAAGATTATTTCGCTCGCAAGGCAGCCAATGGCTTGGGCAATTTTCTCGCGTGCATCTTCTACATCTTTTCGAGTAGATCTTCCTTCGGTATGAAGAGATGATGGGTTTCCAACTTTACGAAGTGATTGCGCCATCGCATCGATTGCAACGTCAAACATCGGTGTTGTAGCCGCATGGTCGAGATAGACGCTCATTGGAGCAGTCTAGTTCTAATGGCCAGATGCGCCCTTGCGCAGAAGCTAGCCCTGCTTGGCGTTGATGCCTGCGGTAGCCTGCGGAAGTACGTTAAAGAGGTCGCCGACAACGCCAAAATCTGCAATATCAAAGATGGGCGCCTCAGGATCTTTATTGACGACAACGATTGTCTTTGATGTCTGCATTCCAGCGCGGTGTTGGATTGCGCCAGAGATTCCACATGCAACGTAGAGCTGTGGGCTTACCGTTTTACCGGTCTGTCCAACTTGATGCGAATGCGGATACCAACCAGCATCTGTTGCAGCGCGGGATGCACCGACTGCAGCTCCTAGTGAATCAGCGAACGCTTCAACAGGTACAAAGTTTCCGTCGGTACCGCGGCCACCTGAAACAACAATATTTGCCTCGGTGAGTTCGGGGCGTCCACCTTTAACAGGTGGCTGCGATGAAGAAATTGTTGATTTCTTTGCTGCATCTGAAATCTGAGCAGAACCATTCTCTACCGTCGGAGCGCTAGTAGAAAAATCAGCTTCGATGCTATTTGGCCGGACTGTAATTATTGGAACCCCATGCGAAACTTGTGAATGCACCGTTGTAGATCCACCGAAAACAAGTTGTGTAGCGCTGCCATCTGCTGCAACATCGACAGCATCGGTAATGATTCCTGAATCAGTAAGTACTGCAACTCGTGCTGCAACTTCTTTGCCGAATGCATACGATGCAATCAATAAAGCGGCAGGTGATTTATCTTTAATAATCTGGGCAAGAGCATCTGCAGCAGCTGGTACGCCGTGGAGAGCGAAATCATCTGATTCAATAATTAAAACGTTTGAGATGGGACCTTGGTTGACCGTGGCAGCCAGAGCTGCGCCTTTACCTGTTCCCGCTAACACAACTGCAGTCACAGCTCCGATACGGGCTGCAGCCGTTGCCAGTTCGGCCGTTGTCTTACTTGCCTTATCTCCTGAGAAATCTGCAAGGATTAATACAGTGCTCATATCAACTTCTTCTCTGCCAGGAAGTTGACGAGCGAATCTCCGCCGCTACCTTCATCCGTTACTTTAATTCCAGCATCTCTAGCGGGTCGTGGAGTTGCATCCTTCACGAGCGACCACGAGCTCTGCACAGCTACTCCAATTGCAGCTAAATCTTTCTGCTCTATGGTCTTCTTCTTAGCAGCCATAATCCCTTTAAAAGATGGGTAACGAGGTTCATTAATCTTTTCAACCACGCTAATAATGACTGGAAACTGTGCAGATATTTCATCGACGCCGGCTTCAGTAACGCGCGTTATGGATGCTGTTCCTGCAGGATCTACTGCAACCTTTGAAGCGAAAGTTAACTGCGCCCAGCCAAGGCGAGCGCTTAACATCGCAGGTATGACACTCATGCGCGCATCCGTTGATTCAGTTCCGCAGATCACAATGTCATATCCACCATCTGTAATAACTTTTGCCAATACGGCCGATGTTGTGAGCGCATCTGAACCTGCAAGCTGAGTATCGCTGACCAAGATTGCCCCATTGGCGCCCATTGATAGCGCTTTGCGGATAGCTTCGGTTGCGCGTTCTGGTCCCATTGAAATCACAGTGACTGTATGAGGGCCACCTTCTTCATTTCCTCCGTGAGCTTCTACAATACGAAGGGCTTCTTCGACTGCATACTCATCTAGGTCATTGAGTACAGCATCGACGTTTTCGCGATCGAGAAGACCGTTGACCATCTTCTTCTCGGCCCATGAATCAGGGACCTGTTTAACGCAGACTGCAATCTTCATAGAGGAGAGGTTACTGGTCAGTAGATTATTTGTGAAGCGGGGCCAATGAGATAAGTACCACCCGCTCCTTCATCTATATTAACGACGTGCTTGCAATCATCGCCCCTGGTCAAGGTTCCCAAACTCCAGGGATGCTCTCTGCCTGGCTTGAAGATGCGGCTTTAAAAACCCTTGCGCAAGAATTCTCAGATGCCATCGGACTTGATGTAGTTAGGTTAGGTACAACTGCTGATGCGGATGAAATTAAAGATACCGCCAATGCTCAACCACTCATCGTGGCAGCAGGGCTTTTAAGCGCATATGCACTGGGCGAGCGCGATCACATCTCATTCGTTGCAGGACACTCAGTCGGTGAAATAACTGCAGCGGCCTTAGCTGGCGTCATCTCATCGATTGATGCAATGACCCTGGTTCGTATGCGCGGAGTCGAAATGGCGAAAGCGGCGGCAATTACTCCAGCTGGAATGGCTGCAGTGTTGGGCGGAGATCGCCAGGTTGTCTTAAGCGCAATCCAAGCTCTCGGCCTTGTTGCAGCTAATGACAATGGCGGCGGGCAAATTGTTGCAGCGGGAGATCTCAATGCGCTGGCGCAGTTGGCCCCCGACGGTGCGCGGGTTCGCTCATTGGCTGTTGCCGGAGCCTTTCATACCTCTTATATGCAATCTGCCGTTGATCCACTTCGCACCCTAGCCGATTCGATATTTACGAATACGCCAACAGTTGGGGTCATATCCAATAAGGATGGCGATGTCATTAAAGATGGCCACGACGTTCTTCAGCGAATCATTGCGCAGATCGCAAACCCCGTACGCTGGGATCTCTGCATGCAAACGCTATTGAGCCAAGGCGTAACCGGTGTTATTGAAGTGGCACCTGCTGGAACTCTTGTCGGTCTTATCAAGCGCGCAACGCCAACAATTGAACAATTCGCATTGAAGGGCCCAGCAGATATTGCTAGTGCTCGACTCTTTATCGCACAGCATGGGGGAAATAATGTCCGCAATTAAATCCAGAACTGGCAGTGAGAGCGAAATACTTTCTGTCGGGGTCTATCGGCCTAAGCGCCTTGTACCTAACTCAGAGATAGTCGACCGTATTGAATCCAGCGATGAATGGATTCAACAACGCACCGGAATTGAGTCTCGCCGCATTGCAGGTGCTGATGAATCTCTGCTTGATATGGCCACATGGGCTGTTGAAGATGCGCTCAAAAATGCAAAGTTGGTAATTACCGATATTGATACCCTCATTGTTGCAACTATTACATTCCCCTTCCAAGCACCATCTGCGGCTACTGCAATTCTGCAAAGGCTGGGACATCCCAAAGCTGCTGCCTTTGATATCAATGCAGCATGTGCTGGCTTTTCCTATGGAGTCTCGATGGCAAATGACTTCATCAAATCTGGAACATCTAAAAAGGTTTTGGTAGTTGGCGCTGAAAAGATTTCAGATTTCACAGACCCTAACGATCGTGCGACCGCATTTATCTTCGCAGATGGCGCAGGCGCTGTTGTGATTGCTGCATCGAAGGAAACTGGGATTGGCCCTGTCGAATGGGGATCTGATGCTGATAACCGGGACTCAATCTTGATGGACCCATCATGGATTGATATTCGCGATACCGAAACTCAATTGACAAAGGCCGGCGGTAAGTGGCCAAATATTTCTCAAGAGGGCCAGAAAGTTTTTCGCTGGGCAGTATTTTCAGTGAGCAAGGCGGCAAATAAAGCCCTTGAATCTGCAGGACTTACAGTTAACGATATTGATGCATTCATTCCTCATCAAGCCAATATTCGAATTATCGAGACAATGGCGAAAGAGCTGGGTGTGCCAGATTCGGTTTTAATTGCAGATGATATCCGTGTCAATGGAAATACATCTGCAGCATCAATTCCACTTGCAATGGAGGCGATCCTCAAAAAACACCCAAAGCTGCATGGGAAGTTGGCCCTGCTCATTGGATATGGCGCAGGTCTCGTTTATGCGGGCCAAGTTGTGAAATTACCTCCAAAACCGTAATTTTTTCGAGATTACCTACCGATTTACTGGGAAGTACGACCCCTTTTCGTAGAGAATTGCTCACCTAGCAACATAGATGGAAACCACATGATCGACATAGCAAAGGATAAATAATGGCGCTCTCACCAGCAGATGTACTTGCAGGAATTAAAGAGATAGTTGAGGAAGTAGCAGGTATTCCAGCTGCATCAATCGAACTTGATAAAAACTTCACCGACGACTTAGAGGTTGATTCTCTCAGCATGGTTGAAGTTGTCGTTGCATGCGAAGAGCGCTTTGGCGTCAAGATTCCTGATGAGAAGGTAACTGACCTTGCAACAGTGGGCGACGCAGTTAACTTCATCGTTAACGCAGCGGCATAAGCAGATTCAACGCTCAAGATTTAATATAGGTATATGTCACAACGTCGCGTAGTAGTAACTGGCCTAGGAGCTACCACCCCTCTGGGCGCAGATGTCGACTCCACATGGAAGGCGCTCTTAGCCGGTCAAAGTGGAGTAAGGCTTCTGACCGAAGATTGGCGAGAGCTTCTTCCAGTTCACTTTGCTGCGCGCGTTGCGACAGAACCTGCAGATCAGATGGAGCGCGTTGAAATGCGCAGGCTCGATCGATCTGAACAGTTTGCCCTCATTGCCTCCCGCGAAGCCTGGAAAGATGCAGGATCTCCCAATGACATTGATAAGGAACGTTTAGGCGTCGTTATCGCATCCGGTATCGGCGGAGTAATCACCCTCTTGGATCAATTTGTTAATCTCAATGAAAAAGGTGCGCGGGGGGTAAGTCCTCACACTGTTCCTATGTTGATGCCTAATGGCCCTGCGGCAAATGTTGGTCTTGAATTACAAGCTAAAGCCGGCGTTCATACGCCTGTCAGCGCTTGCGCATCGGGGGCTGAAGCAGTCGGTTATGCATTTGAAATGATTAAGAGCAACCGCGCAGACATCATTGTCGCCGGTGGAGTCGAAGCTGCGATTCATCAATTGCCAATGGCGGGCTTTGCTGCAATGAAGGCGCTTTCAACTCGTAATGATGCTCCAGAACGTGCATCTCGCCCCTACGACATCGACCGAGATGGTTTCGTCCTTGGCGAAGGCGGCGGCGTGCTAATTCTTGAAGAGTACGAAAGCGCAAAAGCGCGCGGTGCAAAGATTTACTGTGAAATCGGTGGACAAGGCTTGTCTTCCGATGGTTATCACATTGCTGCTCCTGATCCAGAAGGTGGTGGAGTCCAGCGTGCAATCAAATTTGCACTACAAAATTCTGGATTATCTACAAAAGATATTGTTCATTTAAATGCGCATGCAACTTCAACTCCAGCAGGCGATGTTGCTGAGGCAAATGCGCTGCGCAAGGCACTTGGAAAAGATGCGGACCACGTTGCAGTCTCTGCAACGAAATCAATGACAGGCCACTTACTTGGCGGAGCCGGTGCAATCGAATCCGTATTTATTGTTAAAGCGCTCCAAGAACGCCTTGCTCCTCCGACAATTAATATTGAAAACTTAGACCCAGCCGTAACAGTCGATGTTGTACGCGACACACCACGCCAACTTCCCGCGGGTGATATTGCAGCGCTCAATGATTCTTTCGGTTTTGGTGGCCACAACGTAGTACTTGCATTCAAATCGCTCTAGCCTAAAGCCATGGAACACATCCTCGATCCCGAACTTCGTATCGCCAAGTTACTTGATGGCGGTTCTTACGAATTACTGGTCCCCCGGACTAATTGCGGAATGGTTGCTGCTACCGGTTTTGTAAAAAGAAACAAGGTGGTTGTCTTCGCATCCGATCCTACAGTCAAGGGTGGCGCTCTTGGAATCGAAGGGTCGGAAGTTATTGTTCAGGCATACCGTGCGGCAATGGGTGCGCAAGTCCCCGTTATCGGAATCTGGCATTCAGGTGGAGCGCGATTAAGTGATGGAGTTGCATCTCTTAATGCCTTCGGAGAAGTCTTTCAAGTAATGGTCACAGCCAGTGGAAGAATTCCTCAGCTCTCACTTGTACTTGGACCAACTGCAGGCGGTGGCGCATACGGACCAGCCCTTACAGATGTCGTTGTACTTGCACCAGAAGGACGTATCTTTGTGACAGGACCTGATGTCGTTAAATCTGTCACCGGCGATATCGTCGATATGGCGCTACTTGGTGGGCCTGAAGCACATAGTAAGAATTCTGGCGTTGCGCATGTCATTGCGCCGACTGAAGATATTGCATTCTCTGAGATTCAAGATCTCGTATCTCTCTTTGCCAATCAAGGTTTGATGTCACTAAACGTTGACGATGTGCCACTTGCGCATCTAGTACCAGATTCAAAGAAGCGCATATATGACGTTCACCCATTGGTCGATGCCATTCTTGATTCAGATAGTGAAAAGCTGGAACTGCTCGATATGTGGGCGCAAAATATGACCACGGTCATTGGGCGCCTGGGTGCTCGCACCGTTGGCGTTATTGCTAATAACCCACAAGTTATCGGCGGAGTTCTAGATTCTGCAGCCGGTGAAAAAGCCGCTCGCTTTGTTCGCACGTGTGATGCCTTCGGCATTCCACTTATTGTTATCGCCGATGTAACAGGTTTCTTACCTGGCATTGGCCAAGAATGGGAAGGCGCGGTTCGTCGAGGTGCAAAATTGCTCCACGCTTTTGGTGAAGCAGTTGTTCCGCGCGTTACAGTTATCACTCGCAAGGCATATGGCGGCGCATTTGTTGCGATGAATTCAAAATCCCTTGGCGCTACTCGCGTCTTTGCATGGCCAGATGCCGAAGTCTCTGTAATGGGGGCAGTTGCTGCAGTGCGCGTTTTACACCGTCGAATACTTGCAGGTCTTCCTGCCGAGCAACGCGAAGATATGGAGTTGGAGCTTGCCGCAGAGCATGAGAAAGTTTCAGGGGGCGTTGCTAAAGCAATTGAAATTGGCGCAGTTGATCAGATGATCAATCCAAATTCGACTCGTAGCGCTATTGCTAAGGCGCTTTCAGAAGCGGAATATCGCCGTGGTTCACACGGCAACATTCCGCTCTAATTTACTTAAGGGCGAAAGTGACCGAAACAGTCGTTGTAACGCTCTTTTCAATAC